>JADHED010000231.1_pt1 | contig 76161 bp, 50 predicted proteins | sample 8952041 | NCBI WGS metagenome assembly JADHED01 (sample SAMN16124423, study PRJNA663239) | bioreactor sludge metagenome | isolation source: sludge (control) | place: India:Bengaluru | collected 2018-09-08
GGGTGCCTTTTCGGTTGTTGTTCCGGTTGTAGAAGGTGCTGAAGCGCTGTTTGAGGGACTTCATGAAGTTCGAGAGGTTCCACATCCGGCGGGTGAACGAATCGAGACGCTTCTGGGCGAGATCTGAAAGGCCGGCATCCCGAAAAGCGTCAAGGTCCTTCCGAAGGCCGATGACGAACTTCACCGGGTAGAGGGCGGCCACGCGAGAGAGGATCTCGTCTTCCGTAAGCTCCTTCGGTTCAAGAACTTCGACGAGGACATGAAAGTGGTTAGACATGATGCAGTAGGTCAAGACCCGAATCCCGTAGAAGATCTCGCACTGTCTCAAGATCTTGCGGAAGATCTCTTTTTCGGGATCTTTCATGATGAACCGCCGGTCGACGACGCGGGAGAGGCAGTGGAAGAAGCCCACATGGGATCCCTCGACCGGAAATGCACGCGCCGTTCTCACGGCAAGAGTATACTAGAAAAATTGCCTGTCCCTGAAAATTCCAAAATTCCTCCAAAAATTGATCCCGCCAAGGCCTCCCTGGGCTGGGCATTCGTTTACCAAGAACCCCTTCACTGGCTGGCCAACCTGCCGCCATTTCGGCCTTTTCCACGTCGCAGCTGCGCCATCCAGGGGCCGTTGGAACACTACACTCCTTATCACCTTGAAGGAGGTGTGATAACAGAAGTCATCTCAAAACTAACCACCTTGCCGTCCTTCCGCGCTGGCTTGAAGTGCCAGCCCTTCACAAGGCGAGAGACCTCCTCGTCAAAGGCGGTACAACCACTGCCGCGCACGATGTTTACTCTCTCGACATCGCCAGCGGTGTTTACTCCGTAGGAGATCACTATCGCACCGAGCGCGCCGGCGCAGACATTCCTCGGTGGCCGTTCTTTCGGTAAGCGCTGGAGGATTGCCGTCGGCGGCGTCGTACCTACAGCGTCTGCTCGGCAAGCTCCGGTCCAGCAAAGGAGTAACCCAAGGCAAAGGCTGATGGCTACCCTATTCATCGCAGGCCCTTATTCGCGAAGGTTCCGTGGACCGTATGAGTCAACGGAGGCGGTCACTGATCCCGACTGCATTGCACGCAGAATGCACTCGTACTCGGCGTAGTGAGCTGCAGGCTCGGAGCCTGCAGGCCATGTTTCGTATTGTCTCCGGAGGAAACCCTTCTTCCTGCAGTCGGCACGATGTACCTGTTCGTGAACACGGGTGCAGAGGTCCAGGCACGGCGTCTTACCGAAGTTGTAGAAACTCGTCTTCGGGTTTCCCGGAAGCCCTTTCTCGAGATTCTCCTTCTCGCTGCCGACGATGTCGCAGGTAGTGGTCCCGGTGGGAATTCCCGGAAGGGGTTCAGGAGCTGAAGGTCCCGGCGGTTTGTCCGGCGGCTATCCCCGTGCTCGCCGGGACTGTCGCCACGTTCGTGTCACTCGACATCAGGCTCACCGTCGCTCCCGCGGGACCCGCAGGACCGTCAAGTGTGAGCGTGCCGGTCGCGGTTGTTCCACCCGGAATGTTTTGTGGAGAGATCGTGAGCCCCGTCAGAACCGCCGGCGTAACCGTCAAGACCGCGGCCTTCGAACCCGATGCGTAGGTTCCCGTGATGGTCACCGCTGTCGCGTTCGACACGGGGAGCGCCCGGGGAGCGCCGTCACCGTGAAGGTCGCGTTTGTCTGTCCCTGGGCGACCGCCTGGGCGACCCTGGGCGACCGCCTGGGCGACCCTGGGCGACCGCCTGGGCGACCCTGGGCGACCGCTGGGCGACCGGGACGCTGGCCGGAACCGTTGCCGCCACGTTGCTCGACGTCAGGTTGACCGTTGCTCCGCCAGCGGGTGCGGCGGATGTCAGCGTTACCGTCCCCGTGACGTTCCCCCCTCCACGAATCGACCCGGCAGAGAGACCGAGTGAAGACAGGGAGGCCACGGGCAAGAGGCTCAGCACCCCTTCGGCCGTTATCCCGTTTGCTCGCGCCGACACCACGGCCCCCGACTCGATCGTGACGGGCGAGGTGTTCACCGTGAACGTGCCCGTTGTTTGTCCCGAGGGAACAGTGAGCGTCGATGAAGAGAGTGTTGCGATCGAATCCGACGCGCTCAGGGCAACCGTCACCCCGCCGGCCGGAGCAGGCCCATTCAGCGTCACCGTTGCGCTGCTCGAGCCGCCGCTCACGAGGCTCGCCGGAGAGAGCGCCACCGTCATGGGCGCTGTAGCCCCGGTCACCGTGACCGTCGCTGTTTTGCTCACCGTCGACGGGTACTTCGCCGTGATCGTCGCGGTGCGGTTCGTGCTTCCAGCGACAGCCGTCACCGTGAAGGCCGCGCTCTTCTGCCCGGAAGACACCGTCACGCTGGCGGGCACGGTTGCCGTCCCCGTCGCGCTGCTCGTCAGCGTCACCGAGACGTTCGACGAGACGGTTCCGTTCAGCATCACCGTTCCCGTGGCCGTCCCCGTCACCAGGCTTACGGGACTCAACGTCACCGACTGGATCTCCACGGCTGACGTCACCGAGAGGCTCGCGGTCTTCGAGATTCCTCCGAAGGACGCGGTGATCGTCGCGGTCTTGTTCGACGTCACGGAGACCGTCGAGACGGAAAATGTGGCTGTCCGGCTCCCCGTGGGAACCGTCACGCTGGCGGGCACCGTCGCGGACGCATCACTCGAGGACAGCGTCACCGTTTGTGGGTTCGTGGCCGGGGCGTTCAGAAAAACCGTGCCACCCGTACCCCCGCCGCCCTTCACGCTGGAAGCATCCAGAACCACCTTTTCCATGGCCACGCCTGGACTCACCGTCACGCTGGCCGTCTTCGAGACGCCCGCAAACGCCGCCGTGATCGTGACGTTCTTATTACCCTAGAAACGGCAGTTGAACGACGAGACAGTCCGGTAGTTCCCCAGCCACCTGCGAAAGACTCCGCCCTCCGCTCCATTTGGTGATCTCCCGGACCCTTTTCCTTCATTGCCGCAAGGGCCTAGCCCGCCAGTCGCTTCTTGACGAACTTGCCTTTGGCCACCCAGAAGCCGCAGCCCTCGCTTCTCCAGCTCCTTATCCACTTCGTCCAGAAGCACGTTGGCGAGCAGGGGCGGCAGAGGGCCGCCTTGTGGCGTGCCCTCGTGCCTCTCCAGAGACCATCACCCCAGCCTCCAAGTAGTTACGGGCGAACGAGACGCTCGGCAGCCTCGGCAACGGCCGCAGCTGTCAGACCCAGTTTTTCGTACAGAGTCTGGTAGGGAGCGGAAGCGCCGAAACGGTCCAGACCGATCACGACACCGTCCAGGCCGGCAACCGCCCCCCAGCCCAGGGTGGCCCCCGCCTCGATGACGATGCGAGCCCTGATGGACTTCGGGAGGACGCTTTCCCTGTACTGGGCGTCCTGGGCCTCAAAGAGTTCGCGGCACGGCATCGAGATAACACGCGCCCTGATTCCCTTCTCTTCCAGGAGGTCCTGGGCCGCAAGCGCGATGTGGACTTCGGATCCAGTCCCCACCAGTAAAACAGCGGGGTCTTCAGCTTCCGAAATCACGTACCCGCCTCGAAGCGCTCCCTCGGCCGGTGCAAGAACTGTCCTGTCGAGAACGGGCACGCCTTGCCGGGTGAGGGCGAGAGCAGAGGGCCCGTGCTTTCGTTCGAGTGCGATCCGCCAGGCGATCGCGGTCTCGCTGGCATCCGCCGGACGAATGACGAAGAGATTCGGAATGGCGCGAAGGGCCGTGAGTTGCTCGATCGGCTGGTGGGTTGGACCATCTTCGCCGAGCCCGATGCTGTCGTGCGTGAACACGAACACCACTCCCTGGTCCATCATGGCCGCCATGCGAATGGCCGGGCGCATGTAGTCGGAGAAGACCAGGAACGTGCCTCCGAAGGGCCGAAAACCGCCGTGAAGCGACAGTCCATTCAGAATGGCACCCATCCCGTGCTCGCGAACACCAAAGTGCAGATAGCTGCCGCTGAAATCGTCTCTACAGACGACTGTTGCGGTCTTCGCCCTCGTATTGTTGGAGGGCGTCAGATCTGCCGATCCGCCGATCAGCGCTGGAATGGCTGGTACGAGGGCGTCAAGAACGGCGCCAGAGGCCGCCCGCGTTGCTAAGGATTTTCCCGTGGGGAAGACCGGGAGGGCCTTCTCCCATCCGCCGGGCAGTTCACCAGCGATGCGGGCTTCAAAGGAACGGGCCAGATCCGGAAACGCCTTTTGGTAGCCCTCGAACATCTCCCGCCAGGCCACCTCGGCGCTCGCCCCTCGCTGGCCCGCGGCCCGGAAAAACTCCCGCACCTCCCCCGGCACGTGGAACAAAGAGTCAGCCGGCCAGCCGAGCGCCTTTTTCGTCAGCGCGATCTCGGCGGCTCCCAGAGGCTCTCCGTGAGCCTTGTTGCTGTCTTGCCTGTTCGGACTCCCAAACCCTATGTGGGTGCGGCAAGCAATGATGGAGGGCTTGCCTGTCTCGGCGCGGGCGCACTCAATCGCCGCATCCAAGGCAGCCGGGTCATGTCCGTCTATGCGCTGTGTGTGCCAGCCGTATCCGGCGAAACGCGCCAGGACGTCCTCCGAAAACGAAAGCGACGTTGGCCCGTCTATACTGATGTTGTTGTCGTCGTACAGGACGATGAGACGCGACAACCCCAGATGCCCGGCGAGGGCACACGCCTCGTGCGAGACACCCTCCATCAGGTCCCCGTCACTTGCGATTACATACGTATAGTGATCAACAACTGGGAAACCAGGCTTATTGAATTGTGAGGCGAGACAGCGCTCGGCAAGGGCCATTCCAGCAGCTGTCGAAATGCCCTGCCCCAGCGGGCCCGTTGTCATCTCCACACCCGGAGCTTGTCCCGCCTCCGGGTGCCCCGGCGTGCGGCTTCCCCACTGCCGGAACGCTTTCAGTTCCGAGAGGGAAAGGTCGAAACCGGATAGGTGCAGCAGGCTGTAGAGGAGCATTGATCCGTGTCCCGCGGAAAGGACGAAGCGGTCACGGTCTGGCCACTGCGGCGACTGTGGATTGAACTTCAGGAACTGGCTGAAGACGGACGTGGCCACGTCCGCCATGCCCATCGGCATCCCGGGGTGGCCCGAGTTGGCCTGCTGGACGCCGTCCATGACAAGTGCACGAATTGTGGTGGCGGCAAGCCGCCTGAGATCTGTTGTTCTCGCTGTCTCTTGCATCTAGTGATCACTCCCGGCAATAGTTCCTGCCGCTTCTGGGTTCCAGTTGACTCGAGTCAGGGCCGCAAGCGGCGGGGCAAACGGTATCTTGCCCGCATCGCTGTATTTTCTAAGCAGGTGGTAGGTGAGAAGAAGCTGGGTGATGGCAAGCGGGTGACTGTGCCTCACCTCGGTGCGGTCAACGTAGTCACCGAATTGATCCTCCCGCACCGGACGCAGGTCTGGCAAATGCTGCCAGATCGCATCCTCCAGCTTGTGCGCGTGTTCCGCCGTAACGGTCCCCTCGATCTCGAGGAAATCGACCGGGCGTCCCGCGTCGCGGCCCAGCGCCAGCCGCACGCCGGAAGCACCATCTTCTTCAATGAGATAGGTCAGGTCTGGATGAGGAATGGTCGGGCGGAGCACGAGCCGGACGTTCAGGTTGGGCCCGGCCTCCTCCAGTTTTGCCTCGTCGGGCGGATAAAAACTGACGACGATGTCCGCGTGAGCGCGTTGCGGCCGGATGAAATTCGCGGAATCTTCCTTACGCTTTTCCCACGTGGCCAGGACTTGCTCCGCGGTGTACCCGCGCCTCGCCGTGTCTCGCTTGATCTTCCAGACTTTTCTCAGGTCTTCGGGAGGGTCCAGGAAGACCTTGACGTCGTAGAAAGGGCGCATCGCATCGGTGAAGAACCCCAGCAAACCCTCGACGATGACGAACTCCCGGGGCTGGACGTACTCTGGCCGCACGAGGGATCCAGTTGAGTGATCGTAGACGGGCTTGAGAATCGGCTGTCCATAGTGCAGCCGTTCCAGATGCAGCTCCATGACATCCAGGTAGTTACACTCCGGGTTAAGCGCCGTGATGCCGAGAGCGGCGCGTTCGCGCCGGTCATACTTGTGGTAGTCGTCCGTACACACGTGGGTCACACGGTCTGGTCCAAGTATCTGCGCCAGTCCGCGGCTGATTGTGGTCTTCCCGGCGGCGCTGTCACCGACCATACCGATGATGATGGGTCGCCTGGCATTCATGGGTGGATACCTTCTTTCGTGGTGGCCCGGGCGTCCGTCAGGGGCGTGGATGCGGGTGAGTTCTTCCGCGGGGGAAGTCCGCCATTTCCAAAGAGACGCGTTAACACACACGCTCACCCACGCCACGGGTGTCCTTGCGGCAAACAACTCTACACATTCAGCTAGACCACCACATTGAAGCATCCATTATACCATTCGTATAAGTTGCCAAGTGCTTCACAGGCGTTCACTTTGGTCCGCTACACCAGAAGACCCCAAGCGTGAGAACGATCGAGGCCTCGCGATCGAGGCCTCGCGATCGAGGCCTCGCGATCGAGGCCGGGGGCCGTTAACATCTGCCCATGATCCACTGGAGACAGCTCGAGAGATCGTATTCCTTCATGGCGCCCTTCTACGATTACTTCCTCTCGAAGCTGATGCAGAAGAGCCGAGGGAGGTCGATCGAGAGCCTCCATCTCAAACCAGAATCTCGCATTCTCATTTGCGGAGCGGGCACGGGTCTCGATCTGCCCCATTTGCCGGCGAACTCGAGGGTCTTCGGAAGCGACATCACCCTGGCCATGATCCTCAGGGCCCGTGCCAAGAAGCACTCCCCGGGGCTGCGCCTCACTCTCCAGCTCGCCGACGCCGAGAGCCTCCCTTTTCGGGAGGCATCTTTCGATGCCGTGATTCTCCACCTGATACTGGCGGTTGTCCCGGATGCAAGGAGGGCGTTTCAGGAAGCCGTGCGGGTGGCCCGGCCTGAAGCGCACATAACCGTGTTTGATAAGTTTCTCAGACCCAACGAGAAACCATCTCTTGCCCGGCGCGCGGCAAACCGGGTCACGAGACGCCTCGGGACTGGTTTGAACCTGCGCATAGAAGATGTCATTCGCGGCCAAGATGATATCCGGACCGTTTCAGACGAAGGGGACCTCCTGGGAGGTCTATTCAGGAGGATCCTGTTCGTAAAAGCTCACCCTGACAGGAGCGTTGTCGCGCGGTTCGGGCGAGAATAGGACCGAGAGGGAGGTCATGATGAGCGAGGCAACAGGTTCCAGGCTGGAGCAGCACTGGCAAAAGCTAATCGAGGAAGAAAGCCGGATCGAGGAGGCCCTTCGCTCTCTCAGTCAGCTCCGGACAGAATTCCTCGTGGATCTGGGGCGCCAGACGCGCGCTGCCTCGGAGGAGATGGCCTCCGCGGCTCACGCACTGCTCGAAACGGAACTCGACGCCAGTCAGAGATCTCTCGTCCTGAGAATTCAGGCGTCCGCAACGGCTCTCTTCTCATCTCTGGACGGTATTGGTCCGAGGGAGCCTTCAACGGAGACAGCTCCCCAGGCTCTTCCCGGAGAGGCCCCGGATACCGAAGAGCCGGTCGAACCTCTGGCCGAGCCACCTCAGGCCGGGCCTGCAGCCGCCGAGCTGGATGCGCCAGCGATTGCCCGTCTGAAGCAGACTCTCGGAAAGGCAACACGTTCCATGCTTCCCCGGCTGATCGACGGGTATTGCCGGGAATCGCAACGGCTCCTGGCTGAAATAGGGGCCGCCGCGGCCGAATCGGACACCAAAACGGTCCACCGCGCAACGGAAACGCTCCGGGTCACAAGCGAGACGTTCGGAGCCTCGACCCTCGCCGAGATGGCTCGCCAAATTGGTGATCTCGCCCGCCAGGAAAAACTCGAGGACGCCTCTTTCTTGATTGGCCGGCTGGACTCGGAAATTCAGTCCACGATGGCCGCTCTTTTTGCACTCAAACAGGAGTTGACAGCGTGAACGGCTCCCCTGCCGCCATCCTCGTCGCGGATGACGGTGCCCTCAACCGTATCCTGTTCACAACAACCCTCGAGGAGCTGGGATACGAGGCCGAGACCGCGGAGAACGGAGTCGAGGCGCTCGAAAAACTCAGAGAGCGTCCATACGACGTCCTTCTGCTCGACCTCCTCATGCCGGAATTGGATGGATTCGGCGTCCTTTCGGCAATGAAGGAGGACTCTGCCTTCGACAACACCGACGTCATCATCGTGTCGGCCATGGACGATCTCGAGAGCGTGATTCGATGTCTCGAGGCGGGTGCGTCCGACTACCTGCCGAAGCCGTTCGATCCGGTTCTGCTCAGGGTCCGGCTCAACGCCTCCCTCCTTCGAAAGCGCCTCCGCGCCTGCGAGGAAGAGAATGCCCGCCTGAGAGAACGGCTCAAGGAGAGAGGAGAACCATGAGAACTCGCGTTCTCCCAAGACTCAGGCCCACGGGTCGTAGGACTTCGTGAACGGAACGCTATTCGCCTCGAGAAACCCGAGAATATCGAAGTAGTTGGCAAACAGGCCCTGCAGAGCCCTTAGAAGTGCGTCGTCCGCCTCGATCAACGGGTCATCCGGAAGCGCATCGGCAAGGAGATCGAAAAGCCGGTTCTTGGCCTGGGGAGATACACAAATACTGTACGCAATGTCGTTCCCAAAGTGGTTGTGGGCGTCTTTGCTGTAATCAAAGAACTCCACGACAAGGGCGCCTTTTTCGTCCATCTCGATCCAGCTCGCCGAATGTTGGGGTGATCCCAGCAGTTTAAGTCGTCTCGGTTGGCTCATTGAGTTGCCGAGTTTACTGGAAAAGGCCTCGCGCGATTCTCTGGCTGCCACCTCGAAGATAATGACCACAATGATGAGTAACCGGCAGCGGTATTCCGCAACCCAGCCGCGATGGGAATGGGTTCGGCGCGTCCTGGCGAGGCCAGCCTTTCTTCTCTTTTCTTTTCTCCCCGTGGCTTTCTTACTCGTCTCGGTCCTCGAGAGGAAAACGGCCCGGTTCACGGAAGAAGAGGCTGCTGTTGCCGCCAGGGAGGCGATGAACATCAATGCGGCCAGTAGCGAAGACGCCCTCACCACCATACTCGACTACGCGCTGCCCGCGGAAGAGGACAGCCGGTTCGCGGCTCGTGTCATCCTGGCCCGAAGAGCGGCCTCGGGGTCCTTTCCCAACGCCGGGGCGCTTGGCAAGATCACCGTCCCGGCGGAAGAGATTCAGCGAAACGAAGGCCGGTTGACCGACCTGCCGGCACGGCTGGAGCTGGCTCAGGATTCTGCCCGCCAACAGGGCCGAAGGCCCGCGAGAGCCATCCGGCTCCTCTCAAACCAGGATCTTTCCTATCTCAAGACCTTCCTCTGGGTCCGGACCCCGGCCGAGTTTCGCGCCACCTTCGATAGGTGGGTTCTCGTCTACTTCGTCTCCTTCCTCCTCGCTTCCCTCGTGATTCCTCGCCGCGAAAGCCAGCTCGACAAGTACATCCTGCCTGTCTGTCAGCTCCTGACGGGTATTGGATTAGCCCTGATGGTCAGCCTTCGTGACCCCTTACGAGATTCGCTGACCTTCGTGGAGTTCATCCGGGGCACTTCCGCGGGTCTTCTCATTTTTGCCGCTGTCTGCACCTTTGGAAAACCGAGGAAGTGGCAGGCCTTCCACCAGATCCCGCTCTTTGCCGCTTTCTTTCTGGCCACCCTCCTTCTGCTGTTCGGCACGGGACCCGGCAACGGGGACGCCCGCGTCAACCTCTGGGGATTCCAGCCCGCCGAGTTCATCAAGATTCTGGTTCTCCTCTTCTTGAGCGGATTCCTGGCAGAGCGCTGGGAGTACTTACGAACCTACCCGGAAAGCACTTTCGCCTCCTGGATCCATCTCCCTCGCTTTCGCGATGCCCTGCCCCTCCTGCTCGGCGTGCTCGCCGTCGTGGCGTTCTTTTTTGACTGCAAGGACTTGGGCCCCGCGCTCGTCTTGGCCGTTCTTTTCCTGGCCCTTTTTGGAATCGCCCGGGGGAAGTGGATTCTGAGCCTCGCTGGGCTTCTGAGCATCGCATCTGCCTTTTCACTCGCCTTCTTTCTGGGCTGGCCCGAAACCGCGACGCAGCGTATCCGGATTTGGCTCGACCCCTGGAGCAACCGGGTCGCCGGGGGCGATCACCTGGCGCAGTCGCTCTGGGCCTTTGCCTCCGGTGCCTGGAAGGGCTCTGGAATCGGGCGCGGCGACCCGAGCCTGATTCCCGAAGTCCACACCGATTTGATCCTGGCGGCCTCCGGTGAAGAACTCGGGCTTTGGGGTGTCGCCCTCATCTTCGTCCTCTACTCCGTTCTCGCCTACTGCGGCATTCGGGTGGCCGCCCGTTCCCAGGACGGTTACGGCGTTTTCATGGCCTCAGGAGCCACGCTCCTCCTCTTGCTTCCCCTGCTCCTCATTTCCTGCGGCGTTCTCGGGGTCTTTCCCCTCTCGGGCGTTGTTTCCCCGTTCCTGAGCTACGGCAAAACGGCGATGATCGCAAACTTCTTCCTCGCCGGACTCCTGGTTGCCCTGGATCAGGAGGCCTCGGGCACGCCTTCCAGTCAACTCACAGAGCTGAAGCGGAGCCTCAAGGTCCCGCTCTTCCTATTCGGCGCCGTCTTCCTGATTCTCACCACTCAAGTCTTTCGCGTCCAGGTACTCGAGGCGGATGAACTGCTTGTTCGCGGGTGCCTCGTGCCCCAGCGAGACGAAGTGGCGCGCTACCAGTACAACCCCAGGCTCTTGAAACTCCTCAATGCCGGTCTCATGGCGCGCGGAACCATAACTGACAGGAATGGCACCGTACTGGCAACGAGTGACTGGAGCGAACTGGAAAAGTCGAAACCGGCCCTGGGAGCACTTGGCATCAACGTCGAAGAAACCTGTTCCAAGAGGGACCGGCGCCATTACCCTCTGGGCGCATCAGCCTTTTACCTGCTGGGAGACCCCCGCAAGGCCATCAAGAGAGGCGCCCGCAACACGGCCTTCGTCGAACGTGAACTCAACACTTACCTCCAGGGATTCGACGATAAACCCCAGACCGAACGGGATCCTGGCAGCGGTGCCCTCATCATCCGGCGCGACTACTCGGAACTCATTCCGCTCTTCCGGCACCGGTTCGACCTTTCGCATCCCGATGCGGCCGCCCTTCTGAACCGCCCCAGAAACGTGAGGCTTCATCTCGACTCCCGGCTGCAGATGAGGGTGGAGGGAATTCTTTCCGCGCAGCTCGAGAAAGAACGGCTCCCCCGCGGGGCAGCTGTTGTCGTTGACGTCGAGACGGGCGGCATCCTGGCGGCCGTGAGTCTCCCTTCGCCCCGTGAACTGTACGGTCCCAAAATCCCCTACAAGGCCGTACTCGAAAAAGCGGGTGGCTGGCAGGACAGGGCCCGCTTCGGAATCTACCCGCCCGGTTCGACGTTCAAGATCGTCACGGCCCTGGCAGCCCTTCGTAAGGATCCCGCTGCCTGGTCGCAACTCTTTCCCTGCGAGCATCTCGGACCAGGAGAATGTGGAACCCGTGGCAGGGGCTGGAAGCGCCCGGTCAGAGACTACCGTTGCCCACCCCACGGAAACATCGGGCTCGCCGAGGCCATCACGGTTTCTTGCAACGCCTACTTCGCTCAGCTCGGAACCTTTTTTGTGGGTGCCACCCAGCTTCATGAAACCGCGAAACTCTTCAACATTACGCGGATCGGACGCCCTGATTCGCCAGCCGGACTTCGTGGCGTCCTCCCCATGGCTTCTTTCGGACAGGGACCGGTCAGCACGACACCACTTCAGATGGCCAGAGTGGCAGCTGCGGTCGCGAACCAGGGGATCTTCAAGCCAGGAGGCCTCGTCGCCAGCCCCTCGGAGAAACGACCGGCCGCGACCATTGTCGCGCCGGATTCAGCAGCTCTTCTCGGAGCGGCCATGCGCTCCGTCGTCACTCGCGGGACAGCCCGGGGACTTCTGAGTACCGGCGTTGATATTGCGGGCAAGACTGGGACAGCGGACGTGGAAGGAAAAGCCCCCCACAGCTGGTTCATTGGGTATGCCCCCTCTTCACCGTCACCGAAGATCGCGTTTGCCGTCATCGTGGAGAATGGGGGTCTCGGCGGCCGGATCGCGGCTCCGGCCGCTCTTCAGATTGCCGTTGCCGCCAAGGAGTTATCTCTTTGGGATTGAAGGAGAACCCGTGAAGATCCACCAGAAAGCCCGGATCCTAGAAGAAAAGCTTCGCAAACTCACGGGAACGGCCCCCCGTCCCGAGGAGCCGCTGGAGATTTACAACGAGGTTCTGTCGCGGATCGTGGGCCAGGTCCGTCCTGTCAGGGCCGGCAAACTGAGTTTCCCGTTTGACGCCGTGAAGGTGAAGCTTCCCGCTACCGAGGCCGGCGAACAGCAGGTCTTGACACAGCTTTTCGCCAGCCTCGAGAGCGATCTTCACGAACGGCTGAAAAAGACCGGGTGCGAAACCATCGAGGTGGAAACCGCCATCGAATTCGTTCCCGAGGGCGAACATCCCTTCGAGTTGGTGTTCGAGACCCGGCGTCCGTCGCCGGGGAACGCGGTGCTCCGGGTGATCAAGGGGGCAGCGGAGAAAGCCGAATACTTACTCGGACGGGAACGGCTCAACATCGGCCGGCTACCCGAGGTAACGGATGCGGCGGGACTTTTGGTCCGCAGAAATCACATCTTTTTCCTCGAGAACGACGTGTTATCAGAAACCGTGAGCCGCGTCCAGGCGCACATCGTCTACAGCGCGGAAAAAGGCGTCTTCGGTCTCGTGGACGACGGCTCTTCCTCGAAAACCCAGATCCACCGCGACGGACAGATGTACTCGGTTTCGCGCATGGATCCCGGCACCCCGTTGCGCCACGGCGACGTCATCTGCATGGGGAAAGCGAGAATGGAGTTCCTTGCCCTTTTGAGAAATGCAGAATAGCGGCGCTTTCGGGAAGGACCTTTTCACGACGGATGCACCCGGCGAGAACCGGGTACCCGGTAACCCATGGAGGCTCCGGAAGAGCGCAATGCACGCGGGAGCACCTGAAGCGCCATCAGATCGAGAAGACCACTCGCTAGTGCCAGGGCACCCCAGCTACTGGCGCGGCGCATCAGGAATGCCAACTGGCGCGGGCTTGCATCGGCCAGAGAGGTCACCAGCCAATGCAAGTAATGGCGAGAGAGCTGGCGTCTGGTGTAAGGAAGGCTGCCAGGTAACGCTCTTGCGCAGGCCAGTTGCAGCCGCGATAGAGTTTCTTCCAGAGCCTTCGGGTTTTTGATGTCAGCAAAATGCCTGTTTCCAAAGGCACGCAGGCCGGCAGCCTCGGAATCCGTGAGGCGATATCCAGTCAGCCATTGATACAGGTCCTTCTGAACAAGAAGAGAGGCGGCGGCGACCTCTGCTTTCCGAACCCGTGTAATGTTTCTGTCATGCAGGCGCACGTGGGCGATGACCTCCGGCAGCACGGAGATAGCTCCGTGCCGAAGCAGTCTTGCCCAGAAATCGTAGTCCTCTGCGTGCAGGCGGGACTCGTCGTAGGCACTCACCAAACCGGTCCGAAACATGGATATGCTGTGCTGGGCGCAGTAGCCGAGGATCATGTGCCACGGCATCATGGCGCTTGGACCAAGATGGACCAGAATATTCTCTCCCGGATGCAGCCTGTCCGCTTCGATGCAATGAAAGCGACCGGAAACGGCGGCCACGTCCGGATTCATCTCCAGAAAGCGGACCTGTTGTTCGAGGCGGCGCGGCAGCGAGATGTCGTCGGCGTCCTGGCGGGCGATGTAGCGGCCCCGGGCTTCTGCCAGGCCCCGATTGAGGGACCGCACCAGCATCAGATTGTGTTCGTTGGTCAGGATCCGTATCCGCGAGTCGCGGGCAGCAGCCTCGGCGAGAAGCGCCGGGGTTCCATCAGTGGAGGCGTCGTCGACGACGATCAGCTCGAAGTCGTCGAAGGTCTGATCGTGAATCCCTGCCAGGGCCTCGGCGACGAAGGTCTCCCCGTTGTAAACGCTCATCAGAACGCTGACCGCCGGCGGTCGCGTCTTTAACATCGGTTCATTCTAAGTAGACCATGGAAAACAATTCATCCTTCTCCTTCTCTTTCCCCTCTCCCCGGTGAACGGGGAGAGGGTGGCCGTGAGGCCGGGAGAGGGGTTCTTGGGGAAGCGAAATTGAGTTTAGAAGCAAGTTTTTTTTCGGCCTCCTTAGGCTGGAGGACGAGCGTCTGATATGCCGACAATCGCGATCGTTTCCCACGATGTTCAGACTGTCAACGGCCGGGGCGGCGGTGTCGCGGCGTTCTCGCTCCATTTGATACGGCTGTTGCGCGCTCATCGTCCAGAGGACCATCTACGCCTGATTTACACCACGACCTACGACACTCCGCACCACATCGACCCCGGCTGGCGAGCGCAGTACGAGGCCTGGGGTGTCGAGGTGGTCGAGTGCCACGCGCCGGTACCCGAGACCACGAGGGTCCCCCACATCCCAGAGCAGATCTTGGCCGAGCAAGTGTTTCCCCACGTCGTCGATGCGGACGCTGCCTATTTCGCCGATTGGGGCAACGCAAGCTTCCACCTGCTGAGGCGGCGACGCTTGTGCGGACGGAAGACCCCGGTGTGTGCCACGGTTGCGCACGGCGGGACGGAGTGGATACAGAGGGGCAGGGATGTTTTCGCCAGTGACCGTTCAGAATATCACCGGACTTACATCGAGCGCTATGCGCTTGCACAGAGCGACTACCTGGTGTGTCCCAGCCGCTACATGCTGGGCTGGTTACGGTCCAGGGGTTACGTGCTACCGCCTCCAGAACGCCAGCGTGTCGTGGGATTGCCCGTCGTCGCCGACTCCGCCCCGGTGGACTCTCCTCCGGCCGGCACCAGCTCGCGCTTCAGGCGCATCGTCTTCTTCAACGCCAGGCTCGAGCGCATGAAAGGCATCGGGCTCTTTGTCGCGGGCCTGGAGCAGGCCCGCTCGAGAGGTGGGCTCGAAGGTCTGGACGAGGTGGTCCTCTTGGCCGCGGCCTTTCCCGAGCAGGAGGAATGCCTCCACGCGCTGCTGGCCAGGCTGCGCTCCCTCGGTCTCCCGGTGCGTGTCCTCGACAACCTCGACAGCGTCGCTGCGCGGGGTTTCTTGCATCAGCATGCCGACGATTCGCTGGTTGTCATTCCCAGCGTGGCAGACAACTTCCCTTACGCGGTCATCGAGGCCACCCTGATACCGGGCTTGAATCTCCTCTGCGCCGGCGTCGGGGGAATCCCGGAGATCCTCGGTGATTCGTCTCCGTTCCTGTTTCCACCCACGCCTGCCGGCTTGGCCAGCAGCTTGATGGCGGCCCTGGCGCGGGGGCCGCGATGCCACACCGTTCGGCATGACCCGGAGGATACCAATCGAAATTGGCTGGCACTGCATGATGAACTGGTGAGACGGAGCCGCAGCGCCGAACAGGAAGCGCCGCCGTCGCGGCGGCTCCGGGTGGATGTGTGTGTCCCATACTTCAATGCCGGACGCTTTTTGCCTCAGCTTCTGGAGAGTCTGACCCGCCAGGGCTACCCGGCGCTGAACGTGATCGTCGTCGACGACGGCTCCACCGATCCCGACTCCATCCGGGTCTTTGACGAGTTGCAGCGGCACTACACAGCCTGGACCTTTCACCGTCAGCCGAACCGGTTCGTGGACGCGGCACGCAATCGGGCCAGCACCTTGGGCGACGGCGAGATTCTCTTGTTCGTGGATGCGGACGATGTCCTCGACCCCGGCGCGGTAGCGCGTCTGGTTGACGCCCTCGAGCGTTCGGGCGACGACGTCCTGACCTGTAACGCATTGCAGTTTGCCAGCCGTGACATGCCCTACGCCTGGTCCACGGGCGAGAAGGCGTGCCGCATCGAGCGGCGCCTGACGCCCCTGGGGCCGAGCCTGGTCAGCGGTATCCTCAATCCCGAGGTGTTCGGGACCAGCTGTATCCTGGTGCGCCGTTCTGTCTTCGAGGCCGTCGGTGGGTACACCTGCTGGCCGGGCGTCGGGCATGAGGATTGGGAGCTAATGGCGCGCTTCGCTCTGCGGGGATTCCGCATCGACGTACTGCCCGAGGACCTGCTCTACACCCGGGTGCACGGCGGCGGCCTATCGACCCAGCTCGACCCCGCCGAATGCCGCCGGCGCCTGCTGGACCCCTACGAACAGGCACTGTCCCCGCTCGGGCTGCAGGGCCTGGCCCAGCTCGCCCGCGGGCTGCAAGATGAAAACTACTATCTGAAGCGACAGCTGCGCCGCCGCGAGCGGCGCGCGGAACTGCGCCGCAGGCCTTACCGTATCGTCGCCCAACTGGAGCGAGACCTTTACTCGGCCCTGCCGAGGCTGACCCCCAAGGAGCTGCTACGGTACGCCTATCGGCTCCTGCTTCCGTTGCAGATCCGCTTGCGTCTGCACGAGCTGGTCGTCCCCCTGTGGGGGCGCCTGCGCGGCAAGGGCGGGACATGAGCCGGTTGCGGCTGTTGTTTTTGGGGCGCTATTCGCTGCGTCCCCCAATGACCGGTAATCTGATCCGGACCCAGTACCTGCTCCGTGAGCTGGGGCGGTATCACGACATCACCTTCGTCGCCATTGCTTACGACGAGACCGTCGCTCAACTGAAGCGAATCTACGGGAGGTCGTGTGAGGCCGTGATCTTGGTACGGTATCGGGACGCCCCCATGCGCGGAGTCGACGGGCTGCCGGAGCTTGTGCGGCAACCGGCTATCGCGCCGCTGCTCGACACCCTTTACTGGCTGGACACATCCAGCTATGACGCCGCCATCTTGGATACGGTCTTCATGGGCGCGTTTCGCCCCCATCTGCATACCCATACCGTGGTGTCCGAGGTCAACATCGAGTCTGAGCTGCTCCGACAGGCCGGTGAGGAACGAAAGGCCCGGGAGCTGGCCGCATTCGAGACCGCCACATGGGCGCAATGCGATCTGCGGTTGGTGGTCAGTGAGGTCGACAGGCGCCTTATGGCGCAGCGGACTGCGGGTCCCATCCTGACGGTTCCGAACGGGGCCGACCCGGGCCTGTGGCTGCCCCACATCCGCCAGGGCAGCCAACGCCTGTTGTTCATGGGTGCCTTGCAGTACGGTCCGAACGTTCATGGCCTGCTGTGGTTCACCGCGCGAACATGGCCGCTCATCCGGAAACGGCGGCCACGGATGCGGCTGCTTATTGCGGGGCGCGATCCGGCCCCCGAGATCCAGGCGCTGTCTGGCCGCGACGGCGTTGAGGTTGTGGCCAATCCCAAGGACATGAGGCGCGTGGCGCGCGACTGCAGCCTTGCGATCGTGCCGATCGAACGCGGCAGCGGGAGCCGGATCAAGATTCTGGAGGCAATGATGATGGGGTTACCCGTCGTCTCGACGACCCGGGGGTGTGAGGGGCTCGAGGTTCAGGACCGGGTACAGCTCCTCATCGGCGACGACTCCGAAGACTTCGCGACCGCTGTGACGGAGTTGGATGGCGATTCGGCGCTTTGGGGCGCGGTGCGCGAAAAGGCCCGGCAATGGGTGCTTGCTCACCACACGTGGGGCGCCTGCTTCGAGAAGCTCGACGGTGCGCTGCGCGGGCTTTGCGGACACGGCCGCTGAAGTCCCCAGCGCCGGCAGGCGAAAATGGAGCACAAGGTTCAGGCTGAGACCGGGAGTGACGCGCCGCTCATCTCGCGTGGTCGCGCCGCGATAACCCCGCCAGGATGCCTTCCAGGACATCGACCCGGACATCCCATGTGTGCTCGCTGGCGAAACGGCGCGCAGCCGCGACCGGCGCAGGCTGGCGCAGGGCATCCTCTATCTGGTCGATGCATCCATCGACGCCATGGTAGATCCGAACCAGTCCCTTCTCCGCCAGCGGCAAAACCTCTCGCAGCCGCGCCGACACCACCGGTTTGCCCGCGGCCAGGAACTCGTAGAGCTTGACGAAATTCATCGCGCGGGTCATCTGATTGTCGTGGAAGGGCAGGAGACAAACCTGAAACTGGCTCAGGTAGCCAGCCAGAATGAGCTGCTCGACCGGGGGCAAGACATGAACGTTGGCCAGCCTGGTCAGGGCCCACCATCCCTCGGGGCGCCTGGCGAAGGCAGGCCGGCCAATGAACACGAAGTGCCAATCGGGACGGGCCTCGGCGACCGCCGTGAGCAACGAGAGGTCCATGCGTTCGCTGAAAGTCCCGTAATAGCCGATAACGGGCTCAGGCACGGACAGGGGTCTGCGCCACGCCGGCGGCGCGGAAAAAAGTTCGTAATCGCAGGCATTGGGCAGGATCCGGATGCCGGCTCTGCGCGACCGCCAGCGCTCGCGCAAAGCAAACGCGGTCACGACCAAGACGTCGCAGGCCGCCACCAGACGCTCCTCGTCCTGAGTCCCACAGACGCCGTAGGTATTTATGAACGCGTCCTGGTCATCCAGGCAGTCGTAGACCACGGGCCAGGAATACCGCTGCTGGAGCGCGCCGATCAGAGGCATCCACTGGGGGACGTGTACGAGGCACACGGGGTCGTGAATGGCATAGCTCCGGGCGACCTGCTCCAGGGCCAGCCGCATTCCTTCGACCTCGGCCTCACCCAGACAGTTGTCGCCGTAAAGGGTCGAGCGCAGGGCCGGGAGGCGTACTCGCAGCACTCCATGTGTCAGGTTCGCGAGAGGGGCACCATCCCACCAGGGGGTGCTGGCAACGTGGAATTCAGGACCGCAATAGAAAACACGATGACCACGCTGGCCCAACAGGGCCGCGAAGTGCTGCGGGCGCTGGAACAGGTCTTCCCAGGGATTTGCCCCGAACTGGATGATGTCTCGCCCGGTGGCGTGGCGCGGAAACCGTGTCCCTGCCGGAGGTTCAGCGCCCCGCACCCTGGCCGCCAGAGACGCCGGCTGAAGTGTCGCCGGCGGCAGACCCAGCAAACGGCGTGCTGCGTGGTCCACTGCCAGCCGGCTTTCGTAAGGAACTGCCCGGCGGTACAGGGTCCGGGCCAGTTCGATGGCGCGCTCGAACGGACGTTTGCTTGGCGGCCCGGAATCTGGCGGCTGGCCTCGCTGCATGGCAGTGATGACGTCATGGCGGCTACCGCCGGTGGCCCCGTCCCAGGCTGGAAAGCGCGAGTACATTTCCAGCAACCAGTCGAGGCTTGGCCGTTCTTCCAGTTCGGCACCGGCATCGCAGGTCACGTAGCGATGCCGCTCGGGCCGATAGGAGCTGAGCATGCGCAGCTGCCACTCCCAAACCGGCGTTTCGCTGCCGGGTTCGAAGACCGGCACCGCCTCGAGGCAGCGCCGATGGTGGGCCCAGGCAACCAGCGGGAAGGCCGGGCGCACCCAGGTCTCGTCGATCTCCAGGCTGAAAGCGGCCACCGAAACTTCGCCGCCGCCGTCACCGCGGGCTGGGTACTGGCGTGCAAAACCGGTGCAGACCACGGACGCGGACTCGAGGTGTTGCAAGACCACCTCGAGATGAAACGGGTAATAGACCCCACCGGCCGGAAGATAGGCGATGACCTCGCCGCTGCAGCTGCCGAGAGCGCCGTTCAGCGCGGTTGCCAGGGACGGCCCGGTGGCCACCTCCCGCAAGGTAAGCCGCTCCGCCCAGCCAGGGTCGGGGCTCAGGTCAAGGGGGCGCCCACTGCCATTCCCCACGACGACCTCAAAGCCGGCCAGAGTCTGTCCCGCCAGGCTCCTGAGGGTGGCGCCGAGGCCGGCGCTGCGGTCGACGAAGGGGACCACCACGGATGTCGTGCGCATACATCTTCGCCGGTTGGGCACCAGGATACCGGCCGCGGACAACTCGCGGGCGCGACGCGCGAAGAGCAGCCCATTACGATGGAGCAGCCCGGCATGATCGATTCGGTTCAAATGGAACGAGCGGCTGACGTAGTGGTAAACGAACGCCCCCGGCGCAACTCCCAGTTGATAACCTGCCATCCGCGCACGCAGGCAGAAGTCGTCATCCTCGTAGTTACCGGTTCCGTAGCCGGCGGCCAGTCCGCCGAGTTGATCCCACAACACGCGCCGAATCAGCACACAGAAGAAAACGAGTCGCCCGGGAGTGTCGAGCACCCTCTTGTCGTCACGGCGCCCGGCGGCGAACGCCTCGATGGCCCGTGACCCGGGCCGGCGGGGTGCCTCGGGGTCTACCTGAGCCAGGTTTCCGGCCATGTTGGTCACCGGACCGGCGAGTCCCAGGCTTGGGTGTGCGTCCAGGGCGGCCATCAGGCGGTCCAGCCAGCCGTGGGTCACCAGCGTGTCGCTGTTTAAAAGACACAGGGTCGAACCCCGCGCCACCGAAGCGCCGGCGTTCACGGCCGCGGCGAAGCCCCGATTGGCATCGAAGGAGAGGAAGTACAGCTGCCGGTCGCCCCGGCGGCGCGCCAGCTCGTGCAGCCAGACGCGCACGTCTGCCTGGGAGCCGTCGTCTACGATGACGACCTCGAACGGGGTGGCGGAATCGGCACGCAGAAGCCGCTCGACACAGGCTCGCGCATGACGCAACGCGTTGTAGACCGGAATAATGATGCTGACCCCGTCGAACCGCCCGGAAGGGGGAGCACGCTGGCTGCCGGATTCATTGCCACTCGGCGTGGAGCTTGAGGGCGCCTATCCGCGAGGGAGGCTCGCCCTTTCCCCTGACCCGAAACAACGGGGAATGGTCGCGCGCGTAAACAATGGGTTGCCTGCGATCGGAGATATCCACGGAGGCGAAATACTCGCCGGGAGCCAGTGGCACCGCCGTGAGGTTGAGCTGTCTTTGCGCTGGTCCAAGGCGGGATTCCGAGGGGAGAAGGTCGTCCGTCAGCGTCGTGCAAATAGTCTCGTCAGCGGTGTAAATGCGCACCACGAAGACGAGCGCATCCATCACTTGCAAGGCTTGGAAGCGGATCCGCAGGCGCAGGGCGCCGCCTGTGTCCAGTTCGCGCAGGGGCGCGCCGTCCTCCGTCAGCAAGTCGACTGACTCGATGGCCAGATAGCGGCCCGGGCTCGCCGCTGGTGTGGCCGCCGCCTCCCGCTGCTCGTAGCGCTCGATCACCTCGGTGGCGTCCCCCTGGGCGATGGCACGGCCCTGATCGAGCAGCAGGGCGCGGCTGCAGAGCCGCTGCACCGACCACAAGTCATGGGACACATAAATGAGCGTGGTGCCTTCGCGGCGCAACCCCGCAACCCGGTCGTAACAACGGATTCGAAACTCCAGGTCGCCGACGGCGAGGACCTCGTCCACCAGCAGGCAATCGGCCTCCATGTGCGCCGCCACGGCAAAACCGAGGCGCAGGTACATGCCGGAGGAATACCACTTCACCGGCGTATCGATGAAGGCCTCGACCCCGGAGAAAGCGACGATGCGGTCGAAGCGGGCGCGGATCTCCGCGCGGCTCAGCCCCAGCAGCGCGCCATTGACAAAGACATTGTCGCGGCCCGTCAACTCCGGGTGAAACCCCGCTCCCAGTTCCAAGAGGGAAGCGATTCGGCCCCGCGTACGAAGGCGGCCGCAGGACGGCTGCGTGACCCCGCTGATCAACTTCAGCAGCGTACTCTTGCCGGAGCCGTTGCGGCCCAGGATGGCCAGGGCGTCGCCAGGCTCCACCTCCAAGTCCAGGTCCCGTAAGGACCACACCTGAGCAGGCGACCTCCCGCGCGCCCAGTCTGCCACCTGTCGCATCAACGACGGCTGATGCGGGCGATAGCGCTTTCCCAGCCCGCAAGCCTCGATGATTGGAGTCATAACACGTCCGCCAACCGCGCCTCGGCACGCTTGAACACCACTATCGCCAGCAGCAGCAAGCCGGCCGCGAAAGCCGCGGCATAACCCAAGGGCCGGGGTGCGGGGGGCTGGCCGAGCAACAGGATCCCTCGATAGGCTTCGATAAGCACGGCCAGGGGATTGAGCAGAAAGAAGGGCCGCAGCCGCTCCGGCACCAGCTGGCTGGAATAGAACACCGGAGTCAGGTAGAGCGCGACCTGGAACAGCAGGGGGATGGCCATGCCCACATCGCGGTAGTAGGCATTGAGAACAGAGACGATCAGGCTCGCCCCCACGGCAAGGATGACCTGCAGTATCAACAGGGGGAATAGCCAGGCCAGCGCCGGACCGGCCGGCAGACCATACACGGAAGCCAAGAGGACCAACAGTACAAGCAGCACCAGCAGGGAGTCCGCCAGCCCTCTCAGCGCCGCGGCGACAGGCAGTACGTCCCTGGGGAAGGCAACCTTGGTCACCAGATTGGCCCCCTCGATCAGGCTCGAACAGGCGTAGGTGACCGGGTAGAAGAACGCATACCAGACGGCGAGACCACAGCCGAGGAGGGCCGGAAACGGGGCCCCCTGGACGGGTACTGGAAGAACCAGGGTAAAGACGATGCCGAGAACCAGCAGCAGGGTCAGCGGCTGCAGGACCACCCAGGCAAAGCCGAGCATCGACTGGCTGTACTGCGCCCGCAACGAGCGGACGGCGATCACCCCGACCAGTTCGAGCCAGGCCCGATGCGCGGGCAGAGTTGCCATGTGAACCTTGTTCGCCTCCCCCGTGTAAGGCGCTCTTTGATGTGAAGGTTCCGGGATCATCGGCTATCTGGGCATGTCGCTGAAGATGAGATGGCAGTTTCAGGAAATGAGGCCGGTCGCGAGTGGGCTCGTCCCTTTGCGTGGTGTAAAGCCCCGAGGCTTGTGGACGATTGCCCTGTCAATTCTCTCACCGCGCTCGTGGATCACTCCCAGATGCATGGTGAGCCAATCGCGTGAGCCGGTCAATGAGGTTCTCGAGGAAGCTCCGGTAAGCTCCCTCTTTCGTAAAGGGGGAGCTTTTCCATCCGCGAACCTGTGAACACACGTTCAAGACGAGAAGAAGGCGTACGTCTCGGCGGCTGGAAAGAGCCGTAGGACGAGCCGGACCGGGAGCGGGCCATCGAGAGAATCCGCTCGGGGCGCAGCTGACGGATTCTGCCGCAGGGCTTCTGGAACCCGATGGACTCCTTGGGACCTACGGTTCAGAATCAAACTCGATGAATCCCGCCGAACAGGACTCATTCTTGTCGCGTTCCGTTCCTGCGTTTTCAAAGCGAGTGTTCCGTCTGGGGCTTTCTGCATCCTTCGGGCTTTCTCCCGCCGGAGTGCGAGAAGCCCTCGAAGGGCCGGTGAACTACTTCTTCTGGAACCCGATGTACAAGGCCGTCACGGCAACAGCCCGCGAGATCATCGCCAAAAACCGGGAACGCTACGTCGTTGCAACAGGCCCGATGCTGGGTTACTTCGGAGGGTCGGTCCGGCGGGCCACGGACCGAGCCCTTTCGAAACTCGGGTCGGATTACATCGACGTCCTTCAGCTTTTCTGGGCGGGAAAGATGTCGTTCCTGACGGCCGCAACAATGCGTGAACTCGTGGAGCTTAAGGAGAAAGGAAAGGTCAGAGCCATCGGTGTCTCGATTCACGATCGGAAGTGGGCCGGACGGCTGGCTCAGGAGTCTCCCCTCGACCTCCTGATGATTCGCTACAACGCGGCTCATCCGGGCGCCGAAACCGACATCTTCCCGTTTCTAGAAAAACGGAAACCCGCCGTCGTGGCTTATACGGCGACCTGCTGGCGAAAACTTCTCAGACGGCCCAAGGAGTGGACAGGACCCGTCCCTTCGGCCGGAGACTGTTACCGGTTCTGCCTCACGAATCCGAACGTGGATGTGGTGTTGTGCGGGCCAAGAAACCCCGAGGAGCTTCGAGAAAACCTCACGGCACTTGAAAAAGGGCCACTCTCAAAGCAAGAGATAACGTGGATGCGGGATTTTGGCCGCGTCGTTCACGGATGAGGCCTTTCGGAACGGCCGCCATGACGGCGAGGAAGGCGAGACCTTCGGTGCGCTGGACTTCGTTGAGAGAGTCCATTCCTCTTGTTGCCTTCCGCCGGGCAGGATGAACGGCACGCCTCCGTCATTCCACCAATTCCGAAATTCGGACGGGCCGAATCCCAGCCCGCCGGGCCGCTGGCATTTCCTTGGCCAGGAACGACAGTGTTTCCGCGTGGGGGTGGCCGATGACGACGCAGTCACCTTTCTGGCGGACGAGGGCAAGGGCCCGTTCCCATTCCTTCTTTAGGCCGCCGTGCTTCCCCCCGGCCTCCGCGGCGGCATCTGGATCGTCCAGAAAGACATCCCGGGACCGCGTGGAGACGCCCAGCCGAGTGGCTTCTCTCACCACCACCGTATCCTTTGTCGTTCGCGAGTCGAGGAAGAAGAGATGGCGGTCTCTCACCGCGGTAAGTACGATCGCCATGAGGCGAGAATCAGCTGTTGCGAGAGACCCCTGATGGTTGTTTACACCTGTCGCGCCCGGAACGGCATCGATGGAGCGAAAGACGAGCCGCCGAATCTCGCTGTCCGAGTAGTGGCGCTTGATGGTGGAAGGCTCCGGCCTCCCCTTTGCGCTCTCGAGCGGGAGATGAACCATGACACCCCAGCCCTTCCTGCGGGCAAAGTCCGCGGCCTTCTGGGCCAGAGGCCCGTCCGGTAAAACCGAAATGGTCAAGGGCCAGTCGATTCCCGCGAACCTCTCCAGGGAGCTTTCGGTGTAGCCCAGGTCGTCAATGACGATCGCGATGGCGCCTGCCTGCGGCTTCCCCTCTGCAGGCTCGACAGGCTCGAAATCCGAGGGCACTTCCTCCTTGATTGCTGCTTTCGGCTCTGGCCCCTCTGTGCGGACAGGGGTTGCACGCGGCCGCGGAGAAGGCGTCGCCTTCGGCTTCCTGGAAGATTTGGGCGTTGGCGTCACCTCAGTGACAACGGGCACCTTCTTGGGCTTCTCGCCCGTATCCTTCAGAAGAAGGTAGATAAGCGCAACGAGGCCGAGGACGGCGAGCGCCATGACGGCAAGCACCCAGCGCAGGCATCCGCCACTCCCACCCTTCTTCTTCCTTGCAGGCGGCCGGGGCTTTTTATTCGGCTTTGCGTTCTTCACGAAGCGGGTTTCGTTGCGGCTGGGTTTCCTGCGGCCAGGGCCTTGACACCCTGCAAGAGAACTGGATCCGTCGGGCTCGAGACAGTCTCGTCGTGGACGACGAGCGCGACTCGGTCATCCGGGTCCAGGCCCTTGGGAGACAGGGCATGACCATGAGGAGTCCGAACCTTGGCGACCGCAATCTTGAGGGCTCCGCCACTCTCCAGCGGAATGATCTGAAAATCGGCCCCCATCCCTGCCGTTGTCTCTCCCACAAGCCAGACCCTGGCAGGTTCTGGATCTTTCCTGACAGCGGGAACTGGAGTTTCCTGGGGCCGTTCGGCCACCGTGGCTGTTGGAGAGGGGACGCTTCCGCGCAAGCGGCCCGCGGACTCTCGCACGGCCGCCCCGAAGAACTCCGCGGCACCAGCCGTTCCGCTGTCAACCAGAATCACGATTCTGCCCGTATGAACGCGCTCCCCTGTTGCTGCCGTGAACGTCTGCGTCTTGGCTTTCTTTCCCCTGATTTCACCCAGGCGTCCTTCCGGAACGAAAAGCGCGGCGGTCCTGGCGGCTTCGTCAAATGTCCCGGTCGCGGAGCCGCGTATGTCGATCATGAAGGCCTTGTTTGGGTCGAGCGGACCCAGCAGTTCCTTGACGGTATTCGCGGTACCCGGGTCGAAACCAGGAATCCGCAGCACGGTCTCACCCTGGAACTTGGAAAGGGAGGGCTTCTGAGGAGTGAAGGAAGCTCTGACGTATTCGATTGTGCGGAATCGAGGTTTTCCCTCTCTCACAACCGTCAAGGAGACGCGGCCTCCTGGTTTTCCCGAGAGGCGGGAATCGACCTCCCAGAGCGACAGGGCACGCGTGGGTTCTCCGCCGATCTTTTCGATCAGGTCGTCCGTCTTGATTCCAGCTTTCTCGGCAGGACTTCCTGGCACGGCCGCCACGACCACTGGATAGCCGTACCGCTTGGCAAGGACGATCCCGGCCGGGACCACGCCTTCCTTTTTGCTCGCTTCCTGGGCCGACCGAAAAACCGCGATCTTCTCAGGGGGGATGTATTCGGCGAATGGATCCATCGCCTCTGTCATTCCGGAGAAGGCGCCGGTCATCAACGATTTCATCTCCACTGGCTCCACGTAGTTGGCTTCGACCAGCGAGAGCACCTCGGTGAAGAGACCCAGCGGACGGTAGTGGTTTTCTTTCCCGTCTTTCTTCTCGTCGGCCCCGAGCCGGGGAAGCACGAGAAACAGGACGGAAATGAAGGTAATCGACGAGGCAAAACCAAGGACACGCGTACGGCTCACACCCCGATGATACGCAAAACGGGAGACTGGGGTTAGCGCAGCCAGTGACGAGGGTCGACCGACGTTCGCGATTCACGAATCTCGAAATAGAGACCCGGGATCTCGTCTTCGGGAGGATCTCCAACCCTGCCAACGCTGTCACCCACCCCCACCCGCATCCCCTTGGGAGCCGTGCCAGGCATCAAGCGGCCATACAGACTGAAGACCCCATCACCGTGGTCGAGAACGACCAAGTTTCCGTATCCCTTGAGCCATTGGGAGTAGACGACATCACCCGCGAAGATGGCCCGCGCCTCTGTGCCACGCCCAATCTCGATCGTCCAGCCGCTCGAGCGCAGGAAGGTCTGCGGGAATCGGGGATTTGCGATGCGGCCGAATGGAACGGCCACGCGCCCCTTCGCCGGCCAGTCCAGGACCCCCTTGAATTTCTGGATCGAGGCCGCCCCGGGGGGCAATGCCCGGCCGCGGGACTCCAGAAGCGAGAGGAGGGCGTCGAGCCGGTTCGCTTTCTCTTCCAGTTTCTCGAGAACCGTCTTGGTATCGGCTGCCGATTGCTGCACTTTCCTGAGAGCCGCGGTCAGGTCCGTTCTGGCCTCTTGAAGCTCCCGCTCTTTCTCTCGCGCTTCCAGAACGACTCGCGTGAGTTCCTGCTTTTCTTTTCGCAGGCTGGCTTCCCTCTGAGAGAGTTCAACAAGGGCTTTTTCATACTGGCGAACGAGTTCGCTATCCCGCTTCGCCATGAACGCCAGCATCTGGAGACCACGCAAAAACGCGGGCCCCGAGTCAACGGCCGCAAGGGCCCTCAAGTAACCCGTCCGGCCCATCCGGTAAAGTGCATTGAGCCGAAGAGAGAGCGCGGTTCTGAGACTGTCCACGCGTCTCTTGCCGTCGTTACGGAAGTTGTAGGCCTCCAGGGCAGCCTTCTCGACATCCGCTTTCCTTAACTCGAGCATGCGGCGCTCGGCCGTCTTGATCTCCAGATTCAGCGTTGCCGCCTCTATCGCTTGTTTGGTATCCGCCTCTCGTTTTTTGGCGGCCTGATAACGCTGAGAAAGGTCCGCCACTTTTTGCCTCAGGCGCCGCAACTCCGCCCGGCGCTCCGAGACACCGAGGGCACGGGCATCCGGCGGAGGCGTGCCCTCTGGCGGCATGGCAGGCCCCTCTTGCGCCAGCGCGGGCAGCGCAAGGATGTAGACGGCGGCCAGAACCAGAGCTTTCAGAACAACGAGACTCCGTCCAGCTTCTCCGGCGGCGTTAACCCGAGGACTTTGTAAATCGTTGCCGGGACATCGACAATGCCGGGACGCCTGTCCTTCGGGAGAGGCCTGTTTACAAACAGGATGCCAGGAACGACCGAGGGGTCGACCGAGCAGTGGTCCCCTGACCACACCTGGACGTTGTCCTCGAAAAGGTTCGGCGTCACCACTCCCAGACTCGCCTGCCAGGAAACCCTGTATCCGTCCGCGTTCGTCACAAAAACGTCCGGAATCACCTGAGGATCGAACGAACCATAGATCTCCTCACGCGTATAGACCCCCACAATGGGCTTCTTGGCCGTCTTGGGATCCATGAGTTCCAGGAGCCCCTTCTTGAGTGCTGCTCTGACCTCCTCGTACTCCGCACCGGGTTCAACGATGCCCTTGGCCTCGCGCCCCCTGAGGTTGATGTAGACTTCTCCTAGACCCATTGAATAAGCTTTGGTTCTAGACCAGTCTACATTTGGCCAGAATTCTCCCTGCCCGAAAAGCATTTCGAGGTCGGCTTGCTTGTCTGAGGCCCCCTTCAAGGCCATGAAGCCGTTCTCGACCAGCCACGTGTTGTAGTTGACGCTGCGGCGCCAGGTTGCAAACCCGTGATCCGAGAGGACGAAAAGGTAATCGTCTTTCCCGAGCTTCTTGAGGACGTCTCCCACGATGTTGTCCATCAACTTGTAAGAGCGTTCGACCGACGGAGCGTAGAGCGCCGCTTTCTTGGCGTCGTAGGCGGGGTGCTCGGGATCCAGGTAACGCCACATCACATGCGCCACGCGGTCGGTGTACTCATACACCTGAACATAAAGATCGAGGTCCTTGTCCTCCACGATTCCGTCCATCATTTTCCGGAATTGCTGGGCCGTGAAAGAAACGTCATCCAGAAAGACTGGCTCGTCGATGGTTTCCTCGCTCATCGACCATGTGTCGATCGACCAGCCCATCGTCTTGAAAAGACCAAACTTTTTACTGAAGTCCTTCGCGAGTGACTTTGGCGCCGAGATCTTCACCGCGGGAGGGAGGTTCTCGGGGTCGAAGTTGATGGGTGAAAGGTAAAGCTGGATTTCGGGAGCCACCGAGATCAAATAGAAGCGCCCGATACCCCGCAGCTTCACAAGGCTGTTGAAGGGGAAGGTAAACCGGACCCACGGCGACCATTCACCCGGCCGGAGTGTCACGGCTTCCGAACCCTGCGGCTCAATGCGCAGCCGGCCACCTTCCGGAAGGACGGAGAGCGTCATCGGGATTCTGATGACGGGCGGATCCTTGAAAAGCTTGTTGTAGGGGCCAAAGACTTCTGTCTTGAGTGTTCCCGTATTCGATTCGAGGCGGACGAGTTCCACCGAGAATTCGTTCTTGTTCTTCGGCGCAAAAAAAGGATCGGACGTGTAGTAACTCGGAGTCCCGATGCGGCCCCGCACGTCAGGAACCCCCAGGCCAGAGATCAGGCGGCCGTTTTCAAAGTCAACGGCAGGGAACGTTACCGGAACTTGCATGACGGCTGCCTTGAGACCGTGTTTCCCGGCGGCTTCCCAGAAGGGTGTTCCTTTCCGGTTGTTCGTCACCGTCGGCAACTCGTCGGGAAGCAAGCGGCCAAACTGAAAACCCAAGACCGCTCCCGCGATGGTCAGAATGACTGCGAGGATGACGGAAACACGAAGACGCCGAAGAAAAATCTGCAAGGGGACAAACCCGATAATGAAACCCAAGACAGCTGCGATTCCCGCGGCAACCCAGCGGTTCGACGAGCCAAAAAAGAGCTTCCTTGACCCTTCCGTCGCCACCGCGAATTCCGGCCGGTACGTTTTCGGATCTCGCTTGAGGAAATCGAAAATCTGCGTCCGTCCGGGGGAGAGACCGGTGGAAAAGGTGGACCAGGAAACTGGCGTTTGTGCCGGGATGGTTGGCAAAAGTGGCGAGTATCCCCCCGATGCCGCAAGACTTCCGAGATTCGGCAACTTGCCTTCTCTCATCATCTGGCTGACAAGACGGTGGTCGGCCCCGTCAAAACCAAGAACGTAGACTTTGAACCCGAGTTTCGATTTAGGCTGAGCTTCGAGGGCAAGGATGAAGGAAACGGCAAGCAAGCTGGAAATCGCGAAGGCTCGTCTCGCCTTGGAAGGGGTAAAAAGCACGCCGCATTCTAGCGTTCCCGGCAGGTTTTACCGGGACATCGCCCGCACCGCCTCGCTCTTCTTCTTCCTGACACAGATACTGGCTTGCTCCCGCGACCGCTTTTCCCCTCCGCCAGACACTCTCGTCGTCGCCCTGGAGTCAAGCCCGATCAACTTTGACCCGCGCGTCCTGACAGATCAAGCGTCATGGAGAGTCTCCGATACCGTTTTCACGGGACTGATGAAGAAAACAAAGGAAGGCGGCTTCACGCCGGATCTCGCAAGAAGCTGCACGACAGAAGATGCACGGACGTGGCGGTGCACCCTCCGGAAAGGAATCCGTTTTCACGATGGCCGCTCCTTAACAAGCCGCGACGTCGCCTTTACGTACGAGAGCCTCATCGAGGAGGGTTTTGTCAGCAGCAAAAAAGAGGTCATGAAAGTCATTACCTCGATCGAAACGCCCAGCGAGGATGAGATCGTCTTTCGGCTGGCCGCCCCCTATTCCTCGTTTCCGGCGCAGTTAGTGCTCGGGGTTATCCCCGAGGGGACGTCCACCAGGGAAGTCAATGAGCGGCCGGTAGGGACAGGACCGTTCGTGTTTATTCGGCACGTTCCCGACAGCCGGCTAGAATTCCAACGGTTTGAGGATTTCTACGACGGGCCTGCCAAGACTCGAAATCTCATTTTTCGTATCGTTCCGGACTCGACGACACGGGCTCTGGAACTCTTGAACGGAAGCCTGCACCTTTCCATCAACAATCTGACACCAGACATCCTGCCTCGCCTGGCAGAAGCCAAGAACCTGAAGGTCAGCATCCTTCCGGGCTCCAACTACGGGTATATCGCGTTCAACATGAGAGACCCCTTGCTGTCACGCAAAGCGGTCCGAAAAGCGTTGGCATTGGCGCTTGACCGGGAGGCCATCGTCAGGGGAATCTGGCGGGACACGGTTGTTCTCACCGACTCCCTTCTGCCCGAAGGTCACTGGGCTCGTAACCGGTCGATTTCCCCCATCAGGCGGAATGTCGATGAAGCGCGGGGCCTTCTCGATCGAGAAGGGCTCGTCGAGACCGGGGGAAAACCGCGGTTCGTGTTGACGTACAAGATCTCGACAGACGAGATGGCTCTCTTGCAAGCTACCGCGATTGCAGCGCAGTGGAAAGAAGCCGGCGTCAAGACCGAAATTCGCGCCAGCGACTTCTCGGTCTTCTACCACGACGTGGTTCGCGGAGCCTTCCAGGTGATTTCGATGAGGTGGCAAGGAATTACCGATCCGGATCACTACCACGACGTTTTCCACTCCCGCTCGTTTCCCCCGAGGGCGTGGAATCGCGGGTTTTACTCAAACCCGTGTGTTGATTCCTGGATAGACGCGGCGCGTCAGACGCTTGACCGGGACAAAAGGCGCCAAATCTACGCCCTCATTCAGGAGCAAGTGCAAGAAGATCTTCCCTACATTTCTCTTTATACGGCGCGAACCGTTGCGGTTCATGATGTAAGGGTGTCGGGGATCGAGACGATTCCTCCAACGGGTGACTTCACCTTCTTGAGGTTCCTCGGCCGGAGTTAAACTCCCACAGGGTCCCCGTAATCTCGTTTTCTTGGGGTGGAGGGGTCATTGGAAATTGCCTTTGCAATCGTGGCCGTGGCCGGCATTGCCGCAGCGGTCTGGGCATTCAAGTCTCTCAAGGGGGAAAAAGAGCGAGCGGCGTCCGAGGAAAACCGTCTGAAGGGCGAGATCACGGCGCTCACAAAGCAGCTTCAATTGGCGTCGGAAGAGAAGACGCGTTTTGAAGGCGAAAGAACCGCTTTTGAGGAAGAGAAAAAGGCGCTCGAGCGCGCTCTTGCAGGTGCACAAGAAACGATCGAGCAATTGAGCGGGCGGATCGCGGACTTGGAGGGCCAGCTCGCGGGCGTGAAAAGTCAGGCGGAGCAAGCCCTGTGGGAACAAAAGAGCCAGCAGCGCTTCTTTGGAAGGAAAGCCCGGGACACCTTCGAGGTGCTCAAACAAAGACTGGCCACGGAGAAATTCCCGGACCGCCTGGAGGATGTGGCGGCCCTCGGAGGAAAGAAGGATCTTTCCGACGAGTCGAAAAGGCTCGTGAAGGAAGTTGAAAGCTGGATGCAACAAGGGAGCATGGACGATCCGGATGTCCTTCACATTCTTGGACTTCTGGACTTTCACAAGGGCGATGCCAAACGTTCGGAACTGAGGCTCAAGGCGGCATCGCGAGTTTCCGACGACCCCGTGTTGTGGGAAAACATGGGAGACCTCATGAAAGTCACGGGGCGGGGAAGAAGAGCGGTGGAGCACTACAAGAAGGCGGCGCGAACGGCGCCGGAAACGTCTCCCGTCCACAAGAAGTTGGGACTCAGCCTTTTCTCTTACGGTGACTACACGGGCGCGCTCAAGCCCCTGGGCATTGCTGTTCAGTCCTTCCCGCAAGACCTTGACCTTCACCTCAAGCTCGCATTCGCTTTCATCGAGTCAGGAGAATTCCAGAAGGCCGTGGATTTGAGCCACGCGGGCCGGAAGCGCTTCCCCAAAGCGGCGGACCTGGCTGCTTGCGCCGTGATTGCCTTTGGAAAGATGAAGCGTTTCCGCGATGCCGAACTCGCCTTTCAGACGGCGATGGAAATGGATCCGAACAGCGCCGATGCGTTCATCGCCCGCGGGCTAGCCTATCTGGAGGAAGACAAGCCGAAGGACGCGACGTTGAATTTCAAGAAGGCGATGGAGATCGACCCCAAACGGCCACGGGCACTCTGGGGGCTTGGCCGGGCCGCCAACCGCGAGCAGAACTACGAGACCGCGCTCGGCCACCTGAAAAAGGCCGTCGAGCTAAAGCCCGACTACGCAGAAGCCTGGCTTGAGATGAAAACCACCTACGAGGCGCTGAAGAAGTTCGAAGCCGCCATCGAAGCCCTCAACAAGGCGGTTTCGCTCAACGCCAAACTCCCAACGCAGTAGACTCCTGCTCTTTTTCGATGACCGTCCGTCAACTCCTGTTTTTCGACCTCGACGACACCCTCGTTGACCATCGCTTCGCGGAGCAGTCCGCGCACGAAATCCTTTTTTCAAATCACACTGCGCTCTTTGCGGGAGTGGATTTTGAAAGCTGGATGGCCGCATACCGGCGGCACAACCGCCGTTTGTGGGCCGATTACGGCCAGGGGCGAATCACAAAGGAGGAACTCAAGGCACACCGGTTCCGAGACCCTCTCGAGGAATTCGGCCTTGACTCCAGCATCTCAGAGACGATAGGGGCCGAATACATGGAGGAATACGCCAGACACTGGCGCCTGAACGCCGGAGCCCTCGAGGTTCTGGAGGAGGCCTCCCGGTACGGAACGGTGGGGATTCTCTCGAATGGTTTCCGCGAGGCGCAGCTGAGGAAAGTGGAGAAGTTCCGCCTGGACCGGTGGGCCCGGCACACGATCCTTTCGGAGGACGCCGGTGCCATGAAGCCCGAACGCGCCATCTTCGACGCTGCTGTCAAGGCCGCCGGAGACGCGCCGAGAAAAGTCTATGTCGGCGATTCGTTCGAGAACGACGTCATCGGCGCCAAGAACGCTGGCTGGCTGCCTATTCTGTTCGACCCCAGAGACGAGGCTCCCAGGGTTCCCGTCATCAAGGTCCACCGGCTCTCGGACGTTGGCCCCCTTTTGCAATAGGCCTGCCCAGAGGTTCTCCCGAATGCCTGAGCGCAGAACTTTCAAGATTCTCGAGCCGGCCATTCTTGCAAGAGCAGGATGGGCTCTTGCGGGTCCCCTGGCCTGCATCCTGTTCGTGGTTATGACGCTTCCCAAGGCCATGGATAAGTCTCACCAACGCCTTCGCCGGGGAATCCGCCACGCGCGCGACACTTACGAATCGTCTCTCGGACGCTACCGCGGCGCGTGGTACGTCTCAGCGCTGAAACGCGTGCGTGAATCGATTCCCGAAAACGAGCCCTATTTCATTCTCGAGTCTACCCCGAGCGGCGCTGACAACTATTTCGTCCGATTTGATCTTGCCCCCCGGCCATGCATCGACATGGGGCGGATGAACGAAAATCCCGAGGTTCTGAGGGCAAAAACTCAGGCCCCAGGTGCCCCAAAGTGGGTCGTCATCGCCCGGCTCGAGGAACCTGGTCCGGAAGCGCTCCTGGCGAAAGAGTTCCTGGAAAGGCTTCCAGTAAAATGACTTTCATGCAACGGGTCCTCTCGAATGGGGGCGGGATCCTGATCTTTCTGGCCACCGGATGGGGACTTATCCAGCTTCTCCCCGCCCTTCGAAGAAAGGGCATTCTCCCTCGCACCGGTTACGCCTACCTTCTCGGGATCGCGAGCCTCTCTTCCGGGAGCTGGGCACTCAGCTATTTCGCCCGGGTTCCGCTGAAGAGAAGCCTCTTCCTCTGGCTCGCTTTCGCTTTCGTGGCGGCGGGAGTCTGCCGTTTGCTGGTCAACCACTTTCAGTCCCAAGGTACTGGTTCGCGTGATCAAAGAGGCTTCTCCCCGCACAGGGCCGCTCTTGCAACTCTGCCAGCCCTGGTGGCGGCGGCCTTGACCGTGGGCATTTTTGCTCAGGGGCTAACCGAGGTGACACGCGACTTCGACGGGCAGATGACGTGGATACCCGCCGCGAGGTTCATCAGGGCCGCTGGGAACGTGAGCCCTGCCGTCTTGACAGAAGAGAAGTGGTTCGTCACCCACCCGCGGTACCCTCTGCTCCTGCCCTTGGCGCAGGTTACCGTTCTCGAAGTGTTCGATGCCCCCAACGACGATCGTGCGTTTCTTTGCATCTACGCCTTCTTCTTTCCCGCCTATCTGGCCATTCTCTGGGACGCCTGCCGAAGCAGATCGAGCCTCCTGGCATCCGCTGGCACACTCTTGATGGCGTCCCTCATCCCGCTCTTTGTCTTCGAAGGTTCGGGAGGCGCCGGGGGAACGTACAGCGACTTCCCCCTGGCTTGCTTCTGGGGATCAGCTGTTCTTCTCCTGGCCGAATCGCCCCTCACGCAGTCCCGGGCCGCGGCCAGCGGAATCCTCCTCGCCGCGGCGGCATTGACGAAGAACGAAGGAGGACCTCTCGCCCTGGCAGCCCTCACGGCGATAGCCGCCGCGACCGCATGGAGAGCGATCGGATCTTTCAGAATGGGGTGGAGGCAGGCGCTCCGCAACACCCTCGCGATGGGCACCGCAACACTCGTTCTGGGCCTCGGCCTGGCCCTCTTCTTTTCCTGGCGCCACGCAATCCCGAACCGCTACGACGAAGGCTACGAGAACGTCAGAAGCGTCACCCAAGTTGTGAAAGCCACATGGAAGCGGCTCCCGCTGCTGCCAGCACCCATGTGGCAAGAGATGCGCTACCAGCCTCACTGGAACGCGTTCTGGATCGTCGCCCCCATCATGGCCTTTTCAGGAATCTCGGGCCTGAGAAGACGTCCCGCACGTCCGCTCATCCTGGCGCTCGCGGCGGGCGTTTCCGTTTTCTTCGTCGCCTACGGCATCACTCCCTGGAGCGGCGCGGAGCTGGTGCATCCCACATGGAACCGCTTCTTGATGCAGCTCTCTCTCCCAGGCTTCGTGCTCTTGTCAATGTGCCTCGGGGCTTCTTTCAGGAACTTGCGTCCACTGGCCGCCGTTGTCCGTTTCCCCAGGCCGGCGGGTCCCTCACCGTGACGGTTTGTTAACATCCGTCCGTGGTTTTTTCCACTTTTCGTTCACTCGATAAAAAGGACAACTAGGAATGAAGAACTCATTCAGACACGCAACTCGCCTCCTTACTTTCGCTTTAGTTACGGGACTCGCCGTTTTCTTGACCGGCTGTGGCGCCGAGCCGCAGGGTGGAACCGAGGGGGCAGCGGCCCCTCCGGCACGGGCAATCCCAGATCCCCTGACGATTTTCAAGGCACAGATCTCGGTCCTCAACGTCCCCGCCACCGTCAAGACCGGCGAGGCATTTGAGATCGAACTCAAGATCAAGAACTTGGGCGACATGGCCTGGTCCGCGCTCGGGGGCCCCCAGGGAGAAAACTCTGTCCACATCTGCCACCACTGGCTGGATGCAAACGGAAACATGCTGATTTTTGATGGCGTGAGGTCCGAGTTCCCGAAAGACATCGCGCCCCTCGAAGAGGTTACTCTGAAGGCGCGGGCACGGGCTCCCGAGAAACCGGGAGACTACATCATGGAAATAGACTTAGTTCAGGAGCGGGTCTCCTGGTTCAAGGAGAGGGGTTCGAAGTCGGTGACCGCCAACATCAAGGTTGAGTAACGGCTCCTCAAGACCCGCATCCTCTCTTTTTGCAGATCAATCCGTTGAGCCGCCCCAAGGGCGGCTTCTTTTTTCCGCCCCTCTTTCCAACCAATTCGTCATTTCTTGCTACTCTACCAACAAAACTGTGTCTCATTGGCGGACCGCTGGGCCATCGACTCTCCGGAAGCCTCTGCCACGCCAGCAGCAAGAGAGAGTTTGGCCGTTTTCCTCGTCTCACTTCCCTACGAGAACGCAGTATCTAGCTTGTAAAGACACAAAAAAGTCTGATAATGCGACCCCTTCCCGACCCCTCTCCATCCGAACAAGTCTATTCTTTGCATTCACTTGAACCAGTTGACAGGAATCTCGAGCCTCCGGCATTGAACATGCACTTCCGTGGCGGCGCCACCCGGCAACAACCGGGATCTGGCCAAAACCGCCCCCAGTGGGGGCATTTCGAGGAGAACGCATGGCCCTTCTTCACTCAACACTTTCAAGCCACGCCCCGCGTATGACTCGCGCGGCCATCCTTGCCGTCGCATTCTGGGCTCTCCCCTCCCAGGCCCAGCCGGGCCCTCCCGCTCAGGCTCCCAAGCAGTGGTACGAGGAAATCACGGTCAACGGCTTCCTTTCCTCTTCCTACTCCTACAACTTCAATCGGCCCGCTTCCGGCACGAACCAGTACCGTGTTTTCGACTTTGACGACAACACAATCAAGATCGACGTCGTGGAACTCGTTCTCCAGCGCGCTGTCAGCAAGCCGGGCGAAGCAGGGTTCAGGGTGGACGCAGTGGCCGGCGGGTCCATTCCACGCATGGAAGCCGCCAGCGGCCTCTTTCGCGACCCAGTGACTGGAAAGGCTGAGGACTTCGACATTCAACAAGCCTTTGTCAGCTGGATGGCGCCCCTCGGAAATGGACTGCGCCTTGATGCGGGTAAGTTCGTGACGGCCCACGGGTACGAACTCATCGATGGCTATGACGGGTACAACGACAACGCAACTCGCTCCTTCTTGTTCGGCTATGCCATTCCATTCACTCACACTGGTCTCAAGGCAACTTACGCGTTTACAGACAAGGTCTCCTGGATGGTCATGGTTGCCAACGGCTGGGACAACGTCAAGGACAACAACTCTTCCAAGACGATCGGCACATCTCTCTTCCTCACTCCTTCATCCAAGTCCACCATTTCGATCAACTACATTTGTGGTCCGGAGCGTGCGGACAGCAACAGCGACCTCCGCCAGGTACTGGACGCCGTGGCCGTTTTGAAGCCCTCTGACACGCTTTCAGCGGGTCTGAATGTCGACTGGGGCACGGAAAAAGGAGCGGTCCGGCCCGGCGACACGGCAACCTGGTGGGGCCTCGCGGGTTACGTCAAGGTTGCCCTCTCGCCCTCGGTCGCCCTGGCGTTTCGCGGGGAGTACTTCGACGACCAAGACGGAGCGCGGACCGGGACCGCTCAGAAGTTGAAAGAATTCACCCTGACGCCCGAGTTCAAACTCACATCGCGGCTCATCTTCCGGAGCGACTTCCGAGTCGACTTCTCTGACAAAGAGGTTTTTGAGGGCAAGGAAGGCGAAGCTTATAAGAAGAACCAGCCAACTCTCCTCTTGAATGCTCTCTACGTTTTCTGATCTCACGCCGGCCGAAAATCGCCCCGGGAGAGGCGCGGGCAGAGGAGCCGGCGCCAAGCGCCGTGGAAGGGCGGTGGAACCGCGCGCCGCCCCAACTCTGCACTCAACCAGAAACCCCGGCTTTCGCCGGGGTTTCGTCTTTTTGGTCTTGCTTTTCCAGGGCTTCGTCAGAGTCCGGTCGAGTGTTTTGCCCTTTCTTTATCAATCGAACGCCGAGGGGAGCCGGAGCATGAGATGACTTGCCAGTGGCTTTTCAATCGGCGCTCTGGAACACATCGCGTTCCAGGCGCGGAAGGTCGATCTCCGTGCGGCCAGCAACTCCCATCGGGTCGAGCCCCAGAAGCCTGACGTCCACATGGAGTCCGCTGCGTGCATCTTTGCGCACAAGATTCCAGGGAATGTCTACCGTCAAGGTCTTTACCCCGGGCGTCAGCTGCTCACTCATTTCGGCCCAGGCGACACCCAGACGGCTTTCATCGGCGTTCTTCTGGCCCGCCACGATGATGTCAAGGCGATATTTGCCCTCCATCTTGACATCGGCCTGAACGGTAACTCTGAGGGATCTCCCAGCATCCTCCCTGGCAACTGGTACCGCGGTGACGTTCACGATGCGGGCCATGTCAGGTTCGTTTGCAAACCCAGCGGATCCCGTGCGCAGAAAGGCCGTTTCACCCCTGAGCCCGGAGGCATCGAACTTGACCGACCACATACCGGCAGTCTCTTTCGGAAGTCTCGAAAGCGATGCGGCGAAGTGGCCGTCTCCCGCTTCTCCGTCGCCGTGCTGGCCGTCATCGTGGAGTTCGATGCTGCCTGCGGCCACGCCCCCTTCCGGAGCGATACGGGCAGTGACGCGGCCACGGACGGCCGTCAATTCATCTGTCAGACGGGCGTGCAAGGTCAATGGCTCACCTGCGCGGCGGGAGAGCGGGGCGGCCCACGTTTCGAGGGAGAGGGAGCTATCCGGTTCGGCCGCTAGAACAGCGTAGGCAGTTCCTTCGCCCGCACCAGAGAGATTCAGTTGGTAAAGGCCTGCTTCGGCGGTCGCGATGTGAATGACTTCCTGGGTTCTGGAGACGTCCAGACCGAACTCTTCAGAGGCGAAATCGTTGATAGTGAACCGCCGCATGGCGGCAGCTTCGTTCTGGGAGGAACCTGCATCCAGTTCGGCTCCCGAGGGTGCTCTCAGTGTGGTCTTCGGCGCGGCGCCAGGTTCGTCGCCCGCTTTGCGGGCGGCCGGCATGGTGGCCATTGGCACGGTCCAGATGATCAGGCTCCCGGTCCCCGTGACTGGGATGTCTACGGACGTATCAGCCTTTGTTGGCGTCACGACTCTCACAAACATTCGTGACGTATTCACGGGAGACTGTTGCTGCGGAGCAGTTACCGTTTCGCCGGGGGCGAAGGTTCCGAACTGGGTAGCGGCATTTGCGTCAAGGCCGAAGACACTCGCACAGACAAGGGCGCAAGAGGCGGCGATCACATTCTTCTTCATGGCTTCTCCCGGCGATCAGTTGAAATCCGTGGCGAGCGTGTTGCCCAGTTTGCGGTAGCTATTCCGGCGATTGTAGTGGTGATTGGCGTCCGTAGTGAACCAGACAGTTCCGGCCCCCTGGGCGCTGTACTGGGAGACCATCCCATCATCCTCACCCGGCATTCCTGCAACACCTGAGAGAGTTGCAAGCCCCACGCACTCGACACAGAAGTCATTCCAGAGCCCCGTTCCCGCGATGTTGTAGAGCGGCTTTGGAAGTGCCGGGCGTCCAGATGTTCCCTTGAGGTAGTACTGGTTGTAGTACGACATTGAAGACGTCGTGCAGTTCTTTGTCGAGTTGTTGTTCTGACCAACCAAGTCCACCAGCCAGCCTGTGAGCCAAGTCCCGGAGAGTGTCCCCGCGAGGTTGGCAGCCTCGGATCCCTTGTTTGGCGGAGCCAGCGAGTTGACCCAGCGAATCCGGCTGATAATGGACGGGTATTTCGAGTTGTAGGTGGGGTTTGAGAGGATCCAACGGATGACCACACCGCCAAACGAATGTGTTTCCACGACGATGTCATCTATCCCGCCTGCCATCATCCACGTGTAGATCTGCCCCGCCACAACGTCACCCGCCACCCACATGTACTGGGTCCCGTCGTAGTGGCAAACGAGTGAAGGAATCGTTTTCCCTTTCGTCGCCGCCGAGATCATGTCCTCCGTCCAGTAGGCCCGGGCCACGCTCTCTTGCGCAAGCGACGTCCCCCCTTTTCCGTGGATGAAAACAACACCCGTCTTGGCTTCGGCGGGGATTGCGGAAAAAAGCATCAAAGCCCCCGCTAGCACCCCCAAGAACTGTGAACGTCTCTTCATGGTGACCTCCCACTCCCTCAACTGAATGACCGCTCATTCAAGATGGATGCCAGGCCCATGACGATGAGAGGCCCGTGGTACTGGCCCAGGAATTGGCGTGTACACCGCACAAAGGGTCAATCTATGACCCATGGAGGTGGGTCAAAAATCTTCCTGGACCCACCGGGTTCTGATGTCAGTACCCCTGAGCGCATCCGTCCTTTCTCTTTTCGGTGGCGCCCGCGTAAACACCCGTTCTCGGATCGCGAAAGATGGCCTGGTACCCCCCATAGGTTGCGGTGCTTGCCGGCTCAATGCGATGCCCCCTCTTCTCGAGTTCCAGAAGGATCCCGGGTGCCAGCCCGTCTTCGAGGTTCAGGATGCCTCCGGTTTTCATCACAGTTCCCGTTGGCTCGCTCGACCCATTGTGATGAAAGCGGATCGCATCACCGGCCTCCTGCAGGTTCATCCCGAGGTCGACCAGATTCACGATGATCTGAGCGTGCCCCTGGGGCTGCATGGCTCCCCCCATCAAGCCAAACACCATGAGCGGCTTTCCCCCTTGCGTGACAAGAGCCGGGATAATCGTGTGAAACGGCCGCTTACCGGGCGCCAGGGCATTCGGGTGCCCGGGGTCCAGGCTGAACTGCGATCCGCGGTTCTGCAGGCCAAACCCCGCTTCTCCAACCACATATCCCGATCCGAACCCGGTGTAATTGCTTTGAATCAGGGAAACCATGAGGCCAGAGGAATCCGCAGTTGCGAGGTAGGTGGTCTCTTTTCTCGAAAGTGCCTCGGGGTCGCCGGGCGGATCGATCTGAGAAGCTCGCGTCATGTCGATCCGCCGGGCCCGCATCCGCGCGTAATCCTTGGAGAGAAGCTCCAGAACGGGAACTTTCGAGAATACCGGATCCGCGTAAAACCGGGCCCGGTCGGCGAATGCCAGCTTCTTTGCTTCCACCATGACATGCCAGAAATCCGCGGAATTTCGGCCCATCTTCGCAAGATCGAACCCCTCGAGAATGTTGAGCATTTGAAGTGCGGCCAGGCCCTGACCATTTGGAGGCATTTCCCACAACTCGATTCCGCGGTAGCTCGTCGAGATGGGAATGTCCCACGTTGACGTGTGATCTCGAAAGTCCGCAAGAGAGAAGAATCCTCCGTTCTCGTTCGAGAATTTGACGATCGCCTCGGCAACAGGGCCCTTGTAATAAGCGTCCCGCCCTTTCGCGGCGAGAAGCCGCAGTGTCCTGGCAAGAGCCGGATTCTTGAAGATCTCTCCTTCCGCGGGCGCTCTCCCAGAGGGCATGAAAACAGCCGCAAAATCCGGCTTCTGCGAGAAGACCTTCACACTCCGGGTCCAGTCCGAGGAGATCACAGGGGAAACGGGAAACCCCTCCTCCGCGTAACGAATGGCCGCCGCCAGAACATCCTTCATGGGCAGCTTCCCGTACCGTCCATGGAGATCGAACCATCCGGACGCGCAGCCCGGAACGGTCCACGCGTAGGGCGAGTGGAGCGGGACGGTTCCATCCGCTAAAGGGACCACTCTTCCCCTCGTCAGGTTCCCCGGCGCCCGCCCGGACCCATTAAGCCCCACAACCTTCCTTGCCACCGGATCCCAGATGAGGGCAAAGAGATCGCCCCCGAGACCGCAGCTCGTCGGTTCCATGAGACCCAGACAGGCGTTAACCGCAATGGCCGCGTCCACTGCACTGCCACCGTTCTTGAGGACGTCAATTCCCGCCTGAACGGCCAGCGGCTGAGCGGCGGCGACCATCCCGTTCTTTGCAAGGACCACCGAGCGAGTCGCCGCGCCGCGCCCCCTGCCGGAGATCAGCAGATCCTCGGATGAAACCGCGGCGGAAAACGAACAGAGTGCAATCACAAGTGCCCTGCCTGAAAGACTCATGCCTCCATTTTCGTTTACTTCCTCGTGAGAGGGGGACAATCTCCCTTGCGCTTTTCATTCACGTGCGCTCCCTTCCTGCAGACTTTTCTTCGGAGGAAGGAGAACCGAATGCTGCCCCGGCGAGCATCAGGGGAATCCAGCTGACAGGAACGGTGTAGCGCTCCATGAAGGCCACGACGAAGTAAACACCTGGAAACGCAAGAAGCGGAATGAGAATGCCCGCCTTCTGAGGAGTCGTGAGTGAAGGAAAGAGGCGAAAGGCTCCGAAGACCGCAAGGACCGTGATGAGAGTGCCGCGCAAGAACCCGGCTGGCCTTGCCGGCGAGCCGAACCAAAAGCAGAAAGCGCGAGCCGCTGTTAGCTTGATGAACGGAACCGGGTTACGAAAGATCCAGGAAAGTGCCTCGTTTCGTGCCCGGCGCATATACTCGAGTTCGCCCATCTCTGCCACGAGAAGGGCTTCGCTTGTATTTGAAACGGGGTGACGAAAGGCTGCCCCTTTCCTGCCAGAAAGCGACTCCATATCGAACGTAGCCCCCTCATGGTTCCCCAAACGAAGCTCCAGGCCAAAATTGCTGCGTACGAAGACAGCTCCGTTCAAGGCAACCCAGTTCCTGAACATCCAGGGGAGGCACACGAGAAGCGCGGCGAGGAGAATTGCCACGACAGAACCTCTGCTGCTTCGCCACCCGCGCCACCAAAGCTCAAAAACAACGCACCCCAGCATGACGAGGAGAAGTGCGGGAACGAGATGGAACGACACCCCCCAGCCCACGCCAAGACCGGCGGCAGAAAGCGTCGAACCCCGGTTGGACTCCCACCGCCCAACCACGTTTCCCATGAGCAAGGCAAGCGCGACCGCGCCGAGCGCCTCGGCTGCCGTCCAGGCAATGACTTCGGCAACGAGATCTTGGGGAAACAGAGCACTTCCGAGGCCCGCAATGAGCCCTGCCCGGGGCTTTAGCCCCATGCGCGAAGCCACCCATGGGATAAGAGCTGCCACCATGGAGTAACTGACGATTCCAAAGAGACCGCGCACATAACCAGCGGCGAGTGTCATGCCCAGAATATGGTAGAGAAGACCGAGAAAACCGGTGAAGAGAGGCGGCGGGTGGGCCGTCGCGCCAGTCGGCACGGCGTACGGATCAGCAAAACGGCCTGTTTGGGCAATCGACTGGGCAACCCTGCCGATTTCACTCCGCGTCTCGGGAACGACCCACTCGCGCGGGACCATCCAAGAAAAGAGGAGCGCTGAACGCAAGGAGAACGCTACCGCGAAGACCAGAAGCATGGTTCTTCCAGTTCGGCGCCCCGGGTTCCCACTTTCCATGACCCCTCACTTGAATCTGGTATCCAGTATAACTCCCGAGGGAATGGCCAGGTGCCGCAACAGCCTCCCCCGTCATACAGTTCAGTGTTAACGCGTCACGCGGGTTCATTTACGCATCTGTTGGCTAACTACTCCCTGGCTACGCCCAGAATTCCGTTGTTTCCTTCATTTCGTTCGATATACTCCCCCGCTTTAGACGGCCAGGCAATAAGCGAAGATCAAAGGAGGAAAGGTGAACGAATTTCTACGGACACAACCACAGGCACAAGGACTCTATGACCCGGCATTTGAGCACGACTCGTGCGGTGTTGGCTTCATTTGCCACATGAAGGGGCAGGCCTCGCACAACATTGTCGACAGTGCGCTCACGATGCTCGAGAACATGGAGCACCGGGGCGCCTGCGGCTGCGATCCGGAGAGCGGCGACGGCGCCGGGATTCTCGTTCACATGCCCGATCTGTTTCTGAGACGCCGCTGCAAGGAGCTGGGAATCGATCTCTTGCCGGCCGGTCAGTATGCGTGCGGAATGATCTTCCTCCCTCAAGACATGATTTCACGCCGTCTTTGCGAGCAGCGATTCGAGAGTGTCGTGCGCGAGTACGGCATGGTCGTGCTTGGCTGGCGCGACGTCCCGACCGACAACCGGTACGCGGGCGCCATTCCGAGAACATCAGAGCCGAAGATCCGGCAAGTCTTCCTCGCGCCCGGGCAGTCTTTCTTCAACCGGGCCGACTTTGACCGGCGCCTCTACTTTGTCAGACAGCGCGCCGAGAACGCCATCGAGTTCGGTGACCTCCCCGCCGATGCCAGGGAGGATTTCTACATCTGCCTCCTCTCGACAAACCGGATGGTCTACAAGGGGATGCTCACCGCATCCCAGTTACGCAACTATTTCCCGGACTTGAAGGCGCCGGACTTCGAAAGTTCGCTGGCGATGGTGCACTCCCGGTTTTCAACAAACACATGGCCTGCCTGGCGGCTGGCTCACCCATTTCGCTACCTCGCCCACAACGGGGAAATCAACACGCTTCGCGGGAACCGGAATTGGATGCGCGCGCGTTACGCATCGTTGAGGTCCGAAGTTTACGGTGACGAACTTCCAAGAATGTTCCCGCTCTTGACAGAGACGGGCAGTGACTCGGCCACACTCGACAATGCGATGCAGTTCCTGGCCATCACAGGACGCTCCCTCCCGCACTCCGTCCTCATGGTTATTCCTGAAGCCTGGGAACACAACCCAAACATGGATCCAGATTTACGGGCTTTCTACGAGTATCACGCCTGTCTAATGGAGCCCTGGGATGGTCCGGCCTCGATTTCCTTCACGGACGAGTCTCACATCGGGGCCGTTCTCGACCGGAATGGGCTGCGCCCATCGCGCTACGTGGTCACGAAAGACGACCTGGTCATCATGGCAAGCGAAGTCGGAGCGTTGCCCGTGGCCCCGGAAAACGTCGCTCTGAAGTGGCGCTTACAACCTGGCCGCATCTTCCTTGTCGACATGAAACAGGGACGTATCATCGATGATGCGGAGATCAAGCAGGAACTCGTCGACAAGAGGCCATGGAAGCGATGGCTAGACAAGAACCTCGTTCATCTGGAAAAGCTGCCAGCCCCGAAATTCGTGCCCGAAACGGACCACAGGTCTCTCAGGGTTCGTCAGCACGCTTTCGGCTACACCTACGAGGACGTCAAGCTGATCCTGACACCCATGGCGGAGAGCGGCCAGGAGCCTGTTGGGTCGATGGGAACGGACACGCCACTGGCCTGCCTGAGTGACCAGCCGCAGCTTCTCTTCAGTTATTTCAGGCAGCTCTTCGCGCAGGTGACCAATCCCCCCCTCGATGCGATCAGGGAAGAACTCGTCACATCGCTGTATACGTATCTCGGGCGCCGGGGGAACCTGCTGGATGAAACCCCCCTCCACTGCCGCCTTGTGAAGCTGGCGCAGCCCATCGTCACGAACATCGAACTGGCAAAGCTGAAGGAACTCGACCGTGAGCCCCTGAAGAGCGTGACACTCCCCACGCTCTTTGACCCGGCTTTTGGCCACGCCGGTCTCGAACAGGCGGTCGAGGAACTCTGCAGGAAAGCGGCGCTCGCCGTGAGAGACGGGATCTCTCTGATCGTCCTGAGTGACCGGGGCGTGGACCAAAACAACGCCCCGATCCCCAGCTTGCTGGCCTGCTCCGCGGTGCACCACCACCTCATCAAGGATGGTACCCGGACGCTCGCCGACATCATCGTGGAGACGGGTGAGGCCCGGGAGGCGCACCATTTCTGCCTCCTCATCGGGTATGGGGCAGGCGCCGTCAACCCCTATCTCGTTTTCGAGACTCTCTCTGACATGAAGAAAGAGGGGCTCCTTTCAGCCAGTCTTTCGCTCGAATCGGCCGAGAAGAACTACATCAAGGCCGCCAACAAGGCGATCCTCAAAGTCGCCTCGAAGATGGGGATCTCGACGGTCTCGAGCTACCGCGGGGCGCAGATTTTTGAAGCTGTCGGACTCAGCAAGAAACTGGTGGACCGCTACTTCACGCACACGGCATCCCGGCTGGATGGGATCGGGCTCGATGTCATCGCCCGGGAGGCCGCCGAACGGCACCGGAAAGGCTTCCCGCCCATCTGTGTGAACGGAGAAGTCCTCGAGCAGCGCGGGGACTACCAGTGGCGCCCGGGCGGGGAGTACCACATGTGGAACCCCGACACGATAGCCAAGCTGCAGAACTCGGTTCGAATCAGTAGTTACGAGGATTTCAAGCAGTTCACGAATCTCGTTAACGAGGGATCCGGCCGGCTCTGCACGGTCCGCAGTCTTTTTGACATCAAACGGGGGACTCCCATCCCGCTCACCGGGGTGGAACCCGCTTCCGAGATCGTCAAGCGGTTCGTCACCGGGGCCATGTCGTTCGGATCCATCAGCCGGGAGGCCCACGAAACGCTGGCGATCGCCATGAACCGCGTGGGGGGCAAGAGCAACACGGGGGAGGGCGGCGAGGACCCGGCCCGTTTCAAACCCGATCCCACTGGAGACCGGCGCAGAAGCGCCATCAAGCAAGTCGCGTCCGCGCGCTTTGGCGTCACCACCGAGTACCTTGTTAACGCGGATGAACTCCAGATCAAGATGGCGCAAGGCGCCAAGCCTGGCGAGGGAGGACAACTCCCGGGTCACAAGGTGGACGAGTACGTCGGGAAGATCCGGCACTCGACTCCTGGCGTGCAGCTCATTTCTCCTCCGCCGCATCACGATATCTACTCGATTGAAGATCTTGCTCAGCTCATCCATGACCTCAAAAACGTCAACCCGGCCGCGCGCATCTCAGTCAAGCTCGTCAGCGAAGTCGGAGTGGGCACGATCGCCGCGGGCGTCGCAAAGTGCAAGGCCGACCACATTCTGATCTCCGGAGACAGCGGCGGAACAGGCGCGTCCCCTCTCACCAGCATCAAGTACGCGGGCTTGCCGTGGGAACTCGGCCTCGCCGAGACACAGCAGGCGCTCGTGTTGAACGAACTGCGAGGCCGCGTCGTTCTGCAGGCTGACGGACAGCTCAAGACAGGCCGGGACGTCGTCGTCGCCGCACTTCTCGGTGCCGAGGAGTTCGGGTTTGCCACCGGCCCCCTCATCTCGCTCGGCTGCATCATGATGAGGGTCTGCCACAAAAATACCTGCCCGGCCGGCATCGCCACGCAAGACCCCGTCTTGCGCCGCAAATTCGCCGGCAAACCAGAACACGTCATCAACTTCATGTTCTTCGTTGCGGAAGAGGTTCGCGAGTTCATGGCCTCGATGGGGTTCCGCAAATTTGAAGACATGGTTGGACAAACCCAGTTTCTCGAGCCCAAGGACCTTTCCCAGCACTGGAAAGCCCGGACCCTCGACCTTTCAGTGATGCTCCACAAACCCCTCGAGGGTTCGGCCGTTGCCGTGCGAAATGTCGAAAAGCAGGACCACGGCCTGCACCGCGCGCTTGACAACACGCTCCTCGAACTCGCGTCTCCCGCTCTCGAAAAGGGAGAACCTGTATCAACAAGAATGCCCATCACGAGCATCAATAGGACCACCGGGGCCATGCTCTCGGGAGTGATCGCGAGGAAGTTCGGCAATGAAGGCCTCGCCCACGGCACGATTTCCTTCGAATTCGAGGGGACGGCCGGCCAGAGTTTCGGCGCCTTTCTCGCGCGCGGAGTCACGCTCACACTCGAGGGCGACGCCAACGACTATCTCGGAAAAGGACTGAGCGGCGGACGCATCATCGTCTATCCCCCCAGGAACGCCACGTTCAAGGCCGAAGAGAACATCATTGCCGGAAACGTCGTTTGTTACGGCGCCACGAGTGGCGAGGTCTTTCTGCGAGGAGTCGCGGGAGAACGGTTCTGCGTCAGAAACAGCGGCGTTTCGGCTGTTGTGGAAGGGGTTGGAGACCATGGGTGCGAGTACATGACGGGCGGACGCGTCGTCGTGATCGGCAAGACCGGGCGAAACTTCGCCGCGGGCATGAGCGGAGGAATTGCGTACGTTCTCGATTCCGAAAAGAAATTCGCGGAGAACTGCAACCGTGAACTCGTGGGTCTCGAGCCGATGAACAGTGAAGACGCCGCATGTGTCAGAGAACTCCTCGAGAAGCACCAGCGCTTCACCAAGAGCCCGGTCGCCGCAGACCTCCTCGAGAACTGGGAGACGGCCGCGGCGGAGTTCGTGAAGGTCATTCCTCACGACTATAAGAGAGTGCTCGAACACCGCGCGGAGTTAGAAGCCCGGGCTTCCGAACTCTCCAGGCTGCAAGTGGCGGCTGCCTAGCCTCCCGGGTTCTTGAAAGAGCAGGTATATCGATGGGAAAACCAACTGGGTTCAAGGAATTCCAACGCGAAACTCCCGTCCGCCGTCCGCCTGACGAAAGGGTGAAGGACTGGAGAGAGATCTACCAGGACTTCCCGCCGGAGAAGCTGCGAACGCAAGCAAGCCGCTGCATGGACTGCGGGGTTCCGTTCTGCATGAAGGGCTGTCCGCTCGGGAACATCATCCCCGAGTTCAATGAACACATCTACCAGGGACGGTTCCATGCGGCCCTCGATCTTCTTTTGAAGACGAACAACTTCCCCGAATTCACGGGCCGCGTTTGCCCCGCTCCCTGCGAGGAAGCGTGCGTTCTGGGAATCAACGAACCGCCAGTGACGATAAAGGTCATCGAACAGAACATAGTGGAAACGGCCTTTCACGAGGGCTGGATCAGGCCGCACCCCCCCGAGCGGCGCACTGGCAAGAGGGTGGCTATCGCGGGATCGGGTCCCGCCGGACTGGCGGCCGCCGCCCAGCTGAACAAGGCGGGCCACCACGTCACGGTCTTTGAACGCGCAAGCCGGATCGGGGGCCTTCTGACCTTCGGGATACCGGAATTCAAACTGGAAAAGGAAATCGTCGAGCGCCGGCTTCGCATCATGGAAAGAGAGGGCATCGAGTTCCTTACCAAGGCCAACTTCGGGTTCAACGTGCCAGTGGACGAGATTCGCCGGAAGTACGACGCCATCCTGCTCGCCGGGGGAGCCACTCGGGCGCGCGATCTCACCGTTCCTGGACGCGAGCTTTCTGGAATTCACCTGGCCATGGAATACCTACCGCAACAAAATCGGGTGAACTTGGGCGAGACGGTTCCGGACCAGATCCTGGCCACTGGAAAACACGTTGTCGTTCTGGGTGGTGGCGATACGGGAGCTGATTGCGTCGGGACAGCCCTGCGGCAAGGAGCGGCCTCGGTTAACCAGTTCGAATTACTGCCGCGCCCGCCCGAAACGCGGACCCCAGAAATGCCGTGGCCGTCCTACCCCATGATCCTCAGAACCAGCTCTTCTCACGAGGAGGGGGGCATTCGCGACTGGAGCGTAAACACAAAGGCGTTTAGCGGCGAGCATGGACGCGTCACGCAGCTGCATGCGGTCCGGCTCGAGTGGTCGCAGACAACGGCCGGCAGGCTGACGATGCGTGAGCTGCCTGGATCCGAGTTCGAGATGCCGTGCGACCTTTGCCTTCTGGCAATGGGATTCGTTCACCCGGAGCATCCGGGCCCCATCGAACAACTAGGGCTCGCGCTGGATCAAAGGGGGAACATCCAGACGGACGGGGGATACCAGAGTAGTGTTCCCGGTGTCTTTGCCGCCGGCGACATGCGGCGAGGCCAGTCTCTCGTCGTCTGGGCGATCGCGGAAGGGCGCCAGGCGGCAAAGGCCATTGACGTCTACTTGATGGGGCGATCGGATCTCTGAGCCAGTCCCTCTCAAAAGGCCCGCACGGGATCGCCCCCTCTGCTGGAACCTCGCGAAAGCTCCCCTTTGACAGGTGTGCCAAAGGGGAGGGGATTAGCCATCAGAAAAACCAGGGATCTCCTGGGGACAACTAAGTAGACCATGGAAAACAATTCGTCCTTCTCCTTCTCTTTCCCCTCTCCCCGGTGAACGGGGAGAGGGTGGCCGTGAGGCCGGGAGAGGGGTTCTTGGGGAAGCGAAATTGAGCTTAGAAGCAGGTTTTTTCGGCCTACTTAGCCGTGCTCGGCGGCGGTGACGAAGCTCGAGACCAGTTCGGCTGTCTTGCGGGGTTCCTCGATCATTGGGTAGTGGCCGCTGCCTGGCAATTCGAAAATTTGGGAGCGGGACATGACACGCTGCAGTTTCCAGACATCTCCCGGCGGGCAGAGCGGATCATCGCTCCCCACGATCAGGAATCCGGGGACTGCGCTCTTTTCCAGACGTTTGACGAGAGGCGGGGCCTGGAGGATGCCGTCGACACATTTCTCGAGGCTTTCGAGGGCTTCGCTGGAATTCTTCCCTGTACGCGCTGTCATCGCCCGGGCCACGAAGGCGGCCTTTGCGGGCCCCTCACGCGTAAACCCGTATCCGAGCGCCCGTTTCATCTGGTCCTCGGGAACCGACTTGAGGACGGCCGCGCGAGACATGGCCTTCCACTTGAGGCGGTCCGTCAACCCGTAAGACATGACGCCGAGGGGTCCAATCAAGGAGATAGAGGACACGCTGCGAGGCTGCAGGGCAGCAATTTCACCCGCGACCCGGCCACCGAGGGAGTGCCCCACGAGGTGGAAAAACGCGGCTCCGTTCTTACGAAGTTCCTGCAGGACCCACTCTGCCAGGGCATGCGGATCCAGCCCCGAAGCTGCCCGGCGAATCGACGGCAAGTCGAGTGTTAACGCGCGGTTCTTTGCCGGGAAGTGCTTGAGCATCTCGTCCCAGTCATTCTTGGACCCTCCAAGTCCATGCAGAAACGCTATCGGCGTGGTAGAAGCCTGAGATCGAGCGGGTTTTGCGGTCACGTCGCTTTTCACCTCCCCGGAAAAACTTCTGATAATGGCCGAGACCGTGAGTTGCATCAACCGGCAACTGAGGAGAGAATACAGCCCCCTGAGGGAACGGGGCGTAGCGCAGGTGGTAGCGCGGTTGCTTTGGGAGCAACAGGTCCGCGGTTCGAGTCCGCGCGCCCCGACCAATTCCCGTCCGCCACTCTATTGAGACCACAAACCCTGCTGTGAAAACCGTCCGGGCTGGCGTCCAGTCTTTGTGAGAGACTAGGCGCTCGAACGAGATATGGCCTCCCATAAGGCGAGATCCTACCTGGCCCGGCTCATCCTTGCTGGCACGCTCGTGCTGGCGTTTGAGGCGCGTGCTCTCGACCCGTCACGCTCCTTGACCCAATTCCCCATGCAGGTCTTCACAAACGAAGATGGTCTGCCTCAAAGCTCCATCCAGGCCATCATCCAGACGGCCGATGGTTACCTCTGGCTCGGAACACAGGAGGGACTCGTCAGATTCGACGGGGTGCGGTTTACCGTCTACGACCGCACCAATACACCCGAAATAAAGAGCAATGTCATCTGGGCCCTGGCCGAGGACCGCCAAGGCGTCCTTTGGGCCGGGACAGACCGCGGGTTACTCAGACTCGAAGCTGGCCGGTTCACATTGCTGGGGTTAAAGCAGGGTCTGTCCGGTGAGTTGGTGCGCTCTCTCACCACCGCCCCCAACGGCACACTCTGGATCGGCACTGATGGCGGCGGAGTGAACCGCCTCACTCAGGGGAAGTACACGTCTTTCACGAAAGAGAATGGACTCCCGGGTGATTCCATCCGGCCTCTCCTCATCGATCGCACGGGATCCCTTTGGATTGGGGCCATGGGGGGCGGACTCGCCCGCCTGGTGGACGGTCAAATTTCACCTCTCCCACCCGGACTTCAAGTTTCTAGCGACCGCGTCGCGGCTCTTCTCGAAGGGCGAGACGGCAGTCTCTGGGCGGGAACACTGGGGCAAGGCCTCGTGAGATTCAAGGACGGTAAGACCGAGATCTACAACGTTCGAGAGGGACTCGCCCACAACTTTGTCTGGGCCCTCCATGAAGACAGTGACGGTAATCTCTGGATCGGCACGGAGGGTGGTCTCAGCCGCTTCACGAAAGGAACCATCACGTCTCTCACGGAGAAACAGGGCCTGCCCAGCGACCGGGTCTGGTCCATCCGGGAGGACGCGGAAAGAAACCTCTGGGTCGGGACAGATGGGGGCCTTGTCCGCCTCAAGCAAGGGAAATTTCTCGCCTTTACCGCCCGGGAGGGCCTCGCTACGGACGTCGCCCTTTCTGTTGTCGAGGGGCGCGACGGCGCCCTCTGGGTCGGCACCGCCGGTGGACTCAGCAGGCTGAAGGATGGTGTGTTTACATCGTTAAGACTTCAAGACGGCCTTCCAGACGAGCGGGTATGGGCCCTCTCAGAAGACTCCTCGGGAACCCTGTGGATTGGTACGGACGCTGGTGTCGCCCGTCTCGAGAACGGCAAGCTCTCGGCCGTCACGGAGATTCCTCGCGAGAGGGTTCGCTGCCTTCTGGCGGAGCCCGGTGGCGTGCTCTGGGTGGGGACCCTCGGAGGAGGCTTGAAGCGCTTCCAAAATGGAGAAGTCACGACGTATAAAGCAGACAGCGGACTCGCCAGCAACCGGGTGCGCTTCCTCCACCGTGACAAGAACCAGACACTCTGGATCGGTCACACGGGAGGACTGACACGTCTTAAAAACGGCACCTTCACCGCCATGCGCACGCGCGACGGGCTTCCAAACGACCTCCTCGTTTGTGTGCGAGAGGACACCGACGGGACCCTCTGGATTGGCACGTTCGGAGGAGGGCTGCTTCGCTACCGCGACGGGAAATGGTCCCAGATAACCACTCGGAATGGGCTTATCGAGGATGTCATTTTCCAGATTCTCCCGGACGGCCACGGGCGTTTCTGGATGAGCAGCAGCAAGGGAATCTCTCGTGTCGAGAAATCGGAACTCGAGGATTTCTTCGCCGGCAGAAGAACGCGGATTTCGGCCGTCTTTTTCAACAAGGACGATGGAATGCCGAACAGCGAGTGCAATGGAGGCTCGCAGCCGGCCGGATGGCGAACCACGGATGGCGCCCTCTGGTTTCCGACCATCAAGGGAGTGGTCTCCATTCATCCAGACAGGATTCCCAAGAATCGCATTCCCCCCGCTGTCGCCATCGAAGGACTCCGCGTTGATGGAGTCCCGGTTGACATTCAAAATGGCCCGGCAACGATCGAACCGGGAAAACGGCGCTTTGAGATTCAATACGCTGGGTTGAGTTTTGTTGCTCCGAAGAAAGTCAAGTTCCGCTACCGGCTGGATGGACTGGATGACGTCTGGGTGGAGACCGAGGGACATCGGGAGGCCTACTACACCAACCTCTCGCCTGGGACCTACCGCTTCCGGCTGATGGCCTGCAACAACGACGGCATCTGGTCGGAAAAGCCAGCCACTCTCGAATTCAAGTTGCAGCCATTCTTTCATCAGACTTTGACGTTCCGGCTGCTTCTGCTGGCGGGAATCGCCCTGGCTGCAATCGGGGCCCACAGGCTTCGTGTCTACAGATTGAAAGAAAGAGAGACTGAACTCGAGCGCCTCGTGGCTGAACGGACCCGCAGCCTCGAGGAGGCACAACTGAAGATCGCGAAATTGGCGGAGTCGGCTTCAGACGCCTTGCAAGATATCCCGACATGGTCTCGAAAGATGGCCGAAGACCTCGCCGAGACGGTGGGTGCCAGAGAGATCGGCGTCTTTCTGATCGACAGGAACACCGTGTCGTCCCTTACCCAGTCGGCCGTACCAGCCCCATCAGCCGACGAACTGAAAGCAGCAGCTCGAAAAACCGGGCTTTCGCTCTCTGGCGACCAAGTTCTGGTGCCGGTTTCCGGGTTGAGCGGCCAGCTCTACGGCGGCCTTGTCGTCATGGGAAGCGAATACATGGCCTTCGACGCCGCGAGACGGATCATCACGAGCTTTGCGCATCAGCTGGGCAGTGCTCTGGAAGTTCAGAAGATGCGGCGAGAACTGGCTGCCGTTGAGGAGCGCCGGACAACCACACTGAAAGGGATGCTGGATCGCGGTATCGACCTCGTCCAGGAGTGTGGTCAGTGCGGAAAGTGTTATGACCAGCGCCCAACACACTGTGCCGCGGACGGTGCGTTGCTTCCAGGCCCGAAAGCCCTCGCTTACAGAATCCAGGGCAGATACCGCATGACGCGCCTCCTTGGACAGGGAGGCATGGGAACCGTTTACGAGGCCAGGGATGAGCGGCTCGACAGAGATGTGGCGCTGAAGATTCTTCGCTCCGACCAGATTCAGGATTCGGAGGTCCGGCTCCGCATCGAGCGAGAAGCTCGCGCCATCGCCCGAATCGATCATCCGGGAGTCGTCGCCATTTACGACTCCGGGGAGTTGGAGGATGGTTCTGCCTTTCTCGTCATGGAACTGCTCCACGGAATCGACCTCGGCGCGCTGATGAAGACCTGCAGAAAAGGCAGCCCTGCGCAAATCGCCCGCCTCCTCCGGCAGGGGTCCGCGGCCCTTTCAGCCGCTCACCGAGCCGGCGTCATTCACCGCGACATCAAGCCCGGAAATGTCTTCATCGAAGAAGGTGAAGGGGCTGCCTTTGGAGTGAAGCTGCTCGACTTCGGGCTCGCAAAGAGCATCCGGCTCGAGGCGACCCTCACACAGGCCGGGGTTGTTCTGGGAACCCCGGCGTACATGTCGCCCGAGCAGATTCTGGGGAAAGAACTCACAAAACAAACCGATTACTACTCTTTCGCGGCAGTGGTTTTCGAAGCGCTGACGGGAGTCCGCCTGGCTTCCTCGGAGGAATTCGCGGAACTGGCTTCCGAAATCCTGTATGGAAAACTGCCAGCGGCATCGTCGTTCTGTCACAACCTGCCGCGAGGGGTCAATGAGGCGTTCTTTGCAGCTCTCTCAAGGAACCCAGCGGATCGCCCGGACGACATGGAAGTCTGGGCCGAATCGCTCGCCCGGCTCCTCGAGTCTTCTCCCTTCAGCGGCGACGGGTGGCCAGATTCCTTCACGAGCCTCTCAAGAGAGATATCGGCCTCCGCGAGCGGTGAGACGAAGACCGAACGCCTCAACCAGCCATCGGATCCCGACGGCACGAATTAGATTAGAGAAGCCTCAAAAGAGCGCAGGAACGGACCCGCTACCCCCGAATCACCGTGATTTCCCGCCCGGCCGGCGACTTCACCGTCTCCTCACTCGTCCGCTGACTGATCGGTGGAATCCCTTTACGCCGGTCGAAGATGACGAGCCACCCCGTTGCCAGCCCCAGCCCTTCCAGGTAGCCATCCAGTTGCTCCAGTCCTTCCTGTAACGGGTCGCTCGCCCCCTCCCGCCACACCTTCAACTCGATTCCCAGGGTCACCTCACCGTAGCGCAGACACAGATCCATTCGCCCGCTCCCGATCGCGTACTCACGCTCGAGCGTCCCTCCCCCGTTCACGACCCGGTGCAGAAACGCCATCAGAACGAGATGCGGCGCGATCTCGTGGTACGGCGCCGCTCCCAGGAGCGGTTGCCCATGCTGCCGCCAGAACGCCAGAAAGGCCCTGAGGAGTTTCTCTTTATCCAACGTGCCCGCGGGCGTCAGCCATGTGGGTTTGATTTGAGGAAGCGAGGCCTGAGCCGTGAATGCAAGAGTTCGGGGGAGCACTTCTCGATAGATGGGATTCGCGATGACGAGTCCGCCTTCTCCCGTCATGCGGCAGAGTCCAAGGTCAATGACAAACCGGAGGTCGTCGGGCGGGACGTTCCCAAGCGAAGCCCCCGCCAGGATAGGTTCGATCACACTGCGCACCCGGGTCTCCCTCAGACGCTCGGCCAGGCTGTCCAGGTGCGTGTCTTGCCGGGCGATGAGAATCTCCTTTGCCGCATCGACGTGTTCCACTGTCACGGCCGTCTCTCTCTCGCGCACAACCACTTCCACGATCTGCCGCGCAAGCGCGTTCACCAGCCAGGGCTGCCCCTGCGTGAGGTAAAACGCCCGCTCCAGAGCCTCGCCTGTGAAGACTTGGCCCGTTTCAGACGTGTGCTGCCGGTAGAGTGCGCCCACCTCGCTTTTCGTGAAGGACGCAAGTGTCAACGACTCCGCCTTGATGTTGAACGGACTGGACGTCCCGAGGTACGAACTGCCTCCAGAAGCCACCTTGTAGTCGCGAACATCCCGCAGCCCGATCAGGGCAAGCGACCACGGAAACCCTGCTGGCCGGTCCGAGAATCCCGACCGAAGCTGCCGCAACACGGAGACGAGAGCCGCATCCTGCAAGGCATCGATTTCATCGAGAAAGAGAACGAGGGGCCGGGAAAGCTGGCGGCTCCACGCTCCAAGGGCGGCCCCGATCCTCCGGCCAGGCTCTGACGCCGGCCAGACTGGAGGAGGCACATCCGCCGGAAGCTGAAACAGAATGCGGTCACGCCACTCATCCAGGATCGCTGCTTCCGCTTTTCCTGGGTCGTTACTGAAGGGCGCCCCGACCTCCATCGAGAGAACCGCGCTCACGTACTTCCCCGAGGCTGTCAGATTCCGTGCCAGTTCCATCACCGCCGTCGTCTTCCCAGACTGCCTCGGCGCGTGCAGGACAAAGTAGGCTCGTTGCTCGATGAGTTCCCAAACCCGCGGAAGCCGCCCGGCTGCCGGGAGCGTGTAGTGGATTTCAGGAACGCAGGGACCGGCCGTGTTGAAGAACCGCATCGCAGGGCTGAGTCTAGCTGGAATGGAAGAGAGGAGTAGTAGCCCGGAAGAGAGCAGGAACGGACCCTACCCCCGGATCACCGTGATTTCCCGGCCGCCTGGTGACTTCACCGTCTCCTCACTCGTCCGCTGACTGATCGGTGGAATCCCTTTACGCCTCTAGCTGGAATGGAAGAGAGGAGTAGTAGCCCGGAAGAGAGCAGGAACGGACCCGCTACCCCCGAATCACCGTGATTTCCCGCCCGGCCGGCCACCCCGTGGCCAGTCCCAGGCCTTCCAGGTAGCTCCCGCTGTTTCAGGCGTCCTGAGGCCGAGCGAACATAATCACAGCGCCTCGAGGCAGCGCGGCAGAGCCGGCGACGTCTTCCGCACCCGGCCAACGTCAGCATCACCGGGGTTGACGCCTCTTTCCGTCACGGCACCCGCTTTGGCAGCCGCGGTCCGTAGTCCGGGTACTTCGGTCTCTTCAGCTTCACGGGCGGGTTTTTCGCCAACGCCTCCAGCGCGAGTTGGACGGCGCGCTCGAGCTGCGGCTCCTTCCCCTGGCGGACGAGAGCCGGGTCCTCTTCCACCTCGACATCCGGCGCGATGCCAGCGTTCTCCACCTCCCACTCACCTTCTGTCCCGTAAAGACCCCAGCGCGGCGCGGTGACCGATCCTCCGTCGATCAGCGCTGGATAGCCGCCGATACCGACGAGTCCGCCCCACGTTCTCTTGCCGACGATTGGACCGAGCTTCGCCTTGCGGAAGAGCCACGGCAGGGCGTCGCCCCCCGAGCCGGACATCTGGTTGATCAGCATCACCTTCGGCCCGAAGACGGCCTGCGCCGGAGAGACGACGTCCTCTCCCTCCCGCGAGGCGTTCGCCATCGAAGGTTTCCGCGCGAGAAGGTCGACGATGTAGTCGGCGATGTTGCCTCCATGGTTGAAGCGTTCGTCGACGACGAGGGCTTCCTTGCCGATCTCCGAGAAGTAGTAGCGGTTGAAGTTCGTGAAGCCTCCTGCGAACGTGTCTGGGATGTAGACGTAACCGGCCTTCCCGCCCGAGAGGGCATGCACCTTCTTCCGGTTCTCCTCCATCCAGGTCCTCAGGCGCAATCCTCCTTCCGACGGAGCGGGGACAACCGTCACGCGGCGCGCTCCGGCCCCGTCGGCCTTCGGGCCCACTGTGAGGACGGTCTGTTTCCCCGCGGTCCCGAGGAAGAGGCGGTGAATGTCATCGTCGCCCTTCAGTTCCTGCCCGTTCACGGCCAGGAGGAAGTCGCCCTCCTTTACGTCGACGCCCGGCTCCGTCAGCGGCGCCTTCAGCTTCGGGTTCCAGTTTTCCCCGGCGAGAATTCGAGAAAACCGGTAGCGGTCTTCCGCGACCGAGTAGTCGGCGCCGAGGAGGCCGACGGAGACCTTCTGCTGCTCCGGGATCGCTCCACCGCCCACGTAAACGTGCCCCAGGACAAGGTGCCCGAGCATCTCGACGAAGAGGCGGTTGAGGTCGTCGCGTCCTGCGATACCGTCAACGAACGGCTCGTAAAGCTTCTCGGCCGCGACGAGGTCGAGGCCGTGCGCGCCCGGGTCGTAGAGGAAATCGCGCTGGATGCGCCACGCCTCGCGGTACATCTGCCGCCACTCGGCGCGCGGATCGACCCAGATCTCCAGGCCTTCCACCTTGAGGGCTCCATCCCCCGCTTTCGGCGCCTTCTCGGACGGGACGAGGAACCAAGCCTTCTTCTGCCTGTAGAGGGTCTTGGTGCCGTCGGACGACACGAGGAAGGGGGGCTGGCCGCCGTAGACGCCGCTCCCACCGTCGATCTTCTCGACAAACTTCTCCGCCTTCCGCGCCTTCAGATCGAAGCGGTGGACGTTCAACGGCGGCGGGTTGTCGTCGCCGAACTCGAGGTAGTCCTCCGCGGCGAGCGCCGTCGGCGCTTGCAGGAGAAAGACGATCCCCTCCGCCCCGGCCTCGAGCGCGACCCAGTTCGCCCTTTCGACCGGGAGCGCCACGATCCGCTGGTCGAGACCGTCGAAGTCGATCTTCACCGGTTCCGGCGGCTTCTTCGCGTCCTTCGCGGCGGCGTCCTTGCCAACCCCTCCCTTCGTCTCCTCGGCTTTTCCCGCCTCACTCACGGCGCCGGGTTTCGCAACCTCGCCACTCTTCCCGTCCTTCGCGTCCGCCCCCCCTTCCTCGTCGCTCTCCGGTGCGACGGGCGAGGGGAGGTCTTTCCGGAGGACGGCGGCATAGAAGCTGCTCGTCACCGGCCGGCCCATACTCGTCATGTCGAGCCAGCCCTGGGCGAGGCCGGCGTCGGTGCTGGCGAGGAAGTAGAGGGACTTTCCATTCCGGTCGAATCGCGGCGACACCGCGTCGCTCCGGCCGTCCGTCACTTGCCGCGACTTCTTCTCCTCGACGGAGTGGACGAAGACGGCGCGAAGGCGGTTCGGGAGCTGCTTTACGTATGCGATCCAGCGCGAGTCGGCAGACCAGGCCGGATCGAGGTTCGAGAGGGGCGTGTCGAAGAGGTCCGAGTCGACCTTCGTCTTCGTTCCCTTCTCGACATCGACGACCCAGAGGTTCATCCGCTTGTCGGTGAGCGCGATCTTCTTCGAGTCGGGTGACCAGCGCGGTGCGTAGAAGAACGACGGCGGAAGACCCATGTCGACCTTCCTCACTGGTCCCATCCCGTCGGGTGCGCGCAGGTGGAGCGCGTATTCGCCCGACTCGTCCGAGAGCCAGGCGACGCTCTTGCCGTCGGGCGAGAACGACGGGTCGCGGTCGGCGACGCCGGGGCTCCGCGTCAGGTTCCGCGCGTCTCCCTTCTCGGCGGGAACAGAGAGGATCTCGCCGCGGGCCTCGAGGAGGACGCGCTTGCCCGCCGGTGAAAGGGCCACGTGCAGCACCTGCTCGGGCTCGACCTTTCGGAAGCCCGCGCGCACTTGCGGGAGGTCGGCCGAGATCGTCACCGGAACGGTGCGTGCCGTGCCCGAGCCGAGGTCGTAAAGCTTCAACTCACCGAATTGGTCGAAGACGATCGCGCCCGGTCCAGCCGAGGCCGACTGGACATCGAACCCGCCGGGGTTCTTCACGACCTCCCGGACCGCACCCGTCTTCACGTCGAAGGCGAAGAGCGTGAACGGGCCGTTGCGATCCGAGAGAAAGTAGACCGTTTCGCCAACCCACATCGGCCGGCGGTCGTTCGAGTTCTCACGCGGGACCTTCGCTACCTTCGAATCCGAGAGGTCCACGATCCAGACGGGCGTCGTCTGCCCGCCCCGGTACTTCTTCCACGCGGCCTGCCACTGGGGGAACGGGATGTAGGCGAGGCGCTTGCCGTCGGGCGAATAGCACGCGTCCGCTCCGGACGGGAGTGGCAGTTCCTCCGCCGCCCCCCCTCCGACCGGCACGGTGAAGAGCTTCGGCAGGTCGCGAGGCGTCCTCCTCATTGACGTGAAGAGGACCCTCTTCCCGTCAGGCGTGAACCCGAGCGCCACGTCCGGCCCGGGGTGGTGCGTCAGGCGCCGCGGCTCGCCGCCCCCGGACGACACGACGTAAACATCCGCGTTTTCGTCGTACGTCCCGGTGAAGGCGATCGTCGCGCCGTCGGGCGAGAAGACCGGCCGCCGGTTGCGAAGCTGCCCGCTCACGAGGCGCGTCGCCTCACCCCCCTCGCGCGGGACCGTCCAGATTTCCCCCGCGAAGGCGAACGCGATCCGCGTGGCCGAGACGGACGGCTCCTGCAGAAGCCGTGGCGGCTGAGCGGCGGCCGCCTCGAGGGTTGCGCGGAGGACGAAAAGGGCGACGGCTGTCGACAGCAGGCGCATCGGAAGTACCTCGGGGGGAATTCTAGACTGGTGCTTTGTCACACGCTCGACACGGGCCGGCGCCGCGTGGGCAAGACGCGCCTGTTGGGGTTTGCGGAGGTCGAGTATCGCGATTGGTCGAGCCTCCTGGCTCACCTCGCACGCGATGCCAGGGCCGCTGGTTGGCGCGCTCCACTCGTGATTGGAAAGAGCCAAGGCCCAACAGGCTCGAGAACCTGAGGTGGAATCGACCGCTGTCAGGCGGAAGTGCGGGTGGTCTCCTTTATTCAACTTCAGGTAACATGATCTCTGGTCTCTCAAATCCCCCTTGTTCCTGGCATCAAACGTCTTTTCCCTGCCTGTGATGAGCCCGGCAAGAAGGGGGAATCCTCAGCTTCACAAGGAGGCGCTCTGACGATTTCTCATCTCATCAGGAAAGGCATATCAGCCGCTCGCGCGGGAGACCGGGCCTCGGCGCGAGACGCCTTTGCCGCATCCGTCGAGAAGGCGCCGGCTGAAGCCTGGCTCTGGTGGTGGCTCGCCGCTGTCACCGAGGGATGGGATTCCTTCCTCGATGTCTTGAACCGGGCGAGCCGCGTTACCGCAGACCCGGTCTTTGCTTCTTTGTCCACGCGCTTTGCGGTTGACGCGGACTCCTTTGCTCCCGCCATCTGCCCCCTCTGCGCCACCCTTCACCTCACGGGCTTTTCGGAGACGGGGGGAACGCCTCGATGCTCCTCGTGCCGGGGCATTACCAGCCTTCTCAACCTCGATGCTTTCTTCGAGGAATCGTCTGCCGATCGTGAACGGATTTCCGCGGTTCTCGAGAAGACCGCCGCTCTCTCCCTGGGTACCTCGGCACCTATCGCGACGAGGTCGTCCTTGCCCTGTCGCGGCTCAACCTCGGCCAGGTGTCCGAGGCCGTGCTACACCTGAGAAAAGCTCACGAAGAGAAGCCCGAGATCGAGGCACTCGGAATGATCGCCCGGCTGCTCGAGGAGAGAACCTCCTCCCATCTCTTCGAGAAACCGGCGCCCGAGCCTCCAGCACTTCCCAGGCGCACTATCCTGATGGTTGATGACAGCCCGACGGCCCGCAAGATCGTGACTCTCACCCTGGAGAAGCAAGGGTTCCGGGTGGTCACCGCGGCCGACGGCGCCACGGCTCTCTTGATACTCGAGAAACTCGTGCCTTCGCTCGTTCTCCTCGATGTGGCGATGCCTGGCATGGATGGCTTCCAGCTCTGCCACAAGATCAAGGACAATCCCGTGACGAGCCACGTTCCGGTCGTCATGCTTTCGGGAAACGACACGTTCACCGACAGGATGAAGGGCCGGCTCGCCGGGGCCGCGGACTACCTGCCGAAGCCCTTCAATCCCGAGATGTTGGTGAGCACGGTTGAAGCACACATGAAGTTTTCGAGGAAGCCGTAGTTGGCTCTTGAGGGGGATCTCTCTGAACTGAGCGCACTGACGCTGATGAGGATGCTCGTCACGGAGCGCCGGGGCGGCACGCTCCAACTCTGGCGCCGTTAGCGAAGCGGGTCGGTTTTCTTCGTCGAGGGCGAGATCACGCACGCCGTGACCGATTTCAGCGAGGGGGAAGAAGCCGTGGATGAGCTGGCCGACTGGACACACGGCGCATTCCGGATGGAGTTCGGTCCAGTTACAAGAACACGGTCCATCTACAAGGACTCCCAGATCCTGCTCGAGGAAGCTCAGAGGCGTGCCGGCTTCCGGACCCAGCCTTTTCAGAAACTGAGCCGGGTCGAGGGCCACTCCGATATCGGCAAGGGGCTGCTCTTCGCAGGAGAGCTGGAGCCGGCCATCAACCGGCTTTCGTCCACCGGAATGCGAACTCAGCCTCAGGCTGCCCTCGAACTCCTCGCCGAGGCCGTGAATCGCTCCATTTCTTTTCTGGAACGGGATGGCCTCCTGACGACGGCCACCCAAACCCTGGAGGGAGCCCTTACCGAGATCCGGAAGGCAGTTCCCCAGGCCCGGTACCTCGTCTGCCTGCATGGCCGAATCGGAATCCAGGATGCCGTCAACACCTTGAGGTTCGGAGAGGCTTCTCCGGAGGAGGGCGCCGGCGCCCTGGATCCCGTCTTCTTCTTCCGGCAGTCGTCCCAGGCCCTGCTCATGCTGCTGCACACCTTCCTGGAGATGTACGGACAAACCCTGACCGTGCCAGCCGAGCGCCAAGACTGGGCGGAGACGGCTGGTCTCCTTTTGACGGAATTCTCGCGGGCAGCAGACGGCATCGTGCCGCCATCGCCCGCTCAAAAACAGGCGCAATCCAAAAATCCCGCGTTGAAGCGTTGAAATCAAACCCGGAGGGAAAGCGAGCACCATGCCCAAGAAAATCCTCGTTGTCGATGACAGTCCCACGGAACAGAAGATCGTCGCCAGTTTGCTCTCGAAAAAGGGCTACACCATCGTGACGGCGTCTGACGGGGAGGAGGCCATCGCGACGGCCAAGAAAGAGAAACCGGATCTGGTGGTCCTCGATGTGGTGATGCCGAAAAAGAACGGCTTCCAGGTTTGCCGTGCCCTCAAGACGTCTCCCGACACGCAGGCTCTCAAGATCATCCTCCTCACGAGCAAGGACCAAGATGTCGACAAGTTCTGGGGGATGAAGCAAGGTGCCGATGAGTACCTGACCAAGCCCTTCAAGGACGCAGACCTGATTGCGGCGGTGGGCCGCCTTGCCTGATGAGCGACCCCCTGACTCCGCATGAAAAGCCGAAGCGGCACAACCTGGTCGACGATCTGGCGACCCTTTTTCGCCCACCAGCAAAGGGGCGCACGGGTGCTCTCCGGCTCGAGAAGGGCAAAGGCCCGTTTGAAACGGACGAACTCGCCGATGATGTCTTCGGGTCTTCGGCGGGAGTTGCTCCGGCGGGCACCGGGTCAGCAGCGCGACCCAGCGATACCCCGGCCGAAGCGGCGCCCGCGGCCCCGGCCGTGCCAGCTTCGGCGATCGAGGAAAAAGGCCCGTTCGAGACGGACGAACTCGTGGGTGATGTCTTCGGGACTCCCGGGGGAGTTACCTATGCAAGCACCGGGCCGGCGGTGCCACCGGGCGACAGCGACACCCCAGCCAAAGCGACGCGCGCAGACCTGGCGAGCCTCGTGGCTGGGATTGACGAGCGGGTCCGAAATCGCGAGACCCTGGCTCCTCTCGTTCCCGCCGAACGGCGCAAAAGAGGTACAGCTCAGAACCGGTATGTCGTCTTCAGGCTCGGGCCCACGGCGTGTGCCTTCCCTCTCCGGAGTGTCTCGGAGATTGGCCGCCTGACGAGAACGACCCCAGTGCCGAGAACCCCGTCTTGGATTCGGGGCTTGACGAATCTGAGAGGCGAAATCCTGTCGGTGGCGGACCTCCGCCTGTTCGCCGGGTTCTCACCCGGCCCCGGGCGCGAAATCATGATGGTGGCGCGTTCCAGCGGCAACGAAGTAGTCGTTGCCCTTCTGGTTGATCAGGTCACCGGTCTTGCCCGGCTCCCAGACGACCAGATCTCCCCCGTGCCTGTTGATTTCCGTGGAGATCTCGCGCCGTACCTGGCTGGTCTCGCCGAACACTCGGATGCGGTCCTGGCGGTGTTCGATCCCGACCGCCTCTTGTTGGCCCCTCGTTTCTTGACCCTGGAGTAGTCCCGGTTTGCCATCTTGATGGGAGTAAGGATCCAGATGCTCAGCAAGCTCAAAGTCAGCCAGAAACTCGTCATCATGATCGCGGTTCTTCTCGTGCCGCTCGCCTATGCGGTCTATCTCTACGTTTCCGAGAAGAACACTTCGATCGCTTTCTCGGCCAAGGAGTTACTCGGAACGGAGTATCTCCCGCCAGTAAAGAAGACCCTCGAGCACATTCTCGCGCACCAGGTGGCGGCGACAGCGGTTCTCATGGGGGACACAGCCCGGAGGGACCAGCTGGTTTCGCTGCAAGCGACGGTCGACGCGGACCTGCGAGAGATCGAGACCATCGAGAAGCGGCTCGGCAAGGATCTCGACTCCGCCGCCAGCCTCCAAGTCCTCAAGGCCGACTGGGAGGCGGTTCGAACGCGTGCCGTATCGGGCACCGCCGCGGAGTCCTTCGCTCTGCACTCGAAGGCGATTGCCAGCGTCATCGACCTCATCCGCCGTGTCGGTGACACATCGAACCTCATCCTCGATCCCGACCTCGACTCCTACTACTTGATGGACGGAGTCATCGTCCAAATTCCAGAAGCGGGCCAGCGTCTTGCCCTTGCAAGCCACTATGCGGCTGCAGTCGCCTCGCAGCCAGGCGAGTCTGCCACGGAACTCGCCCAGCTTGGAGCGGTCCTGGGCAGTCTCTCCGGCAACGTGGAGGCCATCCGGCGTGGAATCACGGTTGCCACCGGCTACAACGCGAGTCTCGAGGGGACGGCGGGCGCGCCGGCGAGGGAATACACGACGGCCCTCGCGGCCTTCTCGAGCTTTGCCGACCAGAAGGTCCTGCGGACAGCGGGTCAAGGATTGGCTCCTGGCCAGATCGAAGCAGAAGTCTTGAAGGCTTCCGCGGCCGTCGCCAAGGTCTACGATTCTTACCTCGCTGCTCTAAACGACCTGCTCAAGAAGCGTGTCGGCGGCTTCGAACGAGCCCGTTTGATCGCTCTTTTCACGGCTCTTTTCGGAGTCCTCGTCGCGATCGGAGCGACATACCTCCTCGCCACCGGGATCACCCGCCAGGTCAATGCCGTGAGCACGGTCATGCAGAAGATCGCGGCGGGAGATTACAAGGCGCGGGCAAACGTGACGTCCGAGGATGAACTCGGCCAGGTCGCCAAGGGTCTCAATGGCATGCTCGACAACACCGTGAGCTTGATCTCGTCCCGGGAAGAGCGAGACCAGATTCAGGCCTCGATCATGAAGCTTCTCAACGACGTTTCCGGTGTTGCCGAAGGCGACCTCACGAAAGAAGCCGAGGTCAGTGCCGACATGACGGGCTCCATCGCGGACTCCTTCAATTTCATGATCGAGGAACTGCGGCGAATCATTGGCGACGTTCAGGAGACGACCCTTTCCGTCGGAACGGCGGCCAACGAGATCCAGGCCACGGCCGAGCATCTGGCGGAAACGAGCCAGTCCCAATCGCTGCAGATCGTGGATACTTCCGCCGCGATCGACGAGATGGCGACATCCATCCGCCAGGTCTCGGAAAACGCGTCGTCCTCCGCGCTCGTTGCTGATCAGTCCCGCAGCAACTCGATGAAGGGCGCGGAAGCCGTCGGGCGCACCGTGCGCGGCATGGAGGCCATCCGCGAGCGGGTGCAAGAGACATCCAAGCGCCTCAAGCGGCTCGGTGAGAGTTCGCAAGAAGTCGGCGAGATCGTCGATCTCATCGGAGACATCGCTGACCGGACGAGCATCCTGGCCCTCAACGCGTCTATCCAGGCTGCGATGGCGGGCGAGGCGGGACGCGGGTTCGCCGTCGTCGCCGAGGAAGTCGAACGCCTGGCCGAACGCTCCACGAACGCGACCAAACGAATTGGTTCGCTCATCAAAACCATCCAGACCGAAACCAACGAGGCGGTTGCTTCAATGGAAGACACGATCCGCGAGGTCGTTTCCGGGTCGTCTCTCGCCTCCGAGGCCGGGAAAGCTCTGGAAGAAATCCGGGCGGTCTCCGAAAAGCTCGCCGAACTCATCCAGTCGATCTCGATGGCTGCCAAGCAGCAAGCCCGGGGCTCCGAAGCGCTCGCCAAGGCCATGAGCGACATCTCCGAGACCACGCAACAGACGGCCGCGGGCACCAAGGAGGCGGCGGTGTCCATCAGGAACTTGACCTCTCTGGCGGACAACTTGGGTGAGTCGGTGAGCCGCTTCAAACTCCCGGCAAAGGCGGCCTGAGGCAGAGGACATGGCGCTTCTTGCAGTGGAGAACCGGGCGGGGGTTCGCCCGCCCGAATCACCTCGAGAACTCGACTGGATCCGTTCGGAGATCAACGAAAGGTATGGCCTTTCGTGCCCTGACTCGAGGCGGAACGTCTTGCAGAGAGCGCTCGATCACCGCATGCGTGAGCTGGATGTACCCGGCTTGACGGAGTATGAAAAACGGCTTCGCGGCGTGCATTGCGAGCCGGAGTGGCGGGCCTTCATCGAGGAGTTCCTCAACCGCGAAACATCCTTCTTCAGACACCCCGCCTCTTTCCAGGCTCTGACGGAGCACCTGCTTTCAACCGGCTTGCCTGACAGGATCCTGCGTCTCTGGAGCGCCGGGTGCTCCACGGGGGAGGAAGCCTACTCACTCGCGATGGTCATGCTCGACGCGGGCGCAAGTCCGAGGTTTCGCGTCTTGGGCACGGATCTCAGCCAGAAAGCCCTCGAGAAGGCACATGCCGGTGTGTACAGCGCCGAGAGGGTGAAGGCCCTGGACCCTCTCGTCCGGGTACGCCATTTCGAACCTCGTCTCGAGAAGCACCGGACCCTCTTTGCCGTTCGCGAGGGGGTCAAGGCACACGTGTCCTTCGAGTTCCTCAACCTCTGGTCGTCCCAGGAGGAGTGGCCTTCACACCAGGACGTCGTGTTCTGCCAGAACGTTCTCATTTACTTTGATGAAGCCGGGCAGATCGAGCTGATGAAGCGCCTGGCCTCGTGCGTTCGCGCGGGGGGCCTTCTCTGCTTCGGACCAGGAGAAGCGGTCCGTCACCGTCTTGACGGCTTTCGCCCGCTGCGATTCGACCAGGCCCTGTTTTTCGAAAAGGTGAACTGAGAAGAAATGGCAGATACGATGGATCCCGAACTCGTGCTGAGCTTCGTCAACGAAGCCCGCGGCTATCTCCCTCACATCATGAACGGGCTCGATGGCTTCTGGAGGAATCCGGCTGCCTCCGGGGAGGTTCTCGAGGAGGCCTACCGCTTCGTGCACACCATCAAGGGAGCCTCCTCGATGGTTGGGCTCATCAAGCTGAGCCGTGTCGCGAATCAGTTCGAGGAGATCTTCAACGAACTCAGGCTGGGAAGCCGGGTGCTCGACGATCCGGGAATGGCCGCTGCCATCCAGATCTGCGAACTCATGGACGAATACCTCGACAGCGTCACATCGGGAACGGCGGCCCACGACGCTTTCGTTCGCCAGACCATCCCGATCCTGATGCGCTGGAAAGGGCTTCCCGAATCTCGGGATGAGGAAGCGATTCGTACGATCGTGACCGAGGGAGCAGACGAGGAACCAGAAACAAGAACTCCGGCCGCCGTCGCGCCCCTGCGAGCGGCTCCCGCGCCCCCGGCTGCCCCGAAGCCCGCGCCGAAGCCCGCGGGACCTTCTCCCGAGATCCTCGAGGCCTTTCTTCTCGAGGCGGAAGAGCACCTGCAGACGATCGGCCGTGTCACGCAGGCACTGGAGAAGACCCCGCAGGACCGGAAGCTGATTCAGGAGATGCGCCGGTCAGTGCACACCATGAAGGGGACCGCCGGCATGGTAGGGCTGCCCAAGGTGGCGCAGGTTTCCCATCGCGCGGAAGACCTCCTCGATGCTCTTTTCGAGGGCTCGATCGTGCCGGGCCGCGAAGTCATCGACTATCTGTTCGCCGTCTCCGAACTCCTCGACCAGCTCGTTCGCTCGGGCGAGACCGAGACCACCACGAAAAAGGCCGCCGAGCTGGAGGAGTGGTGCAGCCGTCTGATGGCGGCGGCACCCGCGGAGGACGTCCGCCCAGCTCTCTCACCCGAGACTCCCACCCCTTCTTTCGGCGATACCCTTGCCGATGAAGAGATCCTCGCGTCCGGCCAGGCCCCGAGGGGGGCCGAGTTGGGCGCGGTTTCCGCTGGCCCGGTGCTTCGAGTTCCGCTCGAACGCTTGGATGAGATGGTCAAGCTCATCGGTGAGCTGGTGATCAGCCGCTCCTCTGTCGAGCAGTACCTCGGCCGGTTGAGGCAAGAGACGGAGGAACTTCAGACGGCGACGGACAGGCTCCGGCGGCTGGCGGCCCGTTTCGAAACGGGGGTCCAGGTACGGACGGCTGCCGCGGCTCCAGTGATCGCGGGCGGTCGCGGGTCGAGCGGGTACGGGTTCGATGCGCTGGAGTTCGATCGCTACAGCGATCTCCACTTGCTGTCTCGCGAACTCGCCGAGGCTTCTTCGGACGTTTCCTCGATCTCGTCGGGCATGCGCGAACTCTCCGGAGACTTCGAGGCGGGGATCAACAGGCTGGGACGGCTCACGACGGAGTCGCACGACCACCTGATGCGTTTACGCATGGTACCTGTCGCGACACTCGCGTCCAAGTTGCACCGCACGGTCCGCGTCACGGCCTCGCAACAAGGCAAGGTGGTCGATTTCGAGATCCATGGCGAGGATGTTGAACTCGACAAGAATGTCCTCGATCAAATGGCGGATCCCCTTCTGCACCTTTTGCGAAACGCGGTGGGGCACGGGATCGAACCCTCCGCACTGCGGGCCGCCCTGGGCAAGCCCGGGACGGGCCGCATCTCGCTCCGGGCGTTCCCTGAAGGGACGCGTGTCGCGCTGCGGGTGACCGATGACGGTGCTGGCCTCGACCCCGAGCGGATCCGGCGTGTGGCGGTGGAAAAAGGCCTCGCTTCAGAGGCCGCCGCCGCTCACTTGTCTCGGGAGGATCTCCTCGCGTTCGTCTTCGTGCCGGGGTTCAGCACGGCGGAGGGAGTCGATGAGATCGCGGGCCGCGGTGTCGGGATGGATGTCGTCAAGTCGACCGTCGAGCGCCTGAAAGGCTCGGTCGAGATCTCGTTCGAACCCGGAAGCGGGATGACGACGACCATCCGGTTGCCCATGTCGCTCGCCGTCATGCGGGTGCTTCTGGTTCGAAGCGCCTCCGAGACGTTCGCGATCCCGCTCTCATCGGTTTCGCGGATCTTCCGGCTCGAGAAGAAAGAAATCGAGGCGCTCGGAAAAGACCCGCTTGTGCGGCGGGAGGGGAAGGTGTACCCGGTTCTGTGGCTCGCCAGTCTCCTGGGGCTCGAGAACACGGCCATCGACGCTTTGCAGCGCGTTCCCGCGCTCATCCTGGATCTCGGAGGACGAGAGGTGGCGCTCCTGGTCGAGGAACTCGCGGGCGGGCGCGAAGCCGTTGTCAAGCCGCTCGGGGCCCACATGAAGAACCTGAAACGGTATCTCGGGGCAACGATTCTAGGTGATGGCTCCGTCGTTTTGATCCTGAATCCCCTCGAGATCAGCCGTCCGGCCGAGGCGCGGCTTTCGGGAGAGGAGACGGTCCCCTCCGAGGCGGAAGCGCTGGATGTCTTGATCGTCGACGACTCGTTCAGCGTCCGGCGAGTCATCTCGAACCTCATCCGCTCCGCGGGATGGGAGCCCTCGACCGCTCGCGATGGCGTCGATGCGCTCGAGATCCTCCAAAAGACGCCCAGAAAGCCCGCCGTGATCCTGCTCGATGTCGAGATGCCGCGCATGGATGGATACGAGTTGCTCGCGACTCTGCGCGGACAGGACGAGTTCCGCTCTCTCCCGGTCGTCATGCTGACATCGCGCGCAGGAGAAAAGCACAGGAAGAAAGCTCTGGATCTGGGGGCTTCCGCCTACGTCGTGAAACCATACCGGGACGAGGAACTCCTCGGGTTGATCCGGAAATTGTCGTCTCACAAGGCCTGACCTGGGCCATGCCTTCGGGGGAGAAAGAGCGTATCAGGGTGCTCGTCATCGACGATTCACCCTTCGTCTGCCAGCTTCTGAAGAAGTATCTCGAGAGCGAGGGAATCGGTGTCGCTGGAGTGGCGCACGATGGTGAGAACGCTCTTCGCCTGCTGAAGACAACCCGTCCGGACGTCGTGACTCTCGATCTGGAAATCCCCGGCCGGCACGGTCTCGAAGTTCTCGACGGGGTAATGCGGGAGATGCCCCTCCCAGTTGTCGTGGTCAGCGGGGGGAGTCACTCGGCCGCGGAAGCCACGTCGCGTGCCATGGAACTCGGGGCTGTCGACTTCCTCTTGAAGTACCACCCGTCGGGCACGCTGTCGCCTGACGAGTTCCAGCGGGAGCTGGTGTCGCGGGTCCGCGCCGCCGCGGGCGTTCATGTCCTCAGGACGTGGAGTCTCCCGAAGGGGGTGGTGCAATCCGCTCCGGCTCGAACCACTCCTGTTTCGAGGGAAGAACGGCGGTGGCCCCATCGCAATCTCGTCGTGATCGGGTCGTCGACGGGTGGACCACTCGCCCTTCGTCAACTCCTCGGCGAGTTACCTCCTGGATTCGAGTTCCCTGTCGTTGTCGTCCAGCACATGCCCGAGAAGTTCACCAGGGTGCTCGCCGAGCACCTCGACAGGATCATTCCCAACCAGGTGAAGGAGGCTGTTTCGGGCGATCGCCTGGAACCCGGAGCCGTCCTGGTGGCTCCGGGCGGTTCTCATCTTCTCGTCCAGACGGATGGAACCGTGCGCGTAACCACCGGGCCAGCCGTCGATGGCCACCGGCCCTCGATCGATGTCACGATGCAGTCGGCGGCTCTTTCGTTCGGGAGGTTCGTCATTGGTGTCGTGCTGACGGGGATGGGGAAGGACGGAACCGAAGGGCTGAGGGCCATCCGGGCGCAGGGCGGGAGAACCCTCGCGCAGTCTCCCGAGACCTGTGTCGTTGCGGGGATGCCGGGTGCGGCGATCGAGGCGGGGCTGGCTGAGAGATCTGGCGATTTACTGACCCTGGCGCGGTTCCTGAGGGCACTGCCGGGGGAGAGGCGGGCGACCCCCGCAAGGGAGGAGATGAGTGATGGCTGACACCCGTTTCATCCGGTTCGTGGAAAAAGGCACATCGTTCGCGCTGCCCGTTCCCGGCGTCCGCGTGATCCTGCGGGGTGAGCGGCTTCTGCCCTCCGAGAGGACCGCGGACCCTGGCCGTGAGACCGTGCATGGCGACGTCATCATCCGTGAGGCGGGGCGCGTTCCGGTCATTTCGCCGTCGGGCCGCGGCCGGCCCGGGGATGGGCCGCTGAAAGTGGTCGTCACGACGGGAGCTGATCCGGTGGGTTTTCTCGCCGAGAAGATGCTCCCGGCCGCGGACCTCGCCATCTCTTCCCGGGAGGCGCTGCCCGGGTGCGTCAGAAGGCTCTCTTTCGGGCGTGCCGAGGAGGCTCTTGTCACGAGCGATGGCGTTTCCCTGATCCTCTCTCCCCTGTTTCGGCCCGAGGTGGCGGCGTCCCTGGAGAAGGCCCCGCTGCCGGTCATTTCTCGTGAGGAACCCTCGCCGGGCGCCAGGCTCATCGTCTTCCCGGCGCGCGCGGGAAGCGATTCCGACTGGCTGGCAGTGGCCGCGTCCCAGGTCGCCGAGGGCGGGTTGCCGGAGAAGGCACAGCCCGTCCCGTTCGCAACGGCGGATATCCACGGGCTGGGAACCTGGCGGGGGCACGCGGTCCTGATGCTGGATGTGGCGCACCGCCTCGGGTTCTCCGATCGAGAGGCAGGCCCTTCCCCGAGGCTGCTCGTCGTGCAAACGGTTGCCTCCAGCATTCTCGTGGGGCTTCTCGTGAACCGTCCCGTACGGCTCATCGACCCGGGGGCTTCGACTGTCGCCATTGCTCCTCCAGAAGGGGTGAACAGCGGTGGCCTTCTCGGCTCTTTCGACACCGGAGCTGGCAAGATCCACTTGCTCGATGTGGACAGCCTCTCAAGCTGACCATCTGTTTAGATGGAAGGCTCTGTTTAGATGGAAGGCTCCTCGCTTCTCTCACCTCACGGCCTGGCCGCTCTGGCTCTCGAGGGAGCCCCGTTCTCGCTTCTTGCCCTGGCTGCCGAGCACTCCCCGGATTCTGTTGTCATCACAAAGGCGGCCCTCGATCCGCCCGGACCCGAGATCGTGTATGTCAACGCGGTGTTCGAAGCACTCCTGGGGTACACCCGCCAGGAAGCCGTGGGAAAGACGCTCTGGATGTTTCAGGGTCCCGAAACAGACCAGCCGGCTCTCGCCGAGGTTCCCGGCACTTCAGAACTCTTCCGGGGTGAGTCAACGAATCGCCATAAAGATGGCTCCCTCCTCACCGTTCGATGGGAGGTGGCCCCCGTCAGGGATCTTTCCGGACACGTTTCGCACTTCCTGGCTATCGCGGCACGTCAGCGAGAAGATCCGCGGGCCGGAGATGCGGAAAGCCGCCCGGGCGAGATCCGGAGCCGGCAGATCCCGGAGCGCTCTGGACCCGGAGCGGGAGGATTCCATGTCCTTCGCGATCTCTCTTCCGAGGCCGGGTTCCGGGCTCTGGCTCGGAGGCTCGGCAGCGCTCTCGAGTTCTCGGACGACGGGATGGCCATACTGAACCTGAGGGGGCGGCTCGAATACGTCAACTCGCGTCTCGCCAGGAGCCGGGCGATCGCGCCAGAAAACGCAATTGGACGGAGGGCGCTCAAGGTCCTTTGTCCTGGGTTACCGGGAGAGATCCGGAGCGAGGTGCTCAAAGCGCTTCGCGACAGGCAGGCATGGCGGAACTCTTACGAGGTGCTGAGACCTGATGGGTCCAGGGGACGGGAGGAGACGAGCATCTCCCCCATCCGGGGTGTTTCAGGCCTGGTCACGGGGTTCATCATGATCACGCGCGATTCGACCGAACGGGACCGTCTGCGGTCGATCGCGGACGCGGTGAACATGATGGATCACGTGGGGTACGTGTTCTCCGGGATAAGGCACGAACTCGGGAACCCCGTGAATTCGATCAAGATGGCGCTGACGGTGCTCAGCCGTAATCTGGAGAAGGCCACGACACAGGACATCCAGCGTTACGTAGACCGGATATCGGCGGAACTGGCGCGGGTCGAGTTCCTGCTGCACGCTCTGCGGAGCTTCTCGGTCTTCGAGCACGTCAAACTCGAGAGCGTGGATGTTCGCCCTTTTCTTCAGGGTATCTGCACTCTGGCAAAGGAAGACTTCACGAGCCGTGGAATCCCGGTGCGGGTTTCACAGGGGCCGGGAAACTGCATCGCTCTTGCTGACCCGCGCGCTCTGAATCACGTCCTGCTCAATCTGCTTTCGAATGCAGCCGATGCGCTCTACGGGAGACCAAACCCCGAGATCACTCTGTCGGTCTCGAACTGGGGGCGGCAGGTCGCGATCCGGGTGCAAGACAACGGCTCGGGAATGGGCCGTGAAGATCTGGAGAACGTTTTCCGGCCCTTCTACACGACGAAGGCCCGCGGAACGGGGCTTGGTCTCGTGATCGTCCAGAAACTCGTGACGAAGATGAACGGGACGATCTCGCTCGAGAGTCAGCCTGGAGCGGGCACTGTGGCAACGGTTCTTCTGGAACCGTCCGCTGGTCTGTTTGAAGGGTTCGAGGCAGGTGCCACACTCCCGGCCTGATAACATTCGCCTCGTCATGGACAGGAACCGTGAGCCGCTTCCAGTGGTCCTCATTGTCGATGACGAGCCGCTCTTTCTGGAGAGTCTCGTCGAGGGAATGAGTGCCATGGAAGACAAGTTCGAGGTGGCTACCGCCGGAAACGGCAAGGAAGCTGTCTGGCTGATCGAAAACGAACGGGTCGATCTCGTGGTCACCGACTTGAAGATGCCTGTCATGGATGGCTTCCAGCTTCTGGCCTACTTGAGCCGCAACCGGCGGGATCTTCCGATCATCATCATGACGGCCTACGGAACTCCCGAACTCGAGCTGAACGCGCGCAGGGAAGGCGCGATCAGTTTTCTCGACAAACCCATCGATTTACAGGCCCTGACCGACATGATCGAAGAGCGGCTCTCACAGAAGGCAAAGGGCCAGATTTCTGGGATTTCGGTGGCCGGGTTCGTTCAGCTCATGTCGATCGAGGCAAAGACGTGCACCCTGCAGATTTCGGTGCCCGGAAACACGGGCACGCTTTTCCTCTCTTCCGGGGAGGTTGTCAGCGCCAGGCTCGGGGATGCGCATGGTGACGAAGCAGCTCTCGAGATCCTCTCCTGGGAGAATGCGGCGATTTCGATTCTGCCGGGTGATGGCCAGAGGAATCGTTCCGTCGTTTTCCGGCTCGACCAGCTCCTTCTCGAGAGCGCGCGTCAGCGAGATGAAATGCTGCGGGATCTTTACGGCGGTTCTCAGGGGCCGGCCGGCGACGACACGGCGGCGGGACGAGGAGGATCCGGACAGGGAAAAAGAGAGAGAACGCTCTCCAGGGCCGTCATCGAGGATTCCCTTTCCCGGGCACTGTGGATCGAGGGCGCGCTGGCTGCCGCTCTGGCGGACTACCAGAGTGGCATGTGCCTGGGGACGGCCGGAGGAAGCGATCGCCTGGATGTGGAAGCTCTCGCGGCCGGGAGCGCCAGTACCCTCAAGGCACAGATGCAAAACCTGACCGATGCGGGGCTGGAGAGCGACATCGAGGATGTTCTCATCTCACTCGGCTCTCAGCAGCACTTGATCCGAGTCCTGAGAAGGCGTACGGGACTCTTCCTCTACCTCGTTCTCGACCGCTACCGGGCGAGCCTCGCGGCGGCGAGGCAGAAACTGGTCGAGGTCGAGTCGAGACTCGGATCGTGAGGGGCAAGGCGATTCCCGCGGACCCACTTACCAATGGCGCCGGCCGTGTTGAAGAACCGCATGGCAAGGCTGAGTCGATCTGGAAGAGGGCGGCCACCGGGGGTTGAATCCCCCACATCCCTGACGAGTTGAACCACGGCGGCGGAAAGAGCAGAACCCTGCCCCCGGATCACCGCTATTTCCCGCCCGCCCGGGTTAGAATGACCCTCAGTGTATCCGGCTACGAACAGCTTTCGCGGTAACGCGTCCCTGGTTGGGTGCTCTGGCAGAGGGAAGGCCGGCCTCGAGACAGAAGTGTCAATGGGCGCTGCAAAGAGCGGAATGTGCAAGGGTCTTGAGTATTGGAGTGTTTCGCAGCCTGCGTCTCGAGCCGGATGGTCCTACTCTCTAAACAATGACTTGGCCGTGAGGTAGACATGAAAAGAGTCGTGGGGATTAGTCTCGGTTCCAGCGATCATGATTTCGAATTCGACGCCGAATTCATGGGGCAGCAATTCAACGTCCGCCGGCTTGGGACGAACGGCAGCACGTCCAAGGCAATCAGGCTTCTGAAAGCCTGGGAACCGACCGCGGAGGCCATTGGTCTCGGCATTCTGCGAGATACCTACACGCTGGGTTCCCGGCGCTACGTCGAGAAGGACAGCATGAAGATGAAGAATGTCATCTCGCGCATTCCCGTCACCACGGGCGGGCGTCTCAGCGACATTCTGCAGGAGTGGGCCGTACGCCACGTTCAGATCACGCTGGGCGGCTATTTCAATAACGCCAGTGTGCTCTTCTTCAATGGCGTGACCAATTTCAAGCTCGCGCAGGCCATGTACGAATACACGCAAAACATGAGCTTCGCCGACCCGCTGCTCCAGCTCGGAGTCCCCAAGCTCCTCAATTCGCTGGATGCGCTCCAGCTTTATGCAAGCGGCGCCCACCACGTCCTCGACTGGACACTCCCGGGCGTCATGGGCTCGGCACCTGTTAAAGAGTGGACTCACTTCTTGCTCCGAAAGGCGATGCACGGCGCCACGGTTGTGGTGGCCCCCGTGCACGAGCTGGACGCCCTGGAGGAGGAGGATCTCAGAGGGAAGACGATCATCACGTCCACCGTCAACGATGAGCGGCTCGAGAAATTCAAGGAAAAGGGCGTTCTCATGGTCGTGGACGGCGCCCCGCTCATGTTCAACCATGTCATCGGCCCCAGTCTCCTGGACGCCATGATCATCGCCGCAACCCAGAAGAGGCCAGAAGATATCCTCGAAGACGACTACCTCGAGATCATCACAGCCCTGGGAGCCGAACCGCGGATTCTTTACCCTGGCGGATTCAAGCGGATCAATCGCTTCGCCTTCGTCATCCACCCCCTCTCTCAGGAGTACTTCAAGAAGGTCAAACCCATCGAGTTGCTCTCCTACGTCTCGCCCCCGGTCTTCATGGATACCCTCGAAAAGGCGATGGCTTACGCGCCGCCATTCGTCTACTCCAAAATCTCTGGAATCAAATCGCCTCGGGGTGTCGAGGCCGAGGGCTGGCTCATCTCAGTTGGAGGAACTCCAAAAGAGATCATGAACCACGACCCGGAGTTCACCTACAGCCGGCTTCTTGACGCAGCAAAGATCGCCAAGCAGCTCGGCGCTCAGATCATGGGGCTCGGGGCCTTCACGAAGGTTGTCGGCGACGCCGGCCTGACGGTGGCAAAAAGAGCCCCGATTCCCATCACAACCGGCAACAGCTACAGCGCTTCCGGTGCGCTCTGGGCAGCTCACGACGCCATGCTGCGCCTGGGCCTCGTTCCCCACCCGCAACCCGGTGAGCGCGCCAAGATGAAAGCCATGGTCGTCGGAGCCACCGGAGCCAT
>JADHED010000235.1_pt1 | contig 76156 bp, 67 predicted proteins | sample 8952041 | NCBI WGS metagenome assembly JADHED01 (sample SAMN16124423, study PRJNA663239) | bioreactor sludge metagenome | isolation source: sludge (control) | place: India:Bengaluru | collected 2018-09-08
GACCTGCGGGAAGCCCGGAAGTGCGGAGTTGCCGGGGTTCACCTTTCCTGGCCGGTTTCGGATATCCATCTGCGGGCTTGGAAGAAAAGCCGTTCATGGGTTTTGGAGTCGCGTGGTGATCTGGTGAACGAGGCGCACGGTTCGTTCGAATATGTTTCCGTCGGAGCGCAGGATGCTTCCCGTGCGGACGTCCTGTTTCTTCACGAATTCGCCCACGCGGTTGGCGAACTGGGGGTTCGCAGGCTGAGGCTTGCGGATACGGTGGGAACGATGAATCCCTCCAAGGTCATCGAAATGGTGGTGGGGCTGCGGGATGCGGTGCCGTCGTTGGTACTGGAGTTCCACGCCCATAATGATCTGGGGATGGCCGTGGCCAACACCGTTTGTGCGCTGGATGCGGGAGTGAAGTGTGCGAGTGTAACGGTGAACGGACTGGGGGAACGGGCGGGCAACGCCGCACTCGAGGAAGTCGTTCTGGCACTGAAGATGTCTTTCCAGGTTGATGCGGGGATCCGGACGTCCCGCCTGGGGGCACTTTCCGATCTGGTGGCGGCAGCTTCCGGGCGCATGCTTGCCCCCGGAAAACCGGTGACCGGCGGGGCAGCTTTCCTGCACGAGAGCGGAATTCACTGTGCCGGGCTGTTGCGTGACAGGAAAACATACGAACTTTTCCCTGCGGGAGAAGTCGGGCGCAGAGCCCCCGGGTTTGTTCTGGGACGCCACTCCGGTCGTGCCTCTCTGCGTGCGATCACCGGCAGTGACGACCCCGCCTGCCTGGCCGCTGTCAGAGACCTTTCCCAGATCAAGCAAACAACCGGAACAGAGAGAAATCCATGAGCTTCCAACTTGCCACTGTCAACGAAACCTTTGCGCCGGCGCGGGCGACAAACTTCCGCCCGCTCCGCCTGGGTGGCCCCGCCGGATTTGTCGCACAATTCGTCTTGGAGTCAGGATCCGCCGCCGAAAATCATTGGAGCATATCCGGGGATGTCCTTGTCGAGCGGGTTGGCGGGCGGCGTGGAGTGGACATCATATTTTTTCGTCCCACCGCGGAACCGCTGCCGGATGGCTCCATGGAGATTTACCGTCTCGAAAGTTTGCACGGAATCGCCATGAGTGAACGCACCGATATAGTGTGCTTTTTTTCCCCACTTCGAATGCATGAGGTCGGGGAGGGGGCGTGGGATGTCGGGCCTTCCGGCGGACAGGCGCTCTGTGAGTCGCTTTCGCTTTCGGGAGGAACCTCCGGGGGCCGTTGGCTCTGGATCGAATCCCCCATGGCCATCGGGGCGGCAGTTGTCGGCGGTTGTTCGGGAGGATGCTCGACGATGCCGTCCAAGGACTGCTGTGGAAACTGTCATTAGAACCGGTTGGTTTCCCATGAAAGCCATCGGACGAATCCCCGGACTGTCTCCCCGCCGGATTCAGGATAACAAAACCCGTCCACTGGCGGATGTTTCGTAGCCGGGAACGCTGGCGAGTTCCCGAAGGAATTTTCCGGACTGAATCAGATTGCAGATTGCACGCACAAGGGGTTTGGCAAGCTGGTCCCGCCGGATTACCAGATCGAAGGCCACCATTGCGGTTGGCGTGAAGGCGAGTCCGAAAGTCTTTGCCATGGCGGCACAACCGAGCCCGACGTCCGCAAAGCCGGAGGCGATTTGGCGGGCACACCCGGCATGGTTCGTCGTGACGGAGTTATAGCCTTTGATTTTTTCGGCGGAGATTCCGGCCCGCCTTGCCATCCGGTCAAATTCGATCCTGCATCCGGATCCTGCCTCGCGGTTTGCCAGACGGAGTTTTGTTCCGGCGAGGGACTCGATTCCGCGGAAAGATTTTCCGGCATTGTGCGAGATCATCCACCCCTGTTCCCAACTGCTGAAACGCAGCATCATGCAGGATTTGTCCAGGCCCAGTTTCCGGACAGCTTCCAGATTTGCTTCGGCGGATTTTCCCCCGAAATGAACCCCGGCCACATGCGCTTCCCCGCGCACCAGGCGTCCGAGTGCGGTTGCATTGCCGCACGGAATCCAGATGCACCGTCCCTGTCGAACCGTTCTGCCCGCCTCCTGCGATAACAATTCCAAAGCCGGATCACAACCGGCCAAGAAAATATTCTCTGCGAGTGTTTCTCCCGATGCCGGTGTGTCGAGCTTCATTCCCGCGGACTCCCGGATCAAAATGCCGTCGCTCGGTGAAAAACCGGCTCCCAGGCGATCGGGATCATCGCTCGGATGCGCGATCCAGCGTCCGTCCAGACAAACCACATCCACGCGCAGGTTTTCATCGGGGTGCTCCGTCTCCACAAAAATGCCGGGTTCCTCCTCCGGAGAAAAGAGTGCTTCTGTTTGCATTCCGAGAATGCGGGCGATTCGCAGCGCGGTATCCACACGCGGCAGCACCTTCCCCGTTTCGATTTGGAACAGGGCCTGCCGGCTGATCTTTGCGGCCCTGGCAAGGTCCGCCTGTGTCAGATTTTTACGGATTCGGGCCGCGACAATGCCAGCGCCTGTTTTCTCATGCAGGTCGGAAGGCCGGCTGGATGTTGTTTTAATTTTCCGGGATGACACGGGAGCAAGAATTCCATGACGGATTCCCCGGGGCAATATCCATCACTGTCACGGGGAGAGTTTGATTTTGTTGTAAAAAATAAATGACATAGTCAATTTTAAGTTACATCTGGCACGCGTCCTGCTTGAGGATTGATGGTTCGGGCAACCGAACCGAACACAGGCACCTTGGGTGCAGGGGCATCCTCCCTCGGAGGGTAGCGGCCCTGTCTTGGTGGCCGGAAAAACCACCGCGGTGGAGGGAGTGGAATGCTCTCTTCACGGCCCAACCCAAATGAAGAGATATGAAATCCTGTGAAAGAAATCTGTCAAAACACTGCATCACATCGCTTGTTTTAACCCTGTTGGGGACATTGTTTTTTCCTTCCGGAGCGGAAGGAGCCGTCCTCACCACCGGGAGCTTTGTCGTCAGCAGCGGTGCCGGACAGACCGGTGCCGGTGCCTCGACGAGTTGCATGGTCATGAGTGACGGCTCCTCGTGGTCCGGTGGTGCAGTGGGAGTGCAGGGCGACAATTCGACCGGATTGTTGGCGAGTCCGCCGTTGGCATCCAATGTGACGTTCAAGTTCAGCATCGGATCGTTCATCGATTCCGTGAACTCCACTTATGGTTCGGGCAACTGGGCGGTTTCAAACATTCGTCTCACTTTTCAATACACGCTCTATGCAAACAATTCCCGCTTTGGCGGGGGCGCGGGCGATTTCGACATCTACTGGGTTGCAAACGATGCCTGGATCCAGGGAACCAACACGCCGGCATATGCGCAATCGGAGTCCGAACTGAGCCTGTGGTCGGGGGGAGATTCCCTGCTGGCATCTGAATATTATGATTGGAGCACGCCGTCCTACCAGGGAACGGCCAGTGACAAGGGAACGTCTGTCTGGGTGACGGACAAAACGGGATCACGGCAATCCACGATGTCCTGCTCGCTGGATTCCACAGCGGAGTTTCTTGTCGATATCACAACGGCGGGTTCGGGCGGAAATTCCGACGTTTCTCTTTATCTGATGTCCATGAGCGACACGCTGGGCCTTTGCATCTTTACAGGCGGGGCCAGCATTCTTCCCACATTGACATTCGATGTGGTGTCGATTCCCGAGCCGGGACCGTTCGGGCTCCTTGCGATGGGGGCAGGCGTTGTCGTCCTGTCTTTGCTGAAGAGGAAGACATGGGTGTTCTGGAAATGAGCAAAAAAAGACACATGCAGAAAGGCGTTTTTCGCTCCGCACCCTGTTGGATGCGCTACGCCTGTTTTCTTGTGCCGGGCCTTTTCTTCATCCCGAGCGCTCCGTGCCTCACCATGAACTTCACCACCACCGGCGGCGGAGGTCAGACAGGAGCTGCTGCCGGAACGACAGCCATGGTGATGAGCAATGGGGACTCGTGGTCCGGCGGGGCTGCGGGAGTGCAGGGTGGGGGAGCCACGAATCTTCTGGGGGAGAATCCGGTGGCGGCGAATGTGGTGTTCAAGTTCGATTTGGGCTCCTTTGTTTCCTCGATGAACGTGGCTTATGGGGTCGGCAACTGGACGGTGGAGAACATTCGGCTCACTTTTCAATATACTCTCTATGCAAACAACACCCGCTTCGGAGGCGGGGCGGGAAATTTCGACGTGTTTTGGATCGCCAACGATTCGTGGGTGCAGGGATCGGACAATCCGATTTTTTCGACCGATGCAGCGGGACTTTTGGGATGGGCCGGGGATCAGTCGCTTCTTGCCAGGGAATATTACTCGTGGAGCACCTCCACGTATGCCGGCACCGTGGCCGATCTGACATCGTGGACCACGGACAAAACCGGCGACCGGCAGGGGCTGTTGACTGTTGAACTCGGGACGGACTCAAAGCTGGTGGAGGACATCACAACAACCAACGGAGGGGGCAGGATTTCCCTTTATCTGATGGCTGTGAGCGACACGCTCGGCATGACGATCTTCACGGGGGGAGCCACGACATTGCCGACATTTTCGTTTGACGTGATCGCCATTCCCGAGCCCCGCGTTATTGGATTGGTCGTGCTTTCCGGACTGGGATTTTTGTTCGGGAGAAGGGAGCGGGCATGAAGTCGGGCTTCACACTGGTCGAGATGTTTGCCGTGCTGGCTGTGGCCGGTATTCTCACCCTATTTGCCGCCGGCGCAGTCAACGATGGTGTGGAAAAGGCCAATGCCGTGAAGTGTGTTTCCCATCTCCGTCAATGGGGAGCGGCCCTCCAATCCTACATTCAGGACAGTGGGGGCTTTCTTCCAAGACGCGGACAGGGAGTTCAGCCGACCTGGGTGGTCAACCGCCCGGACGACTGGTTCAACAGTCTTCCCCCCTATTTGGAAATGCCGACGTATAATGAACTTTATCTGACAGGAAAGGTTCCCAGGCCCGGAGATCGGAGCGTTTTTGTCTGCCCATCGGCGAAGGTGACAAATACCTACGCGCACTTCATCACCTATGGCATGAACATGTATCTCTCCCGATGGGATCAGGCCGAGCGGAGTCGGGTGGTGCAACTGCCCAATCCTTCCACGCTGGCGTTTCTTGCGGACTCCCCGGGAGGATACGCATCCACCGTCCCGTCAAACCGGGGATTTTCGGTCATGGCCAGACACGGGGGATTTGCCAATGTCGCCTTTGTGGACGGGCATGTGGGAATATTTCGCGGGGATTATCTTGGATGTGGAACAGGCGAGAGGACACAGCCCGACATCCGCTGGCAAACCGGCATCCCGGGTGACACATGGAAACCTGTTTTTTAGGCATGGGGAGCGTCAAATGAAGAAACAGGGAGGGAGCAAAGCATCTGCATGGCGCAACGGCTGCCGACGGGGCCGGGTTGCGACTTGGTCCGTGCTGCGTCTTGTGCCGGTTATTATGGTTTTTAGCATCCTCTGCGGTTGCAGGGAGAAAGAGCCAAAAGTCGTTCGTGTGGCGGTGATCGGAGGCATGGTCATGAGCGGGATGTGGGAAGAGCTTTCCGCGCAGTTTGAAAAGGACACCGGTGTGAAAGTCGAAGTGGCCATCTGCGGAAACAAGGAAGTGATTTGTCCCGCATTCCGTGAAGGAATCGCGGATGTGTTGACCATGCATTCCAGCGATGCGGTGACCGATCTGGTGGCCTCCGGGTTTGCGCGGAACATGCGTCCCTGGGCACGCAATGAACTGGTGATTCTGGCCCCGCCCGGAGATCCCGCCGGGGTTCTGGGCTGGAAGGACGGCGCGGCGGCGCTCAAAAAAATTGCGGAGACAAAATGCCGCTTCGTGGATGCGAAAGGGGCCGGCAAGCGGATCATTGCCGAGAAGCTCTGGAGCAAAGCGGGCATCAGGCCGACCGGAGATTGGCTGCTGGCCGACCAGAGCACTTCGCCGACAGAACTGCTTTCGTTTGCCGAGCGCAATGGTGCCTATGTCCTGTGCGGACGAATCCCTGTGCTTTTTGGAAAGCTGCCAAAAGGTGGAATGCAAATTGCTGTTGAGGGAGATCCTGACATGCAACGTCCCTATGTTGTCGTTGAAGCCGATCCACAAAGGGTTCCTTCCGTGCGAAGCGAATGGGCGCGATTGTTGGGTGACTATTTGGCGGGCCCCCGTGGTCAGCAATTTCTCCGCGACCATGCGCGGAGCCAGCCGGATGGAGTTCCGCTGTTTTTTCCACTTGATCCACGGTCATGAAGACAACACCCGCACTGCTCCCACTGAGATTGATCACTTTCCCGCCGGACATTTCTTCCAAGTTGCGTCTTGGAATACGATGCCGTGGAACTATTTTAAAAAATGTCGTCAAAACAACTCACACACCATGAAAATCAGCGCAAAAAACATCCTGAAAGGAACCGTCAAAACCATCAGAACGGGAGCGGTGAACTGCGAGGTCACCATTGAACTGCCGGGGGGAACCGAGATCACATCAATCATCACCAAGAGTTCGTCGGAGAGTCTCGGGCTCAAGGAGGGATCGAGCGCTTTTGCCATCATCAAGGCATCGAACGTGATGGTGGGGGTTGAGTAGGCCGGGTGGTTGCAAACAGGCGGGCTGTCAGTCTGGTCGAACCAAACCATCGGCAAAAGATGTTTCGTGTGATGCCATTTCACTCTTTCAGAATTGTCCAACAGATGAAGTTTCTCAGCGCTTTTTTTGTCTCGATTTTCCTGATGGGGGAATGGTCGATTGTCCGTGCCGAGACCCTGACGGTTGCGGCAGCGGCGGATTTGAAGTTTGCCTTGGAGGATTGTTTGGCAGAATTTTGCAAGGAGCATCCGGGAATTGATGTCAAAGCAAGTTATGGGTCGTCCGGCATCCTTTGTGCGCAGATTGCCAACGGCGCACCGTTCGATCTGTTTCTTTCCGCCGACAGGAAGTATCCGGAGACCCTGCTTGCGGGCGGTCATGCGGTGGAGGGGTCTTTGTTTCCGTATGCCGTGGGGCGGTTGGCCGTTTGGGTGCCCAAGGAATCGCCCATTGATGTGGAGCATCTGGGGATGGAGGCATTGAAGCTGGCCGCAGCCGTCCGGGTGGCGGTGGCGAATCCAAATCATGCGCCCTACGGGCAGGCGGCGGTGGCCGCGATGAAATCGATGGGTGTTTATGAGGAGGTGAAATCCAAGCTGGTCTTTGGTGAAAACATCGCCCAGACCGCCCAGTTTGTGGAATCCGGGGCGGCCGACATTGGGATTGTTTCCCTCTCGCTGGCGGTGGCGCCCCCCCTGGCCGGGAAGGGACGGTATTGGAAGATTCCATTGGAGGCCTTTCCCAAAATGGAACAGGCCGGGGTGGTTCTCGCAAAGGCGGAAAATCCGGCGGCCGCCCGTGAACTGGCTGCTTTTCTGCAGTCTGCCACCGGCCGGGAGATTTTGAAAAAATTCGGGTTCCTGCTGCCCGGGGAGGAATGATGCCGGACTGGCAGGCGATTCAACTGACTCTTGGCCTTGCGGTCGTGACGACCCTGATTTTGGTGGCGATCGGCCTTCCTTTTGCCTGGTGGCTGGCCACGACGGGATGCCGGTGGCGCGCGGGGATTGAGGCCGTGGCGGCCCTGCCCATCGTGCTGCCGCCGACGGTGCTGGGGTTTTATCTCCTGTTGTTGCTGGGACCGAAAGGAATGGTCGGATCTGTTGCGGAATCCCTGTGGGGAGTGAGGCTGGTGTTTTCTTTTCCGGGGATGGTGATCGCCTCGGTGATTTACAGTCTGCCGTTTGCGATCCAGCCGTTTCTGGCGGGATTCCGGTCCATTGACCACCGGCAGGTCGAGGCCTCGTGGTGCCTCGGGGTTTCTCCCCTGGCGACATTTTTCCGGATTGTGCTGCCGTTGTCCTGGCCCGGAGTGATGGCCGGGATTGTTTTGAGTTTTGCGCACACGGTCGGGGAATTTGGGGTGGTGCTCATGGTTGGCGGAAACATCCCCGGAGCCACGCGCACGGTTTCCATGGCGATCTATGATTCCGTGCAGGCGATGGATTATGTGACGGCGGGGTGGACAGCCGGGGTGCTGCTGGTGTTTTCGCTCGCTGTATTGAGTGTGATGTATTCTTTGCAAAACCGGACCCGGAGCGTGATATGGCCGAAAGTCTCCTGATCACGTTTTCCGTGCGCCACAGGAGCGGGGCCTGTGTGGCGGTCGAGGGATTGCAACTGCCGGTGGATGGTGCCGGGGTGACGGTGTTGTTCGGTGCATCCGGGTCCGGGAAAACGACCGTACTGCGTGTGATGGCCGGGTTGTTGCGTCCGGACACAGGAGTCATCAGGATGGGAGGGGAAACTTGGTTGGACTCCGGGGCGGGGGTTTGTCGGCCCACGCATGAGCGGAGCATCGGATTTGTTCCGCAGGACCATGCGCTTTTTCCCCATTTGAGCGTGGCGCGGAACGTGGCCTACGGACTCGAAAAGTTGACTGGCGCGGAACAACACCGGCGTGTTGAGGAGACGCTTGGGTGGCTCGGGATCGGGGATTTGGCGAACCGGCGTCCCGACGAGATATCCGGTGGGCAGCAGCAGCGGGTTGCCCTGGCGCGTGCGGTGGCCAGACGTCCGAAACTTTTGCTTCTCGATGAGCCGCTTGCCGCGCTTGATGCGCCAACCCGCCGACATTTGCGCGGGGAACTTCACTCCCTGCTCGTTCGCACCGGCATTCCCAGCATCGTTGTGACGCACGAGCCGGCAGAGGCGCTGGCGTTGGCGGACACCCTGGTCCTGATGCACGAGGGAAAAATCCTTCAGAGCGGACTTCCCCATGATGTCTTCAACCGGCCGGCCAGTCTTGAGGCGGCGGGCATTCTCGGGGTGGATGCCGTGGTGGGAGGAATTGTGGAATCCTGCGACGGGCAGGTGGTCGGCGTCCGTGCGGCCGGGCTTCAGCTTCTGGCTTTTTCCCCGGAGCCCCTGTCGCCCGGCACATCTGTTTCTGTCTGCATTCGTGCGGAAGATGTGATGTTGGCGCGTCGGGAAGCACCGGCATGCAGCGCCCGAAACCGTTTGGCCGGAAGTGTTGTTTCCGTGACGGAGGAGGGCGGATTGGTGCGGGTTGGAATGGAGTGCGGGTTTCCTCTTCAGGCGGTTCTCACCAGGCAGAGCGCAGAGGAACTCGATCTGCATCCGGGTTCGCCGATTGAGGCCCGGATCAAGGTGCCCAACATGCATCTCATCCCGCGTTTGGAGAAAGGGTGAACGATCATCAGCCTGCCCGCCTGGAGTGGAGATAATCGAGAAAGCGTTCGGCGCAGGCTTCGCTTTCCCGGGCATTCACGCAAAATTCCTCCGAAAGCAACCTCCACTGGCCTGAAGGAGTTTTGATCCGATAAAGGATCTTCGCGTTTTTTTGCGAATCGGCGTCCATTGCCTGGACTGAGCAGACCTCAAACCCCTCGGCGATGAGGTAGCACAGGCGCTTGAACATGCTTTGAATCGTGCAATGGTCCGCCGGGATTGTCAATCGCCGCCTTTCCATGGGTTGACTCCCGCCGTGAACTTGGCAAGTTTGAGCCGCTCATGGATTTTTTCGACAAACAGGAGAGGGCTCAAACCAGGACGAAGTGGTTGGTATGCTACTTTCTTTTGGCGGTTGCGGGGATCATTGTCACTTTGCAGATCGTCTTCGCGCTGGTTTTCGATGTTTCCATGACCGATCCCGAGCTGTTGTTGATGGTTTCGGGCGGGGTGGTGGCTCTTGTGGCGCTGGGGAGTGTGGTCAAAAGCATGGAACTGTCGAAAGGCGGGCGCGCTGTGGCGGCCATGCTGGGAGGAACGCCGGTGGACATGAACAGTTCGGATCCCGGAGAGCAGCGACTGGTCAACGTGGTGGAAGAAATGGCCATTGCTTCCGGGGTGCCGGTGCCGGAGATTTATGTGTTGGAAGATTCCACGATCAATGCTTTTGCCGCAGGGCACGGGCCTGGGGACACGGCGATCGGGGTGACCCGCGGATGCATCGACCGGCTTTCCCGCGATGAGTTGCAGGGGGTGATCGGGCACGAGTTCAGCCACATCCTGCACGGGGACATGCGGCTGAACATCCGGCTCATCGGCATTTTGAACGGCATTCTTCTGTTGGCTCTGATCGGCGGCTTTTTGCTTCGCATGGGAGTTTACGCTCCGCGATCGGACTCCTCCGATGGCAAGAGCAAGGCGGCGGGTTTTGTGATTTTTGTCGCCTGTGGGTTGACGCTTTATCTTGTGGGTTGGATCGGGGTGTTTTTCGGAAAATTGATCAAGGCGGCGGTGAGCCGTCAGCGGGAATTTCTGGCCGATGCATCGGCGGTTCAATACACGCGGAACCCGGAGGGACTGGCGGGAGCACTGGCGAAGATCGCGAAATTTTCCTCGCGGATCGAGAACCCCCGTGCGGAGGAGGCCAGCCACATGTTCTTCGGCAACGGGGTTGGTGATTCCTGGCTGACATTGTTTGCGACCCATCCTCCGATTGAGGAACGAATCGAGCAGATTGCCCCGGGGTTTGATATCGCCGAGGCCAAGGCTGCGGCGCCTGTGGAGGTACCGAAAGCGCCCAGGAAGAAGACCGTTGTGGGCGGACGACTGGCCGAGGCGCTTCTTCCCGGGCAACCGCGTGTGGTGGAGGCCGCGGCTTTGCTGGCCGGACTGCCCGATGTCTCAAAATCCGCGAGCCGGGAGCTTCACGGAGCCTGTGCCCTGGTGTATTCGCTGCTGCTTTCCGGGGAGGAGAGGATGCGCGGGCACCAGATCTCCCTGATCGATGCCGATGAGAGGATGCGAGCGGAGATGCTCGCCCATTTTGACAAGCGGGCCGGGCTGAGTTCCGCGCAGCGGCTGGGGCTGGTGGACATCTCGATCCCCACCCTGCGGCATTTGTCGCAGGAGCAATACGCGGTCTTTCGCGGCAATGTCAAAAAGCTCGTGGAAGCCGACGGCCAGATCCAGCTCTTTGAATACACCCTGCAGAAAATTCTGCTCCGGCACCTGGATCTTTATTTCACGAATGCCACGGGCACGCCGGTTGTCTACAAGTCGCTTGTGCCGTTGTTGCCCGAGACCGGGGTGTTGCTTTCCTCGCTGGCCACAATGGATTCCGGGACGGAGGTCCAGCGCGACGAAGCTTTTCGCGCGGGAATCTCGGAGCTTCTGATCAAGCCTTCCTCGTTTCCGCTCGAGCGTCAGCCGATCGTCGATCTGGCGGCCTTCGACGCGGCGCTGGACAAGATCGGGGCGGCTGCTCCGGACGTGAAGCGGACCATCCTGACCGCCTGCGGAGCGGTGGTGATGCACGACGGGGAAGTCAATGACGAGCAGGTGGAACTCCTGCGTGCCATTTCCGACTCGCTGGATTGTCCGGTGCCCCCGTTTGTGAAGCTCGTGTGAGCCATCCGGAGGTGCCAACCGGAAAGGACGGCTTGAAAACGGCAGTCCTTGCCGGCACCGGGAGAAGAAGGCAGGGCTGGGGGGGCAGTGTGACGAATTTGTTCGCGGATTTTTCTTGAGGAGACAAGTTCCGCCGGACATTTGTGACTCGTGTTTGTTTTCCTTGCCGCCGCTGTTCTTGCCTATCTGATCGGATCTTTTCCGAGCGGGTATATTGCGGGGAGGTTTTGCGGGGTGGATCTTCGCACGGCGGGCAGTGGCAATGTGGGAGCCACCAATGCTTTGCGCGTTCTGGGGAAAAAGTGGGGGTATGCGGTCTTTGCCGCCGATGCTTTCAAGGGGGGACTGGCTGTCCTGGTGGGATTTTCGCTTGCGGTTCTGCCTGCATTCCGGGGGCAAAATCCCGTGCATGTGGCGGTGATTGCGTCGCTTTTTGCCATCGTGGGACACAGTTTTCCGGTGTGGTTGGGATTCAAGGGGGGGAAGGGGATTGCCACGTCTGCGGGCATCATGCTCACACTGTTCCCCTTTCCGGTCTTTCTCGCCGGTCTTATCGTCTGGCTGGGGCTCTTTTTTACGACGCGGTTTGTGTCGGTGGCTTCACTGGGAGCCGCGGTGACCCTGCCGAGCGCTTCTTTTGTGATGATGCTGATGGGGAGATGCGATCCGATGCTGGTGGTGATTTCCGGTTTGATGAGTGTGCTTGCGATCTGGCGGCACAAGGACAATATCGGTCGTCTGATCGCGGGAACCGAGAAGCGCTTTGAGCGCAAGGCCCGGGAAAAATAATCATGTTCAAGAAAATCAGCATTATCGGGGCCGGCGGGTGGGGAACGGCGCTGGCCGTCCTGCTTGCGGAGCATCGCGGCCAGGTGCTCCTGTGGGGACACAATCCCCGGGTTATCGAGGAATTGGTCTCCCAGCGGACCAACAGCGCCTATCTGCCGGGCGTGCGGTTGCCTCCCAATGTTTATGCCACCGGAGATCTTGCCGAGACGCTTGATGCGGGGATGATTCTTTTTGTGACGCCGTCGAAAGCCATCCGGGAAGTGGCGACACGACTGGCTTCCCATGGTCCGAAGGATGGCACGGTTGTTGTTTCCTGCACCAAGGGGATCGAGCATGATTCGGGGAAGTTGATGGAGACGGTTCTTTCCGAGACCCTGCCCGCGTGTCGGATGGCGGTTCTTTCCGGACCGAATCACGCGGAGGAAGTGGCCCAGAAGATTCCGGCGGCGGGGGTGATCGGCTCCCGGCATGCGGAGCTTCTCGAACCACTCCAGCGGGCTTTTTCCCTGCCCAGTTTCCGGGCTTACACGAGCGACGATGTCACCGGCATCCAACTCGGCGGGGCATTGAAAAACGTGTTCGCCATTGCGGCCGGCGCTTCGGATGGATTCAACATGGGGGACAATGCAAAAGCCGCCCTGGTGACGCGCTCGCTGGCGGAGATGATGCGGCTGGGGGTGGCTCTGGGGGGGCGTCGGGACACCTTTTTCGGACTCAGTGGCGTGGGGGATCTCATGGTGACATGTTTCAGCCGCCACAGCCGGAACCGCAAGGTGGGAGAACGACTGGGACGGGGGGAATCTCCGGCGGAAATCCAGACTTCCATGCAGATGGTCGCCGAGGGGGTGCCTACCGCCCTGAGTGCCTGGCAGTGTGCGGAGCGCCTTGGGGTTGAGGCTCCGATCACCGGCCAGATCCATGCGGTGCTCTATGAGGGGAAGGCACCGCATGAGGCCATGTGGGAGCTGCTGGGGCGTCCGCCCAAAGCCGAGCCGGAAGCGCATTCCTGATGAAAATCGGTCTTGTCCGGCGCGGTCATTCATCGACCGGCGGAGCGGAAGCCTATCTTGTCCGTCTCGGGGCCGCGTTGGCCGGGCTTGGGCAGGAACCGGTTTTGATCACCACCCCCGACTGGCCGGAGGCGCGCTGGAACCAGGGGGGTATTTTCCGGCTGCCCGCTGGGACTCCCGGAGAATTTGCCGAGGCTTTTCGTGCGGCTCGCACCGGATGCGATGTTCACCTGAGTTTGGAGCGGGTGCCGGGGTGCGAGGTTTTTCGGGCCGGCGACGGAGTCCATGCCGCATGGTTGCAGCGGCGATCTGCTTTTGAGCCCCTGTGGAAACGGGCCACCCGGTGGCTCAATCCCAAGCACAGGCAGCTTTTGGAGCTGGAGCAACAGGTTTTTGATCCGGCGAACACGCGGGCGATCATTGCCAACTCGCGCATGGTTCGGGAGGAGATCCTGGCTTTTTCGAAATTCCCCGCCGGGAGGGTGCATGTTGTCTACAACGGGCTGTCCTCACCCACCCTGCCTGCCGGGCGTTCCATTTCCCGTGAGCGACTGGGGTTGGAGGAACACGATTTCTGCGTGCTTTTCGTGGGCTCCGGATGGGAGCGCAAAGGACTCCGCACGGCGATCAGGGCCGTGGAAATGATGGAAGACACCACGCTCCTTGTTGCCGGACGTGGGCCGGCCGATGCTTTTCGATCCTCCCGGGCGCGTTTTTTGGGACCGACGGGCGACTTGTCTGCTCTCTTCGGGGCCGCGGACATTTTTGTCCTTCCGACCTGGTATGATCCCTTTTCCAACGCGTGTCTTGAGGCCTTGGCCGCAGGGCTGCCGGTGATCACGACTCCGGCCAACGGGTTTGCCGAAATTCTGGAGCCCGGAGTCCATGGGGGGATTGTTCCGGAGGGCGATGCGCTGGCGCTTGCGGAAGAGATGGAAAAATGGCGTTCCTCCGACCTGCGGGAGGCGGCCCGGACGGTTTGTACGGCCCGGGCCGCGGAATTTTCCATCGAGCGCAATGCCGGGGAGACCCTGCAAATTTTGGAGGCTGCAGCGCGGGCGTAGTCGGCCGGGATTTCCCGGGTTGTTTTTTCCCGGGACATTGTTGGATAATGGCGACTGTGTTTCCGGCTGATTCTTTTTCCGCGTATTTGGAATTTTCGGGCGATGCGCAGGAACGGCTTCATCACCGGGCTGCGGAGATCCGGGATGCCCGCTTTGGGAGGAAAGTGTTTGTCCGCGGGGTGGTGGAAATTTCGAATTACTGCCGGGAGAACTGCGGGTATTGTGCGATGCGGCGCGACCATCGCGAACTGAACCGTTTCCGGTTGTCCGTTGACGAGATTCTGGAGGATGTGCTTCCGGGGATTCCGGATTTTGTGACGGATCTGAACATCCAGGCCGGGGAGGATCCGGTGGCCGTGCGGGAGATCGCGATTCCTTTGCTGGAAAAGTTGCGCCGTGAGACCTCGCTGGGGTTGAGTGTGTGCCTGGGGACACTTCGCGAGGACGATTATGCCGCCCTTCGTGAGGCGGGGGCGGATTATTATGTCATCAAGGTGGAGACGGGAAATGCGGGACATTACCAGTTCGTCGGGGCTCCGGGATCTCTCGAAGAACGGATATCCGCGATCCGGCATCTTGCGGCCACGGGTTGGAAAGTTTCCTCCGGGTTTGTGCTCGGATTGCCGGGACAGACGCATGAAATTCTCGGGGAGACGGTGAAGTTGCTGGGATCGCTTCCTCTGGCGGGATACAGCGTGAGTCCGTTCATTCCGGGAGAAAACACGCGGTTTTCGGAGCATCCTGCGGCGGGTCTGTCGGCCGTGTTGAATGCCGTGGCGGGGCTCCGCCTGTTCCGGCCGGAAGGAATCATTCCCGCGGTGAGCGCGATGAGCCTTGCCGGGGAGGGGGGATATGCGGGAGCCCTGAAAGCCGGGGCAAATCTCGCCACCATCAATCTCACGCCGGAGAAAGCACGGGCGGATTACCAAATTTACCGCCGGGACCGGCACATCATGACCTGTGAGCGTGTGCTTTCCGAAATCGGGCGGGCGGGATGCGAGCCCTCGCGGGTCAGCATGCGGGATTGGCTGGCCGCGGGTGACTGTTTGCAGCCTTGATTTGCGTTTTGTGTTTTGTGGTGATATTCTGAATCGATTGAAAGCTGGCGGACAGATGGCAAGACTTTGTGTGGTGGCCGTGTTGGCCATGGCGTGGTTCTTTGCGTCCAACCATTGTGCGATTGCCGCGATGGTGGGGGGGCATGAGCCCGCGGTGCATTCGTGTTGCGCGAAGAGCAAGCCGGTGAAGTCGCAGGAGCCCTGTGCGGAAAAGTGTTGCGGGGGCATGGCCGTTCCCGTGCCTGCGACGGCGGTGGTGTCGATGCCGGTATTGGCTGTGGTGTCATTTCTGGCGGATCTTGTGCCTTCGGTGTCGGTTGTCGTTGTTCCGGAGGTTTTTTCCGGGCATTCTCCGCCCGGTCGCTGCGGGGAGTTTTTTGTTGAGTTTGTTCTGGGGCGAAGCCTGCAGCCGGCGGCACCGCCTGTTTTTGTGGCCTGAGGAGACGGCATCCGTCTCCTTTCTTCACGTTCTCGCGCCGGGGGTGCGGGACGTTTTTCCAAACATTCAACAACCACAAAAACTATGAAAAAAATTCTCTTTGTTCTGATGTCATCCCTGTCACTGGCCATGGCCGGTGAAATCACCACCTGTGTCGTTTCGGGCGAAAAGCTCGGCGAGATGGGGCCGCCGTATGTCTTCAAGCATGAGGGCACGGAAGTGCGTCTTTGTTGCGAGGACTGCAAGGTGAAGTTCGACAAAAACCCCGCGAAATACCTTGCGAAAATCGCGGAGGCGTCGAAGCCGGGACAATAACAAAAGCGGAACGCCGGCGCGGCGGTGCGAGTCGCCGCCGCGCGGCAATCCCTTTTTCTGCCATGAAAATGACGTCTCCGCTCCCGCGGGTGGCGGTCCTGTTTCTTGCGGGCATCCTGGTTTCGGGATGTTCCAAGCCAAAGGACTCTGCCGCCCGGAAACCCCTCCTGTATCAAAGCCCGATGCATCCGTGGATCACCTCGGACAAGCCGGGGAACTGCACGATTTGTGGAATGCAGCTTGTGCCGGTCTACGAAGGCCAGATGGCGTCCGACAGCTCCGTGCTGAGTCTCTCGCCGGAGACGGCGCGTGTGATTGGTCTGGAGACCGCGACTGCTGCTGTCGAGCCCCTTGAAAAATCCATCCGCTTCAGCGGGGTGCTGGAAGATGATGACACGTTGCACCGTGTGGTGGCGGCATTTTATGACGGTCGGATCGAGCAGGTTTTTGTGCAGCAGGTGGGAGAGAAGGTGAAAGCCGGGCAGCCGCTGGCCTCGATTTACAGTCCGGATCTGCTTTATGTGGTGCGGGAATACCAGAATGCCGTGACGCAGGGAGGGAAGAACGATGCGGTGGCCAGGAATGCCCGGCATCGTCTCATCCAGTATGGCCTGGTGCCGGCGCAGGTGGATGCCCTGGCGACCGCGCCGAGAGACCGCTATGCGGTCGACATCCTGGCTCCGATGGACGGAACTGTTCTCGTGCGCAATGCCTACCAGGGACAGTATGTCAAAAACGGGGAGCGCTTGTTCGAGATCGGGAATTTGTCGCGGCTTTGGTTCAAGGCCGAGGTCTACGAAAAGGATCTGCCGTTCATTCGCATCGGTCAGAAAGTCGAGATCACCAGTCCCGCCGCCCCGGGACGGACGTTTGCCGGGGAGGTGACTTTCCTGGATCCGAATTTCGATCCTTCCTCGCGGAGCACGAAGATCCGGATCGAGGTGGACAATCCGCTTTCCGACAAGCCGGGAAGCTACGAACGGGTTCTGCCGCACCGGGCCTATGCGGAAGCGGAACTGCGGGCTCCGACGCAGCCGGTGTTGTCCGTTCCGCGTGCGGCGCTGATTCGCGACGGGAAACGGGAGGTCGTGTATGTGGAGAAACGCCCGGGGGAATTTGAGATGCGGACGGTGCAGGCGGGACGTTCGGGAGACGGGCGGGTGGAGATTCTCTCGGGACTTTCCGCCGGAGAAGTGGTCGCGGCACGCGGAAATCTGATGCTTGATGCCGAAGCCCAGTTGCGTTCGGGAGGGCAGGAGGCGGAATCCCCGAAAAAAACTCTTCCGGTTCCTTTGGCGGATTTTTTTGGGAAACTGGCGGCGATCTCTTCGGCCCTTGCCTCGGATGATCTTGCGGCGGCGGAGAAGGAAGTTCCCTGGAAAATTGACGGAACGCCCGATGCCGGGAGCGATGCCGCTCTGTCCTCCGTGTGGAGCCGGTTGCAGGCTCTTCCCCCATTGGAAAAAGCCGCCGATCTTGCGGAATTTCGCCGGGAATTTCACGTCTGGAGCACGGCGGCAGCCGAAGCAGTTCTGGACTTGAAGAAGGCCGGTTACATCGTGCCGGTGCATGTTTTTGAATGTCCGATGACGGGGGATTCCTTTCCCGGTGCGCCGGACACCTCGCGATGGGTCCAGTCGTCGGGAGAGACGGCGAATCCCTATCTGGGACAGGAGATGAAGACCTGCGGGAAGGAGGTGGCAAAGTGAGCGGTGCGGAGCGCAGGGGCGGACTGATTGCGTGGGTGGTGGACTGGTCGTTGCGGAATCGCTTTCTGGTGGCGTGCGGGACCTTTCTTCTCATTGCCTGGGGAATCCAATCCCTGCGGAACACACCGGTGGATGCGATTCCGGATTTGAGCGAGAATCAGGTGCTCGTCTATGCGGATTGGGAGGGACGGAGCCCCCGGGAGGTGGAAGACCAGGTCACGTATCCGCTCTCCACAAATTTGCAGGGACTCGCGGGAGTGAAGGAAGTGAGGGCGCTGTCGATGTTCGGGTTTTCGCTGCTGACTGTCATATTCGAGGATTCGGTGGACAATTACTTCGCCCGCACGAGGGTTTTGGAGCGTCTTGGATTCTTGCAGGGATTGATGCCGGAGGGCGTGACTCCGCAGCTCGGCCCCGATGCCACGGGACTCGGATGGGTTTACCAATATTATTTCCAACTCGACCACTCCGGTGCCCAGGACGCCGGTTCGCTCCGTGCGTTGCAGGATTATTTTGTGAGATACGAACTGGCCTCGGTCGAGGGCGTGGCCGAGGTTGCCAGCCTCGGCGGTTATGTGCGGCAATACCAGGTGGCGATTTCCCCGGAAAAAATGCGGCATTACAATGTTTCGCTCCGGCAGGTGATGGATGCGCTTGCCGCAGGAAACCTGAACGTGGGGGGGAAGGTGATCGAGGAAAACGGACTAGAGTTCATTCTGCGCGGCGTCGGCCTGGTGCAGTCGGTGGAGGATCTGAAGCGCATTGCGGTGGCGGACAAAAGCGGGACGCCGGTTTACATGGAGGACATCGCGGATGTCAGCATTGGCGGGGATTTCCGTCGGGGTGCCCTGGATGTGAACGGCCTGGAGGCGGTGGGAGGGATCGTGGTGATGCGGACCGGTGCGAATGCGATGGATGTGATCCGGCGGGTGAAGGAAAAAATCGCGGAAATCTCCCCGAGTCTTCCACAGGGGGTGACGATCAAATCGTTCTATGACAGAAGCAGCCTCATCGAGCGGACCATCGAGACGCTGAAACACGCGCTGCTGGAGGAGATCCTCCTGGTCACCCTGGCGCACATCATCTTTTTGTGGCACTTCCGCAGTATTCTTATTGTCACGATTCCGCTGCCGGTTTCGATTCTGATCTCCTTCATTCTTTTGAAAGAAGCCGGAATCACCTCGAATATCATGTCGCTTTCCGGCATCGCGATTGCCATCGGTGTTCTGGTGGATGCGGGGATCGTGATGACCGAAAACGTGATCCGGCATTGTGAGATCGCCGAGAAAAATGCCGGACGGAGGCTCACTGCCCGGGAGACTCTGGACACGACACGCGAGGCGGCCGGGCAGGTGGGGAGGCCGATTTTCCTGGCAATGGCGATCATCATTCTTGCCTTCCTGCCGGTGTTCGCGTTGGGAGGCCAGGAAGGGAAGTTGTTCCATCCGCTGGCCTTCGCGAAGACTTTTGCGATGGTGGGGGCGACGTTGCTGGCCGTGACGCTGGTTCCTGTGCTCTGCACCTGGCTGGTGAAGGGACCGTTTCATCCGGAGGGAGACAATGTTGTCATGAAGACCCTCGGACGTTTCTACCGTCCGGTGCTTTTGTGGGCTCTGGGGCACGGACGCGCGGTGTTGTGTGTGGCGGGGGTGTTGCTTGTCTCCGCCTGCGTGCTGGCCTTCGGGGTGCCGGGGGGGATTTCCAAATTCGTGGAGGAACGTCTGCCCTCGCTTGCCGCCGCGCTGCCGCGAGGACTGGGCAGTGAGTTCATGCCGCCGCTCAACGAGGGCAGTCTGTTGTTCATGCCCGTGTTGGTTCCGGGAACCTCGCTTTCAGGGGTGAAAGACATCATGAACTGGCAGGACAAAACCATCATGAGTGTTCCGGAAGTGGAATCCACGGCGGGGAAGCTGGGGCGCGCGGAGAGTGCGACAGATCCTGCGCCGGTGGAGATGATCGAGACGACGATCATGCTCAAGCCCGCTTCCGAGTGGCGGCCGGGAATGACGAAAGAAAAGCTCATTGCCGAGCTGTCGGCCAAGCTGACGGCGATTCCGGGTTATGTGCCGGGGTTTCTTCAACCGATTGAGAACCGCATCCTGATGCTGAGCACGGGGATCCGTGCGCAACTGGGGATAAAAGTCCTGGGCACCAATCTTGACGAACTCCAGAAGATCGCCTTTGAGATCGAGCGGGTCGTGCGCACCGTGCCCGGGGCGGTGGGAGTCACCGCCTCGCGAACCCAGGGCAAACCCTATGTCGAGATTGTTCCCGACCGGCAGGCCCTGGCGCGCTTCGGACTCGACCTGCAGGGCGTGATGGATGTGGTGGAGATCGGGCTGGGGGGGCTCAATGCCGGCACCACGATCGAGGGTCGGCAACGCATTCCGATTCAACTGAGACTGGAGCGGAGCGCCCGGGATGACATCGAGCGGATCGGGGATATCCTGATTCCAACAGCTTCCGGATCCAGTGTTCCCCTTTCACAGGTGGCGAAGGTGGTCCGGACGAGCGGGCCGGGGGAAATCGCCAGCGAGGACGGACTCCTGCGGGTCTTCGTGCAGGCCAATGTGAAGGACCGGGATCTCGGGGGATTTGTCCATGAGGTGAGGGAACGCGTGGAGCGTGAAGTGAAACTCCCGCCCGGAGTGACCCTGCGTTGGAGCGGGCAGTATGAGAACCAGATCCGGGCGCAAAAGACGCTCTCACTCATCATGCCCTTTGTGCTGCTGATCATTTTTTTGCTGCTGTTCATCGTGTTCCATTCTGCCGCCGAAGCGGCCCATGTGCTGCTGGCGGTGCCCTTTGCGCTGACCGGCGGGGTTTTTCTCCAGGCGATGCTGGGATATCCCTTCAGCGTGGCCGTCTGGATCGGGTATATTGCGTTGTTTGGAACGGCGATCCAGACCGGGGTGGTGATGGTGGTGTATCTGGAAGAAGCACTGGAGAAAAAACGCCGGGAGAGAGGGGATGCTTTCGGGATTGCCGATTTGAAAAATGCCGTGATCGAGGGGGCCATGCTGCGGCTTCGACCCAAGGTGATGACCGTGGCAACCATCATTGCCAGCCTTCTGCCCATCATGTGGAGCACCAAGGCCGGCGCGGAAGTGATGAAGCCGATTGCCACACCGGTGATCGGGGGCATGGCCAGCAGCCTGCTTCATGTGCTGGTCGTCACCCCCGTGATTTTCTACTGGCTGCGGGCCCGGAGGCTTCGCGGGTGAAACTGGGTGCGTTCCCGTGCAGAGGGCGTCGGCTTTTGGTGCAGGACAAAAATTTTCAGGGAATTCCCCGAAGGGGATGTGCTTTCTTATCCCCACTTCGCCTCCAGTCCGGGGTTGCGAAACTGCCCTGGCATTGTATCAACCCCGACGGGGTTGTCTCTCTACCCCAATTGTTGTCCAGCGTCTTTTTGCACATCGTACATCGTCCCGATGGTCTTTATGTTTTTCCCGGTTTGGGGATGTCCAGATCCTTGCAGATCTTGCGTGCCAACATATCGTTGACTTCTGAGTGCCGCGGAATGGAGGACCGTCTGTTCTTGGTCGAGTTGCCCCACCACGAATGGTTTCCGCCCTCTCGAATGAGTGAACAACCGTGATCTTGGAGGTGTTGGATGAAAATCCGCCTCTTCACACGGTCACAAGTTCTTCTGTATAATTACTTTCCGCCGCTTGGCGCGCCTCTGTGCGGTTAAACTCGAGTGCCTCGGAGAGAATCTCCCGCAGGGAAGAAAGCAATTTTTCCTTTGTTTCCTCCTGTGCATTCACGCCGGAAACCTCTTCGATCCAGCCGATCCACCAAGGACCGTCCTTTTTGACGATTGCGGTATACGTCGTATTCATGGTGGAAAGATTATCTCAAAAACGGGCAGCGACAAGACGATAGTCTTCTGTTGCACATCGTCTTTTCTACTTACATCGCAAACCAGGCGCACCATCATGCCAAGGTTTCTTTTCAGGATATTTCTTGAAAAACACGGAGTTCCCTTTGACAAGCGATACGTTTGGGACTGAGGAAACCCTTTGAGGGGTGATCCATGGACGGCCATATACCCAGGGTTTCTTCGGAACCCGGGTTCCAAGATCAGCCCCGTTGTGGCTCAATGCCTTGCGGTTTACTACAGATTTTTCGGGCAAATATCTCTCCTGAGTCAGCAGAAATTTGCCCTGCACCCAATGGCTTTCGTTGGGGGGAGGCGGCTTGCGTACGGCAAGGAGACCTGCTAAAACCATCCCCCTTACCCAAGTATGCCCACATACGAATACGAATGCGAGAAATGCCGGAAGACGTTCGAAGTTTTCCAATCGATGAAAGATGATGCCCTGAAAACCTGTCCGCAGGCCCAGTGCCGGATGAAGAAATGGGGCAAAGGCAAAGTGCGCCGGCTTTTGGGAACGGGTGCGGGGTTGATTTTCAAAGGCAGTGGATTTTACATCACCGATTACCGCAGCGAAGGGTACAAGCAGGCGGCGAAGAAAGATTCCGGAAGCACCGCCTCTTCTTCCGGAACTTCCAAATCCGAGACCAAGCCGAAGAAAGAGACGAAGGCTGCGAAAGCGGATTCCTGATCATGCGTGCCTGCCAACATTGTGGGACGGAAAACGACGACACCCGGGTGTTTTGTTCCAATTGCGGAACCCGGTTGCCAGCGGTGGAAGCCGTTCCGGAGGTTGCGGCACCCAAAGCTCCCCAGACTGCGGGCAAGCCTCCTGTGGTGAGCACGGCGGGAGCATCCGCCCCTCCATTGCCCGGAGCTTTCCGACCATCGGTCAAAAAACCGGTGAAGCCTGTGAAAAAAGGGACATCCGCGCTGAGTTTGTCTCCTCTTTTCTGGACTCTTGTTTTGGCCGCTTTGTTGGCTGCCATTATCCAAATGGCGCGCGAACCGGACAACATTCCTCCCAAGGTCGGAGCGAGTGCCGGTGCCGCCAGTGCCACACTGTCCACGTTGAGGGAATTGGTGACATCTCCCCGGCCTTCCAGTTGGACCGTCAATGGGAATGCGATCAACCAATTTTTGGAGACCACCATCCAAATGAAACCCTCCACTACCGATGCTTCGGCGGTGACGGTCGAGTTTCAGCGGGCGTTCGTTCAGCTTCAGGAGGGAAGTTTCCAGCTGGGAATCGAACAGAAATTCCTCGAGAGGAATATTTATTTTCTTTTGGAAGGTCAGCCGGAAGCCTCCGGTTCCGGACTGGATGTGAAGTGGTCCGGTGGCAGCATTGGGCGGCTGCCCGTTCACCCGGCATTGATTCCGGTTTTTCTCCGCCTGTTTCAGCCGACCATCACCGGGCTGGCGCAACCCCTTGACCTGCTCCGGCAGACCTCGTCGGTGAAGATCTCGCCGGTCGATGCCACGTTTCAATGCCCTGGCACTGGAAAATCCGTGCCCTGACGGGGCTTCTCCTTCTTCCGGGGCTGGCGGCGTTTTCCGCAGAGGCCCGTGAGTCGGTGCTTGCCGGAAAGACGGTGAGTTCCTCCGGGCAATTCGTGGTCTACTCCAAGGATGCCACACGGCGCACGAATATCGTCCAGCGTGCGGAATCGGCGCGAGCCCAGTGGGTGCAAAAGGTCGGCAGTGATGGGAACTGGAACCATCCGATCATCATTCAGGATCGCATCGGTGCCCCGAAACCCCGTGGAAATCCCAATGCGCTCACCGGGATTTTTGAAGGAGACGGCGGAACACTCAAGATCCAGACGGATCTTTACGACGCCTCGGTTCTGCGGAACCAGGGGTTGGAGCAGGAGGTTTTCCGGGCATTGGGAATCGAGTGGATTTACCGGAACCAGTCGGTGAAGGCGGGAAAGACGTTTCATTCTCCTCCGGACTGGTTGGTGGAGGCTCTTGTCGAGGAGATCCGGACCCGGGATACCGGCACCCCTGGCGCTGTTTACGCGGCCTTGCTCCAGAGCAACCGGCCTCCGAAAATCGAGGACTTTCTCAAGGCCAAGCCGGAACTGATGGAAGCCACGTCGCTTGCGCTCTACCGGACACAGGCTCTGGCCCTGCTCAAGGCTCTGCAACAGCTTCCCGAGGGACCGAAGGGGCTTGGAACTTTTCTGGAATCCCTCGTCACCGAGGAAGCGGATTTGAAGACCCTGCTTGCCGCCTATCCTTCGTTGGAGAACGATCCTTCGAGACTCGGCAAACTCTGGACCCTGTCCATCGCGCGGGGCTCCGCTTCGAAAACCATGGAACCGCTTTCCATCGGAGAGACAGCGAGGGCGCTGAAGGAAGTGTTGGATCTTTCCGTTCCGCTGGATCCCAAGAAACCGGAGCTTGGGAATGTCACCGGTGCGGCGGCGCTGTCCCCGATGGCGAGGGGCAGCGGAGGAGCCTTTTTGATGCGGCAGAAATCCGCGGAGTTCCTCACTCTGGAATTCCGGGCCCACCCGCTGATCAAACCGGTGATTGCCGAATACCGCGAAATCACTTCCCAGCTGGCCGCCAAACCGAAAAAGAACGTGGACAAACAGATCGAGGAGAACGGAAAAATCCTGGAACTCCTCCTCCAACGCACCAACCAGGTCGATGATTATTTGAATTGGTTCGAGGCCACCCAGCTTGACACCCTGAGCGAGAATTTTTTGGAAGTCACCAATCCCCCGGAAGCTCCCAAAAGAACGGACCCGATCTCCCTTTATCTGGATGCGGTTGAAAATCGCGGATGGTGAGACGGTTGCTCCGGAAACCTCTTCTCGACAGGATGGTCAAGATTGCCGGAAAGGCATTTGCAAAAAACGGCGTTGAAATATTTCTGTCCACCGCACATCCGCAGTCAATCAATCCTGTGAATCTTGTAAATCCTGTCAAAAACTTCCTCAATCGATGGACTTGGGTTCAGACAGGCTTTCCAGCGGGGGCGCTGGAAAGAACGCCCGGGGGCGGGCGTGCTCCCCGGGAGGAGTCAGGATCTCAGGCCGACGCGGCGGTAGGCGGCCCGGATTTCTTCCGCGAGTTCCGGGACACTTCTTCCATCGAGAAGGATGTCGAGGGTGGTCTTTTCAAACTCCGCCCGTTTTTCCGGGGAGGAGAGGAGGGGCGGTTCCGTCGGGTGGGTCAGGGTGTCCGGCCAGCGGTAGCGGCCATCGGGCAGGTTTTTGACATCGGGAAGTTTTCTGAACTCCGCGACGGCCTTTTCGTAGTCCTCGATCTCCTTGCGGGCTTTTGCAACGGTGCGCATGTATTTGATGAACCGTGCCCCGTCGCCCTTGCCGTCCATGTGCATGAAGTAATTCACAAGAAGATACGAGGTGAAATACAACCGGTGCGATTCCTCCGGCTTTTTTTCAAGAGTCTCACTCCACTCTTCGTGCGAAATGGTCAGGAGTTTTTCCATCGGATAGGGTTCGGGAACCCCGCCGCGGGTTTTCAGGTAATCGAGATACGCGCGGAGTCCGTTTTTGGCGGAAGAAATCCGGAAGACTCCGAATCTCAGGGGCAGAATGTTGGTGTATTCCGCAGTCCCTTCAATCACCCAGGTCGGGAGCAGTTCCAGCGAGGAATGCATCATCTGGTGGGTCAGTTCATGAACGAGTGTGTCGGACCGGTAGTCGGAGGATTTTGAATAACTTTTTCCAAGCGAACGGATGCCGAGACTTTCAAAAGGAATGATGAAAAGTCTGCGGGAGCGGAAGTAAACTCCGCCGCTGTTTTCCGGTCCACCCTGTTCGCGGTAATGCTCCGGGGAGCGCACCAGCAGGGCGCGAAAACGGTCGCCTTCCTCGGGCTCCGGTTGGATTCCCCAGGGCAGAGCCTTCACCAACTTGCGGGTGGCCTCGAAATTTCGCGCCACATCCGCGAGCAGGTTCTGGGTCAGCTTGCCTTCGCAAGTGAATTCGAAGTGCTCCGTTCGGTAGACGAACTTTGCCTCCTGCTCGTTTTCACTGACGACTTCGACTTTGATTTTGCTGCTGTCCACCCCCACCGAGTCGGGAATCACCACCGGACGGCTTTCCAACCATTCTTCAAGATATTGCCGGTCCGCTTCGCCGAGGGTTTCCACGGAAAAGGTTTTCCGCTGGCCGGTGGGCAGCTTCAGGACAGCCGTTTTCTCATCAAACGTTTCCAAAGCGGCCTGCGTGGAACCGATGTCCGGCAGCGTCCACTCCCGTGCCGGATTCGATGGCGGGAGTTCTGCTTGGGATGGCCCGGATGCCAGAAGAAGAACACAGGCCAAAATGCTTGCGATGGAGCGTGGATGTCTGTGCATGGAGAACTTTCAATTTCGTCATGGAAAACAAGCACGAAAAGCACAAAAGTCACGAAATCAAACAGCAGCAGATGAGGGATGGGGCATTCCCCTGTGCGGTGAGTTGACGGGTTTGCAGAATCCTCTGAACCCGGATCTGGCGATCGGAGGATTTTGACAGGATTAACAAAATTTACAGGATGGATTTACTGCGAATGTGCGGTGGACGGAAATATTTCAACACCGTTTTTTGCAAATGCCTTTCCAGCAATCTTGTCTAAACCCGAAAACGGTTTTTAGACAGGATTAACAGGATTAACAGAATTGGAGCGAAGCGGAAAAAGACTGCCAAAGGCAGCCAGCAGGGTGAGCAAAGCGAGTCAATTGATGAGAAGGGATTTGCAGCAAAAAAGGCTGGGACATTTCAGGCCCGTCAGTTGCTTTGCAAGTCATTCTGTCCAAAGCTCTTCAATCGCTGGATCCTGTCTAAAAAACTGTTTTCGGGCTGAATGTTCGTGCCTGATTTTCGTGGTTCCAACGAAGTTTTCCAAGGCCGGTTGGGTTCACGCGATCCGCAGGGGAGAGAAAGTAACGAAAAACAAGGTCACTCCTCTTCCGAGGGATTGGTGATCTCCTGCCCACTCACTGCGTCTCAGCGACTCTGCGTGAGATTTCATTTCGGGATTTGGCTCATCTCGTCGAACTTTTCTCACTGAAGATTAAATGATAAATAATAATTTTTGTATTGTTTGTTTATGTTTTGACAGAGCTTGGAATTTGCTGTATGGTCAACAGGTATCCTTATCTTGAAGAAGGATACGAATTGTTATGTGGTTGATGGTTTTGCTCTGATTTTGTTGAAATTGTATGCACTATGTCTTGACATTTGCCGCCAAAGTTGTTTAGTAATCCGCAGAGATCATGAAAGATTCCCCCTCCATTCTCTCCCCGTCGTCTTCCCGTTTTTCGGGCTGGAACAGGACTGAGGCTTCGGTGCTTCTGATCACCCTCTCCTTCATCCTCCTGCTGACCGTCATTGCCGTCGCCTTTCTTGTTCGCTCCCGCAGTTCCCTGCAAACTTCCCAGAGCTACACCAAGGAAATTGTCGCCCAGGAAATCGGCGAAATCGCCATCGACAAGATCGCGGCGGAGTTTCAGGCAGAGATTAATTTTGCCCGCACCAACGGGGGGGGGCAGATGTTGCTCCCTCCGCGCATTGGGATTGCAAACAGCAATCCTCGGGAATTGACTCTTATTCGTCGCACAGTGGGGGATGACGATGCCTATAGAGCTGGCTACGCAGAGGCTGGATTCGGGAGTCCCCCGCATGGCAATGACGCTTCCAAGATTAGTACGGCTACGACGGCCAAAAATGGATGGCGTTTTGACCCTATACGTTGGCTTGCACCGGGATTACTTTCGGACGATCAGACAAATTCCATTGTGGGTGCTCCTCCAGACTGGGTCTATGTTTATAGAACGCGAACAACCAATGCCAGCGACATCATCGGGCGCTATGCGGCCGCAGTTTATGATGTAAGTGGTCTGCTCGATATCAACGAGGTTGGTGTTCCGTCTGATCTTTTGGGAGACAAAGGTTCCGTTGCTTTCGCCGATCTCTCGGCCATCGACTCCATTGACCCCACCAAGGCCAATCTGGCAGCAGAATTGCCAAGTTGGCGTTATGGCGGCAGCCTTCCTGGCGACAGCGAGCTTGTATCTGATTTCTATGGTCTTACACAGCCTGATGATTATAGTTCGCCAGAAAAATTTCTTGAGGCCATAAACCCGAAAACAGCAGGCCTCTTGGAATCGCCCAAGGCCAAAATGGATGCTTGGAAAAATCGGTTCTTCTCCAGGATGGAACTTGTCGAACTTGCGAACAATCCCAACAACAAGCAGGGATTAACCCCTTCTCTTCTTCCCTATCTCAGAAATCGCTCGGAATCGGCAAACAGAATTTCTGGTGAAAATTTGTTTGCCGATGGAACATCGGCAGCCACGAACTATACAGATCTAAAAGCAAGCAGAAATATTGAATTCAAGTTTAACTACTCATATACAGACCAAGAGACCGGAACGACTAAGCAAAAGGAAGTATCGGTGGTTCGAGTTGGTCTAGATGATACAGCAAGCGCTCCTAGTATTAAAACAGAACCTCCCTATACGATAAAAACGGGCCAGCCGCTCTTCAGGGATCGTTTCCCGCTTGCTAGATTACGCTGGTTGGCCTACCGCAATGCAGATGGTTCTCCCAAAGTAGATCCAGCCATTGGAAGAACATACGAATTTGAAATCAAGAAATATTTCGGATTAACATGGAATTCAGGAAGTGGCATGTATATTTACACATCTCCCGAGGGAACTGGTTCCACTGCAGCAACAGGCATTAAAACACTCAAGCAACTGGCAGATGGCATCAATAGTCCAAACGGACTTTCTCCGCGCGAACCCGATTTTTTTGAGTGGTTGAAAGCTGCTATTGACCCAAAATCACTCGGCCAAACTGGAGGCTCAACGGATAGAGAGTATCCAGATCCGTCAAGCGGTGTTTTAACCGGAACTTTAAGTGTTCCTTGGGAGATATCAAAAGATCTTCATATTCTTCGGATCGGAGCGAATATCATTGATCAATCGGATCCGGATAGCATTCCCACTGGTATCCGTTCGGCATTTTTTGATTATAATAACAATGGTACGGTTTCTTCACCCGTAGACGATTTTGACTCTTTCGGGCAGGAAAATCTTCCTTATCTGAACGAGGCAATTACCACGGCTTATCGTCCGGGAGGTGGAAGTAAATTGAATGGCTATTTGCAATTTGAACTTTGGAATCCTAATAAAGAAGCTTATGCAAATAGTCGTATTCCAAAAGGATACGATGGGAAAAATATTAAAGGAGTTCGAATTGGTACGACTAAAGGAAAAGTATTAATGGAGCCTTATGTATATATTCCAACCAGCTATGCATATCCACGTACTCCTAATACTGGCTATGAAACGGGAATTCCGACATGGAGTTGTTATAAAAACATTGCTGAATATTCGAGAGGGGAAGGTTTTTTGAGCAATCCAGTTGCGGATGCAATTACTTACAATAGCCCTGATTTGGTAAATCAGTTTATTTCCGTTCCATATTCTTCGGGGCAATTTTTCTCAGAGCCATTTTTGGCGAGTATAAACGGGCAGGATTCTTCGACTCCTGCTAATTCAGGCGAAGGAAATAGTCTTGGAACAGGGGAACGACTTTATTTGGGAGGAGTTCCAACTGAGGGAGTCAATGGGATTTTGTTGTGCGAGGTTGATGTTCCAAATATTGCATTTTCTGGAATTCCTCTTTCATGTACAAGTAATTCTACTGTCGACGGATTTTATCCCTATGGGGCAGTTGACAAAGAGGACAAGAGTAAAAAAGCTACTTCGAGTCAAAGTGGAAGCAAGTGTTACAATGCCGTTAAATTTCAGGCTTATACAGGTGGCTGGTTTAACGGAGTGCAGACCAGCCCATTGACATTGCAAATTGATGTTGAAACAGAAAGCGGAAGTTTTCCTGTTAATCGTTATAACAATCTTGCGTTTAATATTTATCACCAAAATCAAGAAGAAGGCAGAATTAGTGGCATAATCTCAGGTTTGCACAATTCACAACACGAGGAAACTTGGAGCAGTAATTCTACAACAGTCTACTTTTCTGATTCGGCGCAAGTAAGTTTACGCAAAGGGTATCCTATGAGTGATCCGCGCACTGAACGATTTGGGCTTAGTGATCAAAATCAAGCGACTCCCGGACAAGGTATATACCAAAACGCTATGGCTGGTGGCGGATTTTCCGGGGTTGGGATTAATTCCAATTTGACTTGTGGTACTATTGCTGCTGTTGGGCAAGCATTATCGAGTGGTGGGTGGGATGGGCAATCGCCGCCTGCTTGGCCTACAGGTGGGATTGTCAAGGGGACTTCGTTTGCTGCAGCACCGATGGAGTGGGCTTTGTTTGATCCGAATATTAGCATGTCCGTTCCTGCGTATCTCGCCAGAAATGAATGGATTACATCTCCAAGCAATCCTGGTCCTGCAGATAAATCTCCTTCTCGTGGCCCAAAAAATCATGCTTATAAGGACTATGATGGAGTGGCTCGTCCGGGTGATGCTCGCTGGGTTGATTGGACTTCTCATCCTGCGCTTCCTTTGTCAACTCTACCGTCAGAGGAGGACAAAAAGAATGTGCTTGCCGCTCGCCCAACGATTTTAGATCGCCCTTTTCGAAACGTGGCGGAGCTGGGGTGTGTGTTTCGTGATGTTCCATGGAAATCTTTGGATTTATTCAGTGCTGATAGCGCAGACAGAAGGCTGTTGGATATTTTTTCCATTGAAGACAGTTTCATTTCCGTTGGTAAAATTAATCCGAACACGGCCTCAGCAGAAGTTTTCGAAGCTTTGATGCGCGGTGCATCTCTTGATCCTTCCGGTTTTTTAAGCTCAAGTTCAACTCTTACAGAGCAAAGAGATAGTGTTGCAAATAAAGTCGCCATTTCGTTGGCCAGTTTGAATCCTGCTGCGGACCCTATTCATAATAGTGCAAATATAACAACGCGAATCTCAATTAATTCTGATGCCAAGCCTGACGGTGGTTTTTCTCCATATAAGATACAAGCGGAAAACTTTGCTCGTGCAGTATCGTCCAGTTTAGATACCAGAAATTGGCAGATGCTGATTGATGTTGTTGCACAGTCAGGGAAAATTTCCCCGCAAAGCACAAGCCTTGCTGATGAAAATAATGTTCTCCAAGGATTTGTGGTGGAAGGCCAAAAGCGTTTTTATGTTTATTTGACATTGGATCGAATTACCGGAGAAATCATTGATAAATATATAGAGGTTGTATATGAGTAATTTTGAATTCTGGGTAAAAAAAATAATCTGCCTTCAAATATTTTTCGGAGCTGTTGCATGCAGTTTATATGCGCAAGCTGACGAAGAGCTTTCTTCGCCTCCCGTCTTTAAAGAAGCGCTTTCACCGGATGCTTATACTTTTTCCATAAAGCTTCCTCCCGACACAGATTGTACAGCACAAGTAAAATTTATAGGAGGTGAAAAAAGCACCAATGTGGAAGAGTCAACGCTAGACGTGATGAAGTTGGAGCGTTTGATTAGAAGTGGCCTTTCATCTTCGATTGAAATTAAAAAAGAGGGGGCTAAAATGACATTCTATTTTGTTAATGGCTGGTGTGCATATGAGCATCCCAAAAAGGGATTAAATATCAGGCGTAACCTTTCAGGCTTTAGTCTTTCTAACTTGGCGATTTATCATTTTCCGGAATTACAATGGGCGACACCAGAAACTCGCCAATCGGATCCTGTGAAGAAAGAAGGAATACCGCAGGTTCATATATATAAAGACGGCGTTTTTTTACTCGAAGTTGATGCTGATTCAGGGTACCCACTGCGCTACAGTGATGGTCAAATGAAATGGACATATTCGTATAAAAAATCGTCCTCTCCAATTGTTATGCCGGAAAATATAAAAGCTGCTTTAAGCAATTCTTTGAACTCGAGCCAACGGGCTCAATAATTTTGCTGTGTAGCTTTTAGCGAAAATTATTCAAAAGTTTTTATAGAAAATTGTGAAGCATTCCTCCCGCCGAGCCTTTTCGTTGATTGAGCTGTTGATTGTGATTGCGGTCATCGGGGTGATGGCGTCGTTGATGGTGCCGGCGATGGGGGAGTCGGCGAAGCGGGCGAGGTTCAACAAGGCGATGGCGGCGGTGGTGGCGGAGATGGAGATGGCGCAGCAGTCGGCGATTGCGGGTTCCACTTATGCCTGGGTGGGGTTGGCTCTCACAAACTCGAGCAAGGCGTGGTTGGTTTCCGCCCGTTCGCTGACGGGCAGAGCTCCGACAAATAAGGAGATTGATCTCATCACTGTCACCACCAATCCGGAGGCTTCACTGCTTGGGAGGGTGCAGACTTTGGAGAATGTGGTCTTCACCAACACTCTTGCGGACAAGTCGGACTACACGTCACTCCCGCAGGATCGATTTGACGACGCCAAGACAACGGCGGACATGCAAGAGGCTAAATTTAAGTTGAAAGTCAAGGTTCCCGGGGAAATTTCTCCGCCGGATTTTGTGTATGTGGTGGAGTTCAATCCCTTGGGAGAAGCCACGGTGCGAAAGGCGGCAGGCTCCTCGGGTGCTCCGCCGGTGGAGGGGATTCAGTTGGTGGTCGTTCCCTCGGCGGGACCGGCTCCTTCGGCGACGGAATCCAAACAGGCCGGGGTGATCCTGATCAACGGGCTCTCCGGGAAAACGGAGATTTACCAGAAATGAACGGACCAGGAAAACATCGGCGGACGGGCCAGTGTGTCAATCCAGCAAGACATGGGCAGGATGCCCATGCCACGAGATTTTTTTCAAAAGCCTGGCGTTTTTTCCGGGGCCGCTGCGGTAATTTCCTTTCTTTGCGCCTTCGCGCCTTCGCGGGAGTCTCTGCTTTCAGTCTTGTGGAGATCATGATTGCCCTGGGGATCTTCAGCTTTGTCATTGTGGCGATCATGGGAACGATGACGGTTGCGCTCAATTCGACGCGGGACAGCGAGATGAAGCTGCGTGCGGCGCATGTGGGGACGGCGATCATGGGACAGCTCAAGGCAAGCCCCACGAATGTTCCAACCAGTTTTTTCCCTTATGGAGCCTATACCAATTTGACGGATCTTCCCGGATCGGCGGAATCTCCCACCAATCTCATTGTGGATCGTCAGGGCTTGAAAGTCTCATCTGCGACGGATGCCAACGCGGCTTTCCGTCTCGCCTGGCGGATGACCCGTGATGCAGAGATGACAAACTTGGTCTATTGCTATCTGGACCTGACATGGCCTCCGGTGGCGGCATCCACCAATGCCAAGGGGTCCCATCGTGTCGCCTCAACCATTCTTTTGCCACCATGAGTTTGCGAAGAAATTTGGAATTGGGAATTTGGAATTGGAGCTTCCGGCGTACGGATGCCGCGAGGAAAGCGGGCAACATCCATTCCGCATTTCGCATTTGCCTCGCTCGCTCCCGCTCGTCTCGCCCTTCGGGCTGCCTGCGGCAGGCTTCCCGGCCAGCTCCCGCTGGCACGGGTTCGCATTCCGCATTTTCTCCATCAGCTTTTACCCTCATTGAGGTATTGGTCGCCTCGGCGATCCTGGCCATGCTGTTGGTGGTTTTCCTCTCGATGTCCAACTATGCCTCCCAGGCGTGGAAGGGGAGCCAGGAGAAAATGGAGGAGTTCAGCACGGCCCGTGTGGCCATGAACCGGATGAGGGCCGACTTTGGAAGCATTCTTCTTCGTCCGGATCTGCCGGTGTTTCCCTCCGATGCAGAAGGGCTGGGATTCATGACCATGACGCGGGGGACCACCAATTCCACCGATGTGCGTGCTCTCAGCTATGTGGACTATTACACGAACAGCAGCAATCAATTGATGCGTGGCAGCAAGGCTTACACCTTTCAGACTCCGCCGCCATTTTCCACAAACGACACCATTCTTGCGCCCGGTATTGATACCAGCAGCCCGCTTGCCGAGGGGGTGATTGCTTTCAAGACGGCTTTTCTCAAAACGGATGGAACTTGGACAAATCAATATTCCACTACAAATTCCATCGTGGGCGTCCGGGTGTCTCTGCTTGTCATTTCCAGCGAGAGACTGCATGCATTGGACACGAACAGTTTGTCGAGCTTGGTCGGAGCCATGGAAAGTGCATACAGTGCATACAGTGCCAATGCCACCAACTCGCCGGAATCCTCATGGAATGAAGCAATCGACAAGAACAGTTCCGGAATCGATCTGCGGACGCTGCGATCACTCCGCGCTTTTGAGCGGTTGTTTTTCCTGCCGAATGCGAATTGATGGGGGGAAGTGGTCTCACGCGGAGCCGCAAAGCCCGCGGAGGAGAGAGAGCAAACACATGGGCCTTTCCCGCAGCACGAGTTTTTCCCGGGGAGCACACGCGCCCCGCGTGTCCGGTTCGGCGCCCCCGCGGAACCGTTTTCCGGCAGAGAACCCACAAAATGCACCCGGGAGGAACCGTTGAACCCGAAGATTCCTCACGCAGAGCCGCAGGGGTCGCAGGGCAAAAGCGTTTTTGGGCTGAATGTTGTTTTGATCGAACCGGAGATTCCGCCGAACACGGGGAACATTGCGCGGCTTTGTCTGGCTGCGGGGGCGCGGCTTCATTTGGTGGGGCCGCTGGGGTTTTCGTTGGATGAAAAAGCATTGCGGCGGGCGGGGATGGATTACTGGGACCGGTGCGATGTGAGGCAGTGGGCGTCTTTTGCGGAGCTGCGGGCGGGAGATCCGGCGGCGCGGTATTTTTTCTTCACCACGAAGGTGGAAAAATCCTACTGGGACGAGACATTCGCGGATGGAGATTATCTGGTGTTCGGCCGCGAGACACGGGGGCTGCCGGAGTAGCTTTTGGAAGAGAATGCGGACTGGTGTCGAACCATTCCGATGGTGCCCGGAGCCCGGAGTCTCAATCTTGCAACCTCGGCGGGTATTGTTCTCTACGAAGCGTTGCGACAGATTCGTTGCCGGTAATCAGTACAGAGCAGGTGCTGGAACTGCCGGGTATTTTGAGTCCGAAATGCAGATTTTCAGACAGGATTTACAAGATTCACAGGATTGATTGACTGCGGATGTGCGGTGGACAGAAATATTTCAACGCCGTTTTTTGCAAATGCCTTTCCGGCAATCTTGTCCATCTTGTCTAAAAACCCATTTTCGGGTTGAACTGACCTGCTTCTTCCAGAGCTTCGGAGAGGATGGGGAGCAGGGTGGGGGCGATGGTTTGCGGGGAGAAGGAGCGGGCGGCGGAAAGGGCGGCGGAAACCAGACGGTGGTAATTGTCAGCCAGAGGAGTCCGGGCCAGGCGGGTCAGGGTGCGTTCGACTTCATCGACGTCTGCGGCGGGGAAGCCAAGCGGTCCCCGGTGTGAGTGGTAGTAGTTGATGAAATCGTTTTTGAGATAGATGAGCGGCTTCCCCATGGCGATGGCGTCGAGGAATGAAGCACTGGCCTTCAGGCGATAGGAGGCGGGGTCACCGAGCCAGACGGTATAATGTACATCGCGCAGGCGCGCCGCATATTCTTCCGGGGTCAGGGCTTCGGAGGCTTCGCTGTCGCGGCCGATCCAGATGATCTCACAACCGGAAGCTTTCCGAACCCGTTCCAGCATTTGTTTTGTTCCGGCATCGTTCCGTTCAAAGCCGGCAAGGTATCCGAATCGCACCGGGGTTGGCGGGGGGACAACCGGTTCGTCCAAAATACGGGAGATGGGATGGTCGATGGAGGCCCACCGGGATTTTGCGAGTCCCATGCTTTTCAAATTGTCGAGGATGGGAGTCCCGAGAACCACCACCCGCATTCCCTGGGGCACGGGGAGCCTGGCCACCGTGTGCATGGACAGCGGGTTTCTCAGGCACTGGGTGAATGGGTTGAAGAGAAGTTCCGCAACGCAGGCGTGCAGGACGGCGACAATGGCCGTGGAGCGGGGGCGCACTGCGGCAAGGGCTGCCAAGAGTGTGGACGTGGAGGAGCACAGGAGCAGCAAATCCACCTGCTCCTCGCGGCAATGCCGGGCGAGTTGGCGGGCGGTGTGCAGAATCCCGGGCAGTTGTCCGATGGTTTCGTCGCCCGTGATCCTGCCGAAAGTCGATTTCCACGCCACTCTGTCCGCAAGCCCGGAGGATTGAAGCGCCTGGCGAACATGAGCGGCATGGGACGGTTCGGCCTCAAAGACCACATGGGCTCCGGGCATCGAGCGAAGAAGGGTTTCGAGCAGCGAGGCGTTGAAGGGAACGTGCTGCAGGCCACGGCACTGCGGTTCCAAAAGAGTGACATTCATAGTCTCTCTCTTCAATCCCGCGGTGGCCGAAGGGTTGTCCATAGGGAGCGGAGGATGGCCGCCAGGAATTCCAGGGTCCGAAATCTTGGGGTGGCGCCCGTGTGGCGCCCGGCTTTTGTTTCCCATTCCCAATGCTTCGCCCAGGTCTGGAATGTGTAGCTTGCGAAGAAGATCGACATGACGAGGCCGAATGCGCCTTCCCGATACGCTCCCTTGTAAACGTAAAGGTTGCAAAATGTGCGGAAACTTTCGATCAACGGATGACGCAGCAGGGGCGTGTTGTGCCGGGCAAGTTCCTGTGCTTCCAAGGATGTGTAGCGATTCTGGGTGGCGAGGTAGTCAAAAATCGAGTCCTTGGAGTAATGGAGGAGAGGGCTCTGCAGTTGGCCAATGATGCCGGAAGTCTCGACATTTTCATGCACGAGGCGGTCGTTCCATTTGGCCCGGTCCGTGCGGAGCAGGCGAACCAGCCATCCGCTCCCGTGGGTGTGTTCCGTATGGATCCCCCAGAAAAATTCTTTGCGCCGGATTTGATAGGCGGTCACATCCGCATCGGGGGGAGCTGCCATCGTTTTCTGGATTTCCCCGGCGAGTTCCGGAGTGCAGCGTTCGTCCGCATCGATGAAAAATGCCCATGACGAGGAGACATTCTGCAGGGCGAAATTTCTCTGTGCGGAATATCCCCCGGGGTTTTTCGGACCGAGACGGTCGCTGAGGAGAACCTTTGCCGTATATTCCCGGGCAATGGCGACGGTTTCATCGGTGCTGAAGCCGTCCACAACGACGATTTCGTCGGCCCACCGCACGCTTTCCAGGCAGGGGCGCAGCCGGTGAGCTTCATTGTATGTCAGCACGACGACTGAAACGGGCATCGACGCAGAGTAGTCGCGATGGGGAGCATGTCACAATATTCGATTTCGGGAGATTTCCGCTTCGCGTTCCTTGTGGGAAACCCAAATATTCGCCTTTACGGAATACGGCTGATGAACGAGTAGTAACAACGTGAGTGACGCGTTCTACCCGATCACCTACAAGTTCCGTTCCCCAGACGGCCGCGTGAAGGAGTTTCATATCGAGCTTGAGAGGCCCACATTGCGCCTTCACAAGCCGGAGAGCACCGTTTCGCTGCCGGTTTGGACCGAACTGTCCCACGAGCAATGTCCGAATTGCCCCCTCCGGAGCGAGGAGTGCCGATATTGTCCGATTGCTGTGAATCTGGTCGATGTGGTGGAGGCATTCAACGATGTCTTTTCCCACGATGATTGCGAGGTCGAGGTCTTCACCGAATCGCGCAAATACTCGGCGCAGGTGAAAAACACCCAGGCGGTGGGATCGCTCATCGGCATCTACATGGTCACGAGCGGGTGTCCGATCATGGACAAACTGAGGCCGATGGTTCTGACGCACCTTCCTTTTGCGACGACCGAGGAGAGCATTTACCGGGCGATCTCGATGTATCTCATGGCCCAGTATTTCCGGTTCAAAAGGGGGTATGTTGCGGATTGGGAGTTGAAGAAGCTGACGGAATTCTATGACGAGGTGACCCTGGTGAACCAATCATTCGTCAAACGCCTGACAAGTTTTGTGGAACGGGATGCCTCGTTGAACGCGGTGGTGTTGCTGAATTGCTTTGCCACGGCCGCCCGCCGGATGATCAGCCATGAGAAATTCTCGGAAGTGGAGCAGATGTTCACCGCGCACTTCGACGACGAACCGGATTTTCCCGGCGCAAAATAGGCTCAGTCCTGCATCCGCACCAGACATTCCTGGAGGAATCCAAAAAAACTGATCTGGAAGAGAGCCAGGCTGCGGGGGTCGGAGGGATCGGGGTGGGGTTCCCGGGCAAGGTCTTTTTCTTCCACGCGGTGTTCCTCGGCGAGAGCAAGCCTGGCCTGATTGAGGGCATTCAGCCAGGCATCCGCATGGTTGGGGGGGATCTCCATGAAGAAGGTGTCGTCCTTTTTTGCGGCTCTCCGCAGGTCGGACTGGACGGTCTCGCGGGCGGAGAGAAAAAACTCCTGAAGCTCCGGTTGGACAAGAGCCTTCCAATCTTCCTCCAGAAGGGGATCGCCACCGGGGGAGGGATAAAGGCGGTTCTCCACACGCAGATCGTCCGAGGCTCCCCGGGTGGCGACTTCCTTCAACAGGTCGAAGAGAAACGGGGGAATTTCTTCGAGGGCGAGCGTGCCTTCTTCTGTGGCGGAGAGTTTCATTCAGGCCTGCGGTGCGGGTTCAAGGGTGGCGAGCAGGAGATGCTTGTGAAGTTGTTGCACGTAGAGTTCGGCTTTTTCACGGGTGCCTGTCCACACAATCGAACGGCCTTTTTGGTGGACCTCCAGCATGTGCGTTTCGGCTTTCTCCCTGGAAAATCCAAAGACTCTTCGAAAGACCAGCGTGACGTAGCTCATGAGATTGACCGGATCGTTGTGAACCACCACGTTCCACGGAGCGCCCAATGCGGATTGGGTTCCTGACTTTGTTTCGGGTGTGTCGACAGAGGGCATGAAAAATCAGGCGGCTTTGAGGAGGGGACCGTCCTGCGGGATTTTCCGCAGACAGGCTTCAACGGAAGCCCAGAACTCCGCGACCGGTGCGGCCCGCATTTCCAGGAAAACCAGGGCGGACAAAGCCATGCGGGGAGGGATGTGGAAAACGGCGGCTCTTGCGGCGAGGACCGTGGCAAGGTGGCCGGAGGATTCCCCGGTTTCCAGGGCGCGGAAGTAGCGGGCCAGGGCCTTCTCGGCGCCCGGTGGACGGAAGTCGGCGGCGATCATCCGACCGGCGAAGGTGCTGTGACGGGAAGCCGGTCCGACGAGACGGGAATCAAGAAAAGCATCCACCTCGAGAATCTCGCGGAATTTTCCTCCTGCGGTCGCCGCATGGGCGGACAGGATCGCGGGCAGAAGGTGCTTCTCCAGCACGGCACCGCACCACAGGTCGCGTGCGGGGGAATTCAACGGAGAGGCTTCAAAGGTCAGTGTTCCCAGACGATCCATGCAGGGGGCACACATTCTGGCCGCGCGGAAAATCTCCGCGCGGACCGGGTGGTCATGCGATGGTGCCAATTCGTGCATCCGGCTTGTTTAGCGCGAATCCGCCGCCGATGCCACGAAAGAAAAAGTCACTTTCTGCAAAAGTAGACGAAGGCGGGAGGAAGGTTCGCGAGCACGACAGGGGTCCTGCCAACCTCGCGAAAATGGGTGTCGAGCTTTTTCCGGAACGAACGTCCGGCCTTCAGCCGGTGGGGGCCGAAATAGGCGAAGGTGGCAAAGATGCCCTCATTCGCGAGAGTCGTGGTGATTTCGGCAAGGATGGCATCCTGCAGAGATTCCTCAAAGGCCGCCCAGGGAAGGCCGGAGACGATGGAGTCCGGCGTTCCATGATTTTCCAAATGGCTGGTAAGCCGGGTGGCGCAACCGGAGATGACGTGCGCCCGGGGGAATTTTGCGGAGACGGCTCCGGCCAGCTCGGGACTTTTTTCCACTGCCAGAAAACGGGCATTGGGGCGGAGGTTTTCCAGGATCGGTCCCGTGAAGGCCCCGCTGCCGGGGCCGATTTCCAGAACGAAACCGGCGGCCCGCACGCGGGCGGCCCGGATCATCATGGACGCCAACGCGGGGGAGGACGGCCAGACGGCCCCGACCATCCCGGGGGATTTCAAGAACTCGCGGAAGAACCGAAGCGACATGGTTGCAGCCAACCCGGCGGGATGGCAGAGCCGGACTAACCCGGGAGGCCTTTCAGCATCTCGGCATTGGTCGGATATTTGCGGATGAAGAAGAGCAGGCGCTCAATGGCTTCGATCGGCTTGTGACCCGCGAGGCCGCGGCGGATGACATTGATCTTGTGCAGGTCTTCGCCCGGCAGAAGAAGTTCCTCGCGGCGGGTGCCGGAGAGGAAAATATCCACGGCGGGGTAGATTCGCTGGTCGCTGATCTTGCGATCCAGAACAAGTTCCATGTTTCCCGTGCCCTTGAATTCCTGGAAGATGAGCTCGTCCATGCGGCTGTTTGTCTCGATGAGAGCGGTGGCCATGATCGTGAGCGAGCCGGCTTCCTCGGTGTTTCGCGCCGCGGCGAAAAGCTTGCGCGGGATTTCCAGCGCACGGGCATCCACACCGCCGGACATCGTGCGTCCGCCGCCGCCCTGGGCGTTGTTGAACGCGCGTCCGATGCGGGTGAGGGAGTCCATGAGAACGAAGACATCCTTCCCCATTTCCACCAGGCGCTTGGCGCGTTCGATGGCAAGCTGGGCGATGCGGGTGTGGGTCTTGATGTCACAGTCGTTCGAACTGGCCATGAGCTCGGCCGAAGGAACGGTGCGGCGGATTTCCGTCACTTCCTCCGGACGTTCGTCGACGAGGAGAATGATCAGCTTCATCTCCGGGTGGTTCTTGACCACGGCATCGGCGATGTGCTGGAGGAGGGTGGTTTTTCCTGTGCGGGGAGGTGCGACAATGAGCCCGCGCTGGCCTTTGCCAACCGGCGTCATGAGATCCATGATCCGCGTGGTGTAGCGGTCGGGCACGGTCTCGAGGCGGATGCGTTTGTTCGGGTTGATCGTGGTGAGTTCCTCGAAGACCGGCAGATTTTGAAAGCTGTCCGGATCGGTTCCCTCCAGTTCGGTGAGGCGGAACAATTGCGGTCCGCGGCTTCCCCGGCGGGTTTCCCCGCGGATCCACATGCCGTCACGGAGCCCATGTTTGCGAACGACCTCGGGGGTGACAAAAATATCGTTGTTCGACTGGGCGAAATTGCGGCGTGATTCCCGGAGAAATCCGAAGCCTTTTCCGGAAACTTCGACGATCCCTTCCGCGTAAGTGGGCGGAGCCGGAGGCGGGGGAGGTGTCGGAGGCGTTGCGGGAGCCGGAGGAGGCTGTGGAGGGGCAACCGCCACGGGAGCCGTCTCTTCCGGTTTTTCAGCCGGAGCGTTTTCAACCGGCACAGGTGTCTCAACCGGTGCGGGCACGGCGGGAGATTCAACGGGCGTGTCGGAAGGAGCAGAATCGGCGGCCGGCTTGCGGCGGCGGGGAGCGCGTGTCGTGCGCGGAGCCCGGGTGCGCCTGGCGCGTGCGGGAGATTTGGTTTCGGGGGACTCCGCGTCGGGCGCGGATTGTGTCGGTTCTTCAGTCATGATAAATTTCAGTTCAGGCAGGCGAGGATTTCCTCGGGGATTTCAAAATTGGCATGCACATCCAGGACATCGTCATTGTCCTCGAGGGCATCGCAGAGTCGGAGGATCTGGGCGGCGGTTTGTTGATCGGAGACCTGCGCGGTTGTCTGTGGGACAAAAGTCAGCTTCTGGGCCGTGGATTCGATTCCGGCCTGGCGGAGAGACTCTGTCACCGAGTAAAGCCGGTCGGGGGCGGTGGTGACAACATGATTTTCATCATCCTGTTCGAGTTCCTCGGCACCGGCTTCCAGGGCGATCTCCAGCAATTTGTCTTCATCCACCGCGGCGAGGGGAAGCGTGATGTGGCCGACCCGATGGAACAGGTAGGAGACGCTGCCGGGACCGCCGAGATTGCCGTGGTGTTTTGTAAAAATCGAGCGCATGTCGGCTGCGGTGCGGTTGCGGTTGTCCGTGGCGGTCTCCACAAGCACGGCCACGCCGCCGGGCGCGTAGCCCTCGTAGACGATCTCTTCGATCGTTCCGGTTTCGATTTCTCCCGTGCCCTTCTTGATGGCCCGCTCAATATTGTCATTCGGCATGCTCTGGGAACGGGCGATCTGCACCGCGGAACGAAGCCTCGGATTGAAGGCGGGATTTCCCCCTCCAAGCCGTGCAGCGACGGTGATCTCTTTGGAAAGTCTGGAAAAGAGCTTGCCCCTTTTGGCATCGAGAGCCCCCTTCAAGCGCTTCACCTTCGACCATTTATTGTGGCCGGCCATGAAATGATCTCTTCAGATTGGATGAGTCCGTCATCGGGAAATTCCCCACGGGCGGACAAAAAAGTTATATACTACGATGTCTTGCGACTTTTTTGCAGTTTTCGAAAAACGGGGCCGGGGAAATTCCCGCCCCTGAATCGAACGACGCCATGCATAAAAGCCGTGATACCCCGGGATGTCAAACAATTTTCTTGGACAGGGTTCCGCTTCCCCGGGCGGTTTTTCTTCCTTCGGAGAGAAAAATTGGGGTGACTGCCGGAGGCTGCGGAGGCAGAATTTCCGGAAAGAAATCCCCTGCCATGATCAAACGCCTTTTTCTCTCTTCTTTTGTGTTTGCGATTCTGGGTGCGGCGCGTGCCGACCTGACCATTCTTCAGGAGATCACTTCTTCCCAATCCCCCAAAGGCGGCATGGTGAGCACGACGAAATGGAAAGGGGAAAAAATCCGCATGGATACCGGCAGTGAGGTGTCCATGATCATGAACGGCAAGACGGGAGAGACGGTGACGCTGATGCACCGGCAAAAAATGGCCGTTCCCGTATCCGCAGCCGTTCGAAAGATGGCGGGACAGCTTGCCGAAAAAGCCGCCGGGGAATCCACCGGGAAGCCCGATCTCAAAGCCACCGGGCGGAAGGAAACCATTGCCGGTTTCCCCTGCGAGGAATATGCGGGCACCGTCTCGAACCAGAAAGCCTCGATCTGGATCACCAAAGAGGTGCCGGAATACAGCACCTTCGTCGAGAGTCTGATGACGATAGCCCCCCAACTGAAGCAGATTCAGGGGCAGTTCGCCGACAATCCCTCGCTTCAGGGACTTCCCATGCTCACGGAAATCACCGGGCCGGGTGGTGAAAAAACAACACTTCGCGTGATGGCTGTTTCGCGGGATCCGATCCCGGAGGAGGATTTTAAAATTCCCAACGATTATCGGAAAATGGAAATGCCTCAAATTCCGGGGCTTCCGGCAGGACAATAAGAATTGGCATCCTGAAATCGCAAAGTTGGCACGCGGGATGCTTTACTGAGTTTATAAGTAAGATGTTCTGGGGGGAACAGCAGGCCGTCGTGGCATTCGTCACGGCGGCCTGCATTTTTTTCCCCCGGAAAAGAACGGGCGATTACGCTTTCGGAAGAGTGATCTCGAAACGCCCGTCTTTGTAGTCCATCGAAACCTGGTCGGTCTTGACCGGTCCCGGGAGCGACATCGCCTGGGTGAATTGGGAAGACTGCTGGCTGCCGAATCCTCCATTGCTTTGGGAGGAGGCTTGTTCCGAAGTGATCTTCAGAATGCGGTCGTTGTCCACGGCGATTTTGATGTTCTTCGCCTGCTCTTCGGGGAGTTCGGCACTGAGGATGTATTTGTCCTTCTGCTCCCGGAGTTCGAATCCTCCCGGAGAGGAGTTGTTGCCGGTCATCATGCCGGAAAACAGGGCGTCAAATGGATCGCCTCCGGCATCATCCGCCTGGCTCATCATCCGGCCCATTTGCTGCTGCATCTGTGCAAACTGGGACAGGATTTGATCCCGGACGGTGTCGAAAGACTGCTGCCTGCCATGTTGTGGAGGAACGACCTGGTGCGGCCGGGCCGTTTGCGCGGCGGCAACTGTCCCTGGGGCATCCGCCTTGGGGATGGTGATTTCCACGCGTCCGTTGTCCCGTTTCACATTCATGGCCACTCCCGGACGGGCTTCGGGGAGGAGAAAGCTCTGTTCCTGACGGGATGCCGCGGATTCTCCCGATGCCATGTGCAGAGTGGTTCCTTCCATCCGAAGTTCCAGGTTCCTGGCATCCTGCTCGGGAAGGGAGAGTTCGATTTGGTAGGACGAAGGGGTTTCCTGCACCGTCACCGAAGAACTGGAAAGCCCGGTGCCCGTCGCTGCGGAAGCCGCCATGGCCGTGGCCGCCAGGCCGAGTCCCGCGACGAGCAGTCTGGAAAAGTTCGGTTGGTTCTGTTGTGGAAAGAAAGAGAGAGTTTTCATCATCATCTTTTGGTTGTTCGTTTTCAGAGACAGAAAAACCGGGTGTTTTGTTCAACCAACGGCAGAAAATCCGGGCCTTGCGGAGGAGGGGGAAAGAGGGTATTCAGAGGGGCTTGCCCGATGATCAAAGTAGAAAAGCTGACAAAATGTTATGGTGCGGTGACCGCCGTGGATGCCATTGATTTTGAAGTGAGCAAGGGGGAGATCGTGGGGTTTCTCGGTCCCAACGGGGCGGGGAAGAGCACGACGATGAAGATGCTGGCGGGATTTTTGCCTCCGACGTCGGGGCGTGCGGAGGTGGCGGGACGGGATGTTTTTCACGAGTCGCTGCGGGCCCGCGAGCACATCGGGTATTTGCCGGAGAATGTGCCGCTGTATCCGGACATGCGGGTGGAGGAGTATCTTCGCTACCGCGCGGCGATCAAGGGGGTGCCGGGCCGCCGGATGAAGGAACGGGTGGGGGATGTGCTGGATTTGTGCGGATTGCGCGAGGTGGAGAAGAAAATCATCGGACGTCTCTCGAAGGGATACCGCCAGCGGGTGGGGTTGGCGGATGCCATGGTGCATGAGCCGGATCTCCTGATTCTCGACGAGCCGACGATCGGACTGGATCCGAACCAAATCCGGCAGGTGCGCGACCTGATCCGGAATCTGAAGCGGCATCACACGATCCTTCTTTCCACCCACATCCTGCCCGAGGTCGAGATGCTTTGTTCGCGGGTGATCATCATCAACAAGGGCCGCATCGAGGCGTTGGACAGTCCGCAGAATCTGCGGGCGAGGCTGGGGGTCTCGGGGCATATTCTTCTGGATGCCCGGGTCTCCGATCCGCGGGCGGCGGCGGCCGGGCTCCGGCGTCTTCCGGGAGTGGACTCGGTTTCCACCCGGCAGGACGGGGCCTGGACGATTTTCACGATTCACGCCAGTCCGGGAGCCGATCCCCGTGAGGCTCTCTACCAGCAGGCCGTGGCGCAGGGCTGGCCGGTTCGTGAGCTCAGCCGTTCGGCGGTGTCGTTGGAGCAGGTGTTTGCGGAGGTCACCCATTCGGAGGAGGCATGAGAAGATTCCTGACCCTTCTTGGCCGTGAACTGGGCCGTGCTTTCCATCAGCCGCTGGCTTATGTGGTGTTGTTTTTCTTTCTGCTGATCACGGGGTTCAACTTCCATGCGGGGGTCTCGCTTCTCAACAAGGCGGCCGGTTCCACGACAATGGTGGAGGCCTTTTTCAACACGGTCTATTTCTGGTTCCCATTCATCCTTGTCTTTCCGCTCATCACCATGCGGGTTTTTGCGGAAGAGGCGAAGCTGGGGACGATCGAGACCCTGATGACGGCACCGGTGCGGGACGGGCAGGTGGTCTTCGCCAAGTATTTCGGGGCGCTGTTTTTCTACTTGATCCTGTGGGTGCCGAGTCTGCTTTATTTTGTGGTTTTCCAGTGGGTTACGGACATGAGTGCTGCGGGAGCCGTGGGTTCGTATCTCGGGGCGTATGCGATGCTGGTGCTGATCGGGATGCTTTTCACGGCGATCGGCTGTCTGGCGTCGGTGCTCACGGACAACCAGATCGTGGCGGCGGTGATCGCGTTTGCGGTGATTCTGGCGCTTTTCTTTGTGGGGCTTCTTTCGCTTCTTCTGCCCGGGTCGGGGGCTTTGCTCCGCGAGGTGACGTATTATTTTTCCCCGATCCAGCACATGATGGATTTTTCCCGTGGGATTTTTGACACGCGGCCGGTGGTCTTCTATGTGAGTTCGACCCTGCTGGTGCTGTTCGCCACGTTTCACGTTTTCAAATACCGGCGATGGAAGTCATGAACAGCATTCCTCGGACAGGCATCCGGATCGGCATCGGGCTCCAAGTGGTGGCCGTGCTGGTGCTGTATGGCGCGGTGAATTTCCTGGGGTTTGAATATTACAGGCGGGCCGATTTTTCGCGTTCGCAGAAGTTTGCTCTTTCTTCCCAGACCCGGCGGGTGATCCGGGAGTTCAAAAAGCCGGTGAACATCATCGTGGTTTCTTCCCCGACGTTCCTGTCCCCGGTGACACAGATTCTCGGGGATGTGAAGAACCTGCTGGCGGAGATTCAGTTTTCCGGGCGCGAACGGGTGGTGATCGAGTATGTCGACCCCACGAGAGACCTCACGCGAATGAGGGAATTGCAGGGGAAATACAAGTTCACGAATGCCGACAGCCTCATGATTCTCGATTATGACGGGCATTCCCGGTTTCTGGGCCTGGGGGAGATGGCGGATTTCGACATGTCCCCCGTTTCACAGGGCGAGCCGCCGCGGGTGACGGCATTCCGCGGGGAGCAGGCATTGACAGGCGCCCTGATCTCCCTGCTGCGACCGGAGTCGCAGGGGGTGTATTTCCTTCAGGGACATGGCGAGCCCGCGTTGGGATCGTCGTCGCCGGTGGCCATTCTGGCGGATTACATCGAGAAACAGAATGCCAAGGTGCGGGCGCTTTCCCTGGCCTCCGCAGATACAATCCCCGTGGATGCGGCGGCGGTGGTGATTCTCGCGCCAAAGTTCGATTTGGATGAGAGGGAGGCCGCGATTTTGACCGCGTGGTTGAAATTTCGGGGGCGTCTCCTGGTGCTGTTGGACCCGGAGGCAAAGACCCCGCAGTTGCAGGCCATTCTCACGTCCAACGGGATCATTCCCCGGGATGATCGTGTTTTGCGGACTGTGAGGCTTCCGTATGCGACGGGAATCCTTCGGGAGGTGACGGGGGAAATCCTTCCGACCACAGAATTCACGCGGCGACTGGAAGGGGCGACGGTTTTCTTTGCAGGGGCCACGCAGTCACTGGGGCTCGACGAGAAGCTGGCGGAGAAAGAGAACATCCGGCTGCGACCGTTGATTCAGGCGGCGGAGGAATTCTGGGGGGAGACGAATTATGCGCCGAATCAGCCCGGAGGGGTGCGGTATGAGGATGGGATTGACCACGGGCAACCGTTGACGATTGCAGCCTCTGCGGATCGTGACGGAGTCGAGGACGACCGGGTGGAGGTGCAGACATCGAAACTGATCGTCGTGGGAAGTTCCCAATTTGCCTTCGACGCTTCGGCGACGCCGTCCGATCTGGATTTCCTGCTTTCCTCGATCAATTCGCTTCTCGACCGCGGCAAGCTTTCCGGGGTGACGCCGAAGTCCGTGACCCACTTTGCCCTCAATCTCACCGACATGCAGCTTGGCCGGATCGCTCTTTTCACCATGGTCATCCTTCCCGGGGTGTCCGGGCTTGCGGGGGTGTTGGTCTGGTGGAGGCGCAGGAAATGAGCCGGGCGGCAACGGTTTTTCTTCTTCTGGCGGCTGTGGCGGCCGTTGTTTTTGTCGTCATTTTTGTGCCCCTCGACAAGGGCGGGGGAAAACCGGTGGGGGCTCCGCTTTTTGACTTCGATCCGGATGACATCAGTCGGATTCAGATCACCAACGGGGACGGGGTCGTGGAGTTGCGGCGGACGGAGGACGGTTGGATGATCGGGCCGGAGCCGAAGGATCGGGCTTCCGTGGAAGCCGTCCGGCGGGTGATCGAGACAGCCCAGCGGACGCCGATATTTGACCGGATCGATGCGGGGGAAATCGGTGACCGGGACAAGCTTTCCATCTATGGATTGAAAAAAAGCCGGGTGCAGTTCGATTTCAAGGGCGACCGGGATCTGCCGCTTCTTGTGGGCAAGGACGCGGCGGATGAGGGGCGCGTCTATGTGAGGTTTGAAAACTCCCGGGACATTTATCTGGTTCCCGACGATCTCTTCACCGTGATTCTCAGTTCGCCGCAGGATTTTCGTGACCGGATGCCGGTGCGGTTGCGCCCGGATCGGGTTGATCGGATTGTCATCAAGCGTCCTGCGGGGGAGATTGAGTTGAAACGGGAGGCGCGGGGATGGCAGATTGTGAAACCGCTTTCCGCCCGGGCCGACGATGCCGCGGTGGAGGGATTGCTGGGAAAACTTGTCAGAACGCGGATCGAGGGGTTTGAGAAGGATGCCGATCCCGGGGCGATGGGATTTTCGGAGCCTTCCGCCGAGGTGCAGCTTTTTGGCGAGGGGGATCGTGTTCCCGAGAGCATTCAATTGGGAGCCGATGCTTCTTCGGAGACTGTCTATGCGCGCCTGGAGCCGCGCGGAGTCACCGTGCGCCTGCCATCCGCCCTGAGGGAGATGCTGGGAATGGATTTGACCACCCTTCGCGATACTTCCCTGGCGCGGATCAATCTGGATCTCGTGGACATGATCCGGGTGACGACCCCCGGCACGAATTTCACGTTGCGACGCAAGGGCGAAGAGGGCTGGGTGATCGGGGAGAAGCGGGCGAGCACGGCTGCTGTCCAGAGGATGGTGGATGCCCTGGCCCTGCTCAAATCCGCGGCATTCGAGCCGGCGACCGTGGAGGTCTTGAAAAAAACCGGATTGGATCATCCCGCTTTCAGCGTGGAGTTTTTTTCCGTTGTCTCCGAGAACACCCCCGAAGCCGCCGCCGGTGAACAGCTGGTGACCGGATTGAAATTCGGGCAAAAACAGGAGAACGGTCTTCTGCCGGTCCTTGACTCCGGTTCTCCGGAAGTGAACTTTGTTCCCGACAAAATCCTCGAGGCGATTCCGCCCGGGGAATCCGCATGGCTTGCGCCATAGCCCTTGTCAATTTCATCCGATCCGTTTTTTCTCCTAACAAACCATGACGTCCGCCCAAATCCGCCAATCGTTCCTCGATTTTTTCCACGGGAAATCCCATACGATCGTCCCTTCGTCGAGCCTCATGCCCGACTCGCCGAATCTGTTGTTCACAAACGCCGGGATGAACCAGTTTGTCCCGATTTTTCTCGGGGAGAAGAAACCGGATGTGAGCCGATGGGGTGGGGTGGTCGCCGGATCCGATACGCGGGCGGCCGACACGCAGAAGTGCATCCGGGCCGGAGGAAAGCACAACGACCTTGATGATGTGGGACTCGACACCTACCACCACACGTTTTTCGAGATGCTGGGGAATTGGAGTTTCGGGGACTACTTCAAGGCCGACGCCATTTCCTGGGCCTGGGAGTTGGTGGTGGAACGCTGGAAATTCCCGCCCCAGCGCCTCTATGCCACGATTTACCATCCCGACAAATCCCTTGGAGATCCTGCCGAGCGGGATGAGGAGGCCTGGAATTTTTGGGCCGAAAAATTCCGGAGCGTCGGACTGGACCCCGCCGTTCACATCGTCAACGGCAACAAGAAGGACAATTTTTGGATGATGGGCGAAACCGGTCCGTGCGGTCCGTGCAGCGAACTGCATGTGGATCTCACGCCATCCGGCGACACGCGTGGGGCCCTCGTCAACAAGGGGACTGCCGAGTGCATTGAAATCTGGAACCTGGTCTTCATCCAGTTCAATGCGAATCCCGACGGATCGTTCACGCCGCTGCCCGCGCAGCATGTCGACACCGGCATGGGTTTCGAGCGGGTGACCTCGATCATCCAGGGCACAAAAGGGTTTTCGGATTTCACGCACGCGAAGATTTCCAACTACGAGACCGATATTTTCCGGCCTCTTTTTGATGAAATCGAAAAGCTCAGCGGAAAAAAATACGGCTCGACACTTCCTGTGGCGGGAAGCACCGGTGCGACGGAGCAGGAGAAAGTGGACGTTGCTTTTCGCGTGATCGCGGACCACATCCGCACGCTGGGATTTGCGATTGCCGACGGGATCCAGCCCGGGAACACCGACCGCAACTACGTCCTCCGGCGCATCCTGCGCCGTGCGGTCCGTTACGGGCGCACGCTGGGTTTCCATGAACCCTTTTTCTACAAGCTCACCGAGGTTCTCGCCCGGGAGATGGGGGATGTGTTCCCGGAAATCCGGGCGAAGCAGAAGCATGTGGAGGAAGTGCTGCGCCGGGAAGAAGAGGCGTTCAACAGGACGTTGGACAAGGGCATTGCTTTGTTTGAACGTGAAGCAGCGGTTTTGCTGGGGAGCGCGCCCGCCCCGGGCGCACCAGGCCGCGCCCCCGCGGCCGTCGAAACCGGAGCGAAATATTCCAAACGCAATCTGCCCCACTTTGAGCGTCCCTGGGGCAAATACATGGTGACTTTCTCAACAAGGGAAAAGCGGAAGCTATCACCAACTGAGCGCGATCTTGTGCTGGCGAGCATTGTCCATGCCCACGAACACGGCCAGGTGGAACTTTACGTTGCGTGCGTGATGCCGGATCATGTGCACATGCTCTTCGAGCCGCAGGTCAAGGATCAGAATGACCAGGGGGCTCCGGTGTTTTGGCCGCTCGGGGAAATCCTGCACGGAATCAAGTCCACGACCGCACACCGGATCAACAAACAGGCGGGTGTTTCAGGGATACACGTCTGGGAGGAAGAGTCGTTTGACCGCCTGATTCGCGGGGAGTCCGATCTGGAGGAGAAGTTTTTGTATATTTGCCGAAATCCATGGGATGCGAAGGTTGTGGGTGGGGATGAGGAGTATCCATGGCTTTTGATTCCGGGGGAGTCGGGAGGTTCCCGCGAGGGCGCGGAAACCGGCGCCCGGGGCGGGCACGCTCCCCGGATTTCCGGAAATTTTGCGTTCCGGCTTTATGATGAGCAGGGTTTCCCGCTTGATCTGACCGAGTTGATGGCCCGCGAGCGGGGGCTGGCCGTGGATACGGAGGGGTTTGAGAAGCTCATGGAGGAACAGCGCAGCCGGGCACGGGCCGCGCAGAAGAAGCAGGTGATCGAGCTGTCCGAGGTGGAGACCAAGGAGCCGACAGAGTTTGTCGGTTACGATGTGCTGAGCACGCCCGCGAAGGTTCTCGAAGTGGTGAGTCTCAGGGACAAAACAGCGGTTGTTCTCGACGTGAGCGCGGCTTATGCCGAGATGGGCGGACAGGTTGGCGACACCGGGGAGCTGATTCACGGAGCCGATGTCTGGCGGATTTCCAACACCCAGAAGACCGGCCACACATGGTTGCATTTCCTGGAGGCCGACGATATTCCGGCTGTGGGGCTGGAGGTTTTGCTCGATGTGGACGGGGACCGGCGCAGAGCCATCCAGCGGCATCACACGGTCACCCATCTCCTGCACTGGGCACTGCACGAAGTGGTCTCGCATGAGGCGACGCAGAAGGGATCGTTCGTGGGACCGGAGAAATTGACATTCGATTTCAACAGCGGGGCACTGACACCGGTGCAGATTCGTGACATTGAGCGGCTCGTGAACGAGCGCATTGTCGAGAATGCGGAAGTTTCCTGGGTGGAAGTTCCGTATGCCGGGGTGCGCGGGCGTGCCGATATCATGCAATTCTTCGGGGACAAATACGGCGAGACGGTGCGGGTCGTCCAGATCGGGGGCAAGGGCGGAGGGCTTGATGGATACTCGATGGAACTTTGTGCCGGCACCCACACCCGGGCGACCGGTGAGATCGGTCTGTTTCGCATTCTCGGAGAAGCCGCGATTGCCGCGGGGGTTCGACGCATTGAGGCGATTGCCGGTCTGGAGGCATCCGCCCATGCTGTGAAGGACGGGGAGCGTCTCATGGCGATTGCCGCGCAACTCAACAGTCCGATTGGAGAGATCGAGAAGAAAATCGAAGGGTTGCTTCTGCATCACAAGGAGCTGGAAAAATCCCTCAAGGCGGCCCGTGCCCGCGAGGCGGCTGCCCGTGCCAGGGAACTGGCGGAGAAGGTCGAAAAAATCGGGGAGATTCCTTTCCTGGCGGTCGATCTGGGAGCGGTGGACGGGGATTACCTCCAGGCGGTGGCCGACGCGCTCAAGGGAAATTTTTCCGGAGTGTGCCTCTTTGCCGGAACGGCCAACAATGCCGTCGCGCTGGTGGCCGCGGTTTCTCCGGATTTCACCGCGCGCGTGCAGGCGGGGAAATTGATCCAGGCGGTGGCCCCGATTGTCGGAGGAAAGGGTGGGGGAAAACCGGATGCCGCCCGCGGTGGCGGAAAAGAGGCTTCCAAGGTTCCCGAAGCCCTGGCGCATGCAAGAACTCTCCTTGGCTGAATGGGCAATCCCTACGAATCGGACAAACTTGTCGCGGAGTATCTCTTCTTCCATTATGCGGGGGAGAAGGAATTTTCCGGGGGAATGCCGCTGCCCGAAGAGGCGTTGAATTTTCCCGTCCGGGTTGTAACCGGGCTGGCCGATCTGTCGTTGTCTCCGCGTCGGGCATTGGATTTGGGCTGTGCGGTGGGACGTTCGTCCTTCGAGTTGTCCCGCCAAATTCCCGACGTGCTCGGGGTGGATTTTTCCGCGGCATTCATCCGGGCCGCGGATGTCCTGAAAGCGAACGGGGAGATTTCCTGCAAGGTTGTTCTCGAAGGAGAGCGTCTGGTGGATTTCACGGCCCGGCTTCCCTCCGGTGTCAATGGTTCCCGGATCTGTTTCGAGACCGGAGATGCGACGGCCCTGCGGACAGATATTGGAACATTCGATTTGGTTCTGGCTGCGAATCTTCTGTGCCGGCTTCCCGAGCCGGCCCGGCTTCTGGCGCGGCTCCCCGAATTGGTGGCGCCGGGCGGACAGCTTTTGTTGGCGACCCCGTTTTCCTGGCTTCCGGAGTATACCGCTCCGGAGCACTGGATCGGCGGTCGGGCGGCCACCGGTTCCTCATGGGATGCCCTCTGCCGGGTGCTTGAACCACATTTCGAGTTGCAACTCAGAAAAGATCTGCCCTTTTTGATCCGTGAGCATTCCCGAAAATTCCAATACGGCTTCTCTCTCGGATCCCGCTGGGTCCGTCGCGCGTGACTGGGAGGCGCATTATCAGGCCGGTGACATGCCCTGGGACAAGGGAGCCGCCCATCCGGCTCTGCTCGCCTGGCTTTCCCGGAACCGCCTGATCGGGGCGATTCTCGTTCCGGGGTGTGGAGCCGGGCATGACGTGCGGGTGCTGGCTGCGGATTCTGCGGCAGAGGTGCTTGGTTTGGACATTGCTCCCTCCGCAAAGGAACTGGCGGAGCGGTATCCGAAAACCGGACGGGAATCCTACCGGACGGGAGATTTTCTTTCCGGGACCGCCGTTGGAGCGGGGACGTTTGACGCGGTTTTTGAACACACGTGTTTTTGTGCGATTCCACCGGCGCGGCGCGCAGATTATGTCCGCGCGGTTTCGCTGGCGCTCAAACCGGGCGGTTTGTTTCTGGCCATCTTTTATCGAAATCCTTCGCACGGGGAAGACGATGGACCTCCCTTCGGTTGTTCCATGGCCGAGGTGGATGCGTTGTTTGGAAGCGATTTCCTCCTGCTCGAAGAGGAGTTGGAACTTCCGACATTCGAGGGACGCGAAAGCCGCGAGGTTTTGAGGGTGATGCGACGAAACATGGCCAATACAGGTGAGAAAAGGAACGTCTGAACCAGAGTTCTTGAGGTTCCATCGGAGAAAACGGACGGGTTTTTTCGGGTGGATTCTGTTCACCACAAAGGCACCAAGACACAAAGAGGAGGGAATTCAAAATCCTTCGAGTCTTTGACTGTTGAAGTCATGCAGCAACCGGCGCCTTCGTGGTGAATTTTCTTCTTGTTCGTGAATGGACCGTGCGGCGGAGGGCGGATTGAAGAAAATCCCTTTTCTTCCGCTCCCATCCGCCTAGATTTGGCGACCAATGTTCAGCCGTCTCTCCGACAAACTTCAGGACGTATTCAAAGATCTTCGCGGTCACGGGAAGATCAGTGAAACGAATGTGACCGACGCCCTGCGTGAAGTGCGCATGGCCCTTCTCGAGGCGGATGTGCATTTTCAGGTCGCCAAGGACTTCATCGCCCGCGTCAAGGAAAAGGCCCTCGGTGAGGAGGTGCTTCGCAGCGTCACTCCGGGGCAGCAGATCGTCAAAATTTTCCATGAGGAACTGTGCGCCCTGCTTGGAGGGGATGCTTCGCCGCTGAATCTCGACAAGCCCGCCCGGATCCTGCTGGTCGGTCTCAACGGGGCGGGAAAAACCACCTCTTCGGCCAAGCTCGCCCGCTGGCTCAAATCCCAGGGCCGTTCTCCGCTGCTGATTGCCGCCGATCTTTACCGGCCCGCCGCCATCGAGCAACTGGCTGTTCTCGGTGAGCAAATCGGTGTTCCAGTTTTCCGCCCCGCAGCCGGGGAGGCCGATGTGCTCCGGTCGTCCAAGCAGGCTCTGGAGTGGTGTGAGGCGACAGGCGGGAATGTCCAGATTTTCGACACGGCCGGACGTCAGGAAATTGACGAGCCCCTGATCAAGGAACTCCAACGGCTCCGGGATTTTCTCCAGCCGCAGGAGATTCTGCTGGTCTGCGATGCCGCCACGGGGCAGCAGGCGGTCAGTGTCGCCGAGCATTTTCACTCAGCCCTGGGTCTCACCGGATTGATTCTCACCAAGCTCGACGGTGATGCCCGTGGCGGGGCCGCCCTCTCGCTGCGTTCCGTCACCGGACGTCCCATCAAATTCGCCGGTGTCGGTGAGAAACTCGACCAATTCGAACCATTTCACCCCGATCGTCTCGCCGGACGCATCCTGGGCATGGGCGATGTCGTCAGTCTCGTGGAGAAGGCCGCGGAGGCCATCACCGAGGACGATGCCCGCCGGATGGAGCAAAAACTCCGCACCGCCAGCTTCGACCTCGAGGACTTTCTTCAGCAGTTCAAAATGCTCAGGCGGATGGGACCCCTTGAAAATATCCTTGGCATGATCCCCGGAATGGATAAATTGAAAGATTCCTCGATTGACGAGAAGCAACTGAAGCGGGTGGAGGCGATTGTCCTCTCCATGACGCCGCAGGAGCGGGCGCGACCGGATATTCTGAACGCGCGCCGCCGCCAGCGGGTCGCCCGGGGCAGCGGCACCACCGTCACCGAGGTGAACAATCTTCTCCTGCGTTTCAACCAGATGCGCAAGATGATGAAAAAGGCGGGCCAGATGAAAAAAATGATGGCCCGTGCCGGGAAAAATTTCGGCCTTCAGATCCCCGGGGGATCCTGAAGGAAGAAGTCTCTCCCGGGGGCTCCGGCCCAAAACCGAAAAACCGAAAACTGAAAACCGAAAAATTTATCTCATGGCCGTAGCAATCCGACTCCGCCGCGAAGGCGCCAAGAACAGTCCCTATTACAAAATCGTCGTTGCCGACCAACGCCGTGCCCGCGATGGCAAGTTCATCGAAATCATCGGCTCCTACGATCCGAAGAAAGAAGGGGAAAATTTCTCCATCCAACTCGACCGCGCGGAATACTGGGTTGGTGTCGGTGCCCGTCCGTCCCAGACAGTCGGCAGCATCATTACCAAAGCCCGCAAAAAAGCCGCGGCCTGATCCTTTTCCGACATGGAAGAATTCCTGCGCTACGTGATCGGCAGCCTCGTGGAATTTCCCGACGAGGTGGTCTTCACCAAGACCGAGACACCCGAGCGCATCACCTTCCATGTCGCCATGCGGAAGACCGACCTTCCCAAAATTATCGGCAAGGGCGGACATACCATCCAGGCGCTTCGCACTCTGCTCCATGCCGCCGCCCAGAAGCGGGGGCAAAAAGCCTCGCTCGAAATCATAGAATGATGAGCCGCCTTTTTCCCCTCCTGGCTGCCGGCATCCTGCTTGTCGGATTTCAAACGGGATGTGAACGACATCCCGCTTCCCAGACAGTCCCCGGGTTCAGCGAGAAACAGGCCAAAACCCAGGAGGAACTCGAGCGGGAGGCCAGAACTCCGTCGACCATCAATCCCGAGGCCCCCCGGTTTTTCCCCACGCCAAAGCAATAAGTTTTCCCTTTCCGGGGGATTCTTTCCATCCCACATCCAGCGACAGGAAACTTGGACAGGATGAACAAGATTTACAGGAGGGGTTTGCTGTGAATGCTTTTTTGGAAATCCAGGGAAAACGCATCCTTTCGTTGAAAGTGTCCCCGGCACGACAGTTCCATTTTTCCTGCGGTTGCCCTTTCTAAAATGATGACGCACCTCTCCCATCAATTGTTTGAAGCCGCGCGCCGCAGAATCCCCGGGGGTGTCAATTCCCCGGTTCGTGCATTTCGCGGGGTGGGAGGAGAGCCATTTTTCGTGAAGTCCGCGAACGGATGCCGGTTGGTTACTGCGGATGATCAGGAGTTGATCGATTACGTGGGAACCTGGGGGCCGGCCATTCTTGGTCATGCTCCTGCCGTGGTTGTTTCCGCGGTGCGTGAGACGGCGGAGCACGGGCTCAGCTTTGGAACGCCAAATCCCCTGGAGGTGGAGATGGCCGAGACGATCTGCCGTTTTGTGCCTTCCGTGGAAAAAGTTCGGATGGTGAACAGTGGCACGGAGGCGACGATGAGCTGCATCCGGCTGGCGAGGGGATTCACCGGACGCGACAAGATCATCAAGTTTGAAGGGTGCTATCACGGGCATGTTGATTCCCTGTTGGTGAAAGCCGGCAGCGGAGCATTGACCCATGGAAATCCCGACAGTGCAGGAGTCCCAAAGGCTTTTGCGAAGCTGACCATCACGGTTCCCTTCAACAGCATTCCGGCCGTGAAAGCCGCCTTCGCCGCCAATCCCGGAGAGATTGCGGCGGTGATTCTGGAGCCCGTGCCCGCGAATGCCGGGCTGTATCTTCCGGAGCCCGGTTTTTTGGAAACCCTCCGGACTCTTTGCACGGAATCCGGAAGCCTGCTGATTTTTGACGAGGTGATGACCGGTTTCCGCCTCGCACGGGGAGGGGCACAGGAGATTTACGGGATTCGCCCGGATCTCACCGCCATGGGCAAAGTGATTGGCGGAGGCCTTCCGGTCGGGGCATTTGGCGGACGTGCGGAAATCATGGACTGCCTCTCGCCCGACGGGCCGGTTTACCAGGCCGGAACGCTTTCCGGGAATCCGATCGCGATGGCCGCCGGACTTGCCCAGCTTCGGGAACTCGAGCGCCGCCACGGGTGGTCGCAATTGGAGGAAATCGGGGCCTCGTTTGAATCTCTGACGCGGCAGGCCATCCGGGGACTTCCCTGCACATTTCATCGCATCGGTTCGATGTTTTGTCTCTATTTCCGCGAGGGTCCGGTGCTCCGGCTTTCCGATGCCATGCAGAGCGATCGCGAGCGGTTTTCCCGGTTCTTCCACCTCTGCCTGGGTTCCGGGGTTTATTTTGCCCCGTCGCAGTTTGAAGCCGGGTTCCTGTCGCTGGCCCACACCAGCACGGACATTGACGAGACGGCGAAGGTTGTGTCCGATGCGGTGAAGAGTGTTTTTTAAACCTAGAAAAAGCAGTTCATTTCACCACAAAGATCACAAAGGCCACAAAGAAAGAAATTTGCAAACGCACAACTCTGATTCTTCCTCACCCGTCGGGTGAATCACCTCTCCTGGTCTATCACTGCCTCTCTTTGTGTTCTTTGTGATCTTTGTGGTTCATTCCCATCTTCCCTTTTGGTTAAAGCGTTGAACCCGGACTTCCCGGGATGCCGCTTTTTCTGTGGGGTTGCGCTTCTGGAAAAACCGGATATCTTTTCCATCGTTGGGGGCGTACTGGTTTCGACTTGAAGTGAGAAGCCCGGTCCGCATGCCGAGGATGATTCGTTGGCCTCGTTAAAAATCGGATCAAACAAAATAAATGCAGATTACGAAGATCTCGCTCTCGCGGCTTAATTGACCACGACGTGTCCCGGCAGACGCCTGCTATGACGGGATGCGACGACAGCAGGCTAATTCTCCGCCGGGGTGGCCGCGGCGGGGGGTGAATCGATTCCGTGGCCGCTGTGGGGTGGGTAGCGTGACGGTTCGCAGCATCGCCCCAAGATCAAAGACCGCCTAAGCATGTAGAAGGTTGAGTGGATTGCTTGAAGGACAGGGGTTCGACTCCCCTCGCCTCCACCAGTTTTTTTCGCACCACGTCATGGTGCGGATCGAGGTCACTCCGTCTCGATGAGGGAGCGGTTTTTCCAAAGGTAGGCGATGCCGGAGTAGACGGTGAGGATCACGGTGATGGCAACCAGACCGGTTTGACCGAAAAGCCAGGCGAGGGAAGTCCAGCCGGCCGCACTCCATTCTCCGATCGAGAGCAGGAGGAGAAAATAGATGATGGTGATCATCTGCCACGCGGTTTTGTGTTTTCCGAGGCGGTCTGCCGGGATGACCACTCCCTTTGAGGCTGCCAGCGAGCGCAGGCCGGTGATCAGAAATTCACGACTGATAATGACGATGACCGCCCAGGCGGGAAACTTCCCGATGGCACTGAGGCTGATGAAGGCGGAAGCCGTGAGGATTTTGTCCGCCAGCGGATCCATGAGCCGGCCAAAATCGGTGATGAGGCCCCCTTTTCTGGCGATGACGCCGTCGAGGTAATCCGTGATGGTGGCCACAAGAAAAACCACCAGGGCAATGGAGAAGCGTCCGGGGATTTCCACGGCAAAGCACCCCACGAATATCGCGCTCAACCACAGGCGGGAGACGGTCAGTTTGTTGGGAAGATTCATGGGTGGAGAAGAGAGAAAGAAGACGGTTGCAAGTTCCGTGTGCGGCAGAATACGATGCGCCACTTGTTTCTGCCAAACCTTTAAGAAATCATATGAGCAATTCCGACATCGGCCTCATCGGCCTCGCCGTGATGGGCGAAAACCTTGTTCTCAACATGGAATCCCGCGGCTTCCGCGTCGCCGTGTTCAACCGCACGACCGCCGTCACGGAGAAATTTGCGGAAGGCCGTGCAAAAGGAAAGAACATCGTGCCCTGTCGCACGCTGGAGGAATTCGTCGCCGCGCTTGCGCGTCCGCGCAAGGTGCAGATCATGGTCAAAGCCGGAGCGCCCGTGGATGCGGTCATCGAGCAGTTGATTCCGCTTTTGGAAGCGGGGGACATCATCATCGACGGAGGGAACTCCCTGTGGACAGACACCCAGCGGCGCGAGAAATACCTGCGCGAAAAAGGGATTCACTTTTTCGGGGTCGGCGTGTCGGGCGGGGAAGAAGGGGCGTTGAAAGGCCCATCCATCATGCCCGGCGGTTCTGCCGAGGGATGGAAGGCTCTGGAGCCGATCTACACGAAAATTGCGGCTGTGGCGGAAGGGGAACCGTGCTGTCGGCACATGGGAACAGATGGGGCGGGCCACTACGTGAAAATGGTCCACAACGGCATCGAATACGGTGACATGCAGTTGATCTGCGAGGCCTACGCCATCCTTCAGGCCACGGTGAACCCGACGGCGGAAGAGTTCGCGGAGATTTTCTCGGAGTGGAACAGCGGGGATCTCGACTCGTTTCTCATTGAGATCACGGCCAACATTTTTCGTCGCAAAGATCCGGAGACTGGCAAACCGCTCGTGGATATCATCCTCGACAAGGCGGGACAAAAGGGAACCGGCAAGTGGACGGTGGGACATGCCGTGGAAATGGGCATGCCGCTTTCGGTGATCGGAAGTGCCGTGGAGGCGCGGATTCTGAGTTCGATGAAGAGCGAGCGTGTGGCCGCCGCTGGTGTGCTGCCGGCTCCTTCCGCCGTGAAGTGGAGCGGCGACCGGCAGGCCATGATTCATGCCGTGCGGGATGCCCTTTATGCCAGCAAGATCATCAGCTACGCCCAGGGGTTTGTGCAACTGGGGGCTGCTTCGGAGCTCTATGGATGGAACCTCAACTTCGGTGACATTTCCTCGATCTGGCGCGGAGGGTGCATTATTCGCGCCCGGTTCCTCAACCGGATCACCGAGGCCTATCGGAACAATCCTTCGTTGAAAAACCTGATTCTCGATCCGTATTTTCGCGACATCATCGCGGGAACCCAGGCGAACTGGCGCAAGGCGGTGCAAGCCGCAATCGAATACGGTGTTGCCGTTCCTGCATTCAGTGCGGCGCTTTCCTATTTCGACAGCTACCGTTCGGCCCGCCTGCCCGCCAATCTTTTGCAGGCTCAGAGGGATTACTTCGGGGCGCACACTTATGAGCGGACCGACAAACCGGCCGGGGAATTTTTCCACACGGAGTGGTTCGGCTGAGTTGGCCGCTCAATAAACAGGTTTTTTTCTGATGCCCTCGGCGCGGCTTTTTGCCGCCTGTTGGAGGTCCACGTCGCGCATTCTGGCACCGGTGCCGATGCGGGAACGCCAACCGAAGGGAAGGAAACCGAGAAGCCGTTCCAGCAGGCTGCCCGGCCGGTTTTTTCCCGCTCTGGCTTCTGCAAGAAGGACATTCGTGGGATCTTCGTAGCCAGCCCGTTGAAAGGCCTTCTGGCGGTAAATTTCAGCCATCCGATGGAGCTTGCCCCCGGTGTTCAAAATGCCATCCGCGATTCGCAGAATTCTCCGGTTCGGCAGCATCATCGGGCAAACCTTGCGGACGAAACCGAAGGCCACCGGGGGGGGATAACCCGCGGCCACCAGCATGGTGATGGCCGCCGCAGAGGAGCGGCTGATTCCCGCCTCGCAATGGGTGAGCAGACCCCAGTCGTCCAGGGGAGCCATCCGCCTCCCGAACTCCACCAGCGAGGCGACATGGTTTTCGGTGGGAGCCGAGTAACGTTGGTAGCGGGGCAGTGTCATCTCGATGTCATCGAGATCGTGGAACACCAACTGCAAACGATGGCGTGTCAGCTTCGGAGGCTGGAGGAAAGTATTGATTTCATCCGGATCAATCAGGCTGACAAAATGGGTGACGGGAGCCTCGACAAAATCCGGCACCTTGGTTCTGGGGCAAACCATTAAGCGCATGATGCTCTTGCATTAACGTATTGAGGATTTGTGTCAATCTTGAAGTCAGGCAAAAGGGATCGGAGCCCCTGTTTTGGTTCCGTTTTTGAAAGAGAAACCGGGTTTTTCCGAAGTGCGTGATTTTGTGTGGAGACGGTATTTCTCTCAGGCCTTTTTGCGGGCTTTGGAGATTTTCCTGATGGCAAACACCACGGTGCCTGCGGTGAGGAGAAGCAGGGGAATTCCCACCAGAGGACGGTAGGCGAGCCAGGAGAGGGCGATGGTTGCCAGAGTGAGAGGAAGAGCCACCACAAAGGCCAGCATTCCCGTGCCGGTGCCGACAAGGTCGCCGAGGAACGGAATGATGCTGGCGGCCACGGAAAAAACGTTGGTGATCAGCAGAAGCCCCATCAACATGCAGAAGAAACCGGCGAGACGCAGGAGCCAGGTGAGCATCGCATTGTTCTCCTGTTCCTTCTGGAACATCGCGGCCGCGCTCAGCGTTCCGCATTGCAGCAGTTCGATGGTGCCGAGGTGGGGGATGGTGAAAGGTTCGAAGGTGTTCTGGATCTGGGCGGCGATGATGCTGACGGGACCGGCCGGTGCGATTTGGAACGTGACACGCAGGTCGCCAACGGCAGGCTGGGAAGGATTTGAGCCGATGTAGAGCTGGCCTGCGGGGGTGGCTTTGATTTCCTCATCGTGCCGACGGGCGGCTGCTTCGGCTTCTTCCTCGGTGGCGGGTCTTGGTTCGTAGTTGTTGATCAGTTCTGTGAGGCTTTCCGGCAAATCAAATCCGCCCACATGGATGTCCGGAGCGACAAAGGTGGTGCTTTCAACCGGCATGGCTTCGGGGTTCGCATGGCCGTCGGGAACGTGAAATTGCGTGGAGTCGAGCAAAGTGGAGGACCAGATTTTGGAATACGAATAGGTGGTGACGGTTTCCTCTCCCCCGCCGAGTTTTTGTTTGGTTTCCGATTTTTCCTCCTGCTTCCACTGGTACATTTCCACATCGCGGAGGAGTTTCAGAGCTTCGGCGGTGATTCCGAAAGTTTGGTCTGTCACCGGTCCTCCCGCCTTGGCATCGCCCGTGAGATGGACCAGCCTGCCTTCGTTGCCGGCGACCGGCGCGTCGGCGGAGACGGAGATCACCTGCTCGGCTCCCATTTCAAGGGTTTTCGCCCGATGGATCGCGCGCCCCTCATTCCAAGCCAGGAGGAAAAAGGAGCCAACAAAAAGCAGCAATCCGAACAGGATGCCCGAAAGAGCACTTCCCATGCGGCTGAACCAGGAGCGGCTTGTCGTTGTGGTGAAGGAGTCGTTGCTCATATTCCGGCAGTCTTCTCATGCCTCACCGCCACGGGCAACGGTTTTTTGACGGGAAGCACGTGGAGAATGGCCCATTCACGAACAAGAAAAAATCACCACGAAGCCTCGAAGGATTTTTGAATTCCCCCCTCTTGGTGTCTGGTGGTTGACTGAATCCGCCCGAAAAAATCGGCGATGGAATCCAAAGAACTCTGGCGCAGACGTTTTTCCTCACCTGTATTGGCCATACCGGTGGAGAAATGTGGGCAGGAGCCTCTAAGAAACAGACGCCGGAGTGGACGTTTCCCTGGCAAGGGGTACGCAGCAACAATCCTCTTTGAGGGCTTGCTCCTGCGAGGCCTCTTTCATGCACTGCTCACAATCTTCGCCGGCGGGATGAACACAGTTGCAGGGGCGGAGGAAGTCGTTCATGACGGCCACAGCATAGGGACTTTTCGAGTGCCCGACCAAGAAAAATCGGGGGAAGTTATCGCATCCAGCGGGTGAGGATCCGGGGAGCGGGTTCCCGTTTGTGGAGGATTTTTTTCAGAAGGGCGATAACAGCTTTCACTGGGGAAGATCGTGGGACAGCCCGGGGAGGAAATCAAGAGGATATAGATGCCGGGATGTCCGGACAGAGGGAGAAATCAGGCCAGCTTGAAGAGTTTGACGGGTTTGGACTGGCCTTTGAGTTCCACCAGGCCGAGATCTTCCCCGGGGAAGTGGTCTTCCGGGAGGACTTCCCGGACGGATTGGGAAACCAGCAGGGAACAACGAAATTGCTTGGTGGCCTGTTCGATTCGTGCGGCGAGGTTGACGGTGTCTCCGATGACCGTGTATTCCCGGCGTTCATCCGAACCCACGATGCCCGTGACGGCAGGACCGATGTGGAGGCCGATGCCGATGCGGGTGTGGGCGATGGTGCCGCTCCGGTTCAGCCGCCCGACTTCGGCCAGGAGGGCCTGTGCGCAGAGAACGGCGTTACGGCAGAGCATGGTATCGTCTTCCGGCGCTCCAAAAACAGCCATGAAGCCGTCTCCAAGAAACTTGTTCACGATGCCCTTGTGCGCATTGACACAGGAGATGAGGCCATTGAAAAGGAGGTTGAGAAACTCCATGACTTCGCCCGCGCTTTTCTCCGCGGCGAACACGCTGAAATCACGGATGTCCAGAAACATCACGCAGACGTCCCGTTCCTCGCCGAAGGTTTGCTGGGGCTGGTTGAGCAGGCGGTCGGCGACCTGCGGGGAGACATGCTGCCCAAAGATGGCCACGGCAAGATCCTTCTCCCGCCGGGTGCGGACGGTTTCCAGAAGTTGACGGCGAAGCGATCCGGCGACGAAGCCGGAGGCAACGCCGGCGAGGAGGATCAGGATGGTCCGGATGCCGAACTGGTGGCGGGAGGTCAGCATGGGGAGACCCTCCACGGGAACGGTCGAGGGAAGCCAGAGGATGGCCAGCAGGGCGAATCCTGCGGCGGCAACAAGTCCGCTCCAGATGCTCAGGCGGGCATCCAGGCTCAGGGCCGAGAGGGCGATGGCTGGAAAATACAGGAAGGAAACGGGGCCGGCAAACGTCTGGAGCGGTCCGATGATTTGGATGGAAAGGAACAGAAGCAACGTGACCCAACTGACCTCGATGGCCGATTGAAAATACCGGAAGGCCATCCCGGGAACCCCGCCTCTTTTGAGAAGGCTCCGCAGCCGGACAAGCACAAAGACTTCGAAGGCGGCCAGAAAGGAGAGAACTCCCCAGATGCGCAGGGAAGCCTTTTGGAAGGCAATTCGCAGGTCCTCCGCCACGGCCGCCCCGATGGTGTCCGGGGCCAGGAGAAATCCGGAGACAACCAGCAGGATCAATCCCAGAACGCAGAGGAAGATGATGACCCGCCGACATTCGCTGCGGACCACACCTTCCTCCAGAAGCGCCCCGGCGGGGGAATCCACGGTCATCCTTCAATTCCCACGGCCCGGAACTTTTCTTCCACAAAGCGGAAGTGGCGTTCCGGAGCGCAGGCGTGCGCGATGTCCTCGGGGCGGAGGTGTTTGGAAACGGTGGGTTCCTCGGAGAGGTTTCTTGCGAGACCGCCGCCTTCTTTCCAGGTTTTCATGGCGGCACGCTGGACGGCTTCGTAGGCGTCCTTGCGCTCCATGCCTTTCTCGGTGAGCATGAGGAGCGCGGACTGGCTGGCGTAGAGCCCTCCGGTGAGCTCCATGTTGCGCTTCATATTTTCGGGATAGACGAGAAGTTTGTCCACGAGCTTGGTGAGGGTCACCAGCATGTAGTCCACAAGCGTGCAACTGTCGGGAAGGATGATCCGCTCGACCGAGCTGTGGCTGATGTCGCGCTCATGCCAGAGGGCGACATTCTCAAGGGCGGCCATGGCATTTCCACGGATGACCCGGGCCAGGCCGCTGAGGCGCTCTCCGGTGATCGGATTCCGCTTGTGGGGCATGGCGGAACTGCCTTTTTGACCGGCGCTGAAATATTCCTCCACTTCGAGGACTTCGGTGCGCTGGAGATGGCGAAATTCCGTCGCCCAGCGGTCGATGCTGGAAGCGACAAGGGCGAGGGTGGTCATGAATTCCGCGTGCCGGTCACGTTGAATGATCTGGGTCGAGAGGGCGGCGGGCTTGAGTCCGAGCTTCTCGCAAACCGATTTTTCCACCCGGGGATCAAGGTGCGCGTGGGTGCCGACCGCACCGCTGATTTTCCCGACACGGATGCGCTCGCGGGTCTGCTCCAGACGTTCGAGGGCGCGGGAAAATTCATCGTACATCAGGGCCAGTTTGAGGCCGAAAGTGATCGGTTCCGCATGAATCCCATGGCTGCGGCCGATCATGGGGGTGAACTTGTGTTCGATGGCGCGTTTGGCCACCGTTTCACGGAGCGAGCGGATGTCCCCGGCCAGGATGTCGCAGGATTCCAGCATCTGGACGGCGATGGTGGTGTCCAGCAAATCGGAGGAAGTAAGTCCCTGATGGATCCAGCGGGCAGCGGGACCGACACGCCAGGCGACATCTTCGAGAAAGGCAATGACGTCGTGGTTGGTGCGCTTTTCGATTTCCTTCACATTGGCGATGTCAAACGTCCCCTTGGCCCGGATCTGTTCCGCATCCTCGCGGGGAATGCAGCCGATCTCGGCCATGGCCTCGCAGGCGAGGATCTCGATTTCCAGCCAGATTTCGAGTTTGCGCTGTTCGGCCCAGATGGACCGCATTTTGGGAAGACTGTAACGTTCGATCATTGCTGGGTGATGAAAAAGGGATGCGGGGGGGATTGCAATGCTGTTCTCCTGCAAAAGCACGATGGACGGCCCGTCCCTTTTCCGGCAAAATCCCCCCATGCGCGATCCATTTCTCCAGGCGGCGATTGACGAGGCGAAGCAGGGACTGGCAGAGGGGGGCATTCCCATCGGCTCGGTGATTGTGTATCAGGACCGGATCATCGGACGGGGGCACAATCTGCGGGTGCAGCAGGGCAATCCTCTTTTGCACGGAGAGATGAGTGCCTTCCAGGATGCCGGGCGTCAACCGGCTTCAGTGTATCGGGAATGTGTTCTGTATACCACGCTTTCTCCCTGTCCCATGTGCAGTGGCACGACGCTTCTTTACAAAATTCCCAGGGTCGTGATCGCGGAAAATATTACCTTCAAGGGGGCGGAGGATTGGTTGCAGAAAAACGGGGTCGAGTTGCAGGTTCTCCAGGATGAGGAATGCATCCGGATGATGAGGGATTTCATTGCCGCCCGGCCTCTTCTCTGGAACGAGGACATCGCGGAGTAGGCTTTTCAATCCTACCACGAGACCACATCGGTCCGCGCCGCGAGGGCCGGGTTGTTTTTCTTTGCTGCCTGAACTGCGCGGAAGATGGCTTCCCCGGTGGCCGGGGAGGAGAGGAAAACGGGAGAGTTTTTTTCTGAGAACGAAGCCACGGCATCGCGGATCGCTTCCCTCACCGAGATGGCCAGCATGAGGGGAGGTTCGCCAACGGCCTTGCTGCCGTGGATCGTTCCCGATTGGGCGGCATTTTCCAGCAGAGTCACCCGGAAATCCGCCGGCACATCCCCGATGGAGGGAATCTGATAGGTGCTTGCCCCGTGGGAGAGGAGATGTCCCCGATGATCCCAGATCAATTCTTCGCCGGTGAGCCATCCCATGCCCTGGACGAAACCTCCTTCGATCTGCCCGCGGTCGATCCCCTCGTTGAGACTGCTGCCGACATCGTGCAGGATATCCACGCGGAGCACGCGCAGGGTGCCGGTGAGGGAATTCACCTCGACCTCGCTTGCCGCGGCTCCGCAGGCAAAGTAATAGAACGGCCTGCCCCGTCCCGCAGCCCGGTCGTAATGGATCTCCGGAGTTCGGTAATAGCCGGTTGCCGAGAGGCTGATCCGGCGGAGATAGGCTTCGGCCACCACTTCTTCGAATGTCACGGAGGGAAGTCCTTCGCAGGTGATCTTTCCGAAATGGAAAACCAGCCTGTCCGCACAGGCCCGGGTGTCGCCTCTGGCGGTGAGCAGATCGACGGCGACCGGAGCCAGGCGGTTTTGCAACGTCCGGCACGCATCCGCGACGGCGGCCCCATTGAGATCCGTTCCCGATGAAGCAGCTGTGGCCGAAGTGTTCGGAATTTTGTCCGTCCGGGTTTGCATCGTGCGGATGCGGGAGGCGGGGATGCCCAGCTCTTTTTCGGCGATGCCGAGGATCTTTGTCTGAAGGCCCTGTCCCATTTCGGTGCCGCCGTGGTTCACTTGGACCGAGCCGTCGGAGTAGATGAGCACGAGGGCTCCTGCCTGGTTGTAGGGGGTGTGGGTGAAGGAAATGCCAAATTTCACCGGAGTGATCGCCAGACCGCGGTGCTTGAACGGACTGCGGGCGTTGAATGCCAAAGCCGCCTGTTTTCTCGCATCGAATTCCGATGATTTCCGCAGGGTGCTCCAGATTTGCCGGATTCGGTTGTCGCCGATTTCCTGTCCGTAGTGCGTGGTGTTTGTCTCCCCCTCGCCGCGATAAAGATTCCGCTCGCGCACGTCCTCGGGCGGCAGACCGAGATGGCGCGCCACCCGGTCGATGATTTCCTCGATGACGAGCATGCCCTGCGGTCCGCCGAATCCCCGAAACGCGGTCTGCGATGTGAGATTTGTCCGGCAGACCCGGCCGGTGAAATGCACGGCCGGGATGAAGTAAGCGTTGTCGAGATGAAACAAGGCGCGATCGCAGATCGGCTGGGACAGATCCAGACACCAGCCGCCATTGGAAAAAAGCTCAACATTCAGTGCCAGCAGACGGCCCTCTTCATCGAAGCCGACTTGAAATCGGGCCAGAAAAGGATGCCTTTTTCCGGTGATCTGAAAATCCTGATCCCTGTTCCAGCGCGTGCGACAGGGCTTCTTGGTTATCGAGGTGGCGAGTGCGGAGAGCGAGGCCACTCCGGCTCCCTGGGTTTCCTTGCCGCCGAATCCTCCGCCCATGCGGGGGCAGCGGACGACGACCTGATGGCGTGGCCAGCCGAGGACACGGGCCACGATGGTCTGGATTTCGGTTGGATGCTGGGTGGAGGAATGGACGATGAGCGAGTCGTCCTCGGTGAATTCCGTCCATGCCGCCTGGGTTTCGAGGTAAAAATGTTCCTGTCCCCCGAAGGAAAATTCTCCCCCGAGGGTGAACGGGGAGGAGGCCGTCGCGCCAGCGGCGTCCCCTCTTGCGATGGTGGAAGGTGCCGTCAGAAAATCTTCCGCCCGGATCGCCTCCTCGATGCTGACGATGGGATCGAGTGGCTCGTAATCGATTTGGAAAAGTTTCTCCGCCGCCCGGCAAACGTCTCCGGATGTTCCCACGATGGCCGCCACCGGTTGGCCGACATAATGGACTTCGCGGTCCGCCAGAAGGATTTCATCCTGCCGCGAAGCCCCGATATCATTGGTTCCGGGGACATCTTCCGCCATCAGCACGGCTTCCACACCGGGGACTTCCTTCGCCGCCCCGGCATCCATGCGCAGAATCCTGGCGCGTGCATGGGGCGAGCAAACCGGCCAGACAACCAGTGTGCCGCGCCGGAGTGCCTCGTCATCCACATAACCGGCAGTGCCGGTCACATGGCGGATGGCGCTTTCGTGCCGGTGTCCGCTGGTTTCAATCCGCAGTGGGAGACTTTCCGGGGGAGGGGGATCTTCCAGACATCCGGAGAGGAGTCCCGCAAGAACGCCGCGCCGGTATTCCGCGCTGCCACGTCCGTCGCTGATGGGCTGGAACTCCGCTTCCAACAGGTTTCCGGCCTCGAAAAGTGTCTCCGGATTCCATGGGCGCGAGATGAGGAAGGCCATGGTCTTTTCCGCCAACACCGGGGTGGGAGCCACCCCACCGAAGGCAAGTCTGGCGTGTGTGATGAGGCCTTCGAGATCGCGCTCGATGCAGATGCCTGCGGAAACAATGCTGATGTCCATTTCCCGGCGCTTGGAGATCTTGAAAGCCCGGCAAACCCGGTTTCCCTCTTTTGGCCGGGCTGGAATTTTCACTGCCAGCATCAGCTCTCCCGGTTGGAGAACAGTTTTCCGGTAGCCCGTGAAAAAATCTGCCAGAGGGAGTTCGCGGTGGCCGTTCCGCGAAGCCAGAACCACGGAAGCCTCCAGGGAGAGCAACACCGGGGCCGTGTCCCCGATCGGGGAGGCTGTGGCCAGATTTCCCCCCAGAGTGGCCCGGTTGCGGATCGGCCGGGAAGCAAACCACCGGAGCATTTCATGCAGCGAGGGGAGGGATTCCTTCACGCGATCCATCACCTCTGTCAAAGCCAGACCGGCCCCGAGTGTGACGCCATCGGGAGTTTCCGAGAACAGTCCCAACTCCGGAATGTCCTGAAGGTGGATGAGTGCGGGGAATTTCCGGAAAGCCTTGGCGACTTCCACCCCGAGTTCGGTGCCGCCGGCGATCCAACGGGCATCGGGATGCTCGGCGACAAGCGAGAAAAACTGGTCGAGCGACCGGGGGCGGAAGAAAAGAGAGTCTCCGGTTTTGTATTCCAATGGATCCGGGGCCGGTGGGGCGTCCGACAGGAGTTTCGAGAAATCGTCCGCCGGTTTTGTTGCCGACCAGGCCATCCGGGCAGCATCGCGGATCGGCCTGTACCCCGTGCATCGGCAGAGATTTCCATCAAGCTGGTTGTTCAGATCTTCCAGCGAGCAGATGTCTTCCCGGTAATAGCCTTCAAAAAGGGAGGCAATGAATCCCGGCGTGCAGTAGCCGCACTGGGAACCGAGGCACTCCACCATCGCCTGTTGAACCGGATGCAGTCCCCGGGATCCGATGCCCTCGACCGTCCACACATCGCGATCGGCCAGGGTGGGAAGAAGGGCGATGCAACTGTTCAAGGTGCGGAATGTCCGTTTGCCCCGCGAATCCCGGTCGACCACCACCACGGTGCAGGCTCCGCAGTCTCCTTCCGCACAACCTTCCTTTGCGGCCGTCAGGCCATTGTCGCGCAACCATTGAAGAAGAGTCGTGCTGGAATGCAGGCCCGAGACGGTTCTTGCCTCGCCATTGAGTCGGAAGGAAAATGCGCCGCCCATGCCCTTCTTCTACAACGTCCGTGTTTTCCGGCACGAATAAAATCCGGCCAACGGGCATGAGTTCTGCTGGAAGGTATTGATCATGACGATTCGGGAAATCAACCAACTCGACAAAGAATCCTTCCAAGCAGCAATCGGGCCAGTTTTTGAGCATTCGCCCTGGATTGCTGCCGCAACAGGGGAGCGGAGGCCCTTTGCCTCGCGGGAGGCATTGTTGGATGCGCTCACGGCCACCGTGGAGGCGGCGGGAGAAGAGCCTCTGCTTCGATTGATTCGCGCCCATCCGGAGCTGGGCGGACGTCTGGCCCGGCAGGGGAGGCTGACGAAGGAATCCGGGGAGGAGCAGCGCAGTGCGGGACTTTGTGGGCTTGATGCGGTCTCGTTGGCGGAGCTGGAAGCTCTCAATGCCAGCTATACCGCACGCTTCGGCTTTCCTTTCATTATTTGCGCAAAACAGAACTCCGCGGGCACCATTCTTTCCGCACTTCGCGAGCGACTCGGTAATGCCCGGGAAGTGGAAATCCGCAGAGCCTGGGAGGAAATCAAAAAAATCGCAGCCCTGCGGTTGGAAGCACTGGTTGAGTAGGGCGTTGAGCCCGAGCGCTCGTCAGCGGCGGTTCAGATTCAGGAGAAGGCGCAGCACCTCGACGTAGAGCCAGACGAGAGTGACCATCACTCCCAGGCCGGCCAGCCATTCGTAATGCTTCGGCACCCCGGCTTCGGCGCCTTTTTCGATGTTGTCGAAATCGACGAGAAAATTCATGGCGGCAATCACGATGATTCCGAGACTGATGGCGATGCCCATCGAGCCGGAGGCATGGAGGAACGGCATCTTCACGCCGAAAAGCATGAGCACCATGTTTGCCAGGTAAAGGAACGCAACGCCCAGCGTGCAGGCGAAAACGATCGAGCGGAACTTGTCGGTCACCCGGATCAGGCGGAACTGGAACAGAGCCAGCATGGCAAAGAGAATTCCGAATGTGATGAGGACCGCCTGGAGGACAATTCCGTTGCTTTGGGTGTTGTACATCGCGGAGATCACCCCGAGGGCTCCCCCCTCACAGACGGCATAGACCGGGGCCAGCACGGGGGAAAGGGCGGGTTTCCAGGAAGCCGCAAAAACGGCGATGAGCGCGACAAGCATTCCCCCCAGGAGAACGGGCAGCGCGAACGGGGTCGAAGCCAGCGACCAGGCGAAGGTGGCGCTTGCGGCTGTGATCGCCGCAAGCAGGGTGGTCTTGTGGATCGTTCCGGAGACCGTCATGGTTTTTCCGGGGGTCACTTCGATCGAGCGGATGCGGTTTTGGTTGAAAACGGGATTGTTCATGGTCGTGTGGAAGAACTGGTAACCCTTGGCGGACGGGCTTTCAAATACAAAGCGGTTTTACCGTGCGGGAAGATATTCGGGAGAGGGCGTGCCCGGGGGATTTCTACGGAGTCGGTTCTGAAGCCGTTCCATGTAAAGATAGATGATGGGCGTGATGTAAAGGGTGACGATCTGCGAAATCAGGAGACCTCCGACAACCGAGAGGCCGAGCGGCTGGCGCACATCCCCTCCCGCACCGAGTCCGAGGGCGATGGGCAGGGTGCCCATCATGGCGGCCATCGTGGTCATCATGATGGGGCGAAACCGGACGAGGCAGGCTTCGAAGATGGCTTCGGAGGGCGTTCTGTCACCAGCGCGTTGGGCGTCGAGGGCGAAATCAATCATCATGATGGCGTTCTTCTTCACGATGCCGATGAGCATGAGCAGGCCGACGAAGCCGTAGACATTCAACTCCATGTTGAAGAGCCAGAGTGTCAGCAGCGCACCAAATGCCGCCGATGGGAGTCCGGAAAGGATGGTCAGGGGGTGGATGAAACTTTCATAAAGAATTCCGAGGAGGATGTAGATGACCAGAACAGCCATGAGGAGAAGGAAGCCAAGATTGCCCAGGGAGGCCTGGTAAGCCTGGGCGGTTCCCTGGAATTGCGAGCCGATCTGTTCGCCGAGTTCGTCCCGGGCAATTTCATTGATCCGTGGCACCACGTCGCTGAGAGATGTGCCGCGGGCCAGATCGAAGGAAAGTGTGACTGCCGGGAGTTGGCCGAGATGTTGGACGCTGAGCGGACCCACCTGGGTCTTGAATGTGGCAATGGCATCCAGGGCGACGAGCCGTCCCTTGTCGGAACGGATATACAGGCGGGAAAGGTCTTCCGACTCCCGCTTGAAGTTGTCGGCTGCTTCGATGATGACGCGGTATTGGTTGTTCGAGGTGTAGATGGTGGATATCTGGCGGGCGGCGTAGGCACTTCCCAATGCGCGTTCGATCTGGGCGGCACTGATTCCGAGTGCGGAGGCTTTGTCGCGGTTGATGTCCACAAGAACCTGCGGGCTGGTGAGCTGGAGGTCGGTGGTGACATCGACAATACCGGGAATTCCGCGCATCCGGCCTTCCATGAGTGCCGCTGCAATGTAGAGCTGATCAAGGTCGGGACCGAACAGGGTGAACTGATAGAGACTCTTGGTTTGCATGCCTCCGATCCGGATCGTGGGAGGGTTTTGTGGAAAGACCTTGAGGCCGGCAATGCCCGCCAGATCCCTGCGCAAGTCCGAGACAATCCGGTCGATGGGGGGACGCTGGCTGCGCGGTTTGAGGGTGACAAAAAAGCGTCCGGTATTTCCCAGAAAACTTCCCCCGCCGCCTCCGAGCCGAGAAAGAAATCCTGTGATATATGGACTTTTTCCCACGATGGCGGCTGCTTCCTGTTGGAGTTCGACCAATTTTTCGAAGGCAATCCCCTGCTCGGCCTCGGTGGTGATCATGATCCGGTTGGTGTCCTCATTGGGGAGGAAGCCTTTTGGAACGATCAGAAAAAGCCAGGCGGCCACAATCGCCAGGGCCAGTGCGCCGAGACTGACCGGAAGATGGTGCTTCATCGCCACCCGCAGGGTGTGGTCATAGGCGGAAAGAAGTTTGGAAAAAAGCGCTTCCGACCAGCGAAAGACGGGATGAATCGAGACGGGGTGCGTCTGTCGGAGAAGACGGCTGCAAAGCATCGGGGTGAGGGACAGGGAGATGGCTCCCGAGAGCAGGATGGCCACGGCAATGGTCACGGCAAACTCGTTGAGCAGTCGCCCGAGAATTCCTCCCATGAAGAGGACGGGGATGAAAACAGCCGCCAGGGAGAGTGTCATGGACAGGATGGTGAACCCGATCTCACGTCCGCCCCGGAGTGCGGCCTCCATGGGAGTGGACCCTTTCTCGATGTGGCGGATGATGTTTTCCAGCACGACAATGGCGTCGTCGACGACAAAACCGACCGCAAGGATCAGCGCCATCAGGGAAAAATTGTTCACGCTGAAACCGAGGAGATGCATGACGCCGAAGGTTCCGATGATGGAAAGGGGAATGGCGGCGCTGGGAATGAGGGTGGCGCGCACATTTCGCAAAAACAGAAAAATCACCAACACGACAAGCACCACCGCGAGCACGAGAGTGAGCTCGATGTCGCGCAGGGATTCGCGGATGGATTGCGAGCGGTCGTAGAGGACGTCGAGCGTGATGCCTCCGGGAAGCTGGGCCTTGTAGCCGGGGAGGAGTTCCATGATGCGATCAATGACGTCGACAGTATTGGCTCCCGGCTGGCGCTGGATGGCGAGAACGATGCCCCTTGTCTGGTTGTACCAGCCGAAGTTCTTGGTGTTCTCGACTCCATTGAGGACCGTTGCGATCTGTCGGAGTCGGATGGGGGCGCCGTTGCGGTAGCTCACGATCAGTTCACGGAAGTCTTCCGCACGGGTGAGTTGCCCGGTGGCCTCCACCGTGCGGGCTTTTGTGCCTGTGTCGAGCTGGCCCGTGGCGGCATTGGAGTTGGCTTCGGCAATGGCTTTTTCGACCTCGTCGAACCCGATGCCCCGGGCGGCGAGTTCCCTGGGATCCACCTTCACGCGCACCGCATACTTTTGCGAGCCGTAGAGATCGACCTGGGCGACTCCCGTGACAGTGGACAGTCTCTGTGCAATGAGCGTGTCCGCGTATTCGTCCACCTTGCTGTAGGGGAGGGAATCCGAGCAGGCTGCCAGGAAAAGGATGGGTTGCTCGGCGGGATTGACCTTGCGGAAAGAGGGGGGGGTCGGCATGTCCTCCGGCAGGAGCCGCTGGGCCTGCGAAATCGCCGCCTGGACATCCTGTGCCGCCGCATCGATGTCCCGGGAAAGATCGAACTGGAGGGTGATGCTGGTGGTGCCGAGCGAACTCGTCGAGGTCATGGACTCGATTCCGGCGATCGTGGCAAATTCCTTTTCCAAGGGAAGGGCGACAGACGATGCCATGGTTTCCGGGCTTGCTCCCGGAAGGTTGGCGGAAACATTGATGGTCGGAAAATCGACGCTGGGAAGATCGCTGACCGGAAGCTGGAAATACGCCAACAGGCCGAAGCCCAGAACGCTCGCCATGACGAGCGTCGTCATGACGGGCCGTCGAATGAACAATTCCGTCAGATTCATTTCCCGGGAGTCTTCGCGGGGGTGGTCGCCGGAGTTTTGACAACCACTTTGCTTCCCGGAGAAACGCGAAGCTGGCCGGTGGTGATCACTGATTCCCCCGGAAGAAGACCTTCCCGGATGACGGTGAATCCCTCAACCGAGCGACCCGGCACCACTTTTCTCAGGGAAGCGGAGTCTCCGGTGACGACAAAAACCTGTGCTCCCTGCTGCCCCTCCATGACGGCAACGGAGGGAACCACCAGGCCGGATTCCTCGGCCAGCTTGACAGTGAGATCCACAAACTGTCCGGGCCAGAGGCTTTCATCGCTGTTCGGGAAAGTGGCCTTGAAAGTGATCATTCCCGAGGTGCGGTCCACGGTGTTGTCCACAAATGTCAGTTCGCCCGTTCCGAGAAGATGTCCGGAGTCGGGATCAAAGGCACTCACGGAAGGTCGGGTCGACTGCATGCGTTCCCGCACATCCGCGAGGGAGTTTTCGGGAAGAGAGAATGCCACATAGATTGGTTGTATTTGATTGATGACCACCAGGGTGTCCCCGTTTGGCTGGGCGATATTGCCGGCTTTGAGCAGAGCTGCCCCGGCGCGACCCGAGACCGGCGAGCGGACCTGGGACCATTCGACCGAGAGCTGCGCTTCATCCACATCGGCCTGGCGTGCGGCCAACTCGGCTTTTTGAGATTCCGCCGTGGAGAGGACCTGGGAAGTCTGTTCCTTGGAAGCCACCCCGCGGTTGATCAAGGTGGTGTAACGCAACGCCTGCTCGCTGGCATTTTCCGCAACAAACTTCGCGATCGACAAATTTGCTTCCGCCCGTTGGAGCGCTGCTTGGAAAGGCCGGGGATCGATGCTGAAGAGCAAATCACCGGTTTTCACCGGGGCTCCATCTTCAAAGTGGACCTGGAGGATTTCTCCCTGCACTTTTGATTTGAGTTGCACGGAGGCCATCGGTTCCACCGAGCCGATGGCTTTTATTTCCACGGGGAATGTACGCATTTCCGCCATCGCCACCCCGACCGGCACCGGAGCCGCCACAGACGGCTCCGAAGAAGGATGCCGTCCACAGGAACAGAGAAGCACGCAGAGAAGAAGGGAAGCCCTCAGGGAAATCACAGGAAAAAAGCAGATCCCGGTTTTCGCCTTTTCTTTTTTGGCTGCCTGACAAACCGGGCAGGAGGATGAACGAACCTTCACGAAGAGGATTCAAATTCATTCCCGACGAATATCAACCAAAGATCACCGGTCGAAGAGATTCTTTCCCTTCGGAAATTTCAGATTCCATGCATTTTGGCAGGAATCCGGGCGGAGCAATCTCAGAGCAGAGCTTCGAGGCGGCGGACAATATCCGCTTTTCCGGAAACACCGACGGTCTGATCCTTTTTCTCTCCCCCTTTGAAGTAGATGAGAGTCGGGATGCTCTTGATTCCGAATTGGGACGAGGCCGCGGGGCATTCGTCGACATTCACTTTGGCAATGGTGAACTTTCCGGCATTTTCGGTGGCGATCTCTTCGACCACAGGCGTCAACATGCGGCACGGAGCGCACCAAGTGGCCCAGAAATCCAAAAGGACGGGCGTGGTGGCATTCTTGATGAATGATTCAAAATCAGAATCTTTGAGTTCGGTCACGTGCGGGCTGGACATAGAGAAATGACAATGGCTGCGAATCGGAATAATGCAAATGATGAATTGGGATCAACCAATCATCATCCACACCTGAATCCCCAGTGAGAGGAGCGCAACCACAAGGGCGGCAATTCCCAGAACCGGGCTCAGTTCTTCCGAGGAAGAGGTTGTCTCGGACGGAACCGCAACCGTGATGGCGGCGGTGGAGGCAACAGACTTCGGAGTGGAGGAATCCGGCTTCTTCTGCAACTGGACGGTGGCCTGGGGCAGACCCTTGGCACCGGGTGTGGAAGCGGGAATTTTTGCCGTCTCCTTTTTCGCTTCGGCCTGAAGAGGAGCGGGAGCCACGGGCTTGACCGGAGCCACAGGGGCCACCGGTGTTGTGGGAGCCGATGGCGGCTTGGGAACTGCGGCGGAAGGCGGAATAACTGGCGGAGCCGGAGGAGGAGTGACTGCCGAAGGGGGGGCAACCGGAGGTTTGGGAGCCACCGGGGGCACTGTGGCCGAAGGGGGCTTGGGAATGGTCGATGGCGGAACCGGCGGAGGCGGGACCACGGATCCGGGAGCCGAAGGGGGCTTCGGAATGGCAGGAATCGAAGGGGGTTTCGGAATCGAAGGAGCCGGAGTGGCTGCCACCGGGGGCTTCAATGCTGTGGGAACTGCCGGAACGGAGCCGGGAACGGGAACAGGCTTGGGCGGAAGATTGATCATTGCCGTCTCCCGGGGGCTTGAAGCGATGGGAGATCCATCGCGGCGGGCCGGGAGAACGATTCTTACGGTTTCCTTCTTGGGTTCAGCCATAGTCTGTTCGGAGTGGGTTAAGGCGCGGCTTTGTGCTGCGGATAAACATATTCACAAATTCTGACCACGGTG
>JADHED010000234.1_pt1 | contig 76082 bp, 68 predicted proteins | sample 8952041 | NCBI WGS metagenome assembly JADHED01 (sample SAMN16124423, study PRJNA663239) | bioreactor sludge metagenome | isolation source: sludge (control) | place: India:Bengaluru | collected 2018-09-08
CGGGTGCGTGGGTGTCGCCGCGGTGGTGTCGGTTGTAGATGGCCGTCGCGTCGACGGCCATCGGCGAGTCGATGACGATGGGCACCTCGGGCAGATCGCCGCCGCTCATCAGTTCGCGCAGGATGAGGCTCATCTGCTGGACGCGGCCGACGGCGAACGCCGGGATCAGCACGACGCCGCGCCGGCGGATGGTCTCGGCGAAGACGCGCTGGATCTGGTCGCGCACGGGCACCTCGGTGTGCAGGCGGTCGCCGTAGGTCGATTCGATGACCAGGGTTTCGCAATCCGTACGGGCTTCTGGATCGACGTGCAGGGGAACGTCATAACGGCCGAGGTCGCCGCTGAACACGACGGTGTGCGGCTCACCCCCCGCGTCGACCACCTTGAGCTCGACGAAGCTGGCGCCGAGGATGTGGCCCGCGTTGTGGAAACGCACCGCCGCGCCGGCGCCGAGGTCGATCCACCGCCCGTAGGGATGGGGCCGCAGCAGCTTGAGGACCCGCAGGGCGTCGTTCGTGGTGTAGAGCGGTTCCGGCTCGGCGTGGCGCGAGTACCCCTTCTTCCTGGCCCAGGCCGCGTCTTCCTCCTGCAGATGCGCCGCGTCCAGCAGGATCAGCTCGGCGAGTTCCGCGGTCGCCTCGGTGCAATGGACCGGGGCCTGCAGGCCATGGCGCGCCAGGCGCGGCAGCCAGCCGCTGTGGTCGAGGTGCGCGTGGGTCAGCAGGATCGCGTCGAGGGTCTTCACGTCGAAGGGTGGGCGCGCCCAGTTGCGCCGGCGCAACTCCTTGAGTCCCTGGAACATCCCGCAATCGACGAGGAGTTTCTGGCGGCCCGTGTCGAGGAGGTGCTTGGAGCCGGTGACGCCGCCGGCGGCGCCGTGGAACGACAGGTGCATGGTTCGAACTCCCGCTGGTTGGAGGCCGTCGGGATTTTAACTTGCGCGCTATACGCCGTCGAGCATCCTGTGACAATCCTTCTTCAATCGCGTCTCAACCTACTGAGGCCCCTCACATCATCGGAGGTACTGTCATGCGTGCGAATCTCGCCCTTCTGCTCCTGCTGGTCGCCGGCGTCGCCTTTGCCGACCAGCCCCCCATCCCGCCGCAAGCCGCGACCATTCCCGATCTCCCCGAGAACGCCGCCGAGCTGAAAGCCCTCGAGAACGGCGAGCTGACGCTGCCCGACGCCGTCCCTGCCGAGCGGCCGCTCTCGCCCATGATGGTGGAGATCCAGGGCGCGCTGGCCGAGCAGCAGCGCCAGGTGGCGGCGCTCGACGCCCGCTTTGCCGAGACCTCCGACGAGACCGCGGCGCTGGCGATCCAGCGGGAGATCGAACAGATCAAGCAGGACACCGAACTGGCGATCCTGGCCATCCAGGCACGGCACGCGCGCGCCGCCGGCGACGAGGATCTTGCCCAGCGCATCGACGCCGCGATCGCCGCCATCCAGAACCCGCCGCCGCCGCCCGCGCCTGCCGTCGAGCGTCCGGTGCCCGCAGACAACCGCTAAGGAGGTGCCGATATGCGCAGATTACTGCTGCTCGGCCTCCTGACGACGCTCGCCGCGCCGGCGCTGGCCGATCTCGCCCCCCCGGTCCAGGTCCGCCTCGTCTCCGGCGTCGCGATCGCCCGCGCCGGCGAGGACCTCACCGGAACCCTGGAAATCACGTGCCTGGAAGCGGGACGACTCTCGGATCTGGGCTTCACCAGCACCGGCTGGACGGTGTCTCGCCTGGACGACGCCGCCGATCGCTCCGTCGCCAAGGACGACGTGATCCAGGTCCGGTTCACGGCGCGTCCGACCGACCCTGCCGAGCGCCTCGTCTTCGAGTGCCGCTTCGAGGGTCGTCTCTTCCGCCATGGCCTGGACTTCTCGCCCGAGAACGCCAAGCGCGCGACCGAGCTCCTGCCGACGGTCGAGCTGCCAGGCGGCCGTGGCGTCGTCCCGCCGCCGGTGGACCTCGACAAGACGGGCCGCGGCCTGATCGAGGGCGCGACGCCGCCGCCGGCTCAGGACCGGCGGGTTATCACGGTCCACGGCCGCTTCGTCTACATCCGCAGCGACGGCGTCACCATGCCGGCGCACAGCATCCTGGTGAAGGTCTACGACGACGACGGCGCCTCCGGCGACGACCACCTCGGCGACGGCTACACGGACTGGAACGGCTACTACAGCATCAACGTCACCAGCGAGGCCGCCGGCGAGACCGAACCGGACATCTACTGCATCTACGAGCTGTCCAATGGCCGAGTCGAGGTGGTCGAGGAGACCTACGGCAACCGCTATGCCTGGGGCTCCTCGGTCATCAACAGCATCGCGGGCTCCGACGCCGACTTCGGCACCTTGATGCCCGCCGACGAGGACCTGCATCCGGCCGTCCACGTGCACACCAACGTGAGCCGCATCTGGGTCTTCGACAACAACGAGGGCTATGACCTGCCCTTCATCAGCTGCCACTGGCCCTCCGCCAACTGGACCAGCTACTGGGCGCACGTCATGTACGTGAACGCGCTGCACCAGTGGCAGGAAGGCGTCGTGGCCCACGAGTACGGCCACTTCTTCGACGACGAGTTCAGCGGCATCGAGCCGTTCGACTACTGCAACGGCGTCTGCGACGACCCGCCCGACTGCGGCCACTGCTTCTGGTGCGAGGAGTCGTCCGTGATCGCCTGGATGGAGGGCTGGGCCAACTACCACGGCTACAGCTTCACCGCCTGGTATCCCGGCTACTACGGCCTCGATCCGGTCGGACCCCTGAGCGTCGAGAGCCTCGGCACCTGCGGCGGCAGCTACGACCCGCCGAACATCACCGAGGGCCACTGCGCCGCGCTGCTGCAGGACATCGAGGACAGCGCGCAGGACAGCCACGGCGTCTACGGCAGCTGGGCCGACGTCATGGCTATCGGCCGCAACGAGATCTTCGCCGTCTGCGACCTGGACAACCCGAACGCGCCCTCGGACTTCATCGCCAAGTTCAAGTCGCGTTACCCGGCCCTGACCTACTGGCTGTGGGAGACCGGCGCCAACTGCGGCTACGACTACGACGTGGCGGCGCCGGGTGCGGTCAGCAACCTGACCTCGCCGAGCCACAGCATCGGGACGCCGAGTCCCGACCCCACCATCACCTACACCTGGACCGCTGCCGCCGACGAGTACTCGGGCATCGCCGGCTACGGCATCTCGATCACGACCAGCGGTCCCGCGATCCCGAGCGCGGTGCAGGACATCGGCGCCGTGACCACCTACACCACGGCCGCCCTCGCGCCCGGCACGTACTACTTCAACATCCGCGCGGTGGACCGCTCGGCGCACTGGAGCGCCAGCTATCGGTCGTACGGGCCGCTCGTCATCCGCGAACCCGAGCCCGCCGACCTGACCTGGTACCAGCTCGCGACCTGGGACTACCCGCTGGTGCCGCGCGCCACGGCCGACGCCTCTGGCGCCGAGGCGCACGTCAGCGCGACCTTGCCCGGCAACGCCAACAGCACCTACTGGAACCTGCGCGGCCTGAACCAGGGCGACGTCGCCACCAGCAGCGGCTTCTACTGCTGGCTCAACGTCGACGGCGCCTACAAGAGCGGCGCCTACTGGGGCTCGATCGGCGCCGGCGGCCACTATTACGCGGCCAACTGGGGCCCGGTGGTGGTGCCCGGGGGCCGTCACAGCTTCACCTGCCGCCACGACGCCACCGATATGGTCTTCGAGGAGAACGAGACCAACAACGTCTGGGGCCGCCAGTTCGTCTGGACCCCTTACACCATGACCGCCGGCTCCCTCCTGACGCGCAGCGCGCCGACCGACGCCACCGGCGGCTGGGACGACGTGACCTCCGGCTCCATCTGGTACAACTGCGACGGCCTGCGCGTCGCGGCCTCGACCAGCGGCTGGTGGAACGCCGCCGTCGTCTGGGCGGTCAACGCCGGCGAGGACTTCGATTGCCGCCAGCACACGGCCTCGACCGGCGCCGAGGACGGTTTCGCCGCCAGCAACGCCACGAGCCTCCGCGGCCCGGGCCTGATCGACGCCGTGGTGGCCAACCGCAACAACGTCACGGGCAACTGGGACGCCGGCGTCCTCAATCTCGACGGCGCCACCGGCCAGTACCGGGCCTACCACGCCACCAGCTCGATCATCGCCTTCGGCGACTCGCTGACCCTGGCCCTCGGCCTCAACCAGCCCGTGCTGCTGCGCGAGTTCTACGTCGCGGCGAGCCAGGTCGGCCCGGTCAGCATCGTCGTGGACATCGACCCCGCCGACGGTCCGATCGCGCTGCAGTGGCTGCCGAGGACCTACACCTATGGATCGCTGACCGCCGGCTACGGCGCCCAGACCACGAGCAATGCGAACGGCCGGGCGCGCCTCGACGTCACCGTCGCGGAGGCCGGCTGGAACGGCATCCTGATATATCGCGAGCCGGGCACCGGGATGCCCGCCATGAACATCACGCTCGAGGCGGGCACGACGCCGCCGGACCTCACGTACTGGCACCGGGCCGGCTGGCACTCGCCGTTCGTCCCGCGGCCGGCGGCGGACGGCACGCCGACCTCGGTGCCGCTACCCGACACCCTGGCCTGCGCGCCGGGCAACACCTACCTCAACCTCGCGGTCCAGCACATCGGCCCGGTGCCGTCGTCGATCCCGAACCGCGTGTACCGGGATGACCTGTACGCCGGCTACGTGAGCTGGCCGGAACTTCCCGCCGGGTCCCAGGTCAGCTACAACTGGGCCGCGGGATTCGCCTGGTCGGCCGGACGCCACGTCCTGTCGTTGCGCAACGATCCCCTGCAGGAGATCGAGGAGATCGTCGAGACCAACAACACCTGGGGCGAGCCGTGGATCTGGGGACCGATGCCGCAGACCCTCGGCACGGTGGCGTCGCGGTCGGCGCCGCCGGGAATGACGGCCGCCTGGGACGACGTGACCAGCGGCGAGGGCCTCTGGTACAACTGCGACGGCATCCGCCTGCCGCAGCAGTCAGGCGTGTGGTGGATGGCCCTGGCCACCATGCCGGCGGCGACGGCGGACGTCGACGTCCGGTTGCACGAGCTGGCCGACGGCACCAAGAACGGGTTCGCCAGCAACCTCGCCTCCTCGACCTGGCTGTCGGGCCGCTCGGACTACGTCCTGGTCAACCTCAACCAGACCAGCCGGCGGGCCTTCGACGTCGGCGTGCTCAATCCCGGCGGGACGACCCACGCCTACACGGCCCACGCGGCCGGGTCGGTCATCCTGCCCGGCAGCGCCGGCACCTTCGGGCCCTACACGCTCGGCGCCAACCAGATCATCGCCCTCTACGAGATGTACCTGCCGGCCGGGATGTACCGCCTGCGTCTGGACGCCCAGAGCGGCAACGCGGACCTCGGCCTGTCGCTGCACCCGGCGAACGACGCCTACCAGCGCAAGTCGGATGTGATCGCCACGTCGTGGACCGCCGGCGGCGGCGCCGACGAGGAGATCAACGTCGAGATCTCGCTCGCCGGCTGGTACGGCATCGCGGCCTGGAAGGTGGCCTCGGCCGACCTGGCGCTGTCCGGCACCTATCGCCTGGTGCTCGATTCCCCGTCGACCCCGGTGGCGGACGATCTGCCGCTGGCGACGCGGATCGCGGGCGCGCAACCGAACCCCTTCAACCCGCAAACCACCATCGCCTTCGACCTGGCGCGCCCGGGTCCGGTCGATCTGGCGGTCTTCGACATCCAGGGCCGCCGCGTGCGCCAGCTGGTGGCGGCCAGTCTTCCGGCCGGCCACCACACCGCGGTGTGGACGGGCCGGGACGACGCCGACCGGCAATCGGCCAGCGGCGTCTACTTCGTCCGGCTTGCCGCGGACGGCACCGCCGAGATGGGCAAGCTGGTCCTGGTGAAGTGATGTAGCCTCACAAGCGAAGGCCGGCGGCACCCCAGGGGACCGCCGGCCTTCTTCCGTGCTGCCAGCGCCTACTTCTGCGGCGCGGCCTTGAACTTCTCCAGGGTCTGCTGGAAGTTCTTGCGATCGGGCATCAGCTGCACGGCCTGCTCTTCCAGCTCGATCGCCTTCGCGACGTCGCCGCGCAGGAACGCGATCTCCGCCGCGGTGTCCAGGAGGTTGGCCTTGTCGCCGTTCGCGGTGGCCAGCTTCGCGCCCTTCATCGCCAGGTCGAACGCCTCGGCGTGATTGAGGTCGTTCTCGCAGCACCACCAGGCGAAGTCGTTGAGCTGGGAGGGGTCGTCCTGCCAGCCGGCGGGCATCGCCGCGCGCTTGAGGCGCAGGGCCTTCTCCGGATCCTTCTTGATGAGGAGCGCGGCGTCGATCTCCAGCTCCTGGCGCCCGGCGAGGACGTCGGGATCGGTGGCGGTGGCCGTGGCGTCCAGGGCGTCCTGCAGCACGGGAATGTAGGTCTCCGGCGGCGCGACGCGCTTCACGATGCTCGCGACCATGAGGTGGTCGTCCGGCGTGGCGGCGGGATCCGCGATGATCTCCTGGCCGGCGGCGACGACGTCGTCGGGCGTGAACTGCTTGGCGCGCAGTCCGTAGAACATGGCCAGGAACGACTTCGTCCGCAGCTCGGGAACGAGTTGCGGGTCCAGCTTCATCGCCTCGCGATAGTACGTCACCGCGTCGCCGTTGGCCCCGGTCGCTTCGCTGTACGACGCCAGCGAGAGCGAGAGAGGCAGGCTCGGCGCCTTGGCGAAGGCCTCCTTCTTCTCGGCGATGGTGCGGCGGTCGGCGAGGGCGCCATCCACGGTCTTCATGAACGGCTCCGCGCCCTCGTACCCGGCCCAGCGGTCGGTGACCGCGCCAGCCGCGTTCACGAGGGCGAAGGTCGGGTACATCCGGACCTCGTACGTCTTGGCGAGGGCGATCCCGTCGCCCTTCTCGCAGTCGTTCTTGAGGAGGACGACCTTGGGCAGGTAGTCGCGCAACGACTGGTTCTCCTTCACCTCACGGGCGAAGACCTTGCAGCCGCTTCACCAGTCGGTGTAGAAGTCGATGAGGATGGGCGTGCCGTGCTGCTTCGAGAGCGTGACGGCCTCGTCCCAGGAGTGCGCGATGACCGGTTCGGCGGCCTGCGCCACGCCGGCGAGCGCGATCAGGGCCAGGATCACGAGGATGGGTTTGCGCATGCGGGAAACCTCCAGAAGGATGGTACGACCTCGCTCAAGCTAGTCGAGAGCGGACGCGCCTACAAGTCGAGGTAGCGTGGCGGGAACTCAAGATGTAGGATTTCCCGGCGCGCAAACCCAATGGCGAGACGGGCTTGGGCCGTCCCAAAAAGACAGGATCAGTCCGCAATGGATTTCCCCGTCTTTCATCTCGACGTCCTCGGCAACCGCGCCCTCATCGCGGTGATCGCCACGGTCCACGTCCTGATCAACCACATGCTCGCGGTCGGCCTCGCGCCCCTCGTGGTGTTCCTGGAGTGGCTGGGCATCCGTACCGGCGACGACCAGTGGGACCGCCTCGCCTACCGGATCCTGTTCGTCGGCTTCATCGTCACCACCAGCCTCGGCGCGCTCACCGGCGTGGGAATCTGGCTGTCGACGAGCCTGGTGAACCCGACGGCGATCGGATCGCTGATCCGCGTCTTCTTCTGGGCCTGGTTCATCGAGTGGACCGTCTTCGTGACCGAGGTCGTGCTCATCCTGGCGTACACGCTGACCTGGCGCACCGCGTGGGGTCGGGCCCACAAGCGCGCGCACCTGGGCCTCGGCGTGGCGCTGGCGGTCGCGTCGTGGCTGACCATGGCCATCATCGTCGCGATCCTCGGCTTCCAGATGGACACCGGCGTCTGGACCGTGCAGCCCGGCTTCTGGACCGCGGTCCTCAATCCGCTCTACCTGCCGCAGCTCTTCTTCCGGACCCCGTTCGCCCTGGTCACGGCGGGCATGTTCGGGCTGTTCCTGGCGTTCCTCTTCACGGATCGCGGCAGCGACTTCCGCGCCCAGGCGGTGCGCACCCTCTGCGGCTGGACCCTGGCCTTCAGCGCCGCCTGGCTCGTGGGCGCCGTGTCCTACTGGCGCGCCATCCCCGAGCGCATGTTCGCGAACCTGCCGGTGGCGATGACCACCCTGGCCTACCAGACCTTCCTCGACCCCCTGCGCTGGCTGGTGGGCCTGTCGGTGGGCGCGCTGCTGGCCGTCTGCGCGTGGGGCGTCACGGCGCCGCGCCGGCTGCCGATGCTCGTCGGCGTGGTCCCCGTGGTGCTCGCCGTCTGGCAGCTCGCCTACTTCGAGCGGGTGCGCGAGTTCGTCCGCAAGCCGGACGTGATCGCGTCGTACATGTACAGCAACGCGCTGCGCGCGCAGGACTATCCGCTGTACGCGCAGGACGGCCTGCTGACGTACGCGACCTACACGCCGGTGCGCGAGGTGAACGACGCCACGCGGCTCGCGGCGGGCCGCGAGATGTTCCGCCTCGCCTGCACGCGTTGTCACACCACGGACGGCATCAACGGCGTCGTGCAGAAGTTCACGACGCTGTACGGCGCGCAACCGTGGGACGCCAAGGTGGTGCGCACCTACCTCGACGGGATGCACAACACCCGGCCCTTCATGCCCCCGGTGCCCGGCACGGCTGCCGAGAAGGATGCGCTCGCCGCCTTCGTCGTCGCCCTGCAGCATGACCGCCAGCCTCTGTCCGGCGCCCAGACCGCCGGCGTCCGCTAGGAAGGACCATGGAGCTTACGCCGATCCCGCGCGATATTCCGCTGGCGTTGCCGGCGGACGCCGTCCTGCTGCAGACGCTGCTCGTCCTGCTGTTCCTGTGGCACATCCTGTTCGTGAACCTGATGGTGGGCGGGTCGTTGCTGACCCTGGTCTTCGAGCTGATCGGCCGCCGGCGCCGCGGCTTCGACGCCCTCGCCAAGGAGATCGCCGGCACGGTGACCGTGAACAAGAGCCTCGCCGTGGTCTTCGGCGTGGGCCCGCTGCTCGCGATCAACGTGCTCTACACGGTGCACTTCTACTCGGCGAATGCGCTCACCGGCGCCGCCTGGATCGCGATCGTGCCGCTGGTGACCGTCGCCTTCCTGATCACCTATCTGCACAAGTACACGTGGGACCGGATGCCGAAGTCGTGGCACATCGCCCTCGGCGCCCTGGGCGCGGCGATGTTCCTCTACATCCCGCTCATCTTCCTCGCGAACATCAACCTGATGCTGTTCCCGGCGAAGTGGGTCGAGGTGCGGGGCTTCGCCTCCGCGTTCGCGCTGCCCAACGCGGGCCCGCGGTACTGGCACTTCCTCACCGCGAGCATCGCCGTGAGCGCGCTGTTCCTGCTGGTCTACTTCCTGCGCGCCGGCTACCCCATCGAGAAGAAGGTGCCGGACCTGACGCGGGCCGACCTGCGTCGTCTCTTCTATGGCATCGCCCTGGGCGCCACCTGCGCGCAGGTGCTCTTCGGCCTGCTCGTGCTGATCACCCTGCCGAAGATCGGCCTGAGCCCGACGCTCTACCTGGTCATCGGCGTCGGCGCGACCTTCGCGACGGCGGCCGCGGTGCTCATGAGCCGCGAGGTGGTCGCGCCGGCGACGAACGCCCTGCCGCGCGGCGTGGCGGTCTTCGCGCTGATCACCCTGACCGCCTTCGCCATGGGCTACGGTCGTCACCTCTATCGCGAGAACGCGCTGCGCGAGCACCGGCGCCTGGTCGCGACCCACACCGCGGACGTGGGCTGGCTGACCGCCGCCGCGCAGTGGCGTGAGGCCACCGGCCAGGGCCTCGCCGCCGTGCCGCTGGGCAAGAAGATCTTCGACAGCACGTGCGCCGCCTGCCACGCCAAGGACCGGGTTCTGGTGGGCCCGTCGCTGCAGGAGATCGCGACCATCTACGCCGGCAACCCGCAGGGGATCGTCACCTGGACGGGCAATCCCGGCAAGAAACGCCCGGGCTTCCAGCAGATGCCCGCCTTCAAGCTCGGCGACGAGAAGCTGAAGGCCGTCGCCGAGTACGTCCTCGAACTCGGCGCCGCGACCGGTGGTTGAGGTGGTCATGGCGCGGTTCGCCGCGGACGAACCGCACGGCGACCTGGCGCTGACCGGGCAGGTGCACCGCAGTCCGTCCGGACTGCGGCTACGCTACGACCTCGCCGGCGACGTCGGGCGCCTGTCGCTGCCGGCCCCGGCGGCGCCACCCCGGCGCGCCAACGGTCTCTGGCAGGACACCTGCTTCGAGCTCTTCGTCGCCGCACCGGGCACGACGGCCTACCGCGAGTTCAACCTCGCGCCGTCCGGCGACTGGAACGCGTACCGCTTCACGGCCTACCGGCAGGACGGCGAACCCGACCCCACGGTGACGACGCTGCCCTTCGCCGTCTCGCGCGGCCTCGACCACTTCCGGCTGGAAGCCGAGGTCATCGTACCCTCCTCACCGCTCGAGATCGGCCTGACCGCCATCGTCCGCGACCAGACCGGCGCGCTCAGCCACTGGGCCCTGCATCACGCCGGGGCCCGGCCGGACTTCCATCTGCGCGCGTCCTTCGTGTTGCGGGTGTGATGGAACCGGTGGCACCGGCTGCATAGCGTGGTCAGGTTGTCGGCCCGGTTCGAACCTCCCTCGGCGCGCGGGACGACGTGATGGATCTCGAGGAACCTCGTCGCCCCGCACCGCGTGCAGCGGTGGCGATCCCGTGCCAGCACTGCGGCCCGCATCGACGGCGCGATGGTGCTCCGCAGAGGACCGTTTGCTTCGCAAACGACGGCCTCCGCCTGCGCTGCCGTCAGCAGCTTCTCCCCGTGGCTGGTGACCACCGCCACCTCCTCGCACACGGGGCACCGCCGCACCACGATCTGTATGCCGGAGCGTGACTTGCGCGACTTGTGCCGGCGCAAGTCGCCCGCCTCCACCAGCGCTTCCAGCGCCGACAGCAGCACCTCCTCCCGCCCCGTCCCCCGCGGCACCAGCCCCAGCTTGTACGCCCGCTCGAGCAGCGCCTCGTAGCGTGCGAGTTGCAGGCCGTCGAGCCGGAAGCTGACCGTGGTCGGTGGGTCGCACACGGCCTCAGCTGGCGAATCGACGTCCGCCCGCCGCGCCTTCGCGCGGGCACGCGCCTTCTTCACCTCCTGCGCCAGCTCCCGCCGGCCCACCGTCGTCGCCGTCGCGACCCACCGCGCCTCGCTCGCCGGCGTCGCGACCCGCGCCACCTGCTGCGCCTTGGTCCAGCCGATCTCGCCGGCCGCAACGGCCTGCTTCAGCTGCGGCAACCTCTCGAAATCCTCGGCCAGCCGCCGGAACTGGAAGTACCGGTCCTTCGAAAAGCCGAGCCCCTCGACGGCGTAGAGTTCGAGGGACGCGTATCCCAGTTCAAGGTACAGCGACCGCCGGGCAACCTCGGCGAACCACAGCGCCGCGCACTCGCGAGCGCGGTCGACGGCGGCCAGGGCCTGGCGCAGGGATTCATCGACGCGGGCGGCGGGCAATCCGCCGGCAAAAACTGGCAGAGTGAAGGCAGCCATGAGACGGCTCGCGTTTCCGGGAGGAGAGGTGTAAGGCGAAAATAAAGCGAATTACACCACGTACGCAAGACCTGTTGGAACGAATTCCCGGCCGATCCCCAAGTTTCCGTGTCGACAGTATTCAGTATCCCGCCACAGTGACGGTTGACGCCCGACGGCGAATCGGCCTATCTTCCGCGCGGATGCCGGTCACCGGAGGGAAGTCTCATGAGCCTCGTCAAGAAGCACCTCAAGACGAAGCAGGTGTGCAAGGTCACCTTCCGCCTGCCGAGGGAACTCGCCGGCGGCGCCGCGAGCGTGGCCCTGGTTGGCGATTTCAACGACTGGAACCCCCACGACCTCCCGCTCGAGAAGCTCAAGAGCGGCGATTTCAAGCTCACCATCGACCTCGAATCGGGACGCGAGTATCAGTTCCGCTACCTGATCGACGGCGAGACCTGGCAGAACGACGACGGCGCCGATCGCTACGTCCCCAGCGGTTTCGCCGGCGCGGAGAACTCGGTCGTCGCGATCTGAAAGCTGCCGCATGTTTCAACGCAAGCCGCTGCGCGCGGACGTTGGCGCCGAGATCCTCGCGCGGATGATCGACGGTCGCCTGCCGCCCGGGACCCGGATCAACGAGGTCCACCTGGCGACCGATCTCGGCATCAGCCGCACGCCGTTGCGCGAGGCCATGCTCGGCCTGCTCGCGGACGGCGCGCTGGAGTCGGTGATGGGTCGCGGCTTCCGCGTGCCGCCGCTCGGCGCCGCCGAGATCGGCGAACTCCTGGACGTGCTGGCGCAGCTAGAGCCCGCGGCCCTGCGCCAGGCGGCGCCCCTCGACGGCCGCGCGGTCATGGAGTTGCAGAACCTCCTCGCCCGCGCCCGCATCGGCGCGGCGGAGACCGGTCCGCAGGTCGAGAGGCTCTACTTCCTGACGCGCACCGCGCTGGGATCCTGCCCGAACGCGACGCTGCGGACGCTGGTCCTGCGGCTGAATCGTCTCACGCTGCGCTACCTGCACGCCGCGCTCGAGCGCGGCTGGGACGACCGCGCCTGGCTCGCGCACTGGTCCGAGATCGCCGAGTCCCTGCGCCGGACAGACCACGCCGCCGCGGCCGCCACCCTCGCCACGGCGCGACAGGACCTCGCCCGCGAGTTCGCAGCGCTGTTCGCCTGATCACCGCTCGGTCAGGAGCCGCCGCAGGTAGGTCACGCCGCCTTCCTCGTCCGCGAATGCGCCGTCGAGCTGCGCCTCGAAGCAGGCGTCGAGCAGGGGCGTGAACGCCGGGCCGGGCGCGACGCCGAGGGCCACCAGGTGTCGTCCCTGGATCAGGGGCGTCGGCGCCGTGGTCGCGAGCCCGAGGTCCGCCGCGCGCGAGAGCAACCAGTCACCCGCGGGAAAAGGCGCCGTGAGGTCGCCCCGGCCGCGCCAGTCGGCGCGCGCGACCCGCACCAGCCGGTCGAGACGACCCACCCGGCGGGCGAGGCGGCGGATCGCGGCGTCGCCGCTGCGCTGCGCGTAGAGCGCCTGCGGCTGGTTGTGCCACTCGACGTGCGGCAGGATCTGCGACACCAGGTCGCGGCGATGGCTGAGGCGGGCCAGCAGGCGCTCGGCGACGGGCATCCCCGCCGCCTGGTGGCCGTGGGTGCGGATCCGCCCGTCCACCACCTCGACGGTGTCGGGCTTGCCGAGGTCGTGGCAGAGCACGGCCAGGCCCACGACGAGATCCTCGAGGCGGTCGCCGACGCGTTCGCGCGCGAAGGCGTCGAGACACAGACCGGTGTGGATCCAGACGTCACCTTCCGGGTGATGCTCGGGTGGTTGCGGGCAACCGACCAGGCGCGCCAGTTCGGGGTAGCCTGCGAGCCAGCCGACGGCCTCGAGGAAGCGTAGGCCGCGCGAGGGCGTGGTTCCCCGCAGGAGCAGCTTCTCCCACTCGCCGGCAATGCGCTCGACGGGCAGGTCGTCGCTGCGGATGCCCCGGCACAGCGCGACGGTCGCCGGGTCCGGGTCGAGATCGAAACGCGCGACGAACTGCATGCCGCGCAGCACGCGCAGGGGATCCTCGGCGAACGCCACGGAACAGTGGCGCAGCCGGCGGGCGTCAAGATCCTCCCGGCCGCGGAGAGGGTCCTCGACCTCGCCGGTGAGCGGATCGAGGTAGACCGCGTTGATGGTGAAGTCGCGGCGGCTCGCGGCCGTCGCGAGGTCGAGTTCGGGATCGCTCTGGACCGCGAAGCCGCGGTGACCGGGCCCCGTCTTCTGCTCGCGCCGGGGCAGGCCGACGTCGATCGGCCAGTCGCGCAGCTTCAGGACGGCGAAGGCCTTGCCGACGCAGTCGAGGCGGTACGCCGCGCCGAGCACCGCCTCGAGACGGTCCGCGGTCAGGTGATGCACCTCGAGATCGGCCTCGTGGACGACGTCGCCGAGCAGCGCGTCGCGGACGCCGCCGCCCTGCAGCCAGGCGCGGCCGCCGGCGTCCCGCACACGCAGGCAAACGTCGCGCACGACGTCCGCCATCGTCTCCTCGTGCCAGCGAATGGTCAACATCTCGGCGCCTTTCCGCCTGGACCGCGCCCGCAACGCCCCGTACATTCGGCCGCATGGACCTCAGTCTAGCCCAAATCGGCATCCTGGTCGCCACCGGCGTGGCCGGCGGCATCGTCTCCGGCTTCGCCGGCGTCGGCGGCGGCGTGGTCATGGTGCCGGTCCTGCTCGTGCTCTACCGCGCCTGGGGCGTGCCGGAGGCCATGATCGTGCAGGCCGCGATGGGCACCTCGCTCGCCGTCGGCGCCTGCAGCACCGCCTCCTCGGCGGTGCGCCACCACCGTCACGGCCGGGTGCTGTGGTGGCTGGTGCCGGCGATCTTCCCCGCCTCCATGGCCTGCGCAGCGGCCGGCGGCTGGCTCGCGTCGCAGATCGAGGGCCGCTGGCTGCAGGTGTTCCTCGGACTCGCCCTGATTTACGCGGCCATCAGCCTGGTGTTGAAGACGGAGCCCGCGGAGACCGACCGGGCGGCCGCCCCCCGCCGCCCCTGGTGGCAATGGGCTCCCGTCGGCGCGGGGGTCGGCCTCTTCGCGGGACTGAGCGGTCTCGCGGGCGGCGTGGTGCTGGTGCCGGCCCTGGCGCTGCTCGGCCGCGTGCCGGCGCGGTTCCTCGCGGGCACGAGCAGCGCCGTGGTGATGTTCACCTCGCTCGCCGGCGCCGTCAGCTACGTCGCGAGCGGGCCCTCGCCCGCGATCGGCAAGGCCTTTGCCGGCTACGTCAACGTCGGCGCCGCCGTCTGCCTCGCTCTCACCGCGATCCCCGGCGCGCAGGTCGGGGCCTGGCTCAACCGCAAGGTTGGCGGCACCTGGTTCCGCCGCGCGTTCGCGGCCCTGCTCGTGTTCGTCTCGGTCCGCCTGCTGATGACCGCCTAGTCGCCTAACCGCCAGCGCAACCCCACCAGCCCGAGAAACTCGAGGCTGGGCTGGTTGATGGCCGCGTCGGCGTCGTCCATGCGGTCGCCGATGGCGAAGGCCGTGTCGAGCACCAGGCCCACGCCCCAGGGCCGGCCGGTGACGTCGAAGTTCTCGTTGCCCCCGACGAAGTCGAAAGTGCCGGTGAAGAAGGCCTTGCGCGCGCCGAGGCCGAGGTTGACGGGTGACGTGCCGAGATGCGCGACCGGGTGCACCAGGTCGAACCGCAACTGCCAGGCGTGCCCATCCTCGGTCGGCGTGCCGTTGGTGTTGTTGTTGATGAACACGTGGCGCGCGTCCAGCGGGATGCCGGCGTCGCGGCCGGAGTAGGCCGCCGACACGCGCAGCGCGAGCGGCAGGTCCCGGGTGAAGTGATGGAAGGTGACGTCGGCCTGGGCGCCGAAGCCGGCGGTGGCGCCGACGCCCAGACCGGCCGTGGTGTGCGCCGAGGCCGCCGTCGCGGCCGCGAGGATCAGGGCGAGGGCGAGGGTTCGCAGTAACGACATCGTCGATTCCTCCTCCGTTGCGAAACGCAGGTGTTGCGATGAGGAATCGAGTCCAGTATCAAGTCCCGTGCCTTTCGCGCAGCTCGCGCGCCGCCGCGGTCATCGCGGCGAGCTTGGCGGCGGCCGTCGTCTCGTCGTTGACGCAGCGGTTGGCGAAGCAGCCGAAGCCGCAATCGGGGTTCAGGAAGACTTGTGACGGCGTGAAGTAGCGTAAGGCTCCTTCGACGCGGCCGATGATGTCCGCGACCGGCTCGGCGGTCGCGGTACGTGGATTGACGACGCCGAGCCCGATCTCACGATCGGCCAGCGCCTCCCCCACCACGGCGATATCCCCGGCCCGCGGCGTCGCGTACTCCAGGACGAACTGCTGCACGCGCATGGCCTTGAACGCCGGCACCAGGCGCGCGTAGTCGCCGGTCAGCAGCACCTCCTCCTTGCGGCTCCAGTTGCCGCGGCAGACGTGCAGTCCGGTGCGCACTCCCGTGACCCCGTCCACGACGCGGTTCAGGAGGTCGGCGGCGTATTCCAGCTCGGCACCCGCATCCCGGCGGGTGGCAAGCGTCGCTCACATGAAGGTGCGGCGATCGCACTCCTCGCTCATCACGATCTCGGTCAACACCGGCTCGTCGAATTGCACGAAGGCGGCGCCCGCGTCGCGCAGCTCGATCAGCTCGTCGCGCAGGATGCGCACCACGTCCTCGCCCATCACGGTCTTGCTGGGGTACGCCTTGCCCGTGAAGGCGCCGACCCACATCGAGCGCGTGAGCAGATAGGGACCGGGCAGCGTGACCTTGACGGGCTTGTCGGTGAGCTGCTGCACGAAGCGCAGGTCCTCGACGGCCAGGGGTTCGCGCCGCTCGAGGCGGCCGACGCAGGTCGGGTTGCGGATGGCGGAGGCGGGCACGTCGAGGGTGTCGAGCATCTCCTCGAAGCCCGACTTGTCCTCCACCGTGTCGAGCATCTCGGCCAGCGACATCAGCTGCGTGCCGGCGAGCTTCTCGGTGACGAAGGAGTAGAAGTTGTCGCGGCGCTGCTCGCCGTCCACGACGACGTCCACGCCCGCCTCGAGCTGTGCCGCCACGCAACGGCGCACCTCGCCGTCGGCGACGCGGTCGAACTCGGCGCGGGACAGGCGCCCTTGCTGGCGGTCGCGCAGCGCGCGCAGCAGGTCCCGCGAACGCGGCCAGCTGCCGACCTGGGTGACGGAGAAAGGAAGCACGCGGTCTCCTTCTAGATGGTGGTCATCTGGGTTTCGAGCCGGGCGGCCTTCGCCAGCGTCGCGGCCAGGGGCGAGCGGCGCAGGACGTCGTCCCACACCGCGCGCACCCGCGCCTCGTCGTCCAGGGTGGAGACGAAGACCTTGATCTTCACGACTTCGAGCGACGGATCGCCCTCCTCCAGGCCGAGGTGGGCGAGCACGTCGTGCAGCTTCGCGCGGACGGTGATCTCCACGTCGTCCACCTGCAGGCCGGCGCGCGCGCAGGCGGTGGCGAGGCCGGTGGCGAGGTCGCCGGCCAGCGCCCCGAGCAGGTACTCTACGGCGGACGGGTGCTCGTCCTTCTCCTCGAAGCTCGCCGGCTGCCCGACGACGAAGGAGAAGTTGCGGCAATACGCCGTGGTGCGCATGCCGCCGGTGGACCGCGCGCGCAGCCGCCACTCGTATTCGCGGGCGCGGGCCTTGTCGTCGGCCAGCGCCGCCGCCTCGGTCGCCACGGCAACGCCGCGGCGCACGAAGAACCGCTTCTGCCCCGCCACCTCCCCCGGCAGCTCGCCGAGGTACTCGTGGCCGGCCATGCGGCACCAGGGCGGCAGGTCGTCGCCCACCGTGCGCTCACGGCTGCGCAGTTCGAGGATGCCGCCCGCGGGCACGCGTTGCATGTGCTCGCGGATCAGCAGCACCAGGCCGGAACCGCAGTCGAGATCGCCCCCGTCCAGCAGGTGGTCGGGGATCAGGTCGCCAGGCTCGCTCATCGTGGTCCTCTCAGTACCCGACGCAGGGCGAGCCCTGCGACAGCCACTCGACCAGGGCCGCGCCGCCGGCCGCCGTCGCGCCGGGCACCAGCATGTCGTCGGTGATGGCGCGCTTCTTCATGCACGGCGAGCAGACCAGGATCTTGCCGCCGTTGGCAACGAACTTCGCCACCAGCTCGCTCAGCGGCGCGAAGGGCGCGCCGACGGAGACCTTCTCCATCTCGCCCTTGACCGCAGCCCAGACGCCGTCGGCGCTCAGGAAGATCATGGTCTCCTTCTCGCTGCCGACCGCGGCGTTCGCCACGACGAAGCCCAGGGTCGCCTTGTCCTCGTCCGTCTTGCACTGGGTGATGGTCACGCAGAACTTCTCGGCCATGGTGTCAGTCCTTTCGCTTCTCGATGAGGAAGAACGGAGGCGAGGCCTCCAGGAGGCGGTGCCCCGTGAGGCGGCACCACGCCGGCACCTCGACGGGCGCGCCGGCGTCGCGGCTGGCGACCATGAGCACGGCGCCCGGCGCCAGCTCGGCGATCTGAGCGCGCAGCTCGAGGATGAAGTCGCCGCAGCCGCGGTCGAAGCTGTCGAAGACGTCGTCGAAACGCCAGTGCCGGGGATAGCCGCTCATGGGCGCAGATCCCGGCGAGGAGGCAGACGGCGGGGACGACCCGTCAGACGACGGGCGCGAGGCGGGCGGCGGTCCTGGGAGCCCGACGAACTGCCGGGCCGCGGGACGCCTTTCACAGGTGATGTCGCAGGCTGCGACGCACCATCGGGGTCCTTTCGACGCCGATCACTTTAGCACGCCGCCCGGCCGCCGACAACCCGTCCAGATTGGGCTAGGCTTTGGCACGACACTCGCTACAATGGAAACGACCATTCAATTCCCAGCGGGAGCCCCGGAGATTCCCGTCATCGCCCGATGAGTCGTTCAGGGAGGTATTCGACGTGAAATCCCACTCTATTCTGGCCATTCTGATCCTGGCGCTCGGTCTGTGGGGCTGCGGCGGGGACGACGACGGCGGCACGCCGGTCGATCCCGTGACGCCCGAAGAGGAAGCCGCTGCCAACCAACTGGCCACCGAGGCCATGACGGACCTGATGGGCGACATGGAGGAAGCCATGCCCGACGGTCCCGATCCGGGAGCGATCATGGAGATGGACGTCGAGACCTACCTCGGCGCCGTCGACGACGCCCTGGCGCTCGACCCCAACTGCGCCAACGCCCATTTCCTGGCCGCCATTCTCGAGTTCATCGTGATGGCGCAGGATGAGGAACTGGCGAACTGGGCCCTCGACGCCAGCGACCAGCTCGGCGATCTCATGGGCGGCATGCCCCTCTCGCCGTTGCCGCAGGCGTCCCTGCTGCGCGGCGGCATCCTGGGCCGCAGCTTCGAGATCATGCACCGCGCGCCCCTGGCCATGGTGCCCTCGGAGCGGGAGATGCGCGTGTTGCGGGACGACAAGGTCGCCATTCCGCTGATCCGCACCCTGCAAGGCATCATCCGCAACCGTACCCTCCCCTCGACCGACCGCATCGTCGCGCACCTGAACGCCGTGGAATCGCACGCGGACTGGGCGCTGCTGATCATCGACGAGGGCGATACCACCGAGCTGGACCTCGGCGAGGTCTACGTGCTCGATTCGGTGGTGCGCGCGCTGCGCGCCGGCCTGCAGGTCGCCACCGCCTACGACGTCGAGCCGGCGCCGGACGGCGATTATTCCTGGCTGGCTGCCATGAACGGTGGCGGCGGTTACACCGGTTACGAGGTGCGCCCCGGCACGGCTGCCGGCGACACCCTGGTGCTCATCGACGACGAAGAGCTCGACATCGATCGGCAGGAGATCTTCATCACCGGCGTCGCGGGCCTGCTCGCGCCCAGCAGCGACTTCCTGACCCTCTGGACCGACCCCTGGTCCGGCGCCACGGCCATGCAGGCCGGATACAACGAGATGAACACGCTGCTGTCCCGTCTCGAGACAGCTTACGCCTTCATCCAGGACGAGGACGACGACCAGTCCGACGACATCATCTCCCAGATGCTCATCGCGGAACTCGACGCCGCGGTCGCGGAGATCGGCGCGGGACTGCCCGAGTGGATCGGCACCTGGGAGACCATTCCCGACGTCATCGCCTGGATCGAGGACATCCTGTCCGGTCCCTACACCATTCCGATCCAGCTGAACGAGACGGAGACCTACGACCTGACGGTCGACCTCTCCGCCCTCTTCCTGGAGCCGGTGGCCGACTGGAAGACCAAGCTGCCCTATCACGAGTTCCTGGACCGCGAGGCGTGGGCGACCTACATCGAAGACTACGTCTACGGCCCCTACAGCGGCTACGATCCCGACGCGACCTACATGTACACGGTCGACGGCGAGGACATGTCGTTCACCAACATCGGCTACATGATGTACGTGGGCTCGGAGTGGGAGTCGTCCGCGCCCCTGATCTTCCTCGACGGCCCCGGCGGCGACGAGGTCGAGCCGGACGAGTTCCCGTACTTCCCCGACTACACCTTCGGCGGACTGTTCCCGAACATGAACCGCTCGGGCTGGCTGACGCTGATGGGCGACGTGCCCGTCAACTGAGCCGCGAGCCGGTAACGACAGCGGGCGCCGCGATCGCGCGGCGCCCGTTTCGTATCCCTCGCCGCCGCCCTACTTCGGCGCGACCTCGCCCGGGTTGCGCTTGATGACGCTGGTCGCCAGCGCGATCATGCTGCCGACGTCGGAGAGGTTGGCCGGCAGCACCAGCGTGTTGCCCGCCTTGGCCAGGTTCCCGAACTCGGCGACGTACTGCTCCGCCACGCGCAGCTGCATGGCCTCGTTGCCGCCGGGGCCGTGGATCGCCGTCGCGACCTGGCGCAGGCCCTCGGCCGTGGCGGTGGCGACGGCCAGGATGGCCTCCGCCTCGCCCTGGGCTTCGTTGATCTGCTGCTGGCGCTTGGCCTCGGACTCCTTGATCACCCGCTGCTTCTCGCCCTCGGCGCGGTTGATCTGCGCGTCGCGCTCGCCCTCGCTGGTGAGGATGGTGGCGCGCTTCTCGCGCTCGGCGCGCATCTGCTTCTCCATGGCTCCGAGCACGTCGCGCGGTGGGTTGATGTTCTTGATCTCGTAACGGAGCACCTTGACGCCCCACGGCTCCGACGCCTTGTCCAGCTCCTGCACCACCTGCAGGTTGATGGTCGCGCGCTCCTCGAAGGTGCGGTCTAGATCGATCTTGCCGATCTCGCTGCGCAGCGTGGTCTGGGCGAGCTGGGCGATCGCGAAGACGTAATCGGCGATGCCGTAGGAGGCGCGCTGCGGATCGAGCACCTTGAGGTAGAGCACGCCGTCGACGCCGACCTGGACGTTGTCGCGCGTGATGCACACCTGCTCGGGGATGTCGGTCGCCATCTCCTTGAGGCTGTGCTTGTAGGCGACCTTCTCGACGAACGGCACCAGGATGTGGAAGCCGGCCTGGATGGTCTTGCGGTACTTGCCGAGGTACTCGACCACGTACGCCGACTGCTGCGGCACCACGATGGCCGTCCGGGCGATGATGATCAGCACCAGGATCACGACGGCGACGACAGCGATGATGGTCTCCATGAACGTCCCCCTCGGGCTTAGAGCTCGGACCGCACGTGGAGGGTCAGTCCATCCACGCGCACCACGACACACCGGTCCCCGGCGACCAGGTCGCCGACGCCGTCATTCTGCGCATCCCACGCGGACCCGCGCAGATCGACCCGCCCCCGGGCCCCGGCCGGGATGTCCTGGCGGGCGACGCCGGACTCCCCCTCCAGTTCCGGCAGCATCTCGCGGTCCGCGGTCAGCAGCTTGCGCTTCCAGCGTCCGCGATAGACCACCAGGCCGACGATGGCCAGGCCCGCGAACAGCAGCCACTGGCCCCACACCGGCAGCTCGACGCCGAACACGGCGAGCAGCCCGACCACCAGGCCGGCGATGCCGAAGAACACCAGGTAGAAATCCGCGGAGATGATGACCTCGGCCGCCAGCAACACGGCGCCGAGCACGATCCAGAACCACCAGGCCATGATAGCCCCCTCCTGTTCACGACGATCCCGGCAGGATGCTACGGGCCGGGTTCGACGTCGTCAACCGGGGCTCTTACCCGCGCGGGGCGGACTTTATGCGGCGCGATCGGCGCAAGCGCAGCGCCACGAACAGCAGCGGCAGCAGCAGCAACCCGATCGCCAGCGGCAGCGCCAGCGCGAGGAACGCCAGGACCACCGAGGCACCGGTCTCCGCCGTCGCCAGCATTGGATTGCCGAGACCGGCCGTGGTGACCGAGGAGCCGACCCGCAGGGCAGCCGTTCCCAGCTGCACCACCCCGGCCACGCCCCCGCCCGCGATGATCGCCAGGGGCCAGCGGATCGCGGGGTCCAGATGCACCATGGTCGCCGCGGCCAGCAGCGCGCCGCCGACCGCCGCCGCCGGCGCGGCGATCACGTCGAGCGCGTGATCGAGCCACGGCACGTGGTAGGCGATCACCTCGAGCAGCGTCGCCACCGTGAACGTGGTGAGCGCCGCCCTGGTGGCCAGGAACGCGAACCCGGGGTCGAGCGTGACCCGCCCCAGGTTCGCCGCGACCGACACCAGCAGGAACGGCACGAAGATCCGCAGCCCCACCGCCGCGGCGAGACCGATGCCCAGCAGGATGCCGACTGCGATCTCCATCAGCGGCCGCCCAGGTCCCGGTGCGCCCCGACCAGTTCGTCCACCACGGCCGGTTCGGCCAGGGTCGAGACATCGCCGAGGTCCGCGTACTCGCCCGCGGCGATCTTGCGCAGGATGCGGCGCATGATCTTGCCGGAGCGGGTCTTGGGCAGGCCGGCGGAGATCAGGACGACGTCGGGCGTGGCGAACGACCCGATGACCTGCCGCACCTGCTGCTTCAGCTGGCCTTGCAGCTCGTGCGCCTCGACGGCCGCGTAGTCGGGATTGATCAGCACGTAGGCGAAGATGCCCTGGCCCTTGATCTCGTGGGGGAAGCCGACGACGGCGGCCTCGGCGACGGCGTCGTGCGCGACCAGCGCGGCCTCGACCTCGGCGGTGCCCAGGCGGTGGCCGCTGACGTTGATGACGTCGTCGACGCGGCCGGTGATCCAGTGGTAGCCGTCGTCGTCGCGGCGGCAGCCGTCGCCGGTGAAGTAGAGGCCGCGGAAGCGCTCGAAGTAGGTCTCGTGGAAGCGGTGGTGGTCGCCGTAGATGGTGCGCGCCTGGCCGGGCCAGCTGTGGCGCAGGCAGAGGTTGCCGGTGGCGGCGCCCTTGAGCTCCTGGCCGTCGTCGTCCACCAGGACGGGGCGCACGCCGAAGAAGGGCAGCGTGGCCGAGCCGGGCTTCATGGGCGTGACGCCGGGCAGCGGCGTGATGAGGATGCCGCCGGTCTCGGTCTGCCACCAGGTGTCGACCACGTTGCAGCGGCCGTTGCCGACCACGTCGTGGTACCACATCCAGGTGTCCGGACCGATGGGCTCGCCGACGGTGCCGAGGGTGCGCAGGGTGTCGCGGCGGTACGGCGTCACGAAGGCGTCGCCGGCGCGGTTGAGGGCGCGGATCGCGGTAGGGGCGGTGTAGAAGATGTTCACGCCGAGGTCGTCGACGATGCGCCAGTAGCGGCCGGCGTCGGGGTAGACGGGCGTGGACTCGAACATCACCGTGGTGGCGCCGTTGCACAGCGGCCCGTAGATGATGTAGGTGTGGCCGGTGATCCAGCCGAGGTCGGCGGCGCAGAAGTAGATGTCGCCGTTCTGGTAGTCGAACACGGCCTTGTGCGTGTAGGCGGCGTAGACCAGGTAGCCGCCGGTGGTGTGCAGCACGCCCTTCGGCTTGCCCGTCGAGCCGCTGGTGTAGAGGATGAAGAGCGGCTCCTCGGACCCCATCCACTCGACGCTGCAGGTCGAGCGCTGCTTGCGGCACTCCTCGTCGAGCCACAGGTCGCGGCCCACGCGCATGGGCACCTCGGTGGCGGTGCGGCGCGCCACCAGCACGCTCTCGACCTGCGAGAGGCCGTCGACGGCGCGGTCGACGATCTCCTTCAGGTGCAGCACGCGTCCCCCGCGCAGGCCCTCGTTGGCGGTGATGACCACCCGGGCGCCCGAGTCGAGGATGCGGTCGCGCAGCGACTCGGCGCTGAAGCCCGCGAAGACCACCGAGTGCACCGCGCCGATGCGCGCGCAGGCCAGCATCACGTAGGCGAGCTCGGGGATCATCGGCAGGTAGACGATGACCCGGTCGCCCTTGCGCACGCCGTGGTGCTTGAGGACGTTCGCCACCCGCGCGACGTGGTGCTTGAGCTGGCGGTAGGTGATGTGCTCGTACTCGCCCGGCTCGTCCTTGGCCCAGATGATCGCCGTGCGGTCGCCCCGTTCCATCAGGTGCCGGTCGACGCAGTTGTAGCACGCGTTGAGCCGGCCCCCGAGGAACCAGCCCATGTCGGTCTCCTCGTAGTCGCTGTCGAACACGTTGTGCCACTTGTGATACCAGCTCACCGTCTCCTCGGCCCGCTGCGCCCAGAACACCTCCGGCGCATCGAGGGAGAGCCGGTGCAGGCGATGGTACTCGTCGAGGGTGGGGACGACGGGCTTGCGGCCGGGATGCGCGTGGGGCTCGATCATGGCACTCTCCTGTTCGCGGGGTGAAAACAGACGGGCATTCTAGCCGGAAATCGGCGTCGCCGCCCCCCTTCGCGCCGCTGAAAATGACCGTCCCTGATTATTGTATACAGAAGTCCTCTGTCTTGTTATGGTGTGCCCGTAGGTCCGAATGGAGGTCATCTGTATGAAACGACCTTACACGCCACCGCATGTCGTGACCCGTGAAGTTCACTTCGGCGTTTACGGGGACTATGGCAGCCAGGGCGGCGACCAGACCTTCACCGGCGGCCCGGCGGCCCCGCAACGCCTCGGCGGGTGGGGACAGGACACCGGGTCCTGAGGAAAGACAGCGGGCCGAACCCCTCGGGGCCCGGCCCGTGTTCGCGTCGTCTACTTCACCGCCGCCAGCGTCTGCTGGGGGTGGATCAGCGTGATCTCCGGATGCTCCGGATTCGGCGTCGCGTTCTTCTGGATGAGATCCACGACCTCCACCGGCGTCAGCTTCGGATTCTTCGCGAAGATCTTGCCCGCCAGGTTGCAGACCTGGGGCGAGGCCATCGAGGTGCCGCTCATCGGCATGCGCGTGCCGCCCGGCACGTAGCTCTCGACCTCGAAGCCGCTCGCGTAGACGCGGACGGTCTTGCCGCCGCTGGTGAACGACGTCGGGTCGCCCGCCTGGTCGACGGCGCCGACCACCAGCAGGTTCGGCAGGTCCCAGCACGAGGGAATCACGCGGTCGAAGGCGACGTCGTTGTCGTCGTTGCCGGCGGCGCAGACGTAGAGGATGTCCGGGGTGGCCTCGATGGCGCCCTTGAGGCCCGCTTCGAGGATGTCGAGCATCTCGCCGGCGAGCTTCGCGCGGTCCTCGGCGGAGGCGCCGACGCCGTTGGCCTCGAGCCCCGACTCGATCTCCTTGAATGACCAGCCCCAGCTCATGTTCACGACGCGCACGCCCGCGGCCCGGAAGTACTTCGTGGTGCGGGCGTAGTCGTCGGCCCAGCGCTTGGCGATCTCGTGGGTCATCGCCTGCGGCGGCGTGTGGTAGTCGAAGGTGATGCGCGCGCAGAGCAGCTTCGCGTAGGGGTTGCCGGCGGCGGCGATGCCCGCCACGTGCGTGCCGTGCGCGTAGAGGCCGTAGAAGGCGAGTGACGTCATGAAGCCCTCGACCTGGTCGGGCGGCAGCTGCGCCATGGCGGCGCGCACGGCGTCGGCCTCGGGGCTGGCGATGGCGGCCTGCAGGTCCATGACGCCCTTGATGTGGCCCTGGGCCTGCTCGACCTTGCCGTCCATGTCGCCCAGCGGATGCAGCAACGACGGGTTGGGCCTGGCGTCGAGGTCGAAAGCGATGCCGTGCAGATCGTCGACGAAGCCGTTGCCGTCGTCGTCCTTGCCGTTGGCCTGCTCGCGCGGGTTGGTCCACACGGCGTCGCCGTAGATGGCCGTGTCCACGCCGGAGTCCCAGATGCCGACGACGACGGGCCCGTAACCCTTACCCGGCTCGAGCGCGGCGTCGCGCGCGGGCCAGATGTCGTTCTTGGCGACCTGGTGGTTCTCGATGTAGGCGCCGAAGATGGCGACGACGTCGTCGCGCAGGGGCAGCATCATGCGCTTGGCGAGGCCGAGGTTCAGAAGGCCGCGGGCCACGTCGCCGCCCACCTCGCCCGACTTGGCGACGATGGGGTCCATCTGCATCTGCACCATGCCGCCCAGCATGTTCTCGCTGAGCATCTGCAGCGAGCCGTGGCTCTGCTGCACCAGATCCTGGACGACGTCCCAGTCGAGGGCCTCGACGCGCGAGGTCAGCTCGCGCTGGAACACCGGCCGGATGGCGTCCATGCCGGCGGCGTCGCCGAGCTGCTTGCGCGCCGCGACGTACGACCGCGCCGTGAGCCCGCCCATCGCCTTGCTGGCGGCCTTCTGCTCGAGGTCGCGCACCTGGTCGAGGTGCGTGACGGCGTCGTCCCAGCGGCCCTCGAGGAGGGCGGCGTTGGCCAGGGCGGTGTGGTACTGCTGCAGCGTCGAGGGATCGGTGATGTCGTACGCCGCGAGGTCGGACTCGAGGTCGGCGCGCACCTTCGCGGTGAAGGCCGCGAACGCGGCGTCGTCGGCCAGGAGGGCCGTCGCCGAGCCGGAGATCGGGTAGGCGTGGTCCGGCAGGTCGTCCAGCGAGTCGACCTTGATCCGGTCGGCCGCCGCCGCGGGCGACGCGGCGAGGGCGAGCGCGAAGAGCAGCGAGAGGGCACGGTTCATCGGGATTCCTCCTCTGGGGTGAGTCAACGAGGATAATCCTCAATTCCCGCCGCCGACAGACGAAAAATGCCTGGACGACCCTAACTGAGCCCGGAGGGGTGTTCCATGTCGTCCCGTAAAGTGCTGATCGGATCGACCGTGCTGACCGCCGTCCTGCTGGCCGTCGCCCTGGGCGGCTTCACCCGGGCGCAGTCCCGATTGCAGGGGTATCCCGAGCGCGAACAGGTGGTTGCCGGCATGGCGGACCGCCTGGCCGCGGTGCGGCTGGGCACCGAGGCCCTGAGCCGGGCCTTCGGCGGCGACGAGGCCCAGGGCGCCCGGGAAAGCCTCGGTCACGCCGTGACCGGGTTCGACCAGGCCCTGCAGGCCCTGGTCCACGGGGGCGTGGCGCCGGAGACCGAGGCCTCGACGATCCTGCTGCCCCCGCCGTCCCATGATCCGGCCGGGGCGGCCCTCGCGGAGGCGGTCGCCGCCTGGCACGAGGTCGGGCCCGTGCTGGCGGATCTCGCCGGCGACATTCACACGGCCCACGTTCCGGCCGGACGCGAGGCCCTGGCCCTGCTCACCGTGACGGGCCCTCGCCTCGAGGAGTCGTTGCACGTCGCGCGATCGGCGATCGAGGCCCACGGCGCGGCCGGGCGCAAGCTCCTGCACGCGTCGGTGCTGGCGAGCGCGGCCCTCGGCTCCACGCTCCTGGCCCTCGGCGGCGCGTTGACGCTGTCGACGCGCGGACAGTGGAGCGGACTGAAGCTGCGCAAGTGGACGCCGAAGGCGAAGGCGGCGAAGGCGCCGAAACCCGAGAAGACCGTCGACGCCGCGCGGGGGGCGGGTCCCCCCCCCCCCCCCCGGGGGCGGGCGCGGGGGGGGGGGGGGGGGGGCGCCGCCCCGGCCCCCCCCCCGGCGGGGGCCCCCCCCCCCCCGGCCGCGACGCCGCGCCCGGCGTTGGTCCCACCGATGGACCTCGACCTCGCCGGCGCCTCGGTGGACAAGGTGGTGGTCGACATGGCGACCATCGCCGGCACCACCGCCAAGCTGCAGGCCGCGATCGAGGCCGTCGCCTCGGCGATGCAGGGCATGCTCTTCAGCCTCACCGAGATGGCGCAGGACACAGGCGAGGGCGTGCGCATCACCCGCACCGCCAACAACGCCGCCACCTACTCCGCCGAGGCCGCCCGCGAGCTGGTCGCCAGCGCGCGCGAGATGGCGCAGATCGTCGGCCGCGTGCAGCAACTGGCCCAGCACAGCCAGGAGATCGCGCGCCAGGTCGAGGACGACGCCGCCGCCACCGGCGCCACCGGCGAGGCCTTCACCACCGTCGTCGCCGGCGAGGTCCGCAAGCTCGCCTACGCCACGGCCACCGCCACGCAGCAGATCGAGGCGACGGTCGCCGAGATCCTCGGCAGCCAGCGGCAGTACGAGGAGGCGATCGGGCAGGTCATCAAGAACGTGAGCGCGATCCACCGGGTCTGCGCCCACCTCGGCGAGCTGATGCTCGATCCTCCGGCGCGGGTGCAGCCGGGCGTCGCGGCGACCTACACGCCGCCGCCGGCCCCGCCACCGCCGCCGGCCCCGGCGCCCGCACCCACGCCGCAGCCGGCTCCCCCGGTGGCCCAGGCCCCCGCGCCCGCGCCGGAGCCAACTCCTCCGCCCGCGCCCGCGCCCGCGCCGGCGCCGGCAGTTGCGCCGGCGCAAGCGGCGGTCGAGGCCCGCGTCGAATCCGAGCTGACCATCGACCTGATCATGAACGAGCCGGAGCCGCCGGCCGCGCCCGTGGCCGAGGCGCCCGTTGCGCCAGCCACACCGGCGGCGCCCCCCGGCGGCAGCAACGCCAACGTCTTCATCCTCAAGCCGAAGAAGAAAGTCGCGGCCGAAGCGCCCGCACCCGCGCCGGAGCCCGTCGCGGCAGCGCCAGCGCCCGAGCCCGAGCCCGAGCCCGAACCCGTGCTGGTCGGCGGCGGCGGCGAGGAGCAGGCGGAGAAGAAGGAGAAGCCCACGCCTCAGGGCGCGAGCGGCAACATTTTCATGCTGAACAAGAAGAAGAAGTAGGCGACGGCACGAGCATGTGCGAGCCGCCGGCGACCAGGCCGGCGGCTCTTTTCATGGCCCGAGGATCAGAAGAACAGCGAAACCGACGCCTCCGGATACACGTCGGTGCAATCCCCGTCGCAATCCAGGTACTGCTCCACCACCACGCCCGCGCCGATGACGCTGTTCGTGCCGGCGCGCTGGTACAGGCCGGCGCGGCCGCCGAGCGAGCTGTAGTCGGGCAGGTCGTCGCCGATGAAGGTGCGGCGATAGAAACCGCCGACGTAGGGCATGGTCTTCGGCGAGAGGTTGTGGGTGTAGCGGATGCCCGGCGTGAGCTTGGACACGCCGAGCTCGTGGCCGAGCCAGGTCTCGCCGTCGAGGCCGATGTCGAGGCCGCGGGCGACCAGGTAGGAGGCGCCGGCGCCGACGAGAACGTAGTCGTCGCCTAGGGAGTTGCCCCAGCCGGCGACGAAGTTGCCGCGCCAGCGTCCGGCGGCGAAGGGGTCGTCCTGGACGACGGCGAGGCCGCCGCCGCCCGCGCTGACCGTCTGGGCGACGGCGGGCGCGGCGAGCAGGATCGCGGCGACGGTGAGGCAGAGCATCCGGTTCATGGCGGTTCCTTTCGTCGGAGCAGGGTCAGTCCATGGTATGCGATAACGCCGTCGCCGGCACCGGTTGCTTCGCGAGGCCCGGACTCTGCCACGACACCGCGAGATCGAAGCCGCCCGTCGCCTCGAACATCGCCACCGTGAGCGGGTGCCGGCCGGCGGCCAGGGCGATGACGCCGCCCGCCTCGCGCGCGCTGTGCAGGCCGTCGTTGTCCACCACCAGCGTGTCGCCGATCCACAGGCGACTGCCGTCGTCCGAGCGGACGAAGAAGCGGTAGGCGCCGTCGGCCGGCACCTCGACGAAGCCCTGCCAGCGGCAGGCGAAGCGGTCCTCCCGCGGACGGCCGGCGAGGTCGAAACCGGTGGTCGTGGCGGCGGGCGTCGCGCCGGTGAACGCGGGCAACGCCGCGAACTCGCCCGCGAGGAAGGCGCAGCGCAGGCCGGGCCGGGCGTCGGGTACCGCCACGGCCGGGCGGGGAGCCACGCGCGTGAACGTCGCGCTCGCCGTGGGGCTCACCGCCAGGTCGCCGCGGAAGGCGCGCGCCGCCACGGTCGCCGTCTCGCGCAGCTCGAGCGGGGCGGTCGCGGCAGGCGAGGCGGGCGAAGGCACGGTGCCGTCGGTGGTGTAGCGCAGGACGACGTCGTCCTGGGACGTGGCGATGGTCACGGCGAGCGTGCCGGTGAAGATCGGCGTGTCGGCGGTGATGGTGGGCAGGACGGCGACGTCGGGACGACCGGCGAACTCGAGGACGACCACCGTATCGATCGCGTCGGCGGGCGCGGCGGGGAGCCGCACCACCAGGGCGTCGCCGCGCGGCATCGTCACCAGCGGGCGGGCCGCGGGGTCGGCGAGAAGATGCGCGCGCCGCGGCGTGCTCAGCAGATCGGGGACCACCAGATCGCCGTCGGCCGGCCGGTCGAACACGTGCAGGTAGAGGCGGGTCGCGCCGTCGTCGGGCGTCCGCAGCGTGGCGCGGCCCCAGGGCAGCGGCGGCAGGGGGCCGGCGGTGGTGCCGTGAATGGATTCGCCGTTGGCGTCCAGCCAGCGACCCATCGCCTCGAGACGCTCGACGCTCTCGGGCGGAATGCGGCCGTCCGCGTCGGGGCCGACGTTCAGCAGGAGGTTGCCCCCCTTCGACGCGATGTCGACCAGCGTGCGCACCAGGTCGGGGGCGGACTTGAAGTTGTGGTCGGCCCGGTTGAAGCCCCAGTGGCCGTTCATGGTGAGGCAGGTCTCCCAGTCGCCGGGCAGGGCCTGCGCGGGGATCTGCTGCTCGGGGGTGCGGTAGTCGCCAAGGTCCCGGCCGACGCGGTTGTTGACGATGATGCCGGGCTGCAACGACCGCACGTAGTCGTAGAGTTCGCGGCCGCGCTCGTTGTTCCAGGTGCCCTCCCATTCGCCGTCGAACCAGAGGATGTCGATGGGGCCGTAGTTGGTCAGCAGCTCGCGCACCTGGGCCTTGAGGTACGCGAGGTAGCGCGCGAAGTCGGCGTCCGCGACGGGACGGTCCGTCTCCCAGTCGCGGCGCGGCAGGTAGTCGGGGTGGTGCCAGTCCATGATGGAGTGGTACCAGCCGATCCGCAGGCCCTCGCGACGACAGGCGTCGGCCACCTCGCGCATCACGTCGCGGCCGAGCGGCGTGGCCATCACGTCGAAGTCGGTCTGCTGCGTGTCGAAGAGGCAGAAGCCGTCGTGGTGCTTGGTGGTGATCACCAGGTACCGCATGCCGGCGCGACGCGCGAGGCGGGCCCATTCGTCGGCGTCGAAGTCGGGCGCCGCGAAGTCGGCGCGGAAGAGGTCGTACTGGTCGAGCGGGATCCGGGCCGTGGTGCGGATCCACTCGGCGTGGTCGGTGCGGCCGTTCCATTCGCCGGCCGGCACCGCGTACAGACCCCAGTGGATGAACATCCCGAAGCGCGCCTCGCGCCACCAGTCGAGGCGGGAGTCGGCCGTCGCGACGGCGGACGACAGGAGCAGGGCGATCAGGGCGAGCGTCTTCACGAGGTCATCGCTTTCTCGATCCGGCGATCGGGGAGCAACAGCGAAATGAACCAAGGAGTTTCGATCCGCACCACCTCAGGTGATGACCTCGCCACGCCACAGCTCCGCGAGAAATTCGCGCCAGGGCAACACCAGGATCTCACCTGCTTGCCGCCGGGCCGGCTCATTGCAGACGAAGTAGGCGCGGCGCGGTCCGTACTCCTCGATGAAGGCCTGCAGTGGTCGCAGATCCCGGGAGTCGACGCGGCTGGCACCCTTGACCTCGAGGGCCACCTCGCCGTCTCCCAGGACGAAATCCACCTCCAGGCCCGTCTTGGTTCGCCAGAACGAGATCGGGTAGTTCAGATCCGCGTAGGAACGATGCGCGAGAAGCTCCATGAGGACGAAGTGCTCGAGAGCTCTCCCGAACGACTCGCCCTGCGAACCGGCGATCTGGCGGCCCTGGAGATACCCGGCGACGCCGACATCGAACAGGTAGAATTTCGGCGCCTTGCCGATGACCTGGCGGTTCTGGCGTCGCTTGAATGGCGGGATCATCGTGCCGAGCAGGGTGTCGACGAGGATCTGGTAATACTCGCGCACCGTCTTGGCGTCGACTCCGCAGTCCCGCGCGACGTTGGCGTAGTTGACGAGCTGTCCGTGCGAGAACCCCATGGCTTCGAAGAAGCGCGAAAAGGCAGGCGCGTTGCGGGTCAGCGCTTCGTCGAAGACCTCTTCTTTGAGGTAATCGACGACGTAAGCCTTCAACGAGCGACCACCCTGTGCCTGGAGATAGTGCGCGGGGACGAGTCCCCGGTCCAGCGCTCGCAGCAAGTCGAAGCCCGGCACTTCCTGCGAGGTCAGAGGGTGCATGTGGAAGCGCCAGGCCCGGCCGCCGAGCAGATTCGCGCCGCCGCGCTTCAGTTTCCTGGCGCTCGAGCCGCAGAGGATGAAACGCAGGTCGCGATTCTCGATCAGCCAGTGGACCTCATCGAGGAGCCGCGGCACTTTCTGGACCTCGTCGAGGATCACCGGTTCGCCGAGTTCCTCGGGTCGCCGAGCCAGGAGTTGCTCGCGCAACAAGGCTGGATTGCGGGTCATGTCGAGCAACAGGTCCGTCTTGAGGAAGTCGTAGATGATGCTCCGGGGAAACCGCTGCTTGAGATAGGTCGACTTTCCCGTCTTCCTGGCTCCCCACAGGAACGCCGATTGTCTCGGTGGCAAATCGATGCGCAATGCCCGGGCGATAGATTCCATGGAATAGACCCCTGTTTTAGATTACTAATCGGGAGTATATTCCCGTAATTTCGAATGTCAACCCGGTGTTTCGTGGGTCCTTGTGGCGGACGGCCAGAGCAGGGCGATCAGGGCGAGCGTCTTCACGAGGTCATCGCTTTCTCGATCCGGCGATCGGGGATCAACCACATGACGGCGACGGCGACGTAGAGGGCGCAGGCGAGCCAGGGTCGTACGAAGGACAGGGGAATCGCCGCCGCGTACATCGCGACCGAGAGCCAGCCCTTGGTATCCGCGCCGACGGCGGCCGCGAGCACGGAGTGCGCGCCGTGCAGCGCGATGAGCGCGCGGGTCAGCACGAAGTAGGCGATGGCCGCCATGAACAGCACCGCGCCGTAGAGCGCGACCGGCCAGGCGGCGAAGTCGTTCTCGCCGGTCCAGGCCGTGACGAACGGCACCAGCGACAGCCAGAACAGCAGGTGCAGGTTGGCCCAGAGGACACGGCCGTCCACGCGCGCAGCCGTCTGGAGCAGGTGGTGGTGGTTGTTCCAGTAGATGCCGATGTAGAGGAAGCTCAGCCCGTAGCTCATGACGTTCGGGATGAGGGGCCGCAACGCGGCGAGGTCGGCGCTGTGCGGCGGCCGCAACTCGAGCACCATGATGGTGATGATGATCGCGATCACGCCGTCGCTGAAGGCTTCCAGGCGGCCCTTGCTCATGGCGCCGCGTCCGCCTGGAAGCGCACCAGCCGCTTGCCTTCCCCGTCGTGGAACTCGAGCGTCCGCCCCAGCACGCGCCACGTGGCGACCTGGCCCAGCGCCCTGGTGAAGGCGGCCTCGGTGTCCATGGCGTCGGGGCAGGCCATCATGGTCGAGGCGACCTGCGCGAACCGGATGCGGTCGCCGTCGCGGGTGAAGCCGCCCATGAGACGGTTGCAACCGCCGGAACCGGCGAGGCGGTTCGCCTCCTCGTCGAGGACCAGGTGAGGCCGGCGCTGGGGATCGGCCGCGATGACGGGCTGATCGCCGAGCTGGGTCAGGTACCAGGTGGTGCCGGCCAGCGGCGCTTCGACGAAACGGGGCGGACAGGTCTCGCCGGGCGAGATGCCGATGAAGCTGTCCACCACGAGGGTGGGCTGCAGGCCTTCGCCCTCCATCTTCGGCCGCTGGGCGAGCCGGCCCTCGAGGTTCACCCGGACGGCCGCGCCGGGCTCGTGGGGGGCCTGCGTGTAGGCGCGTTCGAGCGCGAGGTAATCGGCCTCCATGGCCACCGGGTAACGCACGCCGGTCAGGCACTCGGTGAAGGCGGCGGCGTCGGCCAGGTAGCTGAACATGCCGCTCAGGTGCAGACGCGGTTCGAACGGCGCGAAGGTCGCGGCGCGCTGCAGGTCGTACGGCAGCGTGGACTCGATCTGGTTGCCCTCGAGGTCGAGCTTGCGCAGGGTCTGCGCGTCCTTGATCGCGAACATCTCCTGCCCCTCGTGTCCGCCCTTGAGGATGAGCGTGCGACCGTCGGACGACAGCGCCCAGCTGCCGATGTCGTCCAGGTCGCCGGCCTCGGGCCGCTCGAGGTACGTCAGGCGCAGGTGGAAGACGTGGTCGGCTTGGAGATCGAGGTGATAGCGGATGCCGGGGCAATCCGCGCACGGCAGCACGCCGGTGTAGGTCGCCGGCAACGGGGCGAAGAGTTCGCTGGCCGCGGCCGGCTCGCCGGCGACCCGCTGGACCATGATGGCGACCTCCCGGCCGTGGCCGCGGGTGAGCACGGGGTACACCTGGGTGCTGGCGAACATCAGTCGCCCGCTCGCGGTGATCCTGGCGCGCACGGCGTAGGTCCGGTTCTCGAGGATGGTCGCGGCCTCGTAGGGGATGGCGAAGCGGATCGGCGGCTGGCCCGGGTTCTCGATCCGCGCCGTGCCCACCACCACCTCCGGCGCGTCCGCGCGCGACACGTCGGCGAGCGTGACCTCGACCACCGCGTCGGGCGTCAGGGCGATGCGCTCGCGGTAGGCCACGGTGCCGGTGACGGCGTCGGCCGCCGGCATGCTGCTCGTCCCGGCGCAACCCGCGGTCATCAGGACGGGCAGGAGCAGGGCACACGGAATCGCGCGGCGCGGGGTCATCGTCATCCTCCTGTCAGTTGCTTCGGCTCGATCAACCGGCGCCATCGTACGCGATGCGAATCCAGGCGACCAGTTCCGGATCGACCTCGGCGGGATCGGTGAGGTTGACCTTGTACTGGCACATGCCGCCCGCGGGCAACGCGAGGAGGCGAGCAGTGGGCGGGACGTCCTTCATGTTCAGGCCGACTTCGACGCGGGTCTTGGTGGCGGGGCCGACCATGGCGAACTGCTTCTTCCGGCGCAGGCTGAGGTAGGTCTTCTTGGGCGCGATCTCGAAGGGGCCGAAGGGCGCGATGGCCGCCATGACCGCGACGTGGATCGGACGCAGGGCCGCCTTGGGGCCGGCGTAGATCTCGGCCAGCCTGTCGTCCAGCGAAGGTTCGCCGGCCGGCGCCTCGCCGCTCGCGGGCAAGCGCAGATACATGTGGGCGATGGTGTTGGCGTCGCCGTGACCCATCGCCAGGTCGCGCTTGAGCAAGTCGCGGATCTCGCCGTGCTTGACCAGGCCGCTGGCGCGGACCAGGGCGTAGAGGTGGTCCAGGGTCTTGCCGGTGCGGGTCTGGATGTTCTTGAGCTGGGTTTCGAGCGCCTTGTCCACGGTGTTCATCGGCGGGGGCCTTTCTGCCGGTAGCCAGGGTGCGGAACGGGACGACGCGATCACAGATATGCATCGTCCTGATTAACCGCAACGGGCTGGCAATCTCACAATCAATATCGTTTACAAAATCGGACTGCCGCCCTACTGTATGGTCCGCCTGAGCCTGGACCACCGATCACGAAGCAAGGGAGCGACACATGAAAAAGTATGGCGCGGAGTTCTTCGGAACGTTCTGGCTGGTGCTCGGCGGCTGCGGCAGCGCCGTGCTCGCGGCAGCCTTCCCCAACGTGGGTATCGGGCTGCTCGGCGTCTCGCTGGCGTTCGGTCTCACGGTGCTCACCATGGCCTTCGCCGTGGGGCACATCTCCGGCGGCCACTTCAACCCGGCCGTGTCCGTGGGCCTGTGGGCCGGCGGCCGCTTCCCGGCCAACCAGCTGGTGCCGTACATCGTCGCGCAGGTGCTCGGCGGGCTGGTCGCGGGCGGTGTGCTGTTCGTCATTGCCAGCGGCGCCGCGGGCTTCGACGCCGCCGCCGGCTTCGCGTCGAACGGCTACGGCGCCCACTCGCCGGGCGGATACTCGCTGCTGGCCGCACTGGTGTGCGAGATCGTCATGACCGCGTTCTTCCTCGTCGTCATCCTCGGCGCGACCGACAAGCGGGCGCCGCAGGGCTTCGCGCCCATCGCCATCGGCCTGTGCCTGACCCTGATCCACCTGATCAGCATCCCGGTGACCAACACCTCGGTGAATCCGGCGCGCAGCACCGGCGTCGCGTTCTTCGCGGGCGGCCTCGCGGTCAGCCAGCTGTGGTTGTTCTGGGTGGCGCCCATCCTCGGCGCGGTGCTCGGGGCGTCGGTCTACAAGTTCCTCGGCGGGGACGACAAGTAGCGAGATCGTCGCGGATGACGAACGCCCACCGGAAGGCAAGATCCGGTGGGCGTTCTCATGTCCGCGGTCAGTCCAGCCCCCACGAGGCGAAGATGCGCGCCTGAGGCGTGCGCGTCGTGAGGTCGGGATAGTCGGCGTACTTGTGTTCGGTGTGGGCGATCGAGTACTCGAGGCCGAGGCCGAGGCCGTTCACCAGCGGGGCGAGGGCGCGCACGCGGGTGATCGTGATGTAGTGCTCCGAGTCGGGGCCGTTCACGGTGTTGATGATGTAGGAGTCGTTGCGCAGGTTCAGCCACGACCAGCCGTTGCGCGCGAACGACGCCTCGAACTGAAGGCCGACGCCGGGGCCGTAGTCGTACTCGCGGCCGGTGAAGCCGCTGTAGGGCGAGCTGACGCCGGCCATCAGGACGGCGTTGGCGTGGATGGCGGCGCGCAGATCATAGCCGCCCGCGGTCTGCATGCGGGTGAGGAACGCGGCGCCGATGCTCTGGGCGCCGAACTCCAGGTTCCAGTTGTTGATGTAGTCGAAGTGCTGGTAGGCCCCCAAGACATGCTGGGTGGTCTCGGTGTTCCGCACTTCGTGGGCCTTCAGCAGGCCCTTCGCCTGGAGGCGGCCGATCGCCGCGGCGTCGCTGAAGTTGATCTGGGCCTCGAGGTCGAAGCTGTCGAAGGGCTTCTCGAGGTCGCCGGCGAAGGGGTCGCCGTAAGCGAAGTCCAGCTCCATGTAGACGCGGGTGGTGTCCGCCTCCCAGAGGCGCTCCTCGCCGACCGTGCGCAGGCCGAAGGCGAAGCGGCTGCCGAGCTCGTTGGGATAGCGGTCGGCCGGGTTGGCCTGCACGCGCGAGAAATCGCCGTCGAGGATGCGGTTGAGGCCGCGCATGGGGTCGATGGCCATGGCGCCGACCTCGCGCCAGTTGCGGCTCGCGCCGGTGTCCGTGTTGTCGATCACCATGCTGGACAGCCGCCAGAGCGTCTCGCCGAGAGCCATGCCGCCGACGCTGGTGGCGATCCAGTCGTTCATCGAAGGATGGTGGGTCTCGCAGAAGTACTCCCACATGAAGCTGCCGGAGAACGCGGCCAGACCGGATTCCCAGAAGTCGTACCCGTTGCTGCGCGCGGCGTTGAAGTAGATGCTGCCGTGGTACGGGTGCGCGAACTGGTTGGTGGAGAAGTTGTTGTCGTCCCACTCGAAGCCGTTCTTGAAGTTCTCCTGCCAGCTGTCGAACCCGACGCGGAAGCCGTCGTTGCCGTCCGGGCGGATGTAGTAGTCGTAGGACCAGATGAGGACGTTGACGCCGATGACCTCGAGCGCGGTGCGGCCGAAGCGCTTGGGCTTGACGGCGGGTCCTTGCTCGTCGGCGGGCGGGGGCGGAGCGGTCACCTGGGCCAGCGCGGACGAGGCCGCGAGGGCCGTCAGCAGTGCCAGGACGAGGACGATCAGTCGATGTGCGCGCGTCATCAAAACAGGGCCACCCCCCGTGGACGATCCCGCGCAGCGAGACGTCGCCGGTGTCGTCGTAGGATGTGAACTCGGTCTCGAGGCCGGCGCCCGCGAAGGCGGCGAGGCTGGGCGTGAAGGCGTGCTCCACGGCGCAGCGCAGCTGCACGGCCGGGTGGTTTGGCAGGTCGTCCTCTTCGGGCATGACGTGGGCGAAGCCGAGGTCCAGGTTCAGGTCCCATGACGACGCCAGCGTGAAGGACGGGCCGAAGTGCCAGGAGAGAGCCAACGCTTCGATGGTGTCGTCGTGGATGTCGCCCCAGCCGGCGTCCAGGGTGGAATACCAGATTCCCGACTCGGTGCGCACGCCGGTGCTCACCGCCACGTGGCTGCTGGCGGTGGTCACCCAGCGGGTGCGGCCGTCCTCGCGGCTCACGTTCACCAGGCCGACCGGCACGCCGTGGTGGCGGTCGGCGAGGTTGAGGATGCCGAGTTGCAGGCCGTGCGAGGCGCCGGCCATGTTGATGACGCCGGCCTGCACGCCGCGCGTGGCGGGCGCCGAGTTGAGCGCTCCGAGCTGCAATCCCTTCAGGCCGCCGTTCGCGTGGTTGAACAGACCCGAGATCTGGGCGCCGCTCACGAAGCCGCCGGCGATGCTGGCCACGCCCGCGAACTGGATGCCCTTGGCGCCGACCTCGGCCAGGTTGTAGAGCGAGGTCACCTGGACGCCGTTCATCTCGCCGGCGGCGAAGTTGAAGAGCGTCGCCGCCTGGACGCCCGTGTACGCGGCCTCGTGATAGTTGGCGAGGCCGGCGGCCTGCACGCCCCAGCCCTCGCCCTGCACCCGGTTGACGCCCAAGGTGCCCATCAGGCCGCGCTGCTCGCCGACCACCAGCGCGTAGTAGCCGGTCAGGCCGACGCCGTGCAGTCCGCCCGCACCCGTCCGCGACACGACGCCGTTGAGATCGAGGCCGCGCAGGCTGCCGACGCGGCCGTAGAGCAGGGAGAGCCGGACGCTGGCTGCGGTTTCCGGGTGCCGACTGGTGGCCACGGGGTGGAAGAGCGCCAGGTACGCGGTGTGCCGCGGCGCCTCGTCGGCCGCCGCCGGCGTGACGGCGCCCGCGAGAGCCAGCACCAGGGTCAGGCGGAGGATATGTTTCACGTCGTCTCTCACGGCAGGCGCGTCCGGGCGGCCCGCGGGAAATCGCTTTGCTTACTCCGGCGACCGCGATACTCTACAATCGTTGCCGATAAGAACCAAGGGTTTCTTGCCCCCGGAGTCGAAACGATGGTCTGCCGAACGCTGGTTCCCCTCGTCCTTCTGCTGGCCCTGGGAATGGTCCCGCCTGCCGAAGCCGGTCAGCCGCACGAGCGGCCGGGCTGGATGGTCGGCATCGGCCTGGGCCTCGGCGACGGCGAGTTCACGGACAGCGAGGGCGCCACCGCCTCCGCCGACAACGGCCTCACGCCGCAGATGCGCTGCGGACGGATGCTCGGACGCCACTGGCAGGTCGGCGTGGAATACCAGGGCTGGCTCACCGAGGTCGGCGCGACGCTGGCGGACACCACCGAGACGGGCGTCGCCGGGATCAAGCTGCGGCGCAGCCTGCAGAACTGGCTGCTGGCGGCGACCTGGTATCCCGGCAACCAGGACTCCGCCTGGGGCGGCTTCTACCTCAAGGCCGGCGCGGGCTACGCGCTCGGCGGCACGGCCGTCGTCCTCCTCGAGGAGAATCCCGACACCGGCGAGATCGAGCAGGACCATGGCGAGCGCTTCGACGAATCGGGGGTCGGCCTGGTCTTCGGCGCGGGCTACGAGTTCCGGCTCACCACCACCTTCGCCGCGGGTCTGGCGATCACCGCCAACAGCCAGTCCATCGGCGAGCTCTTCATCGACGAGGCCACCTTCGGCTCGGCCGCCCTCGTGGCGAACTGGTATTTCGACTGAGATGCGCCGCGCGACCGCAGCCGGCCTGGCGGCGGTCGTCGTGTCGTCGCTGCTCGCCGCGTGCTCGCCGCGGACGGTCTTCGTTCCGGGTCCTGAGCACATCGTTTGCGGCGAGCCGCCGGCGACGACCCCCGCGCGAGTCGCTCCCGACAGCCTGATCGTCGTCACCTACAACATCCGCTACGGCGAGGCGCTCGCGGCGGCGCTGGCCGACCTGCAGGCCCTGGCGCCCGGCGGCGCCGATGTCGTCCTCTTGCAGGAGATGGATCCCGACGGTACGGCCTGGCTCGCCGAACGCCTCGGCTGCGGTTTCGTGTACGCCCCGGCCTCGAGGCATCCCCACCATGACGGCCTGTTCGGCAACGCGGTCCTTTCGCGCTGGCCGATCGTGGGGCACTCGATGGCGGTGCTGCCCCATGGCTCGCCGCTGTACCACCTGCGCCGCGTGGCCGTGGCCGCTGACCTCGACGTGGCCGGCCGGCCGGTGCGCGCCGTCAGCCTGCACCTCGCCTCGGCTTTCCTGCCCCAGGCACAGCGTCTCGACCAGCTGGGCGCCGCCCTCGACAGTCTCGTCGCCGGCTGGGACGGCGCGGTGGTGCTGGGCGGCGACCTGAACACCTCGACCCCGGACGACCGCTTCCGCTTCCATCGCGCGTTACGCGCCGCCGGCCTGCGCACGGTGCCGGCCGCCGGACCGACCGCGCGCTGGCAGCCGACGCGCCTCTGGGGCTGCGGCGAGGTGCTCGACCACGTCTACGTGCGGGGCCTGGTGGCGGCGCGACCGCTGGTCGGTCGCGAGGCGACGGCGAGCGACCACTGGCCGCTGCGGGTGGCGGTGCGCTGGGTGGTCGATTGACGGATTCCTGGTGCTCCGGCCTCGGGTTGCTGGTAGAATGCGGTGGTCATGAACAAGCTCCGCAGTCCAGCCGCGGCCGTGTGTGGCGTGTTGTGCGTGGCGGGCCTGGTCGCCGGGATCACCTACGTCTACCTGGCGCGCGCCCTGTTCGAGCCGGACTGGTTCGCCGACCGGGCGGCGGCGTCTCTCGCCCAGCCCCAGGTCGCGGGGGTGGTCGCCGAGCAGGCCACCGACCAGATCATCGCCCACCGTCGCGAGTTGACCGCCTACAGGCCGCTCCTGCTCGGCACCCTCGAGTACGTGGTCGCCTCCGCGCCGGTGCGTGCCGTCGTGCGGCGGTCGGCGCGGGAACTGCACGCCAAGCTGATATCGGACTCGGGTGACGACATCCTCTTCACGGTGGCCGACCTCGGCGTCGTCGCGCGCAACGCCCTCGCCGCGTACCCGGAGATCGCGGCCAAGATCCCCGAGCGCGCGCACGTCGCGCTCGGCACCATGGACGACTGGCCGTGGGCGAAGAAGCTGCTGGCCATCGTTCGTCTCGGCGACCGCCTGCGCGTGCGCTCCGCCGTCGGCCTCGGACTCGGCCTTCTGTGCGGCGCGGCCGGGGTGCTGCTCGCTCGCCGCAAGGACAGTTATTTGCTGCGGCTGGGCCTCGGACTCGCGATCACCTCCTTCGTCATGGCCGGCGTGTTCCGGTTCGGCGGCGGCCTCGCCGCCCTGTTCTCGCGCACGGACATCGGCGCCGAACTGCTGCGCGGAATCTGGCCGGTGTTCCTGGGCCCGCTGGCGGTCAGGCTTCTCATCCTCGGCGGACTGGGCATCGTGCTGGTCGCGGCCGTCACCTCGCTCCTGGAGAAGATCGAGCCGATCGCCTTCACGCGGCAGATGCTGGGACGAGCCCTGTACCCGCACGTGCGCCCCGGCTGGAGGTTCTTGCGCGGCGTCGTCCTGGTCGCCGTGGGCCTCCTCGTGCTGTATTACCCGGCGTCGTTCCTGCTGATCCTCGCGGTCGTCGCGGGGTCGGTGCTGCTCTACGAGGGAATCCAGGAACTCTTCGTGACCGCCGTGCGCTTCGCGCCCCGCGTCGAGGAGTCCCTGACGCATTCCCGCCGCGACGGCCGGTCGTCGTCGCGGGCGGGTGTCGTCGTGGTCGTCGCGCTGGCCGCGCTCCTCATCGGTGGCGGCGCTTTCTGGCTGGCGAAGCACAGCCGGAACGACGTCGCCGTGGCGGGCCCGGTCGACGTCTGCAATGGCCACCCGGAACTGTGCGGCCGGCCCCTGAACGAGGTCGTCTTCGCGACGGCCCACAACGCCATGTCCGCCGCGGACGTCGCCGACTGGATGTTCCCCAACCACGAGCGAGGCGTCGCCTCGCAGCTCGCCGAGGGCGTGCGCGGCTTCCTGATCGACGTCCACTACGGTGTCCCCGTCGGCGACCGCGTCAAGACCCTCATGGAGAACGAGGAAGCCGCCCGCGCCAAGTACGAGGAAGCCCTCGGAAAGGAAGGCGTCGACGCGGCGCTACGCATCCGCGATCGCCTGGTCGGCGAGGACCCTGGCAAGCGCGACGTCTACCTCGGCCACGGCTTCTGCGAGCTGGGCGCGCAGAAATTCACCGACTGGCTCGAGGTCCTGCGGGACTTCCTGGTCGCCAACCCGGGCGAGGTGGTGATCATCGTCATCCAGGACGAGGGCGTCGCGCCCGCCGACGTCGCCCGTTGCTTCGCCGAGACCGGCCTCGAGGACCTGGTCTACCGCGGCCCCGTGACGGCCCCCTGGCCGACCCTCGGCGAGATGGTGGCCCGCGACGAGCGCGTGGTGGTCTACGCCGAGAACAATGCGGAAGGCGTGCCCTGGTACCACCTGATGGGCGGTAACATCCAGGAGACGCCCTACCGCTTCCACGACCCGTCGGAGTTCTCGAACGTGCCGCACCGTGGCGGCACCAGCGGGTCGCTGTTGATGATGAACCACTGGATCGAGACGGCGCCGGCATCGAACCCGAGAAACGCCGAGATCGTCAATGCCTACGACGTTCTGCTCGCCCGCGCACGTGCCTGCCAGAAGGAGCGCGGCATGCTGCCCAACCTGGTCGCGGTGGATTTCTACCGCAGCGGCGACCTGATCCGCGTGGTCGATGCGCTCAACGGCGTGGCGGACGAGGGAAGTCCCGACCTGCCTTGATTTGGGGCCGACAACCGAGGAGATGCACCGTGAAACACAGGCAGGCGTCACTCATCCTCCTCGGCTGGCTGGCCTGGTCGCCCGCCTGCCCCGCGCTGGCCGATGAGGAGCCGCGCCCGGTAACCATGTCCGGAAGCCTGCGCGTCGCCGTCGGCACCGACTTCACCAACTGGGACGTGCGGGACATCCTGTCTCGCGTCACGCTGCAGCTCCAGGAGGAGATGAACGACGACCTCACCGCCATCGGCTGCGCCGAGTATGGACTCAACCTCGTGAACAACAACGACTCCGTCCGCGGCATCATCGATCCCGGCGACGGCGCCGTCACCCAGGGCCAGGATCGCGACGCCCTCACCACCCGCCTCGGCTGGGTCGGCGCGAGCTGGCGCGACGCCGTGGACGTCCAGATCGGCAAGCAGTATTCGCCTTACTTCGCGATCGGCGAGTGGACCGACCAGCTGGCGATCTGGGGGCCCGAGGGTCAGGGGACCTTCGCCACCGGCACCGACGGCGGCCTCAGCGGCACAGGACGCGCCGCCCGGGCCATCGGGCTGCGCGCCCGCCACGGCGCCGCCCAGCTCGCCGTGCAATGGCAACCCGCGTACCGCGAGGACTCGGCCAATCGCATCCGTTACGGCGAATCCCAGAGCGTCGCGCTGATCTACGCGGCCGCCGCCGGGCTCGGAGCCGGCGTCGCCTACCACCACTCCGCCATCGCCAATCTCGACGCCATCGGCGAGTGGGCGCCCCCGCCCGGGCTCGACGACGACGCGAGCAACCTCCTCGGCTCCGTCCGCTTCACGGGCGGAGGCTGGTACGCGGCGGCTTGTGCCGGCCGCTACGAGAACCAGGCCATCGACGACGCGGGCACCGCCTTCGACGCCTGGGGCTGCGAGGTCGTGGTGCTGCGGATGCTCGACAGCCACTGGCAGGCGGTCGCCGGCTGGAATCACCTGGCGCCCGACGAGAGCGGGTACCCGGGAGCCTACCGGCTCGATTACCAGGTGCTGGAGCTGCGCTACCGGTTCGGCGCGAAACGCAGCTTCGTCTGCGCGACCTATCAGTTCAACAATTCGCGGCTGGCGGCGGGCGGCCTTCGCGACGACGTCATCGCCGCGTGCTTCTACCTGAATTTCTGAGCACCAGGGCCATCCGGCGCGAACTCAACGCACCAGCGTCAGCTTCTCGATCGGCGCGACGCCGTCCGCCTCCAGCCGGCAGAGGTAGACTCCGCTGGCGGCCTCCCGCCCCTGCGCGTCGCGGCCATCCCAGCGTACCTCGTGGCGACCGGCGGGCAGGATCGCCGACACCAGGGCTCGCACCTGACGGCCGCGCAGGTCGAAGATGCCCAGGCGCACCGGCCCCGCGCGGGCCACGTCGAAGGCCACCGTGGTCTGGGGATTGAACGGGTTGGGGCGCGCGCCGAGGAGACGGGTCGCCGGGGGCGGACCGTGGTCCACGGCAGTGGTCGCGAGACCCACCTGGAAGTTCAGGCCCCAGGCGTCGAGGGTGCCGACGTCGCCGCCCATGACGTCGGCGACGACGAGGGTCCATGGGCCCTGGATGTCCTCGCCGCGCAGATCGTCCAGGGCGCCGGGGCCGTCCACGGACAGCGTGGTCGGCCAGTTGCCGACGATGTTGTCGGCGCTGCCGCCCGACCGGTCGTGCAGGGTGATCATGGTGCCGGTGGGACTGATCAGGATCACCAGGAGTTCGCCGATGTAAGTGTGGTGGATCGTGACATCCACGGAGATCTCGGACAGCGTCCCCGTCGCGGTCACGTCGATCACGCTCGCGATGCCGAGCGTGCTGGCGTCCGGAATCGCCAACCCCGGAGCGGTCGCGACCTGGACCTCGACGGCCGGCAACAGCGCGAAGTCGACGCCGTCCAGCACCGCGCCCTCGGCGACGACGACCGGCTGCGACCCCGTCGCATACCCCTCCTTCGCGGCCGTGACCGTGTAACTGCTGGCATAGAGGCCGTGAAGCTGGTAGGTGCCGTCGGCTCCGGTGACGACCGTGTGATCGGGACCGACGCTCACCGTCACGCCGGCGGCGTCCCCGCCACCGCTCAGCGTGACCGTGCCGGTGATGGTCGCCGTCGGCTGGGGCTCGTCGGCCAGCAGGTAAGCCACGCCGTTCTCCACCACCTGGCGGCCGATCTCCGCGGCGAGGGCGCCGACGTTGCACGCCAGATACACCACCTGTCCGGCCTGCGGCGCGGGATTGTCGTCATGGACCAGGACACCGGCGCTGCCGTCGTAGGCGGCGGTGTCCATGACCACCAGCGCGCCGCCGTACGGGTTGACCACGTCCTGATCGCCGTAACCGCTGAAGGTCACGGCGAGGGAGGTCGGCAAGATATGCGGCTGCGTCAAGAACGGATGGCTCTCGAGTTCAGGCACGACCTGCAGCGCGCCGCCGTTGTCGTTGCGCCAGGTCGACGCGTGCAGCACGTCGTGGGCGATGGCCGTGTAACCGGGCCAGATGAGCGCCTCGTAGCCCACCTCGCCGCCCTCCACGAAGACGCGGCCTCCGGCGTGGGCCCAGTCCAGCAGCGCCTGGCGCAACGCTGGATGCGCCATGGGCGACGCATTGTCGCCGGCCGAGTAGACCACGGCCGCGTAACCGGCGAGGCTGCCGGGCCCGACGGCGCCGGCTGCCAGGACATCCACGGTGTAATATGCATCGCGGAGCCACTGCGTGATCGCCGTCGCGGACGACCGGCCGGCGCGCGGCGGCAGCGGCGACTTGTCGGCGCCGATCTTCTGGTCGACGAGGCCGGCCCCGTCGTCGTCGATCACCAGCAACCTGGCGAGGCCCCCGATGACGGCGAAGGTATGCGGACCGCTTGCCGTGGCGTTGGGCACGCCGGCCCGGTCCCAGGCGGTCACGGTGTAGGCGACCTGGTCGCCTACGGCGAGGTCGTCCGCGGCCAGCGGGAACACCAGCGTGTAGTCGTCGCCATCCGCCGCGAAGGCGAACGGTCCGTGCCAGGAGCCGCCGTTCACCGCGAAGGTCAACTCGACGCGGTCGAGCCCCAGGTTGTCGCTCGCCGCGGCGGCCACTACGGGTGGCCAGGTCGGCAGCAGTTGCTCGCCCAGCGGCGCGTGAACCAGGGTCGGCGGCGTGGTGTCCGGGCCGACGGCGAAGACGAACGACTCGCCGCCGCCGTACAGCGGCAGCCGCGTGGTGATGTCCGCGGTGTCGGTGACCTCGAGATAGTAGGCCACCGTGGAACCGGCCGGCTGGCCCGGGATCTGCGCCCGCCACTCGTCGCCGGCGATCGGCGCGAGTAACGTCCGTTGCCAGGTGCCCGCGCCGACGCGCCAGACCACGTGCATGCGCGCGGGATCCAGCGGCAAGCGGTCGGTGATGGTCGCCGTCACGGTGTAAGATCCGGCGGTGTTCTCGGTGTCGGGCAATCCCTGGTGGACCATGGTCGCGCCCCAGTAGGCGACGGCGGCCTGGGCGTCCAGGATGCCCCAGCCGACGTCGTTGTCCGGCGCGCCGGCCTGATCTGCCGTCATGCGCAGGGCTTCGCGCACCTGGAGCGGCGTGAGCATGGGAGCCCGTGCGAGCACCAGCGCCGCCACTCCCGCGGCGAGCGGGCAGGCATAACTGGTGCCGTCAGCCGTTGCGTAGCCGTGGTCGTCGAACAACGAGACGACGTGGTTGTCCACACCCTGGGCCGCGACGTCCGGCTTGATGCGCCCGTCGTAGGTGGGGCCCGGCGAGCTGAAGCTGGCGATCCCACCAGCCAGCGTCACCGCGCCCACGGCGATCACGCTGTCGCCGTCGGCGGGTGCGATGAGGTGACCAAACGTCGTGAGGCGCTCGTTGCCCGCCGCGTTCACGACCACCAGACCGCGGCTCACGGCCAGGTCGGCGGCGATGGTGGCCACGGCGGTGTTACCGTCCAGATCGGCGAACACGTACCAGTCGTGGTAGCCGAGGCTGCTCGAGACGATGTCGGCGCCGAGAGACTCGACCCACTCCAGCCCCGCCACCCAGCGATCCTCCTCGAGCGGGAGTTCCCGCGAAACATCTTCCGTCTTGGCCAGGATCGCGCTGGCGCCGAAGGCCGGCCCCGTCAGCTTGCCGTCGGCCCGGCCCATGATCGTCGAGAGCGTCCGGGTGCCGTGGTCGTGCTGGAAATAGGGATCGCCGGGCTCGTACTCGACGACGTCGTCGCCGTCGACGAAGTCGTGGCGGGCGATGACCGTCACGCCGGCCAGGGCTTCGTGGGTCAGCTTGAAACCCGAATCGAGCATGCCGACGACGACGCCCTGGCCGAAGTTGCCCGCCTCGTGGACCGGCGGCACGTTGATCTGCTCGAGTCCGGCCAGGCTGCCGCCGTAGGCCAGGCGCCACGCCCCGCCGGCGCGCGACCCGCGCGCGGCCGCTGCCTGCTCGTCGGCGTTCGACCGGGGGTCCGGCCGGCGGAACCGGGCGACCAGTTCGAGGCGCGACACGAACGGAAGGCGGACGAGGTCGGCGATCTGCGCGGGCGTCGCCTCGACGCTGACCGCATTGAGCCACCGCGATTGGTGGCGCTCGCGCGCACCCGTCGCGGCGATCGCCGCCAGGTACCGCGGCGCCGGGGCCAGATCGCGAAGGTCGACGGCGCGGGCGCCGGACGCGAGCACCTTGGCGCGCCGCTGCAGCGTGCGCGCCGGCAGGGACGCTTCCACCTCCGCCAGGGCGTGCGTCAACTCGTCCGGCGCGCGGCCGCGGTCGGCCAGGAAGACCCACACCGCGAGTGCTCCGTCGTCCCCTGTCTGCGGCGCCGGCTCGGCCAGGGCGCGCGCCAGCAGCGGCCCCACGGCTGCGACGTCCTCCTGCGCCGCCAGGGACAGGGCCGGCAGGGCGAGAAGAACGACCAGACAGCGACCAAGCGCGGGGACCTTCACGATGCGATCTCCTGGCGAACGGACAAGCGGGGCGAGACTCCCTCGGGAGCCGCGACGTCGATCTCGGCTGCGTCGCGTGGAGGGCCCCCCGCTGGCTGCGGCCTCCACGCGACGCATGCGGTGACGCTAGTTGTAAAGCGCCTTGACCGTGCTCCACGTGACGCCATCGGTCGCCACGACACCCTGCAGCACGTCGAGCGCCTTCAGCGTCGAGTTGGCCGCATTACCCGACCAGACCAGACCGCCGGCGATCGTCACGCCCCAGTGGCCGACCGACGGGAAGCCACAGGAGCTGACCTCGGCGCCGGTGGCCGGGTCGAGCAGGATGAACTCCCGGCGAATGCAGTCCGACACGACGAGCGCGCCGCTCGCGGCGTCGTACTCGATGTCGCCCGGGCACGGGCCGGGGCTGGGGAACGACTGCAGGACCGCGCCCGTCTGCGGATCCAGCCGGTAGATCATGTCCAGTCCGTAGTCGGCATGCCAGAGGTAGGTGCCGTCCCAGGTCAGGCCCGAAGCGTCAGGGTCGGCCGCGCCGTGACCCGGCGAATTGAACGACGTCAGGACCGCGCCGCTGGCGGGGTCGATGCGCTGGATCACCGCCGCCTGCTCGTAGCAGACCCAGACCGCCGCACCGTCCCAGGCCACGCCGCCGACGTTGCCGTCGGCGAGGGTGAGCTGGCTGACGACGGCGCAGGTGGCCGGATCGACCTTGCTGAGACGCGGCCAGCCGCTATAGTCGCCTAGCCAGAGGTACGCCCCGTCGAACGCCATGCCGCCGGGGCCCTGGACCGGGTCGGGGCAGCTGCTGAGGACCGGGCAGGCCTCCCGCGAATCGATCGGCGAGTCGTCGCCACGGCAGCCGCCGATCTGCTCGGCAAGAGCGGGGGTCGCGCAGAGGGCCGTCAGGGCTACCAGGAGCACGAGCGTCTTCACTTGGTTCATGGTCTTCTCCTTTGACATCTCGAGGACGGACGGGCCGGGTCACGGACGCCGGAAGCGTCTGCGGACAGCCGTATCATGCCGCAGGAGCCGCCGGCCCGGCTAACGCCGAGGTTGCATAGATCGACGCCGGCGTTGCATGACGAGGCGGACCCAGGGGAACGCGGGCCGAGTTGTGCGCGCGAGATCGTGCGCGGGCTCGACGGTGATCGCGATCTTGATCGTCTGCTGGCTTATTTCACGTAACGAGCGGTCAATCGCCGCCCGGCAACGGAGGTCCCGGAGCGACACCGCGACGGCGACTCCTTGTCGGCCTCGAGCAACTGGAGTACGATCACCGGGTTCCCGACTTCGCACGACGAAAGCGAGTTCCGATGAACACGACCGTCGTCGACCACCAGTCGCTCTACCGCCTCCCCTGGACCCTGTCCGACAACGCCATCAGCTGGCTCGAGCCCACCTCCGAATGCAACCTGAAATGTGACGGCTGTTACCGCCAGAATGCGCCGCACTCGCACAAGGCACTGGACGACGTGCGGCAGGAGCTGGACGTCTTCGCGCGACTGCGCCGGTCGGACTGCATCTCCATCGCGGGCGGCGACCCCCTCGTCTACCCGGATATCGTGCCTCTGGTGCGGGAGATCCGTGGCCGAGGCTGGAAACCGATCATCAACACCAACGGCAAGGCCCTGACGCGCGAGCTGCTGCGGGACCTGAAACGAGCCGGCGTGTTCGGCTTCACCTTCCACGTCGACAGCGGGCAGCGTCGCGGTAGCCCCTGGGACGGCAAGAACGAGCTGGAACTGTGCGCGCTACGCCTGCAATTCGCCGAACTGGTCGCCGAGGCCGGCGGGATCGCCTGCTCTTTCAATTCGACGGTCTACGCCGAGAACATCGCCCACGTGCCACAGCTCCTGCGGTGGGCGCAGGAGCATATCGACATCGTCCACACCATGGTCTTCATCTGCTTCCGCCACGTCGTGCCCGACCTGCCGTTCGACTGGTACTCGGGCGGCGAGCAGGTCGCCTGGGACAGGATCTGGTACCACTCCGACGAGGCGCGGCGGGTCTCCGTCGGCGCGCGGGATCTGGTGGCGAAGATGCGCGAGATCGATCCCGGCTTCGCCCCGGCGGCCTACCTCAACGGGACCCACCAGGCCGACGCCATGAAGTGGCTGCTCACCATGCGGCTCGGCAGCAAGAAGGACCTTCTCGGCTACCTGGGGCCGCGCGCCGCCGAGTTGGCGACCGTCGTCCACCACTACCGGACCGGCCGCTATCTGTCGTACGTCTCCCCGGGCACCGCGCGGCACGGTCGTCTGGCGATGGCCCTGCTCGCCCCCCTCGACCAGGGCGCGCGCCGGGCCTCGCGCCGCTGGTGGAGACAGGTCGCGCGCGATCCCCGGCGTCTCGCCCGCCGCGTCCACGTGCAATCCATCATGTTCATCCAGCCGGTGGACTTCATGGCCAATGGCGACCAGAGTATGTGCGACGGCTGTCCGGACATCACGGTCCACGACGGGCAACTGGTCTGGTCGTGCCGGCTCGAAGAGGTCAAGGCGTACGGGAATTTCCTGAGGACGGTGCCGCGGTGCAAGGCCTCGGCGCGGGCCGAGGGCTAGCAGGAAGAGGCGACGACGTGAAGCAGCCGCTGGTGTGGCTGAGGTCCTATCCCGTCGGTTGGTTGCGCCCCGACGTCGTCGCCGGGCTGGTCACCGCCGCGGTGGTCATCCCCAAGGCGATGGCCTACGCCACCATCGCGGGGCTGCCGGTGGCGGCGGGCCTCTACACGGTCCTCGTACCAATGGTGGTGTACGCGTTCCTCGGCACGTCGCGGCCACTGAGCGTGAGCACCACCACCACCATCGCCATCCTCACCGGCGCCGAGCTGAGCCGTGCCGTACCCGGCGCGGATCCCGCGACCCTCGCCGTGGCCGCCGCCACCCTGACCCTCCTGGTCGGCGCGGCGCTGGCGCTGGCGGCCGTCTGCCGGCTGGGATTCATCGCCAACTTCATCTCGGACCCGGTGCTCACCGGCTTCAAGGCCGGCATCGGGCTGGTGATCGTCGTCGACCAGCTGCCCAAGCTGCTGGGCGTCCACATCGAGAAGGTGGGCTTCCTGCGCGACCTCGTGACCCTCGCGCGGCACGTGCCGGAGACGTCGCTGGTGACCCTGGCGGTGGGAGCGGCGCTGATCGTCCTGCTCCTGGGCCTGGAGCACCTGGCGCCGCGCGCGCCGGCGCCCCTGATCGCGGTGGCGGCGGCGATCGCCGCGACGCGGGTGTTCGCCCTGCCCGACCTCGGCCTGACGACCATCGGCGAGATCCCGCGGGGCCTGCCGGCGTTCGCGGCGCCGTCGTTCGACCTCGTGGCCGCGCTCTGGCCGGGCGCCCTGGCCATCGCGCTCATGAGCTTCACCGAGACCATCGCCGCCGGTCGCGCCTTCGCGCGCCAGGACGAGCCGCGGCCGGACGCGAACCAGGAACTGCTCGCCACGGGACTGGCCACCGGCGCGGGCGCGCTCCTCGGCGCCATGCCCGCCGGTGGCGGTACCTCCCAGACGGCCGTGAACCGGCAGGCCGGCGCGCGCAGCCAGGTGGCGGGCCTGGTCACGGCGGCGGCGGCCCTCGCGACCATGCTGTTCCTGGCGCCGGTGCTGGGCTGGATGCCGCAAGCTGCCCTGGCCGCCATCGTCATCGTCTATTCCTTCGGCCTGATCCAGCCCGGCGAGTTCCGCGCGATCCGGCGCATCCGCGCCATGGAGTTCAGCTGGGCGCTGGTCGCGTTCGCCGGCGTGGTCATCCTGGGTACCCTGCAGGGCATCCTGGTCGCGATCGTGGTCTCGCTGGTGGCGCTGATCCACCAGGCGTCGAAGCCGCCGGTGTACGAGGTCGGACGCAAACCCGGGACAGATGTGTTTCGCCCGCTGTCCGAGGTTCATCCGGACGACGAGACCTTCCCCGGCCTGCTCCTCCTGCGCCTCGAGGGCCGCATCTTCTTCGGCAACGTACAGGCCGTGCACGAGCGGATCGTCACCCTGGTGACGGCCAGGCAGCCGCAGGTGGTCGCCCTGGACCTCAGCGGCGTGCCCGGCCTGGAGTACACGGCGTTGAAGTTGCTCGTCGAGGCCGAGGCGCGCGTGCGGGAGACGGGCCGGGAACTCTGGCTGGTCGCGCTGAATCCCGAGGTCCTCGGCCTGGTGGAACGTTCGGCGCTCGGCCCACGGCTCGGCCGCGAGCGGATGGTCTTCAACCTCGCGGTTGCCGTGGCCCGGTTCCAGGCGCGGACGACCAGCGCGAAATAGGCCCGTCCGGCTAGGGTATCCCGCTGGACGGACGGGGCCCGATTGGCATAGACTGCGGCGGAACTCGACATACGCCCGTTGACCCCCGGCGACCCAAAAAGGACGCGAAGCATGTACGCACGCACGAGTTGTCTGCTGGCCCTGGTCCTCCTGGTTCTGGTCGGCGCCTGCGCCAAGGACGCAGCTCCGCCCGCGCCGCCGCCCGTGGACGTCAAGATCGCCGCCGTCCTGCAGAAGGACGTGCCGGTCGAGGTCGAGGTCATCGGCGAGACGCGCGGCTCCACCGAGATCGAGATCCAGGCGCGGGTCGAGGGATTCCTGGAGACCGTGAACTTCCAGGAAGGCATGCCGGTCCACAAGGGCCAGCTCCTGTTCACCATCGACCCCCGGCCGTTCCAGGCCAACCTCGCGCAGGCCCGCGGCGCCGAAGCCGAGGCGCAGGCTCGCCTCACGCGCGCGCGCCAGGACGTCGACCGCTTCAAGCCGCTGGTCGAGCAGAACGCGATCGCGCGGCAGGACTACGACAACGCGCTGTCCACGGCGGCCGCGGCCGAGGCCTCGCTCGCCTCCGCGCACGCGGTCGTCCAGAACGCCGAGATCGACCTGGGCTACACCCGGATCATGTCGCCGATCGACGGCATCGCCGGCAAGGTCGAGGTGCAGCCGGGCAACCTGGTCGGGCGGGGCCAGACCACGCTGCTGACGCGGATCTCGGACATCGATCCCATCCACGTGCGCTTCAGCATCAGCGAGCGCGACTACCTGACGTACGTCAAGGCGGCGCAGGAGACCGGCGGCAGGGTCGGCGGCGGCAAGCTGCCGCTCTCGATGATCCTCGCCGACGGATCCACCCATCCGCACCAGGGCGAGATCGTCTTCGCCGACCGCGTCGTGGACGCGACCACCGGCAGCCTGCTACTCGAGGCCGGGTTCCCGAATCCGGAGCGCGTCGTCCGGCCGGGCCAGTACGCGCGCGTGCGCGCCGCCGTCAAGGTCGAGACGGGGGCTCTGCTGGTGCCTCAGCGCGCCGTGGCGGAACTGCAGGCGACGTTCAGCGTCGCGGTGGTCGGACCGGACAACAAGGTCGAGATGCGACCGGTCAAGCCCGGCGCGCGTTTCGGCTCGCTGTGGGTGATCGAGAACGGGCTGAAGCCGGGTGATCGCGTCGTCGTCGAGGGGTTGCAGAAGGTCCGTGACGGCGTGGTCGTCAATCCGACCATCATACCGGCCGAGGAACCGGCACCGGCCGGCGCCGGCGCCGGCGCCACCACTCCCGGCGCGGGGGTCTAGATCATGGCGCAGTTCTTCATCCGCCGGCCGATCGTCGCCATCGTCATCTCGATCCTGATGGTGCTCGGCGGCGCGGCCGTGGTGCTCAACCTGCCGGTCGAGCAGTATCCGGCGCTCGCGCCGCCGACCGTGCGTGTCGAGGGCACCTATCAGGGCGCCTCGGCCGAGGTGGTCGAGCAGTCCGTGGCCACGCCGATCGAGCAGCAGATCAACGGCGTCGACAACATGATCTACATGAAGTCGCTCAACACGAGCGACGGCCGCATGCTGCTCGACGTCACCTTCAAGGTCGGCATGGACCTCGACACCGCGAACATGCTGACCCAGAACCGGGCCTCGCAGGCGAACGCCCGCCTGCCGCAGGAAGTCCTGGCCCGGGGCGTCACGGTCAAGAAGCTGAACCCGAGCATCCTGCTGGTGGCGTCGATCTACTCCCCCGAAGGCACCTACGACTCGCAGTTCCTCAACAACTACGCGATGATCAACGTGCGCGACGCCATGCTGCGCGTGCCCGGCATCTCCGACGTGCAGCTCTTCGGCGGCTCCGAGTACGGCATGCGCGTCTGGCTCGACCCCGACCGCCTCGCCAAGCTCGGCCTGACGCCGTCGGACGTGATCCAGGCCATCAAGGAGCAGAACCTGCAAGCTCCGGCCGGCCAGATCGGCGCCGCGCCCTCGGCGCCCGGGCAGGAGTATACCTACACGGTCCGCGCGCCGGGCAAGTTCACCACGCCGGAGGAGTTCGCGGACATCCTGATCGTCACCACGGCGACCGGCGCCCAGGTCCGCATCAAGGACATCGGCCGGGTCGAGCTGGGGAGCGAGAACTACAAGGCCGTCGGCCGCCTCGACGGCAAGGCCGCCGCGGTGATGGCCGTCTACCTGCTGCCCGGCGCCAACCAGCTCCAGGCCGCCGAGGGCCTCTACCACACCCTCGAGGAGATGAAGCACGTCTTCCCGCCGGACGTGGACTACAAGATCTCCTACGACACCACGCCCGCCGTCGAGGAGTCCATCCACGAGATCATCAAGACGCTCGAGGAGGCCGTCATCCTGGTCCTCCTGGTGGTCTTCATCTTCCTGCAGAACTGGCGCGCGACGTTGATTCCGCTGATGACGGTGCCCGTCTCGCTGGTCGGCACCTTCATCTTCTACCCGCTGCTGGGCTTCAGCGTGAACGTCCTCTCGATGTTCGGACTGGTGCTCGCCATCGGCATCGTTGTGGACGACGCCATCGTCGTCGTCGAGGCGGTGATGCACCACATCGAGCACGGCATGAAACCGAAGGAAGCCACCCAGAAGGCGATGCAGGAGGTATCCGGCGCCGTCATCGGCGTGGCTCTGGTGCTCTCGGCCGTGTTCATCCCGGTCGCCTTCATGGGCGGCCTGGTCGGCTCGATGTACAAGCAGTTCGCCATGACCATCGCCATCGCGGTGCTCATCTCCGCCTTCAACGCCCTGACCCTCAGCCCCGCCCTCGCGGCGCTGCTGCTGAAGCCCGCCAAGGAAGGCGGCAAGAAGAACTTCCTCGACAAGGGCTTCGGGTACTTCAACCGGGGCTTCGAGCGCGTCACCAGCGGCTACGTGCGCGGCGCGAGCATGCTCGTGCGCAAGGCCGTGCTCAGCATCCTGGTCATCGCCGTGGTCGCCGCCGGCAGCGGCGGCATCGGCTCGATCCTGCGCAAGGGCTTCGTACCCGATGAGGACCAGGGCATCTTCATGATCAACGTGCAGCTGCCCAACGCCGCGTCGCTCGAACGCACCGACGCCGTGATGCGCCAGGTCGAGGGCATCCTCGCCCAGACCGAGGGCGTCGAGGCCTACAACGCGATCGTCGGCCTCGGCATGCTGACGAACTCCTTCAACGCCAACTACGGCTCGTTCTTCGTGCGCCTGAAGCCGTGGGAGGAACGGTCGTCCAAGGAGCTGCACGTCAGCGCGATCATGGCGAAGGTCGGCGCCCAGTTGCGCCGGATCCCCGAGGCCGTCGCCTTCCCCTTCGCGCCGCCCACCATCGCGGGCTTCGGGGCCGCCGGCGGCTTCAACTTCAACCTGCAGGACCGCAGCGGCACCATGACCACCGGCGAGCTCGGCCAGCATACGCGCACCTTCCTGGCCGCCGCGCGCCAGCGTCCGGAGCTAGCCAACCTGTTCACCTCGTTCGATCCGGGCGTGCCGCAGGTCGACCTGCAGCTCGATCGCGAGAAGGCGCGCAAGCTGGGGGTGCCGATCAACGACGTCTTCGTGGCGCTGCAGGCCATCCTCGGCGGCACCTACGTCAACGACTTCAACCGCTTCGGCCGCCTGTACCGCGTCTTCGTCATGGCCGAATCGGAGTACCGGCAGCGGCCCGAGGACATCGGCAGCTTCTTCGTCCGCAGCAAGACCACCGGCGACATGGTCCCGCTCTCGACGCTGGTCACGGTCGGTCCGACCTCCGGCACCGAGATCACCACGCGCTTCAACTTGCTGCGTTCGGTCGAGATCTCGGGCGCGGCCGCTCCCGGCTTCTCCCCCGGCCAGGCCATGAAGGCGCTCGAGGAGGTCGCCGCCCAGGTCTTGCCGCGGGAAATGGGCTATGCCTACGCGGGCATGTCTTACCAGGAGAAGATCGCGCCGCCGTCGGGCCCGGTCTTCGCCATCGCCGTGGTCTGCGTTTTCCTGCTGCTGGCCGCGCTGTACGAGAGCTGGTCGTTGCCCTTCGCCGTGCTGCTGGGCACGCCGGCGGTCCTGCTGGGAGCGCTGCTGGGCGTCTGGCTGCGCGGGTACGACAACAATGTCTACGTGCAGATCGGACTGATCACCCTGGTGGGCCTCGCGGCGAAGAACTCGATCCTGATCGTCGAGTTCGCCAAGCAACAGTACGAGAAGGGCATGCCGCTCAAGGAGGCGGCGATCGAGGCCGCGAGACTGCGCTTCCGGCCCATCCTGATGACCGCCTTCGCCTTCATCATGGGCGCCATCCCCCTGATGCTCGCGTCGGGGTCCGGCGCGGCGTCGCGCCAGGTCATGGGCACCGCCGTGGTGGTCGGCATGTCGATCGCGACGTTCTTCGGCGTCTTTCTCACGCCGGCGTTCTTCAAGTTCATCGAGAGTCTCGGCCGCAAGAAGAAGCACTCCGAACCCGGAACAGCCGCGACGACCGTCGAGGGAGGCCACTGAGATGAACCGTACGCTCGTCGCCATCCTGGCCACCCTCGTGTTCACCCTCGGCCTCGCGGCCTGCATGGTCGGACCGTCGTACCAGCGGCCGGAACTCGAAACGCCCGTGCAGTGGCGCGACGAGGCCGCGCCGGATTCCACAACCCTCGCCAACCTCCCTTGGTGGGAGCTGTACGCCGACCCCGTGCTCCAGGAATTGATCACGACGGCGCTGGCCGAGAACCAGGATCTCAAGGTCGCGGCCGAGCGCACCGTCGAGGCCGCGGCGCGCTTGGGCTTCACGAAGGCCGATCTCTGGCCGCAGATCGATCTCTCGGCCACGGGCACGCGGTTCCAGGAGAGCCGCAACGGCGTGCCGCCGATCCCCGACGGGACGGATAACACCGGCACGGTCTGGGACCTCTCTGTGCCAGTCTCCTGGGAGCTCGACCTCTTCGGTCGCATCCGCAGCGCCAGTGCCTCCGCGCGGGCGCAGTTGCTGGCGAGCGAGGCAGGGCAGCAGGCCGTGACCATCGCGCTGATCGCGCAGGTCGCGTCGTCCTACGCCTCGCTGCCTGGCGGCAGGCGGAGGCGGAGTTCTACCGCGTCCAGAGCATCGTGCAGGACCTCGAGCGCGTGCAACGTCAGATCGAGAACGCCATCTCCGTGCTCATCGGCCGCTACCCCGGCGAGATCCTCCGCGGCCGAGCCCTGCCCGAGATCCCGATCCTGACCTCGCTCCCTTCGGGCCTGCCGTCGGACCTGATCGAGCGACGACCCGACGTGCGCGCCGCCGAGCAGACGCTCATCGCGGCCAACGCCGACATCGGCCAGGCCAAGGCGCTGCTCTTCCCGCGGATCGCGCTGACGGGCGACCTCGGCGTGCAGAGCAGCGATCTCGAGACGCTCTTCGAGACGCCCTCCCAGGCCTTCAACATCGTCGGCAATCTCCTGCAGCCGATCTTCCACGGCGGCAAGAACCGCCAGCGCGTAAGGATCAGCGAGTCGGTCATGCGGCAGACGCTGTACGAGTACGAGCGGACGGTGCTGCAGGCGTTCCGCGAGGTGGAGGACGCGCTGATCGCGTTCCGCAAGCTGACCGAGCAGCGCGAATCGCAGCGCGCCCGCGTGGTCGCCGAGCGCAAGGTGCTCTATCTGGTGGAGCTCGCCTACGGCGGTGGCGTGACGGACTACCTGAACGTGCTCGACGCGCAGCGGTCTCTCTTCGGCGCCGAGCTCGACGAGATCCAGGCGATGAACGACCAGATCAGCGCCCTCATCCAGCTCTACAAGGCGCTCGGCGGCGGCTGGCCGGCGGCCGCCGCGAGTTCGACGACCGCCAACCAGTAGATTTCGCTCGAACGCCCGGATTCGCCCTCGCGGTCCGGGCGTTGCCTTTCTCCCTGCCCGGGAACCTGTGCTATGCTACCCCCATCGCACGTCCGATCAATGCCGCCCGGGCGCGGTACCATGCAGGGAGAGGAGCGGGATCATGTGCGCCAAGAAGAAAGACAAGAAGGGGAAAGAAAAGAAGATGACGGGCACCGCCGAAGCGCTTGCCGACGAACCCGGCACCGCGGATGCCGTGGACGTCGCGGCCGGCGACTCCGGCCAGAAGCTGACCGGCAAAGTCTATGACAAGAAGCTCGCCAAGCTCCACGTCGAGCTGGTCAAGCTCCAGGAATGGGTCAAGTTCAAGGGTCTCAAGGTCTGCATCGTCTTCGAGGGGCGTGATGGCGCGGGCAAGGGCGGCGTGATCAAGGCGATCACCGAACGCGTGAGCCCGCGTGTCTTCCGCGTCGTGGCGCTGCCCAGCCCGACCGAGCGCGAGAAGTCGCAGATGTACGCCCAGCGCTACATACAACACTTCCCGTCGGCCGGCGAGGTGGTCATCTTCGATCGCAGCTGGTACAACCGGGCCGGCGTCGAACGGGTGATGGGTTTCTGCACCGAGGAGCAGGCCAAACGTTTTCTGGAAATGGTCCCGGCCTTCGAGAAGGTGATGGTCGACTCCGGGATCATCCTGCTCAAGTACTGGCTCGAGGTCAGCGAGGAGGAACAGACCCGCCGGTTGAAGGATCGTATCGACGACGGCCGGAAGATCTGGAAACTCTCCCCCATGGATCTCAAGTCCTACAGCCGCTGGTACGACTACTCCCGGGCTCGCGACGAGATGTTCGCCGCGACCGACACGCCCTGGGCGCCGTGGCACGTGACCGTCTCGAACGACAAGAGGAAGGCGCGCCTCAACATCATCTCGCACCTGCTCGGCACGGTCCCCTACGAGGAAGCGCCGCGCGAGAAGGTGGAACTGCCCGATCGGCAGAAACCCCACGGCTACCGGGAGCCCGACTACCCGTACAAGTTCATTCCGGAGGTCGAGTAGCGTCGGTCGGGCTCGAGACCATCATGGTCCGCAGGTCCATGAGCGGTTGCTGGGACGCCGTGAAATGGCCGGCCTGCGGGCGGTCAAGTGCCGCGATCGGCGTGATCACCATGGCGAATGAAAGCGCCAGGATCGGCGTGGCCCAGGACCTCCTGGAGCCCGCGATGGCCGTCTGGTAGCCAACGCCGGTCATGCCGAGCAAGACGAGGGCGTACAGCACCACCCAGATGCCGACGACCGTGGGCGGGTTCCGCCCTGACGCCCGGGTACACCGTCGAGGCGTCTGGGCGTTCTACTTCTTCCCGCGCACCACCGGCGCCAGCCACGCCACCACCAGCGTCCACACGAAGATCACCAGGCCGAGCAGGGTCCCGGTGCCGACGAACGTGACCGGCGACGTGCTGGCCTGGAAGCTCGAGAGCCACTGCTGCGGCACGTTCGACTCGAACAGCTTGAGGAAGACGTAGCCGAACGCCGAGCCGAGAACGAGGCTCCCGACCAGCGCGAGGATGATCCCGAAACGTGAACGACTCATGCCTGCACCTCCGTGCGGTTCAATCTACCACGATCGCCTTCGCGATCAACGATCGAGATACCACATCATCTCCACGCCCGACGCCTCGCCCTCGCTGATCACCGAGTGGAGTTTGAGGAAGCTGTTGACCAGGTAATCCAGGTGCACGTACCAGGCGCTCTCCTCGGACATGACCTGCTCGTACCGGAGCACCACCTTGGGGTCGAGGTACTTGCCCACCACCAGCGAGGTGGCGCTCTCGTCCTCGGCCGAGGGCTCGATGGAGACCAGATCCAGGCCGAGCTGCGCGCTGGCCCAGTCCTGCATCTTCACGGATCCGTACGACGCGAGGATCTGCGCGGTGCGGTCGGCCACCATGCCGGCCTGCCCCTCGTCGAGCTCGCTGGTCGACGTGCCGAAGAGCAGCGAGGAGATGATGTCCTCCTCGCTCATCTCGGGATCCGACGACAGCTCGAGCTGCGGCGCCTGCACCGTGCCGAGCACCTGGACGATGTAACGCGTGTCGCCCGTGCGCGTGGTCAGCCGGATGTCGAGATCGGGATCGAGGGCCTCGGCGTCGTCCAGGAAGACCACCAGGCCGCGCTCCAGCGTGAAGAAGTGGCCCAGGAGCTTGAGGTTGCCCTGCACCGCCTTGAGATCGCCCTGCACCACCGGCCGGCCCTCGCGCACGCCCACCACCAGGTCGCCCGCGATCTCCACGTTGAGGCCGCGGCCGCGCAGCCACAGGTTGCCCGGGATGCGCAGCCGCACGGCGGCGACCGCCAGAGGCAGACGGCTCCGTTTGACCGCGGCCGCGGTGTCGACCACCGCGGCGGCCACCGTGTCGCCCGGCGCCCGCAACATGAGCTCGCCCGAGGCGGGCAGGAGGGAGGGCGGCGTCTCGGGCACGCGCAGCAGCCCGCTGCCGATGGTGACGGCGCCGGTCGCATCGAGCGAATCGGTGTCGCCGCGCACGCCGAACTCGCCGTCGGCGTCGATCCAGGACCCGTCGGAGAAGCTCGCCACCATCTTGCGCAGCGCGAGGCGTCCGTCCAGGGTCCAGTCGTCGGGCCGTCCGTCGGCTTGCAGATCGAGGTCCAGGCGGCCCTGGAGGCGGTTGCCGGGAGGCAGGACGTCGTCGAGCAGCGCGAGGTCGAGGTCCTCGCTGCGAACCCGGATCGCTCCCGCCGCGGTCGAGTCAGGGCGGGCCGCGAACGGCACGAACGAGACGGACCACGGCAGCCGCGCCGAGGCGTCCAGGAGCTCGGCTCCGCGCGCATGCAGCGTCGCGTGGGCGACGACGCCGCGCGCCGGCGCGTCCGCCGGCGGCGCGGGCCAGGCCGCGGGCGGCGCGACGGCGGGATTGCCCAGCCACGCCTGTGCCCGGGCGGAGAGCGTCGAAACTCCCGCGGCGTCCTGCAACTCGAGCGACGTCACCGCGTGCCCGATGGGCGCCGTCGGCGAGCCGGCGAGGCGCACCCAGCCACCCAGCGCGATGGTCTCCGCCTCGGCGGCGAAGAGCAGGTCCTCAGGCAGGAGGTCGCGCACCAGCGACATCGGCGCGCCGAGATCGAACGACACGTCGCCGGCGACGCGGTGCGGATCGAGGCGCACGTCCGCGCCGAGCCGACCCTGCGCGCCGCGCAGTTCCAGCCCCGAGACTTCCAGGAGGCTGTCGCGCGAGTCCCAGGCCACGGTGCACGGCCGCTGCAGGACCACGTTGCGGCCACCCTGGCGCAGCTCCAGGCTGTCGAGGTCGGCGCGGACCGCGGGCGGCCCGTCGCGCCGCTGCAGGTCGATGTCGCTCGCCAGTTGCAGCCGAGTCCCGGCGCCGTCCCCCGCCAGCTCGAGCCGGCCGAAGACGTGCCGCAGCGAGTCCCCGAACGCGCCGTCGAAGGTGCACCACAGTTCGTCGAGCCGCGTCGCGCCCGTGACCAGGCCGTCGGGTAGCTCCACGCGCAACGCGACGTTCGAGTCGGCCAGGTCCGCCGCGACGTCCACCCGCGGCGCCGCCAGGTCGCCACGCCGGCCGGCGGCCGTGAGCCGGAGTCGTCCCGTGCGCGGCTGCAGCGACTCCTGCCGCGCGGTCACGTCGAGTTCCGCGCGCGCCGAGTCCACCACGACGTCGCCGAACGTCAAGCCCCCGGGCAACGACGTCGTCAGCGCGCCGTGCCGGTCGTCGAGGGTCGCGGCCACGTCCAGCCGCGGCACCACCAGCTCGCCGCGCCGGCCGGCCGCCGTCAGCGTCAGCCGGCCCTCCCGCGGCTGCCAGGTCTCGGGCTCGGCGGTCACGTCGAGGAACACGCGCGCCGAGTCCAGCGCGGCGTCCCGGTAGCTCAGACCCGCCGGCAGGAATCCGGTCACCACAGCGTGGCGGCCATCGACCGTCGCGTGAAGGTAAGCACTGGGGACCGCGGCCTCGCCATGACGACCGCCGCCGGTGAGGGACGCCTCGCCGACGTACCGCCGCAGCCCGTCGTGCGCCGTCACGTCCGCGGCGAGTCGGAGCGAATCGAGAGTGGTGGCGCCGTACGTGAAGCCCGCGGGCGCATCCAGCGCGAGCACCAGGTGGCTGTCGGCCAGGCTCGCGCGCGCCATGACCGCGGGCAGGGACAGGCCCCGCGCGTCCGCGTGCCCGTCGAGGTCGGCGCGCAGGCGCGGCCGGTGGCGCGGGCCGTCGGCCGTCAGCCCGAGATGGAAACGACCCTCGATGCCGGCGAGGGCCGGGTCGTCCCAGCGCGCCAGCACCGCGCTCGCGAGGTCGACGGTGCCCGCGACGTCCACGCGCTCGTGGTCGACGCGGCCGCGCACGTCCAGCGCGAGGCCGGGCAACGCGAGCACCAGGGTGTCCACGCGCACCCACCCGCGCGCGTCGCTGTCCGCGCGCAGGCGGCCGACGCGCAACCAGTCCGTCTCGTCCAGGTCGAGATCGACGTGCACCAGCGACGAGTCCCCCGCGTTCGCGTAGCGTGCCACCAGCTGGCCGCGCAACGCGCCGAGGTCGTCGACCCGCAGCGACGACGGCAGCAATGGCGAGACGTGGCTCGGTCCCGGCAGCACGAACGCGCCCGCAACCGCGGCCTGCACCGGCCACGGCCCGGCTCCCGCCGGCGGCGGCGTGAGCTGGCCGTCCCAGGTGAGGGACGGCGGCGCCTCGCGCGGCCACCGCTCGGTCAGCAGCGGCCGCAGGTCGGCCGCGAACGTGTCGGACACCGCGGCCAGCGCCCGGTCCACCAGCCAGTCCGGCGGCGGTTCCAGCCGGAGCCGGCCGCGCACCTCGCCGGGCTCGCGCCCGCGCATCTCCGCCGTCAGGTCCAGCTCGCCGAGCGATCCGACCACTTGCAGTCCCTGCAACGACAGCCGCGGCCAGGGGTCGTCGCCCGACAGCGCCAGCAGGTGGTCCAGGATGGCCGTAAGACGGCCCGTGAGCTGCAGCGAGTCGGGATCCGGCAGCGCCGCGGGATCGCCGAGGTGGATCGGCGCCAGGCGCGCCACCAGGCTGTCGTCGAGGCTGACCGCCAGGCGCACCGCCGCACCGAGCTCGGGCCGCGCGGGCGAATGCGCGCGGCCGCTCAGCGCGACCGTGCGCGGGTTGCCGTCGCCGCGCAGGTCCGCGGCCGCGCTGAGCTGCGGCACCACGAGGTCGAGCGCCGGCGTCACCCGCACCCAGGCGCCGTCGACGCGCAGGTCCGCCACCACCAGCGGCGGCAGGTTCTCGGGTGCGAAGGGTTTGGCGGTCGTCGAGGTCGTCTCGTCTGGCGCCTTTGCAAACCGCGCCGCGATGGCCGGCACGTCGGCGCGCAGCGCCGCCACGCGCAGGGCCCGCACGTCGTACTCGCGCCGCAGCAACGCCCGCCACGACAGTTCCAGCTCGACGGCGCCGGCCGACAGCAGCGTGTCCGGCGGATCGGTCCAGACCACCCCGTCCAGTGCGACGCGGCCGAGCCGCGGCCAGTCCGCGCGCCCGACGCTCAGCGCGCCCGGCAACGCCCCATCCGCGAAGCGCAGGCCCGCGCGCAGCGCCGCCGTGCGCAGGGGCGGCGCGACCACCACCAGCGCGACCAGCAGGATCACGACGGCCAGCAGCACCCCCAGCGACGCCACGACCCCGCGCAGGGCGCGGCGCCAGCGAGGGCGGCGAGGCGGGCGGCTATCGTTCGCGGTCTCCACGGTCCGTCGTCGCCTCCGTCAGTATGCGTAGCCGATGGCGAAGTGAAACACCGTCTTCGGGTCGCCGTGCATGGGGTCGCCGAGGTGCTGCGCCACGTCCAGGCGGACCGGCCCGATGGGCGTGCGCACCCAGACGCCGAGACCCATGGCGGCGGCGATGTCCTCCAGACGCACATCCTGCCGCGTCGCCCAGACCTGCCCGGTATCGAGGAACACCGTGAGGCCGATGGGCACCGAGCCGAGCGAACCCATGATCTGACGCACCTCCGCGCCGGCCAGGGCGATCGCCTCGCCGCCGACGGGCTCGTTGGTCTCGTCGAGCGGGCCGAGCCGACGGCGCTTGTACCCGCGCATCGACGACGCGCCGCCCGCGAAGTAGCGGTTGCTCGGCAGCAGTTCGGTCGCCTCGCCCAGCGGTTGCGCCAGACCCAGGTCCAGGCGCGCGGCCAGGACCGTCCCCTCGCCGAGGCCGCGGTACACCGAGCCGTAGCCGCGCAACCACATGAACGGATTCTCCGAGAAATCGAACGGCGGCGACCACTCCGCCGACAGCGCCGCGCGGTAGCCGGCGTGGGGCTCGATCGGGTTGTCCGCCGCATCGCGGTAGATCCGGGCGCGCAGCAACGGCGTCAACCCCGGGTCGGTGCCGAAGAAGGAGTGCGAATCCAGGGACGACTCTTCGACGTCGTCCACGTCGTCGACCGAGAGCGCGAGACCGAGGCGGAAGGTGGTCTTGTACCACGGCTCGAAGAGCGCCGCGATCTCCGCTTCCGCGGTGGTCTGCGTGTAGTTGTCCTCGCTGGCGACGTCGTAGCTCAGCGTGAGGTCGGTGCGCGACTTGCGCAGCAGCAGGGCGGGCCACGACGTGCGCGCCAGACCCTCGATGCTGTGGGGCGAGTACGCGGCCTCCAGCTTCAGGCTCCGGCCGCGCTGGAACAGGTTGCGGTTGGTCCAGGCGCCGCGCACGCGGATCCACTCGTCCGTCCAGGTGCCGACGCTCAGCTCCCACACGTTCAGGGGCTGCAGTGAGAGCTTCGCGGCGAGGTCGAGCGTGTCGGGTTCGACGGGCGTCGTCGTGATGTCGATCTGACGGAAGAGGTCGAGCTGGCGCAGGTCCTTGCGCATGTCGCGCAGGCGGGACGCGCTGCACGGCTCGCCCGGCTCGATGCCGATCACCCGGTGCGCGAGTCCGGTCAGGTCGGGCGGCACGCCGGTCACGGTCACGTCGCCGAAGACGTAGCTCGGCCCGGAGACCGCGACGAAGGTCACGTCGGCCGTCTCCGGCGTCGTCCGTTGCACCGTCACCTCGAGCTCGGGATGCGCGTACCCCGCCTCACGCAGCAGGTCGAGCAGTTCCGTGCGCAGCGCCTCGACGGCACCCTGATCGAATCGTGTGCCGCGCGCCGCGACCTTCTCGACGCTCGCCCGCGCCTCCGCGGCCAGACTCTCCGGCATGCCGGTGACCACCGCGCTGCCGAACCGCACCGGCGCCCCGGGTTCCACCGTGAAGGTCACCCCGGCGCGCCTGCCGTCGTCCACCGCCTCGGCGACGGCCGTCACCACGGCGTCGGGGTAGCCCCGGCGCGCCAGGTAGTGGCGGATGCGTTCCCGGTCGGCGTCGATCTTGCGCTGGGTCAGGGTGGTCCGCGTGGTGCCGAGCAGCTTGCGCCGCGGCGTGAGGGCCAGGCCGTCGAGCGGGAAATCGCCCAGATCCGCCGGCACCCCGACGACCTCGACCTTGCCGACGTCGAGCCCGTCGGCCCGCGGCGAACCCTCGGCGCGGGCGAGGGCCGGCAGCGCGGCAAAGAAAAGGACGACAAGGAGGGGGATTCTGGACTGGCGGCGCATGCAACCTCCGCCGTCCGATCCCGGGGGGCCGGCGGCACGTGTGTCGGCGGGCATCGTATCGCCGGTCTTCGCCGGCGTCAATCGGGGGCCGGATCCGCGTATTTTTGCCGGGTTGCGCCCGCGAATCCATGTGCTACTCTCTCGCCGATCGACCACCACCCAGGCCCCGCGCCTCCAGAAGGAGAGATCTGCCATGAAACGACGCCTCTTCGGCCTCGTCGCCCTGGTCCTGGCCGTCGCCGGCCTCGCTCAGGCCCAGTCCTACACGCCCGAGACCATGCGGGCGCAGCACTGGGAGTTCGCCATCCAGACGCGCTACGCGTGGTCCAACACGTACTACTCGGAGGGCGGCTCGAGCATCGAGGTCGACGACGATCTCGGCTGGGGCTTCGGCATGGCCTACAACATGACGCAGCAGTTCAACCTGGGCTTCGCGTTCGCGTGGCGCTCGGTCCCCTACAGCGCCAAGTACATCCCCATCAACGACCCGACCGATCCCAGCTACTACAACAACTGGCTGGACACGTCGACGGCGGCCCTGACCGCGGACTTCAATCTCATGAAGGGCCGCATCACGCCCTACGTGACGGGCAACGTCGGCTGGCTGGCGATCGACACCAACATCTCCGCCGGCACGGACATCGGCTGCTACTGGGATCCCTGGTACGGCTACCTCTGCGTGCCGTACACCTCGACCTACGGCGTCGACGCCGCGACCTGGGGCCTCGGCGTCGGGCTGCGCGCCGAAGTCACGCCGACGATGTTCCTGCGCGCCGGCTGGGACCACAGCTGGAACGACCTCGACACCATCGACGGCTCGGACATGCTGCGCGTCGACCTCGGGGCGCTCTTCTAGCCGACCGATTCTCGACGACCGCGACGACGGTGGGGCCGAACGACGCTCCACCGTCGTTTTCTTCGTGGCCGGGACATCGCGCGCGCTAGTCGTCGTCCTCGGCTTCGTATCCGAGACCACCCGGCTCGCGCTCCGCCTCTTCCCCCAGCTGAAGCGTCGTGCCGAGCACCGGCACCACGGCCGTCTTCTTCGCGCCGTCGTAGCTGGCGAACAGGCCGCCCATCCACGCGGCGGCGACCAGCAGCACGACGACCCCGAGGATCGGCTGCGAGGACCGCAGGGCCTGGTCCGCCGGACCGGACCTGGCGCCCGTCACCATCGAGAGGGCGATGTTCTCGCGGTGCCTGACGGTGTGGAGCACGAGGCCGGCGACGTGCGCCGCGATCAGAGCGAGCAGCACCCAGCCGAGGATCTCGTGGGCCTCCTCCCCCACCTCGCCCCCATAGCCGAGCCCGCTCCAGACCAGGACCGCCACCACCAGGAACATGGCGACGGCCGCGGCGGCCGCGCCGGGGTTGTGCGCGACGTGGCGCGCCGCGCCGCCGGTGATCGCCTCGCGCAGGTAGCGGACCGTCGCCGCCGGCGAGAAGACCAGAGCCCGGAAGCGGTTGTGCCGGCTGCCGGCGACGCCGAGGACCAGGCGCACCACTAGCACGAAGGCCGCCGACAGGCCGAAGAGCTTGTGCAGCGGGAAGACGGCCCCGTCGTCATCGACGAGCATGCCGATGGCGAGCGCGGCGCCGGCGCAGATCGCGAAGACCCAGTGGAAGACGCGGATGGGCACGTCCCAGATCATGATCCTCTTCATGCGTTTCTCCTTGTGACTAGACGACGGCGCCGAACAGCCGTCCGACCACCGCCGTGCACCCCATGGCCACCGCACCCCAGAAGGCGACGCGCAACGCCCCGCGCGTGAGCGGGGCGCCGCCTAGCCGGGCCGCGACGCCTCCCAGGACCAGCAGCAGCGCCAGCGTCACCACCACGACGCCGGGCGCGAGGCTCCCGACGGGAAGAATTGCCGCCAGCAACGCGGGCGGCGCCGCCCCCACCGCGAAGGCGCCCGCAGACGCCAGCGCCGCCTGGATCGGCCGCGCCCGCGTGAACTCGTGGATGCCGAGTTCATCCCGGGCGTGGGCGCCGAGCGCGTCGTGGGCCATCAGCTGATCGGCAACCTGGAACGCGAGGTCGCGGCCGATGCCGCGGGCCACGTAGATCTCCGCGAGCTCGCTGCGCTCGGCTTCCGGCGAGGTCGCGAGCTCGCCGCGCTCACGATGGAGGTCCGCCTGCTCGGTGTCCGCCTGGGAGCTGACCGAGACGTACTCGCCCGCCGCCATGGAGAGCGCTCCGGCCGCCAGGCCCGCGATGGCGGCCAGCAGGATGGCCGCCTGTGACGGTTCGGCCGCGGCCACGCCCACCACCAGACTGCTCGTGGAGATGAGGCCGTCGTTGGCCCCGAGGGTGGCCGCGCGCAACCAGCCGGTCCGCCCGCCGCGATGCTTCTCACCGTGCATGATCGTCCTTTGCTCTGGCGTCTAGGATTCGATGTCCCTGGGAAACATGTCACGACGCCCCGTTCAACCGCCACAGCGTGAAATTGAGGAACGACGCGAAACCGACCCAGGCCAGGTACGGCGCCAGCAGCGCGCCCGCGCGCCAGTCCACGCGCCAGAACAGGAGCATCACCGCGAGGATCGCGAGCCACAGCGCGACGATGTCGTAGAACGCCAGGTCCGGCCGGTGCGCACCGAAGAACAGGTACGACCACAGCGCATTCAGCGCGAGTTGCGCGAAGAACAACCCCAGCGCCACGCCGGCGCCCGCGAATCCCGCCCGGCGCCACACCAGCCACGCGGCCACGCCCATCATCGTGTAGAGCGCCGTCCACACCGGCGCGAACACCGCCGCCGGCGGATTCCACGACGGTTTGGCGAGCGACGCGTACCACTCGCCAGGCAGGTATCGCGAACCGATCCCGGCCGCGGCAAAGGACGCCAGCAGCCATCCGGCCAGACCCAGCAGACTACGCGTCGTTCCCACGGTCACTCCTTGAGCTGCGTCGTCGTCTCGGTGCCCGGCGCCCTGGTGAGCCAGTGCATCACGTTCAGGAGCAGGCGGTGGTTCTCGGCGGCCACGGGCGCGTTCATGCCCATCGGCAGGCGATCGGGTCCCGCCAGCTGCGCGCTGAACATCGCGGCCTCGCCGAACACGGCGACCCGGCCGGCGCCGCAAGCGAGGAGGGCGCCCTGGTACCAGCCCGCGATCGGCACTCGCGGCGCGTCGGGGGTGATCCCGGGCGCCCGCGTCGTCTCGTGCGACTCGGCCCCGGCGCCGAAGACGAGAACGGGGATCGCGCCGACCGGCGCGTGGAAGGCCGAACCGCCGAAGGTCGCAACCGTCGTCACCGTCTCGTCATCGCCGCGGCCGCGGGTGGCGGCGCTCTCCTCGAGGCCGGCGCCGCGAGTGAACAGGTCCGCGATGCCCGGCGAGCGGTCGGCGGGCACCGCGTAGCCGTTGCTGAACGTCACGCCGAAGGCGGCCGCCAGCGCACCCGCCGCACCGGGGAACGGCATGTGGTCGGCGATCAGGAACAGCGACCCGCCACCCTCGACCCAGGCGTGGACGGCGGCGATCTCCGGCGGCGTGAACGCGGACGGCGTGGGCAACGACCAGTCGTCGGCGTTGCGCGGGTGGAGCGCGTTGGCGATCACCAGGACCGCGATGGTCGCCAGCGAGTCGGCGGTGAACGTCGTCGCGAAGCCGTCCACCCGATAGCCGTCGCGGCGCAGGAGTTCGGCGAACGGCCGGTAGCGCCCGTCCGCCGTGTGGAAATTCCCGTGCGCCTCGTCGATCGCGACCCGAGGCCCGGTTCCCGCCTTGTAAGCCGGCGAGGCGATCGGCGGCCGGTACGACAGGTCGGGCTCCTGCTGCGCCAGGGCGCCGCCGGTGATGGCCAGCGCGAGCAAGCCGGCTAGCAGAATGCCTCTGTTCATCTGACTCCTCCGTCGCCGAGGTACTCGACCGCCCGCGAGTCTACCAGAGGAATCCCGGATTCCCTCGCGAAACTCCGCGTTCTGCCTATCGCCAGGCCCGTTTCTCGAGGGCCCGCAGATTCTCGATGCTGGCGATGCGTTCCAGATACCCGGCGAGCAGTTCCAGTTCCCGGTCTTGCGGGTCGCCGGTGAACTCGCTTACGAGGATCAGATTGCCGTGGTTCCGCTCCAGCTTCTGCCTGGTGTCGTCGACGACCAGAACACGATCGAGGTCGTAACCGGAACGCTTCACCTTCTTCAGGTCCTTGACCCAGTAGTAATCCTGGGCCTCGGGATCGAAACGCCGGGTGCACTGATCGCGAGTCCAGAGAAACGCCGTCGGGACGCCGCCCAGGACGTGATCCACGACGACGCGCGCGTAGTCCGGCGTCGAGCTGGTCCAGACCGCCAGGTCATAGTATCGCGAGCAGGAGACGCAGAACTGGCGCGCGAACGGCCGCTCGTAGACATGGTACGGGCCGCACCGGAAGGACGCGTCGCGGGTCAGCGGCGCCTCGACCGCGTGGATCAACGTCTCATCCAGGTCGAGGATCAGCAGCGGTCTCGTCACGGTCGCCCCATGTCTCTCTTGATGGGTCTCGCCGCCCACGGCGAGCGTCAATCTTGATCGACGATCACCGGCAGCCGCCCCGCCCACCTGTCCCACGTCGCGGCCTCCGTCGCCAGGTCGCACATGAACGCCGCGACGTTCGCCAGGCTGGTCCTGGCCGGCTTGAAGAGGCTGCTCACCAGGCTCTCGTGCACCGAGTAGGCCGCCGCACCGTCCTCCAGGAGGGTGTCCGGGCGAACCACCACCCAGGGCACGCGCGGATCGTCCGCGCCGATCTCGCCGTGGAGGAAGTCCGCCGCGCGCTGGTTGTCCCTCGCCGGCGGCAGCAGGCCGCGCAGGACCCACAGGAACGACGTCTCCAGCGCGCCGCGTCGCGCCTCGGGCCGGCCCGGATGATTCACCGAGACGCTGCTCATGAGGATGAACCTCACCGGCGCTTCCGGTTGCGAAGCGAGAATCGCCCGACAGAGCCGCGCCGTGGCCCGGGTCACCAGGTCGCGCGGTGGGCCGAAGACGCCCTTGAGGCTGAGGACGTGTCCGAGGCACGAGATCACCGCGCCGCAGCCGCGAACGAGCGCGTCCAGATCCTCGTCGCGGAGCGCCAGGAGGTCGGCCTCGACCACCGTCAGTCGCGGATCGGCCGCGACGCCCTCCGGCAGCCGACTGGCCGTCCGCACGACGGCGCGCACGTCGACCCCTCGCGCGAGGAGTTGCTGGAGGACGCGCCGCCCGGTGCGCCCGGTGCCGCCGAGGAGTAGAACGGTCTGGCTTGAAAGCACTGGCGTCCCCCCTTGGTCGCCGCTGGTTCCGGCGACAACGGTGAGATGCGAGCGGACTCGGCGCAAGGCAAGGGCGCTAGCCGCGCGCCCGGCGATCTGGTATCATCGAAGTCTGCCACGACGCCGTCAAACGGGGGGACGCTCATGAAGCTCATCGCCGGCCTCGGATTCGCCCTGTTCATCGCGGCTCCTGCCGCCGCCCAGCTCGCGCCTTACTGGATCCCCGACGACGGCTGCGAAGTCGCGTGCGCGGGCGAGTATAACCCCGTCGACTACCGCCAGGGCGTCGGCGCCTCACTTGGCCTGAGGGTCACGAGCGACCACTACGATTTCTGGCTCGAACACTACACCTGGGATGGCGACAACGGACTTTGCCTGACCTCGACGAGCCATGTCGGCATGGACGACTTCACCTGGGTGTACGACCCGCCGTTGAAGGTCCTCCAGCTTCCCCTCACGCCTGGCCAGACCTGGACCGGGGAATCCGTGCGTACCAGCCAGGGCGGCGGCACCATTCCGCGCACCTACACCCTGACCAGCACCGTCGTCGGACCCCAGACCATCGACACCGTGATCGGCCCCCTCGATGTCATCGAGGTCACCCAGGTCCTCACGGTCGTTCCCGGCGTCGACGGCCCCTGGACGTCCACGCGTCTGCTGAACGAACAACTCGGCGACGTCCGCGGCCTGCTCGGCCTCGAAGGTTGCACCGCCATGGCCGTCGAATCCGTGCCCTGGGGCGTCGTGAAGAGTCTGTACCGGTGAGCTCTCCACTCCACCAGTAGCCCGGGTCACATGCCCGCGGGCGGCTGCCAGAGCTCGACCTTGTTGCCCTCGGGATCCAGGACCCAGCCGAACTTCCCGTACTCGGAGTCGTCCGTCCTGTCCAGGACGTCGCAGCCCTCGTCCCGCAGCGCCGCGAGAACCGCCGCCAGGTCTTCAACGCGGTAGTTGATCATGAAGGACGACGTGCTCGGCGCGAAGTGCCCGCTATCGGCGGCGCCGATGGACCACACGGTGGTTCCCTTGATCGGATCGCCCGCGGCGTCGGCCCAGATGAACGCGGCGCCGCCCCAGTCCTGGACGTCGATGCCCAGGTGCTGCTTGTACCAGGCCCGCAGCGCGACGGGGTCCTTCGCGTTGAAGAAGATTCCGCCGATGCCTGTAACTCTCGTCATTTCACTCCCACACGAACAACCACTTGACGGCCTCGTACAGTCCGGTGAAGACGTATCCGATGGGGCCGGGCCGCACCGGCTTCACGGTGGTGACGGTGACCGTGGCGTAGGTTGCGAGATGCTTGTACTTGTTCATCCGGCCCGTGAGAAGATCGATATCGCGGTTGATCCGCTCCAGTTCCTTCTCGATGGCCAGGGCTTCCACCTCGAGGCCTGCCCGCCAGGCAATCCGCCACGACTATACCACTCGTCGTCGTGCCAACAAGCACCACTCTCCACATGACCGGGCCGGGCGCATCCGCTATCCTCCGCCTCCGGGAGGCAACGCCATGCACTTCACGGCAGACCAGGAGAGCCGCATCCAGGCGGCCATCGAGCAGATCGAGGCGAGGACCGGCGTCCAGGTGCTCGCCACGGTCATCGGGAAGGCCGACCACTACCCGGAAGCGCCATGGAAGGCGTTCGCGCTGGCGGCCTCGCTCGCCTCGCTCGTGGTCGCCATCCAGGCCGCCCTGGATCCGACTTGGAACGCGCCCGTGCTGGCGGCCGTCGACGCGATCGCGGTGCTCGGAGCCGGCGCCGCTGCGGCCCTGACGACCGTGCTGCTGCCGCCGCTCGCCCGGGTCCTCCTGCCCTCGGCCCGGCTGGAGAGCGAGGTCGAGCAGTACGCCCGCGCGTACTTCCTGGAGCGGGAGGTCTTCGCAACCCGCGAACGGACCGGAATCCTGGTCCTCGTCAGCCTCTTCGAGCGCAAGGTCGTCGTCCTCCCCGACACGGGGCTCGCGACACGCCTGCCCGCCGAGACCGTGGCGGAGGTGGTCGCGCGGATGAGGCCGCAACTCTCCCGTGGCACGCATTTCGCCGCGCTCTCGGCGGGGCTGGCCGCCCTCGAGCAGGCGCTGCTCGCCGCCGGGTGCCGGGGCACGCCGGGCGCGCCGGACGAGATCCCCGACGAGTTGACCCAGGACGGGGGGGTGCGCGAATGAACGCGAAGCTGCGGGCGACGCGCGTCGTCTTCCTGCTCTGCGTGACGCTGCCGCTGACCGCGGTGACCGCGCGCGCCGCCGTGGTGGAGGTGCCCTATCTCTCGGGGCGGGTGGTCGACACGGCGGAGATTCTCAGCGCCGACGCGAGCGTGCGGATCGGCGAGCTGCTCAAGGCTCACGAAGCGCGCAGCGGCAACCAGGTGGTGGTCCTGACCCTGCCGAGCCTCGCCGGCGAGAGCATCGAGGACTTCGCGGAACGCGTCTTCCAGACCTGGCTGCTCGGCCAGGCGGGCAAGGACAACGGCGTGCTCATCGTGATCGCCGTCGACGACCGGCGCCTGCGCATCGAGGTCGGCTACGGCCTCGAGGGCACGCTAACGGATCTCGCCGCCGGGCGCATCATCCGCGGCACCATCACGCCGCACTTTCGCGAGGACGACTACGACGGCGGCATCGAGGCGGGCGTCGTCGCGGTGATCGGCGTGCTCGAGGGCACGGGCGAAGCGCCCGCCGAGATGGAGCCCGCCGCGGAGGCGCCGTCGGGCTTCCACCTGGAAGGGCCCGATCTTCCGCCCATGGAGCGCATCCTCTTCGGAGCGTTCATTTTCGGCATCATCGGACTCTTCACCGTGCTCGGCGTGCTGACCCCCAGCGGCGGCTGGTTCCTCTACCCCTTCCTCATCCCCTTCTGGGCGGTCTTTCCGATCGCCGTGGTCGGCGTCAGAGGGACCCTGATCCTGCTGATCAGCTACCTGGTGCTCTTCCCGGTCGCCAAGATCCTGGTCTCGCGGGCGACGTGGTACGGCAAGGCGCGCAAGGACCTCAAGACCAAGGGCAAGGCGAGCATCGGCGGCTTCAGCTTCGGCGGCAGCAGCAGTTCGAGCAGTTCCGGACACAGCTCCTGGAGTTCGGGCAGCAGTAGCTTCTCGGGCGGCGGCGGCCACTCCGGCGGCGGCGGTTCCTCGGGCAGCTGGTAGCCCGTCCGGGCGTCCTCAACCGCGACGCGCGGCCTCGATGGCGGCGATGTCGATCTTCGTCATCTGCATCATCGCCTCGAACGCGCGCGCGGCGACGACAGGATCCGGATCGGTGATCGCCTGCGTCAAGGCGATCGGCGTGATCTGCCAGGACAACCCCCATCTGTCCTTGCACCAGCCGCAGGCGCTCTCCTGGCCGCCGTGACCGATGATCGCGTTCCAGTAGCGATCCGTTTCCGCCTGGTCGACGGTCGCGACCTGGAACGAGAACGCCTCGTTGTGCGTGAACGCGGGACCGCCGTTCAGCCCGAGGCACGGAATGCCCATCACGGTGAACTCGACGGTCAGGACGTCCCCCTTCTTGCCGGAAGGGTAGTCCCCCGGCGCGCGGTGCACGGCGCCGACGGACGAATCGGGAAAGGTCCTCGCGTAGAACCGCGCGGCGTCCTCGGCGTCGCGGTCGTACCAGAGGCAGATCGTGTTCTTGGCGGGATTCACCATCTCGCTGTCGACTTTCGTGTTCATGACCCGAGGAATCCGTACGGACCCGACCGTCACGGATACTCAGACCAAGCAACCAGCATTTCGCCGGAATGTCGAGCGATCGACCCGGTCGCGCGAACAGAGCCACGTGGAGCAGTTCGGGGAGCGTCGTCAGCGATATTCCTTTGGCATCCCGGAGAGCCGAACTCCCTGTATCGATTGGACCTCCTCGAGGCGCTCCCCGACCAAACGAAGACGTTCGAGTCGAGTACGACCCTCATTTCGCCTTCTTCTCAGCCTTCACTGCTTCCGCGACATCCGGCCGCTTGAGACCGGCCTTTCGCGCCTGACGTCGCGCCTACCGTTTCTTCCCCCCGACACCGGGCACGGCGACGGCTTGCTTCATCCAAGCCGCGATCTGATGTTCGTCGACGTCGTCCACGGATCTGATTTCCACGCCCCGCGTAGACTTGCCCATCGCCACTGGCGTCACCGGCGGTACCGGCGACAGCGTCACGCCGTTCACGAACATGAGCTTGACGTGGCCGGCGAAGGCGCCGCAACAGAAGCACCAGCCGTCGCCGACGCCATAGTATGACATGCCCCATTTCACAGAGCGCTGCAGGCCGGGAAGCGTCTTGGCTGCCAGAGCATCAATGCACTCCGCGATACCGCGCTGTGGCTGCGGCAGGCTAGCGATGTAGGCGAAGACCGGCTTGTCGCCGACCGCGGCTTTCGCGGGGCTCGCCTTACCGGTCACCATGGAATCCGGCAGCGTCGCGGCAGCCTCGCCTTGCGCTACCGCGCGCTTGGCCGGATTCCGGCCTGCGGGACCGGGTGTCTTGTCGGTTTTGCGGGCGGGCATGGCGGTCTCCTGGATCTTGGAGTTGTGTCGGCCTGACGGTCGCGTTCACCTGCGCGCGCCGCGATGCGGAGTGCGTCAGGTGCAACGCGGTGCTAGCCGCGCACAGGCCGGTAGTGCATGGCGACCACGCCGTTGCGGAGCGGCGTCGCCGAGACCAGCTCGAGCCGTCGCGTGCAGGGCAGCCCGCTCTGGTACAGGGTCGGGCCGTGGCCGGCGATCCTGGGGTGGACGAGGAACTTGTAGTCGTCGATCAGATCCAGCCGGTCCAGTTCGGTCGCGAGCGTGCCGCTACCGAGGAGCACGCCGCCTGGGGTTGCGTCCTTGAGCTCTTGCACGCCCGCGCGCAAGTCGCCGGCGATGTGGTGGCTGTTGGACCACGGGAAGTCCGTTCGCGTCGACGACACGACGTACTTCGGCTTGATCTCCAGCTTGACCGCCCATTCGCGCAGCGACGGCGGCGCCTCCACATCGCCGCGGGCGACCGCCGGCCAGTAGCTCTCCATCATCTCGTAGGTGGCGCGGCCCCACAACATCGCCCCGCCCTCGTCCATGAGGCGCGTGAAGAAAGCGTGCGTCTCGTCGTCGGCGATTCCCTCCTGGTGGTCGACGCAGCCGTCCAGAGTGACGTTGAGGCTGAAAGTCAGAAGGCCCATGCGAGTCTCCTTCAAGCGGGGCGGTCCGCTGGACTGTCGCTCGTCGAATACCTCGCAGCGACTAACATCGCCGCTAAACTGCGAGCCCGCCGCCAAGTTGAAGCACCGATTCTTCACCGAGTTTGCAGTCCCGACGCGGTTTCGACCTCAGCTCCGCGTATTACTCTTCCGCTTCTTTTACGAACCGCGCGAAGAACTCAATTACCTGGTCTTTGGACAACCGTCCAGCTGCCACTCCCAGCGTGAGTTCTTCGATGTCATCGTCGCTTGCCGACAACTCGTAGCCATTGATCAGTAAGAAAACTTCAGCCGCAGCAACGGCGACGCGTCTGTTGCCGTCCATGAAGGGGTGATTCGCGCATAGATGAAAGTGATACGCCGCCGCTTTCGTGGGCATCCCAACGTGAAGGTCCACACCGCCGAATGTCGATTGTGGCATAGCTACGGCAGCCTCTAGCAGCCCACGGTCTCGTAGTTCGACGGCTCCACCAAATTCCTCACTGACCCGACGATGGATCTTCAGCACGACGTCTACCGAAAGGAAGACGACAGGCTGCGTCACTTCGCCAGCCGCCGCAACACATCAGCACGCTTCTTCATGACATAGTCGAGTTTCTCGTCCATCTCCTCGGGACGGACGAGTTGCGGGCGAGTAGGCGTGACAATCAGGTTCCCGTCCTGGATGGTGAGCTGCACCTGGCCTTCCTCCTCCAAGCCGAGGAGTTCGAGAATCGGCTTATCTAGAATCAACGCGTTGCTGTTGCCTACTTTACGGAGTTGCTTGATCATCTCAACCTCCCGGTTATAACTATATTATAACCGCAGGGGCGCACCCCGTCAACCCAAGGCCGATCCGTCAGCTTCGACGGTCTGTTAGCAGATCAACCTACCTAAATCCCCATCGACAGATGCGCACGGATTCGCGCGCCTCATTCCGACCGCAAACATACCTTGCGGTCAGGACACTTTCCTTTCAAGCCTATCAGCAATCCAAACCTTGATGATCGACTGGCGAGTGACGCCGAGACGCTTCGCTTCACGGTCGAGAGACTCGATCATCCACGTTGGAAAGTCGACATTCACCCGGCGCTGCTCCTGACCGGGACGAC
>JADHED010000233.1_pt1 | contig 76021 bp, 62 predicted proteins | sample 8952041 | NCBI WGS metagenome assembly JADHED01 (sample SAMN16124423, study PRJNA663239) | bioreactor sludge metagenome | isolation source: sludge (control) | place: India:Bengaluru | collected 2018-09-08
TGGCGGTGCGCAGGGTTTCCTGGCACTGGGCCACGCCGCAGGAGACGGCGATGACTTCGGTGGCGGCACCCTTCTCCTTCAGGCGGACGGCCTCTTCGATGGCGATCTCGTCGAAGGGATTCATGCTCATCTTGACGTTGGCGATGTCCACCCCTGTGTTGTCCGATTTCACCCGGACCTTGACGTTGTAGTCGACCACGCGTTTGACGGCGACGAGAACTTTCATGAATGTGTGCTCCAGATAGTGATGCAGATAGGTGCGGCCTTGACCGACTGGCCGGCTCGCGCCGAGCCGGCAAAATCGAACGGTCGTGCTTTTTATTATAGGCACGGGCGGACCCAAGTTTAGACGCAGCCACCCAATCCTTCTGTCAATGGAACGACAAATGATTAGTCGACCGAATGGTTGGTTAATTCGGGTAAGTCTGGACATGCGACGGCAACCGCGTCGTTTACAGTCTGCGGCGCAACAAACCGCCGTCTTCGGAGACCCACACATGAAACACTTCGCCCTTTCCGCCCTCGCCACCGCCGCCCTGCTCGGCGCAGGCACCGTCAGCGCCCAGACCGTCTTCACGGTATCGAGCTGGCTGCCGCCCACCCATACCGCCAGCATGGCCCAAAAGGAATGGTGCGACCTGCTCGAAAAGAACACCGCCGGCAAGATGAAATGCAACATCCTGCCGCGTGGCGTCGCGGCGCCTCCTGGCACCTACGACGCCGTCAAGAACGGCCTGGCCGACATCTCCTTTACGGTGCATGGCTACACGCCGGGCCGCTTCGTCCTCACGCAGATGGCCGAAATGCCGTTCCTGGGCAACACATCGGAGCCCCTGTCGATCGCCTACAACCGGGTCGCCTCCAAATACCCCGAGTTCGCCGCCGAACACCAGGGCGTGCGCGTGCTGGCCTTCTTCACCCACGGTCCCGGCATCGTGTTCAACACCAAACGCCCGATCGCCAAGGTTGACGATCTGGGTGGGCTCAAATTCCGCGTCGGCGGCGGCATGGTCAACGAGATCTCCAAGTCGCTGGGCATGAACGTCACGCTCAAGCCGGCCACCGATTCCTACGAGCTGCTCTCGGGCGGCGTGATGGACGGTACCCTGTTCCCGGCCGAATCGACCGAGTCCTTCAAGATCGACAAGATCATCCGCCATGCCACCACCTTCCCCGGCGGCCTGTACAACACCAGCTTCGTGTTCATGATGAACCAGGCCAAGTACGACAAACTGACCCCCGACGAGAAGAAGGCCGTGGACGCCATCTCCGGTGAAACCGCCGCGCGCATCTTCGGACGCGGCTGGGACAAGGTGGACACGCGCGCGCTGGCCCTGATGCAGGCCAACGGCGTGGTGGTCACCAAGGCCGATGCGAAGTTCGTCGCCGACGTGAAGGCCAAGACGGCCCCGCTGGAGCAGAACTGGATCAAGGCCGCCGAAGGCAAGGGCCTGAAGAACCCGGCCAAGGTCATGGCGGAGTTCCGCGCCGAGATCGCCAAACAGGAAAAGTAAGATCGGGCTGTTCCCAGCTGAACCAGGCGGCGCCCGCAGGCAATGGGCGCCGCCTTTCTTTTGTTTGAACCGGTGACACCATCTTGAACAAGATCTTCGAATCCCTCTGCGGCGTGCTGGCCGGCGTGGCGCTGTTCGCCATCATGGCCCTGACCTTCTTCGACGTCGGCGGGCGCAAGCTGCTTTCCCATTCGATCACCGGCTCGCTGGAGCTGACCGAACTGCTGATGGTGGTGGTGATCTTCGCCGCGATGCCCCTGGTGTCACGGCGCGGCGAACATGTCGTGTTCGATTCGCTCGATCCCTACCTGCCCCATTCCGTGCGTGTGGTTCAAAGGGCGCTGGTCCAGGCCGTCTGCGCCATCACCTTGCTCGGGTTGGGCGTGCTGATGTGGAAGACGGGCACCAGTTTCCTGGAAAGCGGTGAAACCACAGCCCAGCTCACCATCCCGAAGGCGCCCTTCATCTATGGCATGAGCGTCTTCTGCTTCCTCACCGGCCTGGTACATCTTGCGTTCGCGCTGCGGCCCGGCCAGGCGGCGGATGAAGGCGAAGGAGGAACGCTGTGACCGAAGCGCTGACCGGTTTCATCGCCATCTTCGCCCTGGCCCTGTTGCGCGTGCCACTCGCCGTGGCCATGGGTCTGGTGGGCATCACCGGCATCGGTCTCACGCGGGGCTGGGGCCCAGCGCTGGCCAGCACCGCGCAGGTGGTTCAGGAAACGGGTTTCGCCTACACGCTGTCGGTGATCCCGCTGTTCATCCTGATGGGCAATTTCGTCGCGCGCGCCGGTCTGGCCCACGAGCTGTTCCACGCGGCCTACGTGTTCATCGGCCACCTGCGCGGCGGACTGGCGCACGCCACCATCGCGGCGTGCGCCGGCTTCGGCGCGATCTGCGGCTCGTCGATCGCCACCGCCGCGACCATGAGCAAGGTGGCCTATCCGTCGATGAAAAGGCTGGGCTACAGCGATTCGCTGTCGACCGGCGTGATCGCGGCCGGCGGCACGCTGGGCATCATGATCCCGCCCAGCACCATCATGGTGATTTACGGCATCGTGACCGAAACCAACATCGGCAAGCTGTTCGCGGCCGGCGTCATTCCGGGCATCCTGACCGCGATCCTGCTGATGGTCGCGGTGGTGGTGATGACACTGCGCGACCCCGAACACGCCCCGGCCGGCGAACGTTTCGACTGGGCAGAACGCTGGCGGGCACTGCGCGGCATCTGGGGCGTGCTGCTGCTGGTGATCGTGGTTCTGGGCGGCATCTATGGCGGCATCTTCACCGCCACCGAAGGCGCGGGCATCGGCGCCGCGGGTGCGTTTTTCTTCGCGCTGGCGCGCCGGGCGCTCACACTGCGCTCGACGCTGGACGTGCTGATCGAGTCCGCGCGCACCACGGCGATGCTGTTCACGCTGCTGATTGCCGCCACCATCTTCGCCAACTTCGTGAACTTCACGAGCATGCCGGTCGATCTCAAGGAGTGGATCACGCACCTGGGGCTCTCGCCCGTGATGATCGTCGCGGCGATGATGGTGATCTACGTGATCCTGGGCACGGTCATGGAAGAGCTGACCATGGTGCTGCTGACCATCCCGTTGTTTTTCCCGATCGTGGTGGCGCTGGGCTTCGACCCGGTCTGGTTCGGCGTGCTGATCGTGATGGTGATCCAGATCGGGCTGATCTCGCCGCCGGTGGGCATGAATCTGTTCGTCATCAACACCCTGCTGCCGCGCGTGGGGTTGGGCAACATCTTCCGGGGTGTCTGGTCCTTCGTGCTGGTTCAGGTGATCATGCTGGCCATTCTGGTGGCCTTCCCGCAACTGAGCCTGTGGCTGCCATCGTTCATGGACTGAGGCGGCATCGCCGCGCCCGGCCGGCCATCGTCACTGTTGGGTGGCCTGGTGAATCACCCGTTGCGGGAACGGTATTCCGACCTTGTTGCTGCGCAGCGCATCCAGAATCGCGATGTTGATTGCGGAACGCACGTTGAGCTGGCCGTTTTCCGGGTCGGCGATCCAGTAACCGAGGGTGAACTCCAGCCCGTCGGCACCGAAGGCCGACAGCGCCGCGCTGGGCCCCGGATCCTTGAGCACACGGCTTTGCGCCAGCGCTGCCTCCACCAGCAGCCGGCTAACCAGCGCCACGTCGCTGTCGTAGGCCACCGACACCACGGTGGATTGCCAGAGCGTGGTGTCCGCGAGCGACAGGTTTTCGACCCGGTTGTTCACCATCATCTCGTTCGGCACGATCGATTCGCGCCCGGTCACAGCGCGGATCACGGTGTAGCGGGCGTTGATGGCGGTGATGCGGCCTTCGAAGTTGTCCACCCGCACGTTGTCGCCGATGCGCATGCTGCGTTCGGCCAGAATCACGAAGCCGCTCACGTAATTGGCGGCGAGGCGCTGCAAACCCAGGCCGATGCCGACGCCCACCGCGCCACCCAGCACCGACAGCGCGGTGAGGTCGATCCCGACCGCCGAAAGCGCGAGCAGCAGGCCGACGAACATCAGCAACGCGCTCAGCGCGTTGCTGATCGCCTTGCGCAACGAGAGTTCGCTGCCCGATGCCGACCGCAACAGGCGTGCCTCGATCGCCGAGGACACCCACAAGGTGAGGATCAGCACCGCGCCGGCGGTCAGGCCGCCTTCGATGATGTTGCGAACGCTGAGCCGGGTGGAGCCCACGCGCCAGTGGATCTGGTCCAGTTCCTCCATCACCAGCGGCAACAGGCCGCTGATCCACAGCACGACAGCGACCCATGCCACCCAGGAAATCGTGCGCTCCACCCAGCGCACCCACCGGGTCTGGTTGAATGCGACCTGCAAGACCTTGACCCCCATCCGGATCGACGCCAGCGCCACCAGCGCTGGAATGGCAATGCGGAACAGCGTCATCGGCAACCAGGGTGTCAGCGCCACGCGCGCCACGTAAGCGAGGCTGAGCCACAGCAGCGGAAACAGCAAGCCGTCCACCACCCGCCGCCCGAACAGCACCGACGTGTGCTCGGGCGCGTTGGCACGACGGGCCAGCCAGACCAGAACCCAGGCCACCACGCCGCAGGCGAACAGCACCCCGAGTTCCTTCAGGCTGCTGGGGCGCACCAAGGCCGCGAACCAGCTGTCGAGATCGGGGGCCTGAACCAGGTTGGGCGTCATGCCGGCCATTTCGGATCCCGCTTGTCGATGAAGGCCTGCACGCCCTCCTGGGCCACCGGATGCACCATGTTGCAGGCCATGGTCTGGCTGGCGAGCTGGTATGCGGCCGCGACACCCATCTCGCGCTGCTGGTAGAACAACTGCTTGCCGATCGCCAGCGCCTCGCGCGGTTTGGCCAGGATCGCGGCCACCAGGCGCTCGGTCTCGTCGTCGAGCTCGGCCGCCGGCACCACCCGATTGACCAGGCCACGGGCGCGCGCCTCGGCGGCGTCGATGAACTCGCCGGTCACCAGCATTTCCATCGCCAGCTTCGGGGGCAGGTTGCGCACCAGCGGCACGCTGGGGGTGGCACAGAACAGGCCGGCGTCGATGCCGTTGACGCCAAAACGCGCCGTGTCCACGCTCACGGCCAGGTCGCACTGGGCAACCAGCTGGCAGCCGGCCGCCGTGGCCAGCCCCTGGACCTTGGCAACCACCGGCACCGGCAGTTGCTGGAGTGACAGCATCAGGCGCGAACAGCGGGCAAACAGAGCCTGGAAATAGGCCAGATCGTTCTGCGCCTTCATTTCCTTGAGGTCATGGCCGGCGCAGAACGCCTTGCCGGCGGCGGCCAGCACCACCACCCGTGCCTGCGGATCGGCGCGAACCTGCTCCAGCGCCGCTTCCAGGGCGCCCAGCATGGTCTCGCCCAGCACATTGAATCGTTTCGGGGTGTTGAGTGTCAGCGTGTGCACGCCGCGCGCATCACGGTCGTTCAACAACGGGCTCTCGGCGCCTTGGCCGGCGGTGGCAAGTGGATTCATGGCTGGATTCTGGCTCAAACGACGCCGGATGGTTCACCCAGCCGGCAGGGCCCGTCATCCGTGCCCGGGGGGCTTCACCGCCCCGCCAGGACCCGGATGTGCGCCTCCGCGCTGCGCGCCAGGGCGCCCAGGTTGTAGCCGCCTTCGAGGCAGCTCACGATGCGCCCGTTGGCATGCTGGCGCGCCACGTCCATGATGCGCGAGGTGATCCAGACAAAGTCCTGCTCCACCAGGCCCATCTGGCCGAGGTCGTCGCTGCGGTGCGCATCGAAGCCCGCGCTGATGAAGATCAGTTCGGGCCGGTGTGCCTCCAGGCGGGGAATCCACATCATCTCGACGATCTCGCGCACATCCATGCCCCGCGTGCGCGCGGGCACCGGTACGTTCACCAGGTTGGGCGCATTGGAGCGCGCCCCGCCGACCGGGTAGAACGGGTGCTGGTAGAAGCTTGCCATCAGGATGCGTTCGTCGCCCGCGACGATGTCCTCGGTGCCGTTGCCGTGGTGGACGTCGAAATCGACGATGGCCACCCGTTGCAGCCCATGGCGCTCCAGCGCATATTTCGCGGCGATCGCGACGTTGTTGAAGAAGCAGAAGCCCATCGCGGTGTCGCGGCAGGCGTGGTGCCCCGGCGGGCGCACGGCGCAAAAGGCGTTGTCCAGTTCGCCGGCCATCACCGCGTCGGTCGCCGCCAGCGCCGCTCCGGCGGCGCGCAGGGCGGCCGCCCAGGTGTGAACGTTCATCGAGGTGTCGGGGTCAACCTGGGTGTGGGTGGGGCCACCGGCGTCGATTTCCTCGCGCAACACGTCGCTCAGGCCGCGCAGGGCCGCCACGTGCATGCGACCGTGAGCGAGTTCGATGTCGGCCAGCGGCGCAGGGTCGGCCTCGCGACGATCGAGCGAATCCCGCAGGCCGGTGGCCTGGAGGTGCTCATCGATGGCGTCAAGCCGCTCGGGGCATTCGGGGTGGCCGGCGCCCATCTCGTGCAGCCGGCAGTCGGGGTGTGTGAAATAACCTGTTTTGTTCACCGTAGGCCCAAGGTGTTGGTTTTTCGGATAACGTCGTGCCATGGATGCACGACTGAAAATCAAATCGATTCTGGATCAGCTTAACACGGTACTGGTGGGCAAAACGCTCCAGGTCCAGGACTGCGTGGGCTGCCTGCTCGCCGGCGGCCACCTGCTGATCGAAGACGTGCCCGGCGTGGGCAAGACCACGCTGGCGCACGCGCTGGCCCGTACGTTCGGGCTGCAATTCTCGCGCGTGCAGTTCACGGCCGACCTCATGCCCAGCGACCTGGCCGGCGTCTCGGTGTTCGAACGCAGCAAGGAGGCCTTTGTCTTCCACCCCGGCCCGGTGTTCGCCCAGGTCCTGCTGGCCGACGAGATCAACCGGGCCAGCCCCAAGACCCAGAGCGCGTTGCTGGAGGCGATGGAAGAAAAGCAGGTCACCGTCGAGGGCGAAACCCGCCCCCTGCCCTCGCCTTTTTTCGTGATCGCCACCCAGAACCCGCACGACCAGCTCGGCACCTACGCCCTGCCGGAATCCCAGATGGACCGATTCCTGATGCGGATCTCGCTGGGCTACCCCGACCGCCAGGCCGAACGGCAACTGCTTGCCGGCACCGACCGCCGCGACCTGGTGACGCGCCTGCCGCCGCTGCTCACCGCCGACGAGTTGCTGCAACTGCAACAGGCGGTGCTGCGCACGCACGTGGCCGACCCGCTGCTCGACTATCTGCAGGACCTCATCGCCGCCACGCGTTCGGGCCGCTGGTTCTTGCAAGGCCTTTCACCGCGCGCCGGCATCGCTCTGGTGCGCGCCGCGCAGGCGCAGGCGCTGATCAGTGGCCGCGACTACGTGGCGCCCGACGACGTGCAGGCCATCCTGCCGCAGACCGTGGCGCATCGCATGATCCCGGTGAGCGACGCCGGACGCGGCGCCGTCGAGCAGGTGCGCGCGATGCTTGAGGCGGTGCCCTTGCCATGAGCGCCGCGCAGGGCCGCCCCAAGCAAGCTCGCACCGCAGTGCGAAGCACGGAGGTTACCCCGTGCACCGCGACGGGCCGCCCCAAGCCAGCTCGCACCGCAGTGCGAAGCACGGAGGTTACACGGTGAGCGCCACTGGTTCGGCGTTTGGCGTTGAGCGCGGGGCACCGCCTTCGCCCGCCGCCCGGCCTTCGCGCTTCAAACCGATCGAGCGCGCGCGCCAGCGCCTGCGCCGGTGGTTCGAGTCGCGCCTGCCTCTGTCGGACACGATCACGCTGACCCAGCGCAACGTCTACATCCTGCCCAGCCGTCCCGGCCTGATGCTGGCGGCCACGCTCACGGTGCTGCTGGTCGCCTCCATCAACTACCAGCTGAACCTGGGCTACCTGTTGACCTTTCTGCTCGCCGGCAGCGCGGCGGTGGGCATGCATGTGTGCCACGGCACCCTGCGCGGTCTGCGCATGCACCTGCTGCCACCCGAGCCCACGTTTGCCCGCAGCACCACCACGCTGGAGATTCACCTGACCAATGAGCGCCGAACGCCGCGGCGCTCGATTGCACTGAGCGTGGCCGACACCGGGCACTGGACCTGGAGTGACGTGCCCGCACAGGGCGAAGCCCGCGTGACGGTGACGTTCCAGCCCGGCGAACGGGGCCGCCACCGGGTGCCCGCGCTCACCGCCGAAACCCGCTACCCGCTGGGCACGTTTCGCGTCTGGACGGTCTGGCGACCCGCCGCCAGCGTGGTGGTCTACCCGGTGCCCGAACCGCGTGCGCCCGCGCTGCCGCCCGGTGAACCCCGCGCCGGCGGCGCGCAGGCGACCAGCATCCAGCACACCGGCGAGTTCGACGGCGTTCGCGCCTACCGGCGTGGCGATCCGCGCAAGCTGGTGCTGTGGAAGAAGCTCGCCAAGGCCGACGAACTCATCAGCCGCGACGGCCAGCAAGCGCAGCGGCATGAACTCTGGCTCGATTACGAGCAGGCCGGCCTGCCGGGCAAGGAGGCCCGGCTCAGCCGCCTGTGCGCCTGGGTGCTGGCGGCCGACCGCCTTGGCATCGACTACGGCCTGCGCCTGCCCGGATTGGCGTACAAGCCCGCCAGCGGCGCAGCGCACCGGCTGGCCTGCCTGGAGGCCCTGGCGCTGTGCTGAACCGCCTCGAAACCCTGCCCCGCGAAGCCCGGGACACGCTGTTCCTGCTGGTGGTGATCGCCTGGATCGTGATGCCGCAGGCGTCGCACCTTCCCATCTGGTGCAGCACGTTGGCCGCGGCGGTGCTGCTCTGGCGCGGCTGGCTGGCCGTGACGGGGCGGCCCCTGCCCGGCCTGGCCTGGCGCCTGGCCCTGCTGGCGATCACGTTGGGCGCCACGTTGTGGACCCACCGCACCCTGCTCGGCCGCGATGCGGGCGTGACCCTGATCGTCGTGCTGCTTTCGCTGAAGACGCTGGAACTGCGCGCACGCCGCGACGCCTTTGTGATCTTCTTCCTGGGCTTCTTCACGATGCTCACGAACTTCTTCTTTTCCCAGTCGCTGCTGACGGCGGGGGCGATGCTGGTGGCCTTGCTGGGGCTGCTGACGGCGTTGGTCAATGCGCACCTGGTGGTCGGCCGACCGCCGCTGACCACGGCCCTGAAGACCGCGAGCTGGATGGCCTTGCTCGGCGCGCCCATCATGGCCGTGCTGTTCGTTCTGTTTCCCCGGCTGGCGCCGCTGTGGGGCATCCCGTCGGATGCGATGAGCGGGCGCAGCGGCCTGTCCGGCACGATGCAGATCGGCCACATCGCCAAACTCGCGCTCGACGACAGCGTGGCGATGCGCATCAAGTTCGAAGACCGGCCACCGCCGCAGTACCTGCTGTATTTCCGCGGCCCGGTGCTGAGCCGCTACGACGGGCGTGAATGGCAGCCGGCCCCGGCGCGTGCCGGCCTGCCGGAGCCGCCGGTCGACCTGCGCGTGCTGGGTGCGCCGGTGAACTACCAGGTCACGCTTGAACCGAGCAACCGGCCCTGGCTGTTTGTGCTGGACGCCACCGCGCAAGCGCCGCGCCTGCCCGGTTTCGAGTTGCGCCAGACGCCGCAGCTGCAGTGGCTGACCAACCGCCCGCTGACCGACCTCGTGCGCTACAACGCCACGAGCCATCCGGAGTTCCGCCTCGGCCCGACCCAGGCCCGCGGCGCCGACCTGCTGCGGCTGCGCGACGACGTGGCGCTGCCGCCGGGCTTCAACCCGCGCACCATCGCGCTGGCCGCCGAGATGCGCCGCGACCCCGCGTTGGCGGCCGCGCCCGCGCCAGCGCTGGTGCAGGCGGTGCTGGAGCGGCTGCGCACGGGCGGCTACCGCTATACGCTGGAGCCCGGCGTCTTCGGCGAACACAGCGCCGACGAGTTCTGGTTCGACCGCCGCGAGGGCTTCTGCGAGCACATCGCCTCGGCCTTCGTGATCCTGATGCGCGCGCTGGACGTGCCGGCGCGCGTGGTCACCGGCTACCAGGGCGGCGAGGTCAACACGGTGGACGGCTTCTGGACCGTGCGCCAGAGCGACGCCCACGCCTGGGCCGAGGTCTGGCAGGCTGGCACCGGCTGGGTGCGCGTGGACCCGACCGCCGCGGTGATGCCGGGCCGCATCGGCACGTTCCAGCGCCTGCAGGCACCCCAGGGCGTGATCGCAACCGCGCTGGTGACCCTCAGCCCCGACCTGCTGGCGCAGCTGCGCCAGGGCTGGGAAGCCGTCAACAACCGCTGGAACCAGTGGGTGCTGAATTACACCCAGAGCAAGCAGCTCGACCTGCTCAAGAACCTGGGCTTCGAGACCCCGAGCTGGGAAGACCTCGCGCGCCTGCTGCTCGGCATCCTGGTGGACGCCAGCCTGCTCGGCGCCGCCTGGACGCTGTGGGAGCGCACCCAGCACGACCCCTGGCTGCGTCTGCTCGCACGGGTGCGGCGCAAGCTGGCCGCCGCCGGTGTGCCGGTACCGGCGCAGGCGCCGCCGCGCGAGCTGGCCCGCCTGAGCGCGCAGCACCTGCCGCCCGGTGCGCCGACCGAGGCCCTGCAACAATGGCTGCTGAAACTGGAGCAGCAACGCTACAGCCGCGACGCCAGCGCGCCCGGCGCGCGCCGGCAACTGGCGGCCCTGCGGCGCCAGTTCAACCACCTGGCCTGGCCCCGTCCATGAAGAACCCCGTTTCGATCACTCTCTTTTTGATAGCTTCTGTTGGCCTGTCGACGCCGGGGTGGAGCCAGAATCATTCCAAAAAGAAGGTCCAAAAGGCGCTGGAAGCCCCCTCGCAACGCGCAAAGGCCATTGGACCCGCCTATGCCACGCGTGACGACGCCCTGCGCTGGGCCGACGACGTGGCCGCGCGCCGCGACCTGGACCCCGAATGGGTACGCCAGGTGATCGGCCAGGCCCGCTTCCTGCCAAGCGTGCCCCGGCTGGTGCTGCCACCGCCCAAGGGCACCGCCAAGAACTGGAAGGTCTACCGCAGCCGCTTCATCGACCCCATGCGCATCCGCGCCGGCGTGGCCTTCTGGCAGGCCAACCGCGCCGCGCTCGAGCGCGCGGAGAAGGAATTCGGGGTGCCGGCCGAGATCATCGTCGGCATCATCGGCGTCGAAACCATCTACGGCCAGCAACTCGGCAGCTACCGCGTGCTCGACGCGCTGGCCACGCTGGCGTTCGACTTTCCGGCCAGCCACCCCCGCACGGCGGCGCGCCAGGCGTTCTTCCGGGACGAGCTGGAGCAGTTCCTGTCGCTGGCCCAGCGCAGCGGCACCGACCCGCTCAACCCCGTCGGCAGCTTTGCCGGCGCGATGGGCATGCCGCAGTTCATGCCGTCCAGTGTGGCGAAGTACGCCATCGATTTCGACGGCGACGGCCGCATCGACCTCACCGGCAGCGCAGCCGATGTGATCGGCTCGGTGGCGAGCTACTTCAAGGGCTTCAACTGGCGCCCCGGCATGCCCACGCATTACCCGGTGCGTTTCGATCCCGCCCGGCTCGACCTGGACGCCCTGCTGGCGCCCGACATCCTGCCGACCTTCAGCGTCGAGTCCTTCACCGCCAAGGGCGCGGTGCTCGAAGGCGGTGCCCTGGCCCACCAAGGGCCACTGGCGCTGGTGGAACTGCAGAACGGCGACGCGCCGCCCAGCTACGTGGCGGGCACCGAGAACTTCTACGTCGTCACCCGCTACAACTGGAGCAGCTACTACGCGATGGCGGTGATCGAACTGGGGCGCGAGGTGGCCACGGCCATGGCGGCGGCAAACGCCTCGGCGGCGCGCTGACGGCGCCGCCCGCTGGCTCAGCGCGGCGGCAGGTACTTGGCCGGGTCCACCGGCTTGCCCTGGCGGCGGATCTCGAAATGCAGCTTGACCCGGTCGGCGTCGCTGTTGCCCATCTCGGCGATCTTCTGGCCCTTGCGCACCGTCTGGTCTTCCTTGACCAGCAAGGTCTGGTTGTGCGCGTAGGCGCTGAGGTAGGTGTTGTTGTGCTTGAGGATGATCAGGTTGCCATAGCCACGCAGGCCGGCGCCCGCATAGACCACCCGCCCGTCGGCGGCGGCCACCACCGGATCGCCGGCCTTGCCGCCGAGGTCCAGGCCCTTGTTCTTGGCTTCGTCGAAGCCGGCGATCACCGCGCCATTGCCAGGCCAGATAAACGCGACTTCCTCCTCGCCCGACACCACCGCGGGCGCGGCCGAGGCGGGTGCCGCCGCGCTGGCCGCAGGGGCGGCGCCGGCAGAGGGGGCCGCACCGGCAGCGGGTGCCGCGCCGGCCGCCGACCCGGCCGGTGACGGGACCGGGGCCGGCGTCACGGTGGACGAAGCCACGGGCCGGGTCACCGCACCCGTGGCCGGGGCGGAGGCCGCGGCGGCTGGCGCCGGGGGTACCACCCGCAACACCTGCCCGACTTCGATGAGATTCGGGTTCTCCAGGTTGTTCCAGCGCACGATGTCGCGCCAGGCCTGGCCGGTCTCCAAGCCGATGCGCATCACCGTGTCGCCGCGCTTGACAGTGTAGTAGCCCGGTTTCCCGGCGTTTTCGGCGCCGGGCGGCAGTTTGGCCTCGGGCGCCGCCGGCTGCGTCGCCGTGGCCGTGCGGTCTTCCACCGGCGCCTTGGTCGTCGGTTTGCTGGAGCAGGCCGCCAGCGTCATGGCCAATGCCAGACACATCGCTGCAAGCCCCGCCCGGTGGTATTTCCCTGCCATGTTGTTTCCCTTCACGCGATGCCCGATTTTAGGGGGACGAAATGCACCGCCTCCAGCACCGTCTGCTGCAGACCCTGCGCCGTCTTGTCGACCACCACCAGCGCCTGCGGCCCCCCGGGCGTCACCATCGGCGCCACCAGCCGCCCGCCCACCGCGAGCTGCTCGATCCAGGCGTGCGGTATCGCCTCGCCGCCGGCCGCTGCCACGATGGCCGCATACGGCGCCCCCTTGGCAAAACCCGCCATGCCGTCGCCGAACAGCAGGTGCACGTTGGTCAGGCGCAGCGGACGCAGATTGGCCCGAGCCTTGTCGTGCAGGCCACGCAGCCGCTCGATGCTGTAGACCTCGGTGGCCAGGTGGCTCAACACGGCGGCCTGGTAGCCGCAGCCGGTGCCGATCTCGAGCACGCGGCCCAGCTTGCCTTTGAGGCCGTGGCGGAGCAGTTCCATCATGCGTGCCACCACATTGGGCTTGGAAATGGTCTGGCCCAGGCCGATCGGCAGGCTGGTGTCTTCGTAAGCCTGGTTCACCAGGGCCGGGTCGACGAAGTGGTGGCGCTCCACCGCGTTCATCGCCTGCAGCACCGCCGGATCCGCAACGCCCTGCGCGGCCAGCTTCTGCACCATGGCGGCGCGCACGGCCACCGAATCCATGCCCAGGCCCCGCACGGCCGGGGCGGCGCGCACCGCCGGCGGGGTCGATCGCGGCGACACCTTTGCCGCGCCCACTGGCTGGCGTGCCGGTGTGGGTTGCCCGTGCGAAAAATCGATCCGGGCCGGGAAACTGGGGCGCCGGGTCATTCCGGTGCCTGTGCTGACGCCATGCCCGCCCAGAAACCCAGCTGCTCGTGGTCGGTGAGGTCCACCTTGAGCGGCGTCATTACCACATGACCGTGCTCGGTGGCATGGAAATCGGTGCCCTCGGCCTCGTCGAGTGCGGGACCGGCGGCGCCGATCCAGTACATGGTCTCGCCGCGCGGGTTGACCTGCGCGATCACCGGCTCGGCCGCATGCCGGCGGCCCAGGCGGCACACCTTCACCGGCTGGATGCGTTCCAGCGGCAGGTTCGGGATGTTGACGTTCAGCAGCCAGGGCCGCGCGCCGATCATCTGTTGCTGCGCCAGTTGCAGGACGATCTCGCGCGCCTTGGCCGCCGCCGAATCGATGTGCGCCCAGCCTTTGTCGATCTGCGAGAACGCGATCGCCGGGATGCCGAACAGGTAGCCCTCCATGGCCGCGCCCACGGTGCCGGAGTAGATGGTGTCGTCGCCCATGTTGGCGCCGTTGTTGATGCCCGAGACCACCAGGTCGGGCCGGTAGCCGAGCAGACCGGTCAACGCGACGTGCACACAATCGGCCGGCGTGCCGTTGACGAAGCGAAAGCCGTTGGGCGCCGTGTGCACGTACAAGGGCGCGTGCAGCGTCAGCGCGTTGGACTTGGCGCTGTTGTTCTGCTCGGGCGCCACCACCTCGACCTCGGCCACCGCTTTGAGCGCCTCGTACAGCGCCACGATGCCGGCGGCCTGGTAGCCATCGTCGTTGGAAATCAGGATCTTCATGGGCGTTCGGGGTTGTGACCGATTGTAGGTGGCCCACCCCGACCGGCCGGTGGCAACCCTGCGGACGCCGGGGTCGCTGGTGAGACATCGGCCGGGCGCCGCGGGCCCCTATGATCGCGCACTTGTTCTGAAGGAGACCTCCCCGTGCATGCCTGGCTATGTGAAAACCCCGTGGGCGTCGACGCCCTGACCTGGAAAGAACTGCCCACCCCCGCGCCCAAGGCCGGCGAGGTGCTCATCGAGATCAAGGCCGCCAGCCTGAACTTCCCCGATCTGCTGATCGTGCAGAACAAATACCAGATGAAGCCGCCACTGCCCTTCGTGCCCGGCTCCGAATACGCCGGCGTGGTGGCCGCGGTGGGCGACGGCGTGACGAACCTGAAGGTGGGCCAGAACGTCGCCTGCTTGTCAGGCACCGGTGGCTTCGGCACCCACACCCTCGCGCCGGCCGCGCTGTGCATGCCGCTGCCGCCGGGCTTCTCGCAAGTGGACGCCGCCGCCTTCATCATGATCTACGCCACCAGCCACCACGCGCTGGTGGACCGCGCCCAGCTCAAGGCGGGCGAAACCGTGCTGGTGCTGGGCGCAGCCGGCGGCGTGGGCACCGCCGCGATCCAGATCGCCAAGGCCGTGGGCGCCAAGGTGATCGCTGCCGCCTCCACCGACGAGAAGTGCGCGCTGTGCAAAACCCTGGGCGCCGACGCCACCATCAACTACAGCACCGAGAACCTGCGCGACGCGCTCAAGGCGCTGACCGACGGCAAAGGCCCGGACGTCATCTACGACCCGGTGGGCGGCGACTTCGCCGAGCCCGCCTTCCGCGGCATCGCCTGGCGCGGGCGCTACCTGGTGGTGGGCTTCGCGGCGGGGCCCATCCCCTCGCTGCCGTTGAACCTGGCGCTGCTCAAGGGCGCGTCCATCGTCGGCGTGTTCTGGGGCGACTTCGCCCGCCGCGAACCCAAGGCCAACGCCGCCATGATGATGGAGCTGGCCCAGTGGTACGCCCAAGGCAAGGTCAAACCCGTGATCGACCGCACCATGCCCATGAGCGAGCTGAAAGCCGCATTCGCCCACATGGGCTCGCGCGGGGTGATGGGCAAGCTGGTGATGGTGAACTGAGGGGGGAACCGCAGGTTGGGTGGGCCTACCGGGCGACCCACCCCCCGCACACCGGAAACACCTGCCCCACAAAGCAGTCTGCCGCGGGGCTGCACAGGTAGGCAGCGAACTGGGCGTCTTCGCGCGCGCCGACCAGGCGGCCCAGGGGCACCTCGCGGGCCAGTCGTTCCTGGAAGCGCAGATTGGCCTGGACCTCGGGCGGGAAGTAGGTGGGGTTGTCCACGAAGTTCTGGGCGATGGCATTGAGCTGGACCTTGTGCGGCGCCAGCTCCACACCCACCGCCTGCGCATAAGCCAGCTGCGCGCCGCGGGCCGCACTGTAGGTGGACGCCCGCTTCATGCCGCGCAGGGCCGAGGCGCTGCCCATCACCAGGATCTTGCCCGCGCGACGCTGAATCATGGCGGGCGCCGCGGCCCCGACCAGGTGCGGCAGCGGATCCACCAGCGCAGCGAACACGGCGCGCCATTCGGCCTCGCCCACCGCCACCGCCGCCGTCGTGGGTGCCCGGATGGCCAGGTTGGCCACCAGCACGTCGATGTGCCCGGCCTCCACCACCACCCGCCGGGCCGCGCCGGGCTCGCTGAGGTCGGCCGCGCTGGCCACCACCTCCGCTCCCTGCTCGGCAAACACCTCGCACAGCACCGGGCCCATGAACTCGGTGGCCTGCGTGATGAGCACGCGTTTGCCTGTCAAAACGTTTTGCATCGTCCGTCTCCTGAAGAATGGCCTGGCGCCGAGTGTGCGCCGCGCCGCTTCGGGACGTCAAACCGGCCGGGCCTCACGCCGTCCGGCGCTGCGCCCGAGCGCCTGACCCGCCACTGGGCTGAGGGCTGCGCTGGCCACGAAACCGAGACGCATCGGCTCTCGATACCGGACCGATAACCCTGATCGAACCCTGACCACAGGCCCGGTGCGCTGTGCCGTTCACGTCACCTGGCGACGGGCTCGATGATGGGCTTGCCCTTGTCGACCACGAAGACAACGTGCAGACGAACCGGCGTGTCGCCGGCATTCTTCGCTTCGTGAATCAAACCTCGTGGGTTATGGAAGGCGTCACCCGCCGTCACGCGTCGGGTCTCGCGTCCATCGGCCGCCAGTTCAAGGGTTCCCTGCAGGACAAACGCATATTCGTCGCCATGATGGTAATGGCGTCCGGTGGTACCTCCCGCGGCGATCTCGACCGCCAGCATGACCGTGTCCTTCGAGGTGTCGTCGCTCAGGGTAGTGCGGAGCAGCGGCTTGGCTGACATGCCGCTGGCTTGGGCCGATGCGACCGGAGACGCCAATACAGTGGCAAAGGCGGCAAGCGTGATGGCGAGCGAGGCGGCAAGTGTGCGGGATGCATGCGTCATGGTTTCACCTTTCTATGGGTGGGTTTTTCGAATCGGGCGCCCGTCCGGACTGCGGCTCGTTCATGCCTCGACACCATGAGCCATGCCGCTTTCAGGTCCACATCTTTCCATGCGACAGCCGCTAGGGTCTGGCCGGCAGGGGCGACGAGTGGTGTTGCACGATGCGCCAGCCATTCGCCGTGTTGACCATTGCAAAGCTGTACCTTGATGGAAGGGGAACGCCCTCCCGCGAGAACTGGTAGGTGCCGGCCACCGCGGCGAAGTTGGCGTAGACGCGACTCACGACCTGACCCACCGCGACGCGAATCGGCGGACTCGCTCCGCACGCCCGGTCGAAGTAGCTGCGAATGGCCTCGGGCGTGCTGGCGAGCGCAGGCGAGTTCGTGCCCCATAGTGTTGCCGTCGGGTCGTACAAAGCGGCCAACTTCTCGGCGCTGCACTCGTTGAACGCGGCGGCCCACGCCGCAACCACGCCTTCGGGCTCGGATGGAACCCCTTGGCCCACGACCGGGCCAGCCAGGAGCGCGCACAGGACACATGTCGCTGACCGTCGGATCGTCATGAATCCCTTCCCCTTTTCTTCGCTGCAAGCATACGCCGCCGTCTTTGACATCGAACTGAGCCAGATCAACGCCGTCAGCCACACCGGCATCAGGCCTGCACGTGCAGGGGCGGTGATTCAGGATCGGATGGCGAACGTCGTTCGGTCACCCTGTTTTCGAGACAACCGGCTGAAGCGCCGCCTCGCGGCCCTCAATGCCCGTGCGCCAGCCCGCTCACCAGCGTCACCAGGCCGATGCCCACCCCCAGCCAGACGATCTGCGCGGCGGTTTCGCGGGTGCTCAGCCGCTTCTGCAACTGCGGGATCAGGTCGGCCAGCGCCACGTAGATGAAGCTGCTGCTGGCCACCACCAGAAAATAAGGCAACCCGTCGCGCAAGCGTTCCACCAGAAAAAAGCCGAGCGTGCCACCCAGCGCCGTGACCGCACCCGCCAGCGACACCTTGATCAGCGCCACCCGCCGGTCGCCGCTGCCGCCGCGCAGCACCACGAGGTCGCCCATGTGGTGCGGCACCTCGTGCGCCAGCACGGCCAGCGCGGCGATCACGCCCAGGCGCAGGTCGGCCATGAAGGCCGAGGCGATCAGGATGCCGTCGCCGAAGCAGTGCACGCTGTCGCCGGTCAGTACCGCCCAGCTGCCGGGTTTGTGGTTGTGCACGTGGGCACGGCCGGCCCCGTGGGCATGGGCGTGCCCCTGCGCGTGGGCGTGGGCGTGGGCATGGCTGTGCGCGAGTTCGTGCGCGGGGTGGTGCGCCTCGCCAGGCGCCGTGCCGTGGTGGTGTTCATGGCCGTGGTGCCAGAGCTCGGCCTTGTCCAGCAGAAAGAAGAACACCAGCCCGACCAGCAGGGTGAGGAACAGGTCGTGCGCACCGGCCTGGCTCTCGAAGGCTTCGGGCAGCAGGTGCAGGAAAGCCGTGGCCAGCAGCGCGCCCGCGGCCAGGCTCAGCATGTGCTGGGTGTAACGGGCCAGCGCACCGAAGCTCAACGCGGCCGCAATCCAAACGCTGCCGATGCCGGCGGCGAGGGTGCCGATCCAGATAGCTATCAATACCATAGCTGCTCGTGGCCATCCCACGCTGGAGAAAGGCCGATTAGATTGAAAAAACAGAGGAAAATGACCCCGAAAATGCCTCCCGGGCCGCTGCGGGGCACCCAATGGCCCCCTGGGCGGGCACCGGGTGGCTTTCATCTTAGCAACCGTGTCAAGCGCCCCTGGCACGGGCGCCGCGCCGCCCTATTCGACGAACAGCAGCGCCGGCGACTCCAGCGCGCCCCGCACCGCCTGGATGAAGGCCGCTGCGTCGGCCCCGTCCACCACGCGGTGGTCGAAGGACGACGACAGGTTCATCATCCGGCGCGCCAAGATGGCGCCGCCGCGCACCACCGGCCGCTCCACGATGCGGTTGACGCCGACGATGGCCACCTCGGGCGCGTTGATGATCGGCGTGTTGGCGATGCCGCCCAGCGCACCCAGGCTGGTGAGCGTGAGCGTGGAGCCGCTGAGCTCTTCGCGCGTGGCCCGGCCGGATCGCGCCGAGTCGGCCACGCGGGCGATCTCGCCGGCGCAGGCCCAGAGGTCCAGCGCTTCGGCATGGCGCAGCACCGGCACCATGAGCCCGTTGCCGGTCTGCGTGGCGACGCCCAGGTGCAGCGCGCCGAAGCGGGTGATGGTGCCCACCTCGTCGTCAAAACGGGCGTTGACCTGCGGGAACTCGCGCACCGCCCCCACCAGCGCCCGCACGAGGAAAGGCAGCAGCGTGAGGCGCACGCGCCGCCCTTCCCAGCGGGCATTGAGCTGCTGGCGCAGCGCCTCCAACTCGGTGACGTCCACCTCCTCCACGTAGCTGAAGTGCGGGATGCGGCGTTTGGCGTCCTGCATCCTCATCGCGATCTTGCGACGCAGGCCGATGACGGGGATGGTCTCTGTGGTGTGGACTTCTTCGAAGGTGTTGACCCGCACCGGCACCGCCAGCACGGTCTTCACGGGCGCGGCGGGCGCCTCGCGTGCGGGCGAGCGCTCGGCTGTGGGCCCGCTCGCGCCGGATGGCGCGAGGTTCGGATGGGCGCGCGCAAAGGCGTCGAGGTCGGCATGCACGATGCGCCCGGCAGGCCCGGTGGGCCGCACCTGCTCCAGCGGGATGCCGAGTTCCCAGGCGCGGCGGCGCACGGCGGGCGAGGCGATCGGGCGTTCGCCGGTCGCACCCGCCGCATCCTGCGCGGACGCGGCGTCGATGAGCTGCCGCACGCGCTCGCCCGCACCGGTTGCGGGTGGCCGGGCGAAGGCGGGCAACAGGGGGGACGGCTCGGTGGCGAGCGCCTTCGGTGCCGGCGCTGGTGTCGGCGCAGACGCTGCAGGCGCTGCCACCGGTGGGCGGGCCGCTGCGGCGCCGGGCTTCAGGTTGCCCTCGCCGGCCACCTCCAGCCGGATCAGCTCCGAGCCCACGGCCACCGCCTGGCCGATGCGCCCGCCCAGGCAGAGCACCTTGCCCGCCACCGGCGACGGGATCTCCACGGTGGCCTTGTCGGTCATGACGTCGGCCAGCACCTGGTCGGCCACCACCGTGTCACCCTCCTTCACATGCCAGGCCACAAGTTCGACCTCGGCGATGCCTTCGCCGATGTCCGGGGTCTTGATGACGTACGTGCCCATCATGCCTCCATCACGCGAGAAAAGGCTTGGCCGACGCGGGCGGGACCGGGGAAATACAGCCACTCCTGCGCGTGCGGGTACGGGGTATCCCAGCCGGTCACGCGCTCGATCGGCGCCTCCAGGTGGTAGAAGCAGTGCTCCTGCACCAGCGCCATCAGCTCGGCGCCGAAACCACAGGTGCGCGTGGCCTCGTGCACCACCACGCAGCGGCGGGTTTTCTTGACCGAGGCGACGATGGTGTCCAGGTCCAGCGGCCACAGGCTGCGCAGGTCGATGACCTCGGCATCGATGCCGGTCTCGCGCGCGGCGGCCTCGGCCACGAACACCATGGTGCCGTAGGCCAGCACCGTGAGCGCGCTGCCCGGTCGGAACACGCGCGCCGACTCCAGCGGCACCGTGTAGTAGCCCTCGGGCACCTCGCCCAGCGGGTGCTGCGACCACGGCACGACCGGGTTTTCGTGGTGGCCGTCGAACGGGCCGTTGTACAGGCGCTTTGGCTCCAGAAAGATCACCGGGTCGTCGTTTTCGATGGCGCTGATCAGCAGGCCTTTGGCATCAAACGGGTTGCACGGCATCACGGTACGCAGGCCGCAGACCTGGGTGAACAGCGCCTCCGGGCTCTGGCTGTGGGTCTGCCCGCCATAAATGCCGCCGCCGCAGGGCATGCGGATGGTGATGGGCGCCGTGAACTCGCCGGCCGAGCGGTAGCGCAGCCGCGCCGCCTCGGAGACGATCTGGTCCGACGCGGGGTAGAAGTAGTCGGCGAACTGGATCTCGGGCACGGGACGCAGCCCGTAGGCGCCCATGCCCACCGCCGCGCCAACGATGCCGCCCTCGGAGATCGGCGCGTCGAACACGCGGGATTTGCCGTACTTCTTCTGCAGACCTTCGGTGCAGCGGAACACGCCGCCGAAGTAGCCCACGTCCTGGCCGAAGATCACCACGTTGGGGTCGCGCTCCAGCATCACGTCCATGGCCGAGCGCAAGGCCTGGATCATGCTCATCGGCGCGGTCTTCACGCCGGGCGGTGCGGTGGTGGTCATGCGCGTCCCTCCAGTTGCGCCAGCTGGCCGCGCAGGTGCGCCGGCATGACCTTGTAGACGTCCTCGAACATCGACGCCGCACTTGGAATATGGCCGTCGAGCAGCGTGCCGTGGGACTCGGCCTCCTGCTGCGCGCCGGCCACCTCGGCCTCCAGCTCCGCCTGGAGCTGCGCGTGCTCCTCCTCGGACCAGTGCTTTTCGCGGATCAGGTGCTGCTTCAGGCGCGCGATCGGGTCGCCGAGCGGGAAATGCGCCCAGTCATCGGCCGGCCGGTACTTGCTCGGGTCGTCGGAGGTCGAATGCGGGCCGGCCCGGTAGGTCACCCACTCGATCAAGGTCGGCCCCAGGTTGCTGCGCGCGCGCTCCGCTGCCCAGGTGGACGCCGCGTGCACGGCCAGGAAGTCGTTGCCATCCACCCGAAGCGACGGGATGCCGCAGCCGATGCCGCGCGCGGCAAACGTGGTGCCTTCGCCACCGGCAATCGCCTGGAAGGTGGAGATCGCCCATTGGTTGTTCACGACATTCAGGATCACCGGCGCGCGATACACGTGCGCGAAGGTCAGCGCGGTGTGGAAGTCGGACTCGGCCGTGGCGCCGTCGCCGATCCAGGCCGAGGCGATCCGGGTGTCGTTCTTGATCGCCGAGGCCATGGCCCAGCCCACGGCCTGGATGAACTGCGTGGCCAGGTTGCCAGAGATCGAGAAATAGCCCGCACTGCGTATCGAATACATCACCGGCAGTTGCCGGCCCTTGAGCGGGTCGTGCGAGTTCGACATGAGCTGGCACATGAGCCCGACCAGCGGCACCTCGCGCGCCATCAGCAGGCTTTGCTGCCGGTAGGTGGGAAAACACATGTCGCCCTCGGCCAGCGCCAGCGCGTGCGCCGCGCCGATGGCCTCCTCGCCCAGGCTCTGCATGTAGAACGACAGCTTCTTCTGGCGCTGCGCCAGCAGCATGCGCGCGTCGAACACCCGGGTTTTCATCATCGCGCGCAGGCCCTTGCGCAGGAGTGGGGGCGCCAGCTTGGGTGCCCAGGGACCGACGGCCTGGCCATCGTCGTCGAGCACCCGCACCAGGCTGAAGGCCAGATCGCTGGTGTCGACCGGTTTCACTTGCAGCGGCGGGCGCCGCGCCGCGCCGGCGGCGGCCAGGTGCAGGTAGGCGAAATTGGTCTCGCGGCCGGGGCGGGCCGATGGCTCCGGCACATGCAGGTGCAGGGCATGGTGCGACTTCATGGGTGGGTCTCCTCGCGGTGTCAGGCGCAAGCATGGCACCGAACCGGGCCGGCGGCAATGGCTGCCCGCCCCGCCCTCGTTTCGAGCACTCATTGACAAGGGACAAAGACAGTGAAGACAGCGCTTGCGACTGCCTTGCCCTGCGACACGCCTCATCCTAGGATGTTCCTGCGGGCGGTTCGGTAGCAGGGTCGCCGGCAGGCGGGCCATCGAGCCGATGGCTGTTGCGGAATCTCCGACCCATGTCGCATCGCGTGCATCGATTCATGTCACTCGAAAGGCGGACACCATGGTTGACCTCTCCAAGCGCGATCTGTTGAAACTTTCCGGTTTGGCCGGTGGCGCGGTGGCACTGGGCAGCGGGCTCAGCGGCTGCGGTCTCGGGAGCACGGCCAACGCGGCGCCCGGGCTGTCGCCCGAAAAGAACACGCTTTTTGCCAACCTGCCCCAATACATTTTGGGCTCCAAGCCGGTGGTGGGCGACATGATGCGCATCACCTTTCTCGGCACCACGCCCCTGGAACGGCTCACCCAATCGTGCACCAGCGTGTTCGTCGAACTGGGCAATGGCGAGAGTTTCGTCTTTGACTGCGGCGCGGGTGTGACGGTGAACTACACGACAATGCAGATCGCGTACTCGAAGATGCGCAAGATCTTTCTGACGCACCTGCACGGCGACCACACCAGCGATCTGACCCACATCTACTGCTTCGGTCCACAAGGCGATGCCAAATCGCCGCTGTACATCTGGGGACCGTCCGCCTCGGGTGTGCCGGACCCGCAAGGCATCCTGTACGACGACGGCACGCTGAACTTCGCCTACCATTTCCGCGAGATGAACCGCTGGCACACGGAGTCGCAGAGCTTCGTACCGACCCGCTACAAGGACGCCGAGGGCGACGGTTACGACATCTTTGCGACCGAGCTGAACTGGCGAAACGGCGACACCTCACGCACCTGGAGCACACGTCACACGATTCGCAAGCCCGCGTCGGGCCAGTGGGTCGCCTACGAGGGCAACGGCGTACGGATCTCGTACTTCCCGGCGATTCACGGCCGCGCGGGCTCGGTGAGCTACAAGCTGGAGTGGAAAGGCCTGTCGATGATCTTCACCGGCGACACCAAACCCAACCGGTTCCTGATCGACAACGCCAGCAACGGCCCCACCGGCGTGGACGTGCTGATCAGCGAGATGGTCGTGCCGCCCCAGTTCTGGGCCGCCAAGCTCAGCGGCCAGAGCGATCCGAACAACATCGAGTACCAGCTGGCGCTCAAGAATTCCTGGGCCGTCCAGGAGAATTCGCACACGCCGCAAAAAGCCTTCGGCTACATCCTCAACGAGATCGCCAAACAGGGCAAGGCACCCCGCCTGGCCGTCGGCACCCACTTCCAGGCCGAGGATGACACCATCGTGCCGGCACTGGCCGACATCCGCTCGTGGTATTCAGGACCCGTCACCGTGGCGAGCGACTTCATGGTGATCGACGTGACGCGCGAGGCGGTCACACCGATGCGCGCGGTGGTTTCGGACTACGCCTGGAACCCACCGCCAGCCGACCCGCGCAGCGGCAACACCGAAGATCCCAAATACAAGGACACCCGCAGCGTCAACCCCTATGCGCCCATGGCGCCCCTGGCGCAATTCGACCCGTGGCTGCTGGCCCACGTGATTCCGCCGTGCTTCTACGACCCGGACGATCTGAGCTGCGTCACGCCCTATCCGCCGCCCTACAAGTCGGAATAGGCTCGCAGGCCCTTGATCCGGCGGAAAAACAATGAAACCTTTGCGCAGGGCTCACGATCGTGAAGTGAACGATTTGCGCGTATCCTGCGGCACTTGAACCCAACCAAGGAGCAAGCCATGCGGCACCTGAACCTCCATATTTCCGCGGCGATGCTGCTCGCTTTTTCAGTGGCGGCCAGCGCCCAGACTTCCCCGCCGGCAACCGCCCAGACGCCGGCAGCCGCCGCTTCGAGCCCCACCCCCAAGGCCCAGTACGACGCCGACGTCAAACAGGCCAAGGCGCGCCTCGATGCCGACAACAAGATCTGCAATGCCGAAGCCGACTCGACGGTTCGCATGCAGTGCAAACGCGATGCCCAGGGCGAGTACGACAAGACGGTGGCCGCCGCCAAGTCCCGACTGACAGCCGCCGGGCAGCCCGCACCCGCTGCCGCGGCCTGCGCGGACTGCGGCAAGGTGACGGCCGTCAAGCAGGTGGAGAAGAAGGGCGAAGGCAGTGCCGTCGGTCTGGTCGGTGGCGCGGTGGTTGGCGGCGTGCTGGGGCACCAGGTAGGCGGAGGCGTTGGCAAGACGTTGGCCACGGCGGCCGGCGCCGCTGGCGGCGCCTACGCGGGCCGCGAGGTGGAAAAGAAAGTCAAGTCCAAGAAGGTGTGGAAGGTCGACGTCAACTTCGGCAGCGGCGGCACCCACAGCTTCGAGTTCGAGAGCGACCCCGGCTACAAGGTGGGCGACAGCGTCAAGCGCGCGGGCAACAGCATCGCGCGCCCGTGACAGGCCGCACACCTTGATCGCTTTGGCGCGCGGCTATGATGCCAATCTGGCCGCTGCCTGCGGTTTCTTTCCGGCCCGCGCACGGTGGCGCCAAGGCCGACATTGAGGAGGTTCAGGTGATCAAACGCATTGTTTCCTGGCTCACGGGGGCGGCCTTGGGGCTGACCCTGCTGCTGCCGTTGCAAGGCCAGGCGCAGACGGCCAAACCGTTCAGCAACGAGCAACTCGAACAGATGACGGCGCCCGTCGCCCTGTTCCCCGACGCCCTGCTGGCCCAGCTGTTCATGGCCACGACCTACCCCGAGGATTTCGCGGCGGCTGCGGCGTGGTCCAAGGCGCACCCCAATGAAAAGGGCGACGCGGCCGTCAAAATGGTGGAAAACCAGCCCTGGGATCCTTCGGTGGCTTCGCTGGTGGCCTTCCCCGATGTGCTGATCACGTTTGGCGCGCAGCCCGAATGGGTGCGCAACATGGGTGACGCCTTCCTGGCGCAGCCCGAGGACGTGATGAACGCGGTGCAGCGCCTGCGCCAGCGCGCCCAGCAGGCCGGCAACCTCAAGAGCAACGAACAGGTCACGGTGTCGACGCAGCCAGCCGCGCCGGCTCCCACCACCGTGGTGGTGCAGCAGTCCGCGCCGCCGCCGCAGGTGATCGTGATCGAGCCGGCGCAGCCCAGCATGGTCTTTGTGCCGGCCTACAACCCGATGTACGTGTTCGGCCCCTGGCCCTACCCGGCCTACGCGCCCTTCTTCTTCCCGCCACCGCCGGGCTACTGGTTCTCGCGCACCATCGCCACCGGCATCGCCTGGGGCATCGGCATCGGCATCAGCAACGCGCTGTGGGGCGGCGTCAACTGGGGCCGCGGCAGCGTGAACATCAACGTCAACCGCTACAACAACATCAACGTCAACCGCCAGATCAACGCCAACGGCAACCGCGCCAACTGGAACCACAACCCCGAGCGCCGCGGCGCCACGCCTTACCGCGGCGGCGACGCGACCCGCCAGAACCTGAACCGCCAGTACCAGGCCGGCAGTCGCGAACAATTCCGCGGCAAGGACGCCGTCGCGCGCGACCCCGCCCGTGACGCCAGCCGCGAACGCGCCGCCCAGGCCATGCAGGACCGGGGCGTGGCGGCATCGACCGGATCGGCCATGGAACGGGCGCAGAGCATCGATCGTGGTGCCGTCCAGCAAGGCCGACAGGAGATGAATCGCGGTGCCGCCCAGCAAGGCCGGCAAGAGATGAACCGCGGCGGGCAGGAATTCGGTCAGGGCTTCGGCCAAGGCGCGGCGGGCCGCGACAACGCGCTCGCCGGCGCCGGCGACCGCCAGTCGCGCCAGCAGATGGACCGTGGCGCGGCCAGCCAGCAGGCAGCCCAGCGTGGCGGCTTCGAAGGCGCGCGTCCCGTTCCCGCCGGTGGTGGCGGGGGACGAGTGGGCGGTGCAGGCGGCGGCGGTGGCGGCGCGCGCATGGGTGGTGGTGGCGGCGGCCGCGCCGGTGGTGGCGGCCGTGGCCGGTAACAGGAGAAACTGGACATGATGAACCCCAAACAAGCCCCCGCCGCCATCCGATTGGCCCTCGGTGCCTTCGCCCTCGGTGGCGCATTGGTTGTGTCCACGCCGGGGTTCGCCCAGAAGGCGTTTCCCACCCCGACCGCGGCCGCCGAAGCGCTCGTGGACGGTCTGGCCCGCAACGACAGCGATCAGATCCAGGCCGTGCTCGGCGCCGGTTACGCGCGCTACATCCCGCCCGAATCGGCCGACTACGCCGACCGGATCAGGTTCCTGGAAGCCTGGTCTCGCGGCAACAAGATCGTGCCGCAAGGCGACAGCCGCGCGGCACTGGAAGTCGGCACACACGGCTGGACGCTGCCGATCCCGATGGTGAAAACCGCCGCCGGCTGGCGCTTCGACATCCGCCAGACCCCGAAAGAACTGCAGACCCGCCGCATCGGCCGCAACGAGCTGGCCGCGATCCAGACCGCGCTGGCCGTGACCGACGCGCAGGAGGAGTTCTACGCAGCCAACCCCGACGGCCTGCCTGTCAAGCACTTCGCGATGCGGGCCGTCTCTTCACCCGGCAAGCGCGACGGGCTGTACTGGCCGACGGCGCCGAATGCGCCCGAGAGCCCGCTCGGGCCTGCGTTCGCCGATGCCCGACCGGGCCAGGCCTACCACGGCTACCGCTACAAGGTACTGACCGAACAGGGCAAGGACGCCCCGGGCGGCGCCAGGAGCTACGTGCGCAACGGCCTGATGACCGAAGGCTTCGCGCTGGTGGCCTGGCCCGAGCGCTACGGCGACAGTGGCGTGATGACCTTCATCGTCAACCGGGACGGACAGGTGCACCAGAAAAACCTGGGACGCAACACCGACGCCGTGGCAAAGCAGATGAAGGCCTACAACCCCGACAGCAGCTGGCAGAAAGTCGAACCGAATCGTTAAGGCGATGCTTGTGGACGGCCGGGAGCAGCCAGCGCCCCGCGGCATGCAAGCCTACAAGACGTCGTCTTCGGGATCGGGTCGTTGCGTGAACCGGGCAGGTCGCTTCTGGAGGAATGCGGCGATACCTTCCTGCGAGTCCGGCAGCAACGAGGCCGTGGCCATGCGCTCCACGGCAAAGTCATAGGCCAGATTCTGGGGCAAGTCGATCTGACGGTAGAACGCCTGTTTGCCGAGAGCCTTGGATAACGCGCTCCCGCGGGTAGCCCTGTCGATCAGATCCCGCGTGGCGGACTCCAGCTCCTCAGGCGGAACCGCCTTGTTGATCAGCCCCCATTCGGCGGCGGTGCCGGCGTCGATGGGATCGCCGGTCATTGCCATTTCCAGCGCCCTTTTACGCCCCACGTTTCGGGCCACCGCCACCACGGGCGTGTGACAGAACAATCCCGCTTTGCCACCGGGGATTGCAAATCTCGCCGTCGAAGCTGCCACCGCAAGGTCGCAGCTGGCCACCAGTTGGCAGCCGCCGGCCGTGGCCAGCGCATGCACGCGGGCCACGACCGGTTGCGGCATGGACTGGATGGTGTTCATCATTGTCGTGCACACGCCAAAGAGCTCTCGGGCCTGGGCCAGACTGGCGCCAGCCAGGTCGGAAAAATCATGTCCGGCGCTGAAAACCGGGCCGTTTGCCGCCAGGATCACCCCACGAACGTCTGTCCGGGCCAAGGCCTGAAGCACCCGGGTCAATTCACGCATCACCGCCAGTGACAACGCATTGCGTCGTTCGACGCGATTGAGGGTGACCGTGGCGATCGGTCCGTCCACGGCAACCAGAAGATGGTCGTACGTCTTGTTCATGACGGCATTCTGCACCGCGTCGACGGGAAACACCTCAACCCGCAAGCTTGCCAGACGCGGGCCTGGCCATTGGAGTCAGCCACCACGTCCACGCACGGGCGCGTCCGGATCCGTTTCAGGCCACGCCATTGGCCTTGAACCAGGCCAACGCACGCTTCCACCCGTCTTCCGCGGCTTCCTTCCGGTAGCTGGGGCGATAGTCGGCATGAAAAGCGTGGGGAACATCGGGATAGACGACAAGCCGTGACGCGCGAGCGGCCGGGTCGCCCTTGGCCAGCGCGCTCTTCATCCGCTCGACCGACGCCAGGGGGATGCCGTCGTCCGCTCCGCCATAAAGACCCAGCACCGGCCCCGCCAGCTTTGGGGCGACATCGATGGGGTTCTGGGGCGTCCGTTGGCTGTGCTCCCCCACGAGGCGCCCATACCAGGCCACCCCGGCCTTGACATTCCTGTTGTGGGCGCTGTAGAGCCAGGTTTGACGTCCGCCCCAGCAGAAGCCGGTGACGCCAAGCTTTGACACGTCCCCCCCGTTGGCGGCGGCCCATTTGACCGCGGCATCCAGATCACCCATCACCTGTGCATCGGGCACCTTGTCGATCACTTCGGCCAGCAGCCTCGAAACCTCCCCATAGCTCTGCGCGTCACCCTGGCGCTCGAACAGCTCCGGCGCAATCGCCAGATAACCGGCGCGAGCCAGACGTCGGGCGGTGTCGGCGATGTACTCATGAACACCAAAGATCTCGGAGACGACCAGCATCACCGGCAGCCCGGTCTTGCCCGCCGGGGCGGCCCGGTAGGCTGGCATCTTGAAGCCATCGACGTCAATGACGACTTCGCCGGAAACGAGGCCATCCGACGGCGTCCTGATCGCCGTCTGCGCCATGATCGGCAGCGTCGCAGCGGCATACCCGACGCCGAGTACCGCTTTCAGCGCGATACGCCGCGACGGCCCGGCTTCGGTGGTGGTGCCCGGCAGCAAGGCTTCGAGTTCCTGTCGCAGGTCGTTGGTCAGCATGGTGGCTCCGGTTGGCTTGGATGGTGGTTAATGGCGAGGCCGCTAGGGTGGCCGAAATCCACCCCCGCCGCACCCGTCCCCGAATGAGCCCCCCACTCGCGGTTGGGTTCCCGCAGGCGATCGAAACAAACTCGCAGAAATGGGCCGATGTGCCGCTTTGGCGAGCCAGCACACCAGCCAGTTTATCAATCCGCGCCCGTCATCGCTGACGGGCGAGCCATGGATCGAGGCCCTTGATTTGGGCCATTTTTTCGTTTCAATCCGCGCCCGTCATCGCTGACGGGCGAGCCTCGCGCTGCGCCTGAGCGGCGGCCTGCACGCGGCTGTTTCAATCCGCGCCCGTCATCGCTGACGGGCGAGCCAGGATCGGCCCATCTCAAGCAGGCTCATGCCACGGTTTCAATCCGCGCCCGTCATCGCTGACGGGCGAGCCGACCTCGCCCAGGGGCACCGAAGCCACGGCAACAGGTTTCAATCCGCGCCCGTCATCGCTGACGGGCGAGCGACAGATTGACGCTGGGATAGTGTCAATTTCGTATGGTTTCAATCCGCGCCCGTCATCGCTGACGGGCGAGCCTGAGCGGATGGCAAGCTCGTTGATGCGGCCGATGTTTCAATCCGCGCCCGTCATCGCTGACGGGCGAGCTGGGTTCAGGGCTCTCTCCCGCGCGCATATCTCCGCGTTTCAATCCGCGCCCGTCATCGCTGACGGGCGAGCGGCAGGCCCGCCGGCCACCGGGCGGCGATAAAGGTGGTTTCAATCCGCGCCCGTCATCGCTGACGGGCGAGCCGTCGCTTATGGTGCCGTATCCGAGGCCTGGTCCTGTTTCAATCCGCGCCCGTCATCGCTGACGGGCGAGCCCAAACGCATTGCCGCCGCCAACATGCTGCACCTGTTTCAATCCGCGGCCGTCATCGCTGACGGGCGAGCCGACAGCAAACGACTGCCCCGCAGCCGGTTTTGTGTTTCAATCCGCGCCCGTCATCGCTGACGGGCGAGCGTTTAACAACCGCAGCAGAGTCACCAACAACGGGGTTTCAATCCGCGCCCGTCATCGCTGACGGGCGAGCCCGCAAACGCGCGGCGCGAATGACCCGCGTGGCGGGTTTCAATCCGCGCCCGTCATCGCTGACGGGCGAGCGGCAAGGCTCTCGCACAAATATTGAGCTTGAGCCTGTTTCAATCCGCGCCCGTCATCGCTGACGGGCGAGCCGGCGCTGCACGTCAAGGATCTGGTGTATTACCAGTTTCAATCCGCGCCCGTCATCGCTGACGGGCGAGCCAACCAATCAAGCCGCAGAACCGCTACGTAGTGTGTTTCAATCCGCGCCCGTCATCGCTGACGGGCGAGCAAGGCCCAGGCGGTTGGCCAAGTCTCGGATGTAGGTGTTTCAATCCGCGCCCGTCATCGCTGACGGGCGAGCGGCAAGGCTCTCGCACAAATCAAGGATCTGGTGTATTACCAGTTTCAATCCGCGCCCGTCATCGCTGACGGGCGCGCCGCCGGGGTGGTGCCGGAGCGGCTGCTGTTGGCCCTGTTTCAATCCGCGCCCGTCATCGCTGACGGGCGAGCGCCCATGCCTCGATTTCTGCCCGATGCCTCAACAGGTTTCAATCCGCGCCCGTCATCGCTGACGGGCGAGCGCCAGGCGTGCCGGCGGTGGTGACGTAGGTAAGCAGGTTTCAATCCGCGCCCGTCATCGCTGACGGGCGAGCCTTCATGCCGCCCGCGATGCCGTGGATCGACCCGAAGTTTCAATCCGCGCCCGTCATCGCTGACGGGCGAGCAATCAGGGGTTTTGAATGTTCGGCAGTTCGGTCGGGTTTCAATCCGCGCCCGTCATCGCTGACGGGCGAGCCGCACCATCAGGCCATCCGGCCCAGCCCACACGATGTTTCAATCCGCGCCCGTCATCGCTGACGGGCGAGCTCCAGCCGGGGCGAGATCACGCAGCGGCAATGCGGATGTTTCAATCCGCGCCCGTCATCGCTGACGGGCGAGCATGCGGCAAGCGCCGATTCACAGGCCTCGCGACTGTTGTTTCAATCCGCGCCCGTCATCGCTGACGGGCGAGCCTGAACGTGCTGCTGGTGGACTACATCGGCCTGATGTTTCAATCCGCGCCCGTCATCGCTGACGGGCGAGCTCGCGGTGCACCCAGCCGAACACGGTGGTCAGGATGTTTCAATCCGCGCCCGTCATCGCTGACGGGCGAGCCGCGTCCTTGCGTTCCTGCGACAGGCCGGCGAACTGTTTCAATCCGCGCCCGTCATCGCTGACGGGCGAGCGCGGTAAAGATGGTGAAGATCAACGCGCTGACCAGGGTTTCAATCCGCGCCCGTCATCGCTGACGGGCGAGCTGGCGGGCGGGAGGGAATCAAGGTCTGTGTCTTCGGTTTCAATCCGCGCCCGTCATCGCTGACGGGCGAGCTGACGCGGATCGACAAGCTGCGCGACCAGATCAACGTTTCAATCCGCGCCCGTCATCGCTGACGGGCGAGCCTGAGCCTGACGGCGAAACAGCTCAACGCATGGGTTTCAATCCGCGCCCGTCATCGCTGACGGGCGAGCTGTTGACGTTCTGTTGCAGATAGGGGTTCTGCGCTGTTTCAATCCGCGCCCGTCATCGCTGACGGGCGAGCATCGCGGGCAGCTTGATTGCGGTCGGTTGAGGGACTGTTTCAATCCGCGCCCGTCATCGCTGACGGGCGAGCGTCGGTGGTCTTGAGCGCGGCGGGCAGGTGGATGTAGGTTTCAATCCGCGCCCGTCATCGCTGACGGGCGAGCCTTGACGGCCTCTCGGCTGATTGCGTTGCTCAGCTTGTTTCAATCCGCGCCCGTCATCGCTGACGGGCGAGCCGCGGGTGGTGCGTCGGGTGCTTTCATGCCGTCGATGTTTCAATCCGCGCCCGTCATCGCTGACGGGCGAGCCGGTACTGGCGCTTGGTGCCATCGGCCAGGCGGGTGTTTCAATCCGCGCCCGTCATCGCTGACGGGCGAGCCCCACTACCCGCAACCGCACACCCGCACCGAGCAACTGTTTCAATCCGCGCCCGTCATCGCTGACGGGCGAGCCTGCGCTTTCGCTCGCCGTTTGCCGTGCGATTGAAGTTTCAATCCGCGCCCGTCATCGCTGACGGGCGAGCCATCATGTCCACCGGCCCCAGCTCGCGCGTGGTGGACGTGTTTCAATCCGCGCCCGTCATCGCTGACGGGCGAGCCTCCGATATGTCCGCCTGAGCGTCCCGCGTCGGATGTTTCAATCCGCGCCCGTCATCGCTGACGGGCGAGCCATGTCCACCGGCCCCAGCTCGCGCGTGGTGGACGTGTTTCAATCCGCGCCCGTCATCGCTGACGGGCGAGCCGTAGCCGCCTTTTGCGGGGCCGACCAACTCCAGGCTGTTTCAATCCGCGCCCGTCATCGCTGACGGGCGAGCCCGGCGCTGGTGTGCGGTTGCGGGTAGTGGTCTGACCGTTTCAATCCGCGCCCGTCATCGCTGACGGGCGAGCCAGCAGGTCGCGGAATGACTTGTCGTTGTGGGTCTTGTTTCAATCCGCGCCCGTCATCGCTGACGGGCGAGCCGCCCGCAATGAATCGATCACGGGCCGAAAAGGCTTGTTTCAATCCGCGCCCGTCATCGCTGACGGGCGAGCCGCGGCACCCGGGCTGCGGCCGGTGGCGTACAGCATGTTTCAATCCGCGCCCGTCATCGCTGACGGGCGAGCCACCCACACCCAGATCCCGAGCAGGCTGCTGAGCGTGTTTCAATCCGCGCCCGTCATCGCTGACGGGCGAGCCACCGCCGATGGAGCGCCGCTGAGCGTGGTCTGATGTTTCAATCCGCGCCCGTCATCGCTGACGGGCGAGCCTGGCCATCAGGGGCTCCGGTAGTAGGTTTGAAGGGTTTCAATCCGCGCCCGTCATCGCTGACGGGCGAGCCCCATTGCCGAGATTGGCGACATCCTGGACGAACTGTTTCAATCCGCGCCCGTCATCGCTGACGGGCGAGCCCCGCAGACCACCGTCTGGACCGTCAGCAAGGCCGTGTTTCAATCCGCGCCCGTCATCGCTGACGGGCGAGCCGCCAGTCCACCAGCACGCCCTGCAGGTTCTTGATGTTTCAATCCGCGCCCGTCATCGCTGACGGGCGAGCCCCGGTGCTCACGCCCATGCTCTCGGCAAACAACTGGTTTCAATCCGCGCCCGTCATCGCTGACGGGCGAGCCCGCAGGCCGTGGGCCGCCATCTGTCAGCGCGCGAGTTTCAATCCGCGCCCGTCATCGCTGACGGGCGAGCCGGTCTTGAGCGTGGGCGTGGATTCGTCGTAGTAGACGTTTCAATCCGCGCCCGTCATCGCTGACGGGCGAGCCTGACCGAGGCCGAAATCGCTCTCTACGACTACAACGTTTCAATCCGCGCCCGTCATCGCTGACGGGCGAGCCGGGGAAAGCTCAAACCAGCAGGTTTTATAAGGTAGCAAGTTTCAATCCGCGCCCGTCATCGCTGACGGGCGAGCCCGGCGGCTTGTCGGTCAGGCCCAGGTAGTCCAGGTGTTTCAATCCGCGCCCGTCATCGCTGACGGGCGAGCCTGAATCTTGACAAGGTCCGCGTTCTGCGGATTCAGGTTTCAATCCGCGCCCGTCATCGCTGACGGGCGAGCCTCTATTTCGTGCGCCACGCGCTCCCGTTTTGAAAGGTTTCAATCCGCGCCCGTCATCGCTGACGGGCGAGCCCGCGCCCGCGTCGGCCAGGTAGTTCAGCCGCTTGCGGTTTCAATCCGCGCCCGTCATCGCTGACGGGCGAGCCGCCATGCCCACCCCCATCAAAGCGCGCCTATGGGCCTGTTTCAATCCGCGCCCGTCATCGCTGACGGGCGAGCCCGCCGCGCGCACCCCTTGCATCGGGCCGAATCAATTGTTTCAATCCGCGCCCGTCATCGCTGACGGGCGAGCCCGCCCGACGACTGGCGCGTGGTGTCCGATGCGGTGTTTCAATCCGCGCCCGTCATCGCTGACGGGCGAGCCGCGGCAAATCCCGCCATCGCTTGACCCAGATTGGGTTTCAATCCGCGCCCGTCATCGCTGACGGGCGAGCCCTACCCGACGGTAGCCATGTGTTCACTTGAGATTGTTTCAATCCGCGCCCGTCATCGCTGACGGGCGAGCCGGTGCCGCCCAGGTCGGTGAACAGGCCCACGGACAGTTTCAATCCGCGCCCGTCATCGCTGACGGGCGAGCCACGCGCTGTTCATCGCTGCGGCGCTGCTGTGATGTGTTTCAATCCGCGCCCGTCATCGCTGACGGGCGAGCCGGCCCTTGGTCTGACGAACCTACCCACGACGAACGTTTCAATCCGCGCCCGTCATCGCTGACGGGCGAGCCGCCGTGGCGCCGTACTGGGTGCCGCCCAGGTCGGTGTTTCAATCCGCGCCCGTCATCGCTGACGGGCGAGCCCCCAGGCGGCATGGTCGGTCTCGGGAGCGGTGCTTGTTTCAATCCGCGCCCGTCATCGCTGACGGGCGAGCCTGGAGCTGCCGATGGTCTCGGCGCTGATGCCGCTGTTTCAATCCGCGCCCGTCATCGCTGACGGGCGAGCCGCGGCCCATTCTTCGACCAGCTCGCGCCAGGACAGGTTTCAATCCGCGCCCGTCATCGCTGACGGGCGAGCCCACGCCTGAGCTGGCGCCGATCCTGCGCGGACCTGTTTCAATCCGCGCCCGTCATCGCTGACGGGCGAGCCACCGCCGATGGAGCGCCGCTGAGCGTGGTCTGATGTTTCAATCCGCGCCCGTCATCGCTGACGGGCGAGCCCCCAGCGGCTTGCCTGTCGGCAAGGGCACCATTCTGGTTTCAATCCGCGCCCGTCATCGCTGACGGGCGAGCCATGTCGGTCCAGGCGGCATCGGCTGGGCCTGGTGCGTTTCAATCCGCGCCCGTCATCGCTGACGGGCGAGCCACGGCCGCCTGGTGCACCGCCTGGGCGGTGACGACGTTTCAATCCGCGCCCGTCATCGCTGACGGGCGAGCCACCGCCGATGGAGCGCCGCTGAGCGTGGTCTGATGTTTCAATCCGCGCCCGTCATCGCTGACGGGCGAGCCCTGAGCACGACTGAGGCAACGGTGCTCATATCTGGGTTTCAATCCGCGCCCGTCATCGCTGACGGGCGAGCCCGTGGCGGCGGTGGTGGTGCGGTGAGGTGTCATGGTTTCAATCCGCGCCCGTCATCGCTGACGGGCGAGCCGCGACGCCCGCACGTTGATCGAGGCGTGGCCGAAGTGTTTCAATCCGCGCCCGTCATCGCTGACGGGCGAGCCCGCGCACGAACTGCGCTCGATTGTGGCCCTGATGGTTTCAATCCGCGCCCGTCATCGCTGACGGGCGAGCCAATGCGAGCGCCTGGGCGCGCGTCCAGCCCGCTGGTTTCAATCCGCGCCCGTCATCGCTGACGGGCGAGCCACCACGTGCAAGTTGTGGCTGGAGAAGGGGGAGGTGTTTCAATCCGCGCCCGTCATCGCTGACGGGCGAGCCCGTGCTGGAAACGCTCAGCGAGCGCACCATGACCGTTTCAATCCGCGCCCGTCATCGCTGACGGGCGAGCCCCGCTCGATGCGCGCCAAGCGTTTTGCCATTGAGCACGTTTCAATCCGCGCCCGTCATCGCTGACGGGCGAGCCGCGTCGCGCTCGACGCGCAGGGCAAACACTTCATCGTTTCAATCCGCGCCCGTCATCGCTGACGGGCGAGCCCGTGAAGAGCCAGGAGAAGCGGCATGAAGGCGCTGTTTCAATCCGCGCCCGTCATCGCTGACGGGCGAGCCCTCATCCAGCGTGCGTGGGTATTTGCGTGTGTTCATGTTTCAATCCGCGCCCGTCATCGCTGACGGGCGAGCCCCGGCCGCGCTGGAGCTGTTTCACCAGTTCGAGATCGTTTCAATCCGCGCCCGTCATCGCTGACGGGCGAGCCGCCGAGGCAGGCCGAGTTCGATGGGACGTAATTTGCGGTTTCAATCCGCGCCCGTCATCGCTGACGGGCGAGCCGCGCAGATCATCACCACGGCCGGCGGCAACGCGCTGTTTCAATCCGCGCCCGTCATCGCTGACGGGCGAGCCCTGCAGCCGCACCTGGTGCGCATCGAGCAGGAGCTGTTTCAATCCGCGCCCGTCATCGCTGACGGGCGAGCCTCGCGGTGCACCCAGCCGAACACGGTGGTCAGGATGTTTCAATCCGCGCCCGTCATCGCTGACGGGCGAGCCGCCGCTGATCCAGGTGGAAAACCTGGTGCTGGAAAAGTTTCAATCCGCGCCCGTCATCGCTGACGGGCGAGCCGAGGCAGGCCGAGTTCGATGGGACGTAATTTGCGGTTTCAATCCGCGCCCGTCATCGCTGACGGGCGAGCCGGATCGCCAACGCCCACAACGACGTGCTTTTGAAAGTTTCAATCCGCGCCCGTCATCGCTGACGGGCGAGCCCATGCATCCGCTGTTCATGGGTGATGCGGGTCTGTGGTTTCAATCCGCGCCCGTCATCGCTGACGGGCGAGCCCCGCATCGAAGTACCCGTCGCGGCATCCAAGAACAGTTTCAATCCGCGCCCGTCATCGCTGACGGGCGAGCCGACCGGAAAGACCCTGATCGATGAGATGCGCAAGTTTCAATCCGCGCCCGTCATCGCTGACGGGCGAGCCCTCCGAAAAGCCATGACAGCGAGGATGACTTCGATGTTTCAATCCGCGCCCGTCATCGCTGACGGGCGAGCCGCATTGATATTGCTCAAGATGCTCCGGCCGCCGTGTTTCAATCCGCGCCCGTCATCGCTGACGGGCGAGCCGGCACCAGGCGCCGATCGAGGTCTTCGACTCCAAGGTTTCAATCCGCGCCCGTCATCGCTGACGGGCGAGCCGCGCGGCGTAATTCACTTTGCTAGAGCCCTTGGTGTTTCAATCCGCGCCCGTCATCGCTGACGGGCGAGCCGCTTCGCGGGTTGCCCTTGCTTATGTTGAGGGTTTGTTTCAATCCGCGCCCGTCATCGCTGACGGGCGAGCCGAGTTCGGTGGCCTACACCGGCACGCCGGCTCAGCGTTTCAATCCGCGCCCGTCATCGCTGACGGGCGAGCCGTGCAAATTCCTCATGTTGAGTTCGCCGCAAAAAGTTTCAATCCGCGCCCGTCATCGCTGACGGGCGAGCCGATCCGGGCGCCTGGGTCGGAAATCTGGATGACGCTGTTTCAATCCGCGCCCGTCATCGCTGACGGGCGAGCCTACCCTACGGCCGACATCATGGTGGCCGACGACGAGTTTCAATCCGCGCCCGTCATCGCTGACGGGCGAGCCGCGTCACGTCAGGGACATACGTAAAAGTCCAACTGTTTCAATCCGCGCCCGTCATCGCTGACGGGCGAGCCGCGCAACTTGCAGGTGTCGGCCTCCAGCATCACCGAGTTTCAATCCGCGCCCGTCATCGCTGACGGGCGAGCCAGCTTCGCGGGTTGCCCTTGCTTATGTTGAGAGTTTGTTTCAATCCGCGCCCGTCATCGCTGACGGGCGAGCCACCCAGGTAGCGACCCGTGTGGGGCGCCGGTACAAGTTTCAATCCGCGCCCGTCATCGCTGACGGGCGAGCCCTGGCGGCCTTGACGCTGGCCGCATGAGCCAGCATGTTTCAATCCGCGCCCGTCATCGCTGACGGGCGAGCCCAGCATCGCCCAGCAGCGGGTGGACAACGAGGGTGTGTTTCAATCCGCGCCCGTCATCGCTGACGGGCGAGCCGATTCGGTGTCAGTCACGATCAAGAACGACGGCCAGTTTCAATCCGCGCCCGTCATCGCTGACGGGCGAGCCCCGCCCGGGGCGCGCGGGAGCAGAGCCTGCTGTGGTTTCAATCCGCGCCCGTCATCGCTGACGGGCGAGCCCGGATGGCATGGTGTGGGTTGCAGCGGGTGGATTCGTTTCAATCCGCGCCCGTCATCGCTGACGGGCGAGCCGCCGTCTCCACCAGGCGGCTTTCCTGCATGGGCACGTTTCAATCCGCGCCCGTCATCGCTGACGGGCGAGCCCCTGCACGAGCCCAAGCCCGTGCCCGGAGGCACCTGTTTCAATCCGCGCCCGTCATCGCTGACGGGCGAGCCGCGGTTCCGGCGGCACCAGAACCAGCCACCTCCACCTCTTTTCAATCCGCGCCCGTCATCGCTGACGGGCGAGCCCAGCTCGATGCTTGCGGCCGGCTGCTGGCCGATCGGGTTTCAATCCGCGCCCGTCATCGCTGACGGGCGAGCCGTAGCTGACCGGGATCACCTCGGGGTTGATCGTCTGTTTCAATCCGCGCCCGTCATCGCTGACGGGCGAGCCCATCGACCGCGCGCCGGTTGGCGAGATGACCATCGTTTCAATCCGCGCCCGTCATCGCTGACGGGCGAGCCGCCACCTACACGGGCTTCGTGACGCCCCTGGCGGTGTTTCAATCCGCGCCCGTCATCGCTGACGGGCGAGCCTTCGCTGACCGGCCGCCGACCCAACCCGCGCATTGTTTCAATCCGCGCCCGTCATCGCTGACGGGCGAGCCCGTCGGGGGCCATCACGTCCTCGTACTGGAGCTCGTTTCAATCCGCGCCCGTCATCGCTGACGGGCGAGCCGCGCAGGCCATGGACGCGCTGCGCACCGTCGGCGTTTCAATCCGCGCCCGTCATCGCTGACGGGCGAGCCGGGCGAGAACCCGCTGAAGGTGGCGCAGATCGCGCTGTTTCAATCCGCGCCCGTCATCGCTGACGGGCGAGCCCGGTGTAGCGCCAGCCCTGCACCTGCCAGCCAAACGCGTTTCAATCCGCGCCCGTCATCGCTGACGGGCGAGCCGACCGAAGGCAGTGGTCGAAGAGCGCGAACGGGTGTTTCAATCCGCGCCCGTCATCGCTGACGGGCGAGCCGGATGGCCAAAGGTTTGCCGGCATCCATCCGAAGTTTCAATCCGCGCCCGTCATCGCTGACGGGCGAGCCGCGCGGGCCGCCCGCCAGGCGCTGGATGCGTACCAGTTTCAATCCGCGCCCGTCATCGCTGACGGGCGAGCCCCACCATGCCGACTGCAATAGCCGCAAAAAAATAGTTTCAATCCGCGCCCGTCATCGCTGACGGGCGAGCCCTGGCCGCGCGCCAGCAGGCCGTGGTGGACGCGCAGTTTCAATCCGCGCCCGTCATCGCTGACGGGCGAGCCCAAAGCGGCCGATGACGCCGGACCATGCTTTGCTGTTTCAATCCGCGCCCGTCATCGCTGACGGGCGAGCCAGCCAGTACCCCATGGTCGCCGAGGACGTGACCGACGTTTCAATCCGCGCCCGTCATCGCTGACGGGCGAGCCATCTTGCTCTGCACACGCTTGGAAACGCCAGTCAGGTTTCAATCCGCGCCCGTCATCGCTGACGGGCGAGCCGAATTGTTGCCATTCAGCAAACCGTCGGCCTCATGTTTCAATCCGCGCCCGTCATCGCTGACGGGCGAGCCCGGGTGCCAACGGCCTACGGGCGACGAACTCAGAGGTTTCAATCCGCGCCCGTCATCGCTGACGGGCGAGCCCGGCTCCAAGCAAGCCGGAAAGCAAACCAACGTTTATGTTTCAATCCGCGCCCGTCATCGCTGACGGGCGAGCCGGCACCGCCGCCGAGCAAGACCACATGATTTATGGGTTTCAATCCGCGCCCGTCATCGCTGACGGGCGAGCCCAGGCGCCGTTCGATGCGATGGCCCGGCTGGGCCTGTTTCAATCCGCGCCCGTCATCGCTGACGGGCGAGCCTGGCTGACGGCTGCGTTTGCTGCGGTCTGCGCGTGGTTTCAATCCGCGCCCGTCATCGCTGACGGGCGAGCCTCCATAAGAGCCAAAGCCGGCATTCACCCAAGCTGTTTCAATCCGCGCCCGTCATCGCTGACGGGCGAGCCCAGCGACGCCCGCACGCTGATCGAGTCCTGGCCGAAGTGTTTCAATCCGCGCCCGTCATCGCTGACGGGCGAGCCTCCTTGATTTCCTTGTTTGGGTAAATCGTCAGGTGTTTCAATCCGCGCCCGTCATCGCTGACGGGCGAGCCACCTGCCGGCCGAATGGTTCAAAGGCCTCACCAGCGTTTCAATCCGCGCCCGTCATCGCTGACGGGCGAGCCACCATCGGCTACTTCAGCGACGACCTCGCCGGCATGGTTTCAATCCGCGCCCGTCATCGCTGACGGGCGAGCCCGGGACGGCATGCGCGCACCGATGTCGCTCAACTCGTTTCAATCCGCGCCCGTCATCGCTGACGGGCGAGCCCAGGTGATCTGGCCCACAGGCGCGGCCGTGAGGGTGTTTCAATCCGCGCCCGTCATCGCTGACGGGCGAGCCCCAGCGATGCGGTGCTGGCCAAGATCCGCCAGATGTTTCAATCCGCGCCCGTCATCGCTGACGGGCGAGCCCCGGCATCCTGACGGTCTGCTATGGCAGCACGACGTTTCAATCCGCGCCCGTCATCGCTGACGGGCGAGCCCCGACGTGGCGGCGACGTGATCGGCAAAGCGCCTGTTTCAATCCGCGCCCGTCATCGCTGACGGGCGAGCCCAGCATCGTCTGTGGCCGTGGTTGCCGACACCATCGTTTCAATCCGCGCCCGTCATCGCTGACGGGCGAGCCAGCCTGACCTTCGGCTCCGTTGCCGGGCCATCCGGTGTTTCAATCCGCGCCCGTCATCGCTGACGGGCGAGCCCCTTCGAACCTATCACATTGATCTGCCGCCGAATGCACAGCGCATCGCGCGAACCATGCACAGGTTGGACATGACACCGATGGAGAATGCGCCTCACGGTGAAAGAACTTCAATCAATACAACAGCGTAGGAAGAGCGCGAACCTAATGAAGCGCGTCACGGCACTTCAGGTTCGCGCAGTCATGATAAGCGACCGGCACGACCGTCACCAGCTCAAAGCACGAGCGGACCGTCGAAATCAACAGCCTTGAAATGCCCGTGTTCGCGCACCTCGGTGCCGCGAACATTCGGGACACGGTACAGCCGCAAGCAGTCCTGCGTCGGCTCAATCTCGGCCAGCAGCTTTTGCTCCAGTTCTTCGAAACCAGACAGCTCGACCCGGCACTCGAACACAGACTTCTGGACCCGCTGCCCCGTGCTTTCGCAGACCTTGGCGACCCGCCTCAATCGGCGCCGGCCAGCAGCGGTCTCGGTGCTCACGTCATAACAAACGACCACCAGCACGCCGACACCTCACCGCACTAGAAACGGCAGATACCCGGTGACCAGACCGGACTCGTCACTTTCCAGACGGATGGCTCGCGCCATCAGTCGTGCCTGCACCAAGGGGACCAGACCGAGCGGCAGCGCCTGCTTCAACACCGGGTGTTGAACCTCCTCCTGCTTGCGTTCCTGAAAAGCCACCACAACCGCCTTTCGCGCGTCCGGCTTCAAAGAAACCCCGCCTCCGGTGCTCACGATGAAATCGTCCTCCTGAACCTGCTGGCGGTTGACCAGCGACAACGCAAGACGATCCGCGAACGAACGGAACTCCTCCATCAGGTCCAACGCCAGCGCTGCGCGCCCTGGGCGAAGCACATGAAGAAACCCCACCTGCGGGTCCAAGCCCACGGACTCCAGCGCGCTGCGGCAATCGTTCATCCACATGGAATACAGAAAGGACAGCAAAGCGTTCATGCGATCACGCGGCGGCCGTCGCGTTCGCCCGTCCATGGAAAACACCGGCCTCAGATCCGCCTTGACCAACAAGGGCTGCCGATCAAAGTACTGACGCGCCGCCTCACCCTCCAGGCCACGCAGCACATCTAGGTCACCCGCATCAGGCAACGCCCGCAACGTGGCGGCCAAGTCTTGCGCGCCACGCGTTAGCGCCGCCGCGTCGGCCTCGCTGCGACTGTCTCGCGCGCCCCGCAGCAACACCTGCCGGGCATTGCGCACCTTCCCCGCCACACAGGCGCGTGCAATGCCGAGCGCAAACGCGGCGTCCATCGACTGGGTGTGCTGAGCACGGCGCAGCAATACATTGCCAGACGTTGGTCCCTCCAACCGCGCCTTGAACCGCCCGTTTTCGTCCAGCAGCACCAGGGCCATGCCCTCCTCGGCCAATCGGTGCATCAGCGGCAAGGAAACCCCCACCCGGCCAAAACACACCACCGACTGCAGGTGATGCAAGGGCACACGCAAGCGCGTCTCGTCATCCACCAGCACCCGCAGCGTGTCGTTGTCCAACCGCACGTAGCTGTCCGGCGTGCTGACATACAAGGTGTTGAGCAAGTGCATGCCGACCGCCTACCCGTCTGGTCCCAGATCGAAGTCCGGATCAAACAAACCCTGGGCCACACGGCGCAGCGCGGCGGCGCCCGCTTGAGGCTGACAACGGTCACGCAGAGAACACCCCTTGCAGCGCTGAACCGCCGTCTCGCCGCTCAAGGGTGGCGGCAGACGCTGCGCGCCCAACATGCGCCGCACCTCGCCCACCGCCGATTCCACCCGGGCACGCAACGCGGCATCCAGGGCCACCACCCTGCGGCGCTTGGAACTGGCGTAGTAGATGGCGCCCTCGGGAATGGCAAAGCCTGTCATCGCCTCCAGACACATGGCCTGCGCCGCGAGCTGAAGGTCGTCGCACGCCGCGATGTCCGCCGCCTTGTGCCGGCTCCCGTGTTTGTATTCCACCGGATAGGGGCGCCCCGCCTTGTCGAACTCGACCGCATCGGCCTTGCCGAGCATGCCCAAGCCGTCGTGCCACAACGGCAACGCATGCTCAACCCGAACCCCCTTGGCGGTCTCAACACCCGGTTGATCCACCCACTTGTGCACAGCCTGCCCCCGCAGGGTGTGGACGTTTTCGTCAAAGGCCTGATCCAGATGGATCAGGCCGCACTGACGGGGACAGTAAGCCCAGTGCTGCAGGGCTGACAGGGGGATGGGGTCGGCGGGTTCGGAGGACATGGCTGAACCGTGAGCTGGCCGCTGTGAACGTTCCAAGAGATTTCCCGCCGCCCGGGCGAGGTCTATGACGGTGACAAGGGTTTAAAACCCATCGATGACTTCAGGTGTTAGCCCTTCAAGCGGCGTGATCTCATAACTGCCATCAGGGTTGACCGAGAGGGACCCATGCACTCGGGCCGACGAATACTGACCCGACTTGCAGTTGTGTTGCCACCAGACGACCTTCAGTACCTGCATGCTCCCGGCAGGCCGGGCGGACGATTCGTCGTTTTCGAACAGGCGGGGCAACGCGGCTTTGATCGCCTGTGCATCGGTGTCAGTGAATCCTGTCTTTTCAGCCAACTGCGGATTCATGCTGCCAAAAAACCTGTAAACACCACGGTCAACACGGTGTTTCATGCCCATGGTGTCTGAACTGCGCTTGGTGCCATCACCTTCGCCACTGACGCTTTTGGTGATTTGCGTGCTGGACACGTCAATGGGTTCGACGCTGAATGCCGATTGCACGGTGACGGGGCCACGAATGCCGATGGACACGCCCGTATCCCCCTGTGAGTCTCCTTCTTCTTCGCTCTTTTTGCTGGTCTTCTTTGACGCAGAGGCTTTGAGAGCAAAGAGTTGCCCGAACGCACGAACGTCCAGCCACTTTTTGCATGCAAGTTCTGCTGTTTGAGGGCCGCCAGCGTCTTTGCCCAGCTCTTTCTCGTAGCGCTCTCGCAGGCTACGGCATTCGTCGGTTCGACGGTCGTCAGATTGCACATAAATTTTGTTGCCGTCCTCCTGTTTGCCATTGGCCACCCATGCCTCCAGCAGACGGTCTCGGAGTTTGCGCTTGACGGCCACGTCCGTCACTTCGCCGAAATTGGCGTAGTCGGTGCGAGGGCGGTTGCCGTTGAGTGGGTCACCGTTGGGATTGGCATTGGCCACACGAAAGATCACGGCGAAGTCGATCTTGTTTTGCAGGGTACTCATGGTTGTCCTCTCTGGTTAAACGGGCTTGGGTTCGGTGGTGTCGGAGCTGGATTCGGTTGGTTTGGGTGGTGGCTTCAAAGCCTCGCGTTGGCAGTGGTAGCCCAACAGGAACTCGCCACTCAAGGGACTGTCGTTGATGAAGTCGTTGCCTTGAAAAGCACACACGATTTGGTCGTGGAGTTTTTCCATCTCGTGCATGAATGGCCCCCGCTTGGCCCGTAGGCGCGACTTGGCTGGAGCGAGGGCCAACTCAATGGTTCGCCATGTGGATGCGGGACGTTGAGCGAAGCGTTGCATGAGCTTGGCTGCTGTGGTGTCGCGGGACTCGCCGCCGACATGCAGTGCCCGGCCCTCAATGTGTTCGGCCAAAGCCAGCAGTCGGCCATACAGGTAATCCCGTGTGGTGCGTTCGGATTCCAATGCCATTGCGTACTCCTCCTGATGAAACGTGCCCCGATACAGGGCGCATGCAATACCCAAAGTCTTTTCCCATGCCCAATGAGACAAGCTGACCCGCTGGCTTGCACGGCGGACCAAGGTCGTCAACAAGTCACGCGGAAATGGCTGGCCGTCGATGAGGCACGGCACCAGTCGTTCGACCGTGGCCTTATTGAGCTTTTCGTCAACCCGGCTGCCATGGGCATAGGCAGCTTCTGCAATGTCATGTGGAGCGGGTGCGCCAAAAAAATGCTTGTCTTTTCCGAAGTTCTGCACCCATGCAAAGCGGGTGTGCCATTGCTCAATCCGGTCCAAGAACTCAGAGCCTGACAGTTCTCGGTAGTAGGCAATGGCCATGCGTCCTGGCGTGGCCGAATCCAAGCCCATGACCACGATGCCCGCACTGTCTCCAAGTTGTGCTCGGTAACCCTTGAGTGCCAACGTCAACCGTTGCGCGAAGGCCTGCCCAGCACTTGCGTCGTTGATCGCGAGGGATGTTGCATGTGGGGCTTCGTCGCCATCCAGGAGATCGAACGAACTCAGGAATGGGTCGGGGATGCCTACGCCACTCGTGGCCCAACTGACGATGACTTGATCGCCGTTTCTGTAGCTTTGCCGTTTGATGAGCCAGCGCAGCGCGTTGTGGGCTTTTTGCGTGACGTCGTAACCGATGCCGCAAGCCTGTGAGCCTGTGTCATCCACAAATCGCCCCCTGAACACGAACCCGGAACTGTCATTTGCGCTGATGAGTTTGGCTCCGTCCCCTGCATGGCGAAGGCGCTTGGGGTGGTTGACCGCCAAGTTGACTTGGGCTTGCCCTGTCGCCATGCACAACCCCTTGGAGTCCTTGGTGCTGGCGTCATATCTGGCCCAGGCTTCTTGCAAAGATGTGTCTTCCCACACCGCCGAGCACGGGTTGTGCATTTCTCTGACATGCCAGCGGATGAATGCGTCACCCTGATCCCGTTCACCAGCCTTGGCGGTGAGTGCTTTGAAGATTTCCGGCGCCTCACCACTTTGCTGCCATTGGGTCAGCAACTTTCCGTCGACTGCATGCAGAACCTTTTCGCTGACCAAATCACCAATCAGTGTGCCTGAGCGAACGTAGGCCAGCACCGCTTCGGCCTTGGGGTGCCGATTTTCGGATGTGCACCAGTTTGAAAGCAGCTCCTCGTACTGTTTGAAGAACGAGGGCTTCTTTCCACCCCATGCCGGGTAGTCGCTCGCGCAGTACTGAACCTTGTCGCACAAAGGATGTGGTGGTGGCTTGGTTCCAGACCTTCCTGCAGACTGTTCGGTGGCAGGAATGGCAGTCTCCACTTTTCCAATCGTGCGGGCCGACTCAAATTTTCCCTCGCCTTTCAGCGTGATTTCAATGTGCGCTTGCTGGTACGCATGGCTGACGGGGAGCAACGGTTCCGCGCCATCAGGCTCGTTTCCCAGACAAGCCTCGTAGGTTTCATGGAGCTTTTGGATCCAGCTCATGTCACACCCCCAAATCCTCTGCCTCCAGTTCGACACTGCGCACACGCGTCAGCCCAAACTGTTTGGCTTGCATGGGCCGAACGTCCTTGCGAATGTCGCACTGTTCTGGTCGGGGGAAACGGATCACGCCATGTTCCACCACAGGTCGCCAGAAGCGAGCGCGTAGGAGAGGCTCGCCTGTTTCGTCTGGGTAATCGAACCCATGAAATGTCAGGCCATGGTCCAGTCGGTCAATGGCGTCGTAAGCACCGTCACCGGCTCCGAACTCACAGGGCTCCACATAGCCTTGACAGTCGCGTGTGCCCAAGAAAATGTCTTGCCGACCGCCCCGTTCCAACATCCGCTTGGCAACGGCGAAGTGTTTGCCCTCGTTTCGGTCCTGAGCCAGTTTGGGTTGGTGCAAATTCCATTCAAAGTGCGCACGCACTTGGTATTCCACGTCTGACAAGAACGTGTAGATGGCCAAGGTGTTTCCTCCGCCGTATTCCAAGGGTTTTGTCCCTTTGGTCTGTGTTCGCACGGGCTTGATGACCCGCACGGCATCAATCACCCAAATGAAGGTGGGCTTCCAGTAAATGGACTTGACCACGCCTTTGAGCGCTTCGTAGGTGGGCATGTGGTACGAGCACTTTTCACCCCCGATGCGAGTGAGTGGGTCGGTGAACAGTGCATGCCGTCCCCAGACCTTGAACTCAATGGTGTTTCTTTCACGCATTCAACGCCTCCATATATCCGTTGGGTGTGTCTGACAAACCAAAATCTTCGCTGTAGTAGCGGGCATTGGTCAGGTAGTAGATGCCGGTGTCGGCTCTGATTACCCGAATAACCTGCTCCTTTGTCAGCTCGTCAAACAGTGTGGGAAACACGTTGACGCTGAACTGTTGCGCTTTTCGCAGCAGCTCGTACTCGTTTCCGGGTTGATATGCCCCGCAAAGGTCGTTCACCAGTTCTTTGCCCTCAGGGCCATACGGCACGATGACACCTTGCGTGGGGGTGTCGATGGCTTTGAAGGCGTGGGCCGCGGCCATGAAGGATTGTCGGAAGTGGAGTTGCGGCACTTGTTTGTGCACCCGTTGGTACTCGCCAACGGCTTGGCTGTTGAGAGCAAGCAGGTTCAACAACGTGTCGTCCCATCCCAGTTCTTTGCGGGAGATGGTGTAGCTCATTTCCTTGGCCTGGTTGAAGAAGTAACGCTGGTAGTACAACGCCATCGCCTCCGGGCCGATGGGGTTGTGATCGAACGATCCAGGGGCTGCGAGGTAATCGTTCAGCACACCCATGCCGACTTCTCGGCCCTTTTCAATGTCTGGCAGGTGGCGCAGGTTTTCGTCTTCCGGGCGAGGGTTCACTACATGAACAAAACCCTTTGCACGTTTGCCATGTCGGTTGCAACGCCCGGCAGCTTGGGCGATGGAATCCAACCCTGCGGCATAGCGGATGACTGAACCAAAGTCCACATCCACCCCAGCCTCAATCAACTGAGTGCTGATGCACAGCGTGGGCAATGGAGGCACAGCCTCCAGCCGCTGAATGACCTCTCTGAGCTTTTTCTTGCGGTGCGCGGGGCACATGCTGGTGCTCAAGTGAAATGCCTTGATGTCTGGACGGCCTTTGCACAACTCGTACAAGGCTTGCGCAGCCTTTTTGGTGTTGACGATGACCAAGCAACTGTCTGCCGCGTCCACCTGGTCGAACGCCAAGTCAATCACTTCGCCCTGCGTCCAGCCACCAGGCTTGCGTAGGTTGACGACTTCCACACGCTTCAAGCTGTCGAAAAGACCGCGCACGTCGGGCATCAATTCGCTGTTGGCCTGCAGGTGAACAGCCCCTTTGTTGGGATCTACCTTGTCCAACAGGGGCTGTGTGGCGGTGCACAGCACCACCGTGGTTCCGCACTGTTCCGCCAAAAAATTCATGGCGTTGTTGAACAGGTGGACACATTGGATTGGCAGGGTTTGAACTTCGTCAAACACCAACACAGAACGGGCCAGTTGATGCATGCGGCGAGCCCCTCGTGTGCCAGCGCCAAACAGTGTTTCCAAGAGTTGCACGGTAGTGGTGTAGACCACGGGCGCGTCCCAGTTCTCCGACAGCATCTTGCTGCGCCACGTTTGCATTTCTGGGGTCAGGTTGGAGTGGTGCTCCAGAACCACAGACCCCTTGGGTTCGCCTTCTGGTTCCAGGATGCGGCGCACCACTTGGGCGTTCTGGTCGATGATGGACGTGAACGGGATGACGTAGATGACGCGGTCCAAGCCATGCTGCTTGGCATGGTGCAGGGCGAACCGCAAGCTCGCCAGCGTTTTCCCGCCACCAGTGGGCACAGACAACGTGTAGATGCCTGTGGACCGGGGTGCAGCTTGAAGGCAGTGAGCAGAGATGTCCCGGCGGAGCATGTTGATGTCTGGCCGTGATGCGTCAACGGGCGTGCCTGATGGCAGATCGGCAAGGTGTGACTCCAGTCGCTGGATCAACACATCCCACGCCCGATATTCCGCTGTGGGCCGGTGCATGGCATTGCGGGGATGCTCAAAGTCAGCCGTGTTGATGCGGTCCGCGTCGATCAGACAACTGAACAGAGCGCGCACCAGCAACCCCAGTTGTTGATGCAGAGCAGGGCTTTGTATCTTGGCCTGTGCATCTCTTCCGGGGGCGCTAGCGGCAAGACGGTTACGCCAATTCCACAGGGCATCAATCAAACCCGGATCGTTCAGCAACCCCCGAGCTTCTTGTATCAACTCGGGATTGGCATTCCCGATAGCCTCTGCAAGGTGTGTGGCGCTGTCATCTTTGGAGATTCGTTTGGAAAAGTTGTCGATGGCAGCGTTCATGCCAGACAAAGAAAGGCAATCGATCAAGCCCGAGTGATGGGACGCAATGCACAGTGCCAGCACCTGACCTGCGAACTGCCCTTTCTGGCCATGTGTGGACAGCGCTGACCACACCACCTGAGCGCCGCAGGTGGAATGGTCGATCTTGCCTTTGAGTCCTTTGGCATCGACATATTCGTCGTCCACGTCCTGATTCAGCAACCCCGTGGCCGAGAGGATGTAGCGCTGAAAGTCTGCACTGTATTTACCAAGGTCGTGCAGGAGGCCGATCAACAGGCCGTGTACAGACAAGCCAAACTTGTTGGCAAACTGTTTGGATAGGTGTCCAACGCCGCGAAGGTGGTTTTCCAGGCTCTGTCGTGCCTGGCTATCCGCTTCTCGAACATGGGCAATGAACTCGGGAGGCTTTCGCGAGGTGTCGATTGATTGATCCCATGTATTCATTTCGCCATCATTCCCTTCCACAGTCTCAAAATGTGAGCCTCCCGCCGCGCCGTAACGGTCAGATGACAAAAATGCAACGATCATCCGGGCAGTCAATCAGGTCATTTACAAAACATCAAGCCAGTAGCTGTCTCAATTCATGAGACACCCCACCGAGCCACCCCCTCCCGCATCCTCTCCAGCACCCGCTCGCGCAGCGGCACAGGCCCCACAACCTCGACCTCCGGCGTATGCCGCAGGATGTCCATCACCAGTTCGCGGTCGTCGCTGTACGGGATCTGCAGCAGCCAGTGGCCTTCGCTGTCCCATTCGCCTTTCTGCGCCGGGTGCCACTGTTCCGCAGCGACCCAGCGGGCGCGCTCGGGCGAGAAGCGCAGCGTGGCCCATTGCACGTCCTTGCCGCTGAAGATGCCATAGCCGTTGCCCAGCGTCTGGTCCAGCTCGTCTTCGGGCACGTCGATGGCCGGCGTGACTTCGATCTGCGGCTGGCTGATGTTGTCGAGGCTGAAGCTGCGCAGTTCGTCCTTTTCGTGGCACCACGCGTCCAGCAACCAGTTGCTGCGGTAGTGGATCAGGCGCTGGGGCGAGACGCTGCGTTCGCTGCTCTGGCCGGAGCCGCGCGCCTGGTAGTGAAAACGCAGCCGTTGGCGTTGGCTGAGCGCCAGCCCCACGGTCTCGAAGCACTGCGGCGGCACGCGTCGCTGCCACAGGCCGATGACGCGAACGCGCCGCCCGAGCTGACTATCTGCGGAATCGTCGAGGCCCGAATGCCGCAACATCTTGTCCAGCCTACTTTCCAGCGGCCGCAGATGCCGGCGCAGCAGATCGCCCGGCTGGATGTCACGCAGCAGGTGTTCCAAGGTGACCAGCGCCAGCACCTCAGAGGGCCGGAGCCACAGACCGGCCATTTCCTGCGGCGCGTCGCATTGCGAATCAACGTCACGCAACAAGTAGCACTGCAACTCACGATCCCAGTGAATCGGGTGGCCCAATTCGTCGCGCAACCAAGCCAGGTCGCGCATCAGGGTGGCGCGCGAAGCGCCCGTGAGGTCCTTCAGCTCTTCGAAGGTGATTCGCCGTCGCTCTCGAAGCAGCGTGATGATCTGGTGGCGTCTGTCCGATTGGGGCATTTGTCTCCTCCCTTTGCGGATGTGTTGTCTTCACACCTTGCCGCAAGATGGCCCATCATCGCCGATCTCCCGGCTCAACTCAATGCGCCGCCTCCCAGTTCGCCCCCACGCCGACCTCGGCCAGCAGCGGCACGCTGAGCTCGGCCACGCCGGCCATCAGGCGGGGGATTTCGTTGCGCAGCCAGTCCACCTCGGCCTCGGGCACCTCGAAGACCAGTTCGTCGTGCACCTGCATGATCATTTTGGTGGCACGTTGTTCGCGGTCCAATGTGTGCTGCACGGCCACCATCGCTTTCTTGATCAGGTCGGCAGCGGTGCCCTGCATGGGCGCGTTGATGGCGGCGCGTTCGGCGCCGGCACGGCGCGGGCCGTTGGGGCTGTTGATTTCGGGCAGCACCAGGCGGCGGCCGAAGACGGTTTCGACATAGCCCTGGGCCTTGGCCTGGGCCCGGGTCTCGTCCATGTAGCGCTTCACACCGGGGTAACGCTGGAAGTAGCGGTCGATCCACGCCGCGGCGGCCTTGGTCTCGATGCCCAGGTTCCTGGCCAGGCCGAAGCTGCTCATGCCGTAGATCAGGCCGAAGTTGATGACCTTGGCATAGCGGCGCTGCTCGCTGCTGACCTGGTCGGGCGCCACGCCAAAGACTTCGGACGCGGTGGCGCGGTGCACGTCCTGGCCCTGGCGAAAGGCAGCCAGCAGGGCTTCGTCGCCCGAGAGGTGCGCCATGATGCGCAGCTCGATCTGGCTGTAGTCGGCACTCGCGATCGCACAGCCGGGCGGCGCCACAAAGGCCTCGCGCACGCGCCGGCCCTCGGGCGTCCGGATGGGGATGTTCTGCAGGTTGGGGTCGTTGCTGGACAGGCGCCCGGTGACGGCCACGGCCTGCGCGTAATGGGTGTGCACCCGGCCGGTGCGCGGCAGCGCCATCTGGGCCAGCTTGTCGGTGTAGGTGCCCTTGAGCTTGGACAGGCTGCGGTGCTCCAGAATCTTCGCGGGCAGCGGATAGTCTTCGGCCAGCTTTTCGAGGACCTCCTCGTCGGTGCTGCGCGCGCCGGTGGCGGTCTTCTTGATCACTGGCAGGCCCAGCTTGTCGAAGAAGATTTCGCCGAGCTGCTTGGGGCTGCTCAGGTTGAAGGGCTGGCCCGCGATGGCATAGGCCTCTTCTTCGAGCGCCAAGATGCGCTGGCCCAATTCGTGGCTTTGCGCGGCCAGTGTGGGAGCGTCGATCAGAACGCCGTTGCGCTCGATGCGGTAGAGCACCTCGCTGCTGGCGATCTCCAGCTCGTAGATGGCGCGCAGGCGCGGCTCGGCCTGCAGGCGCGGCCACAGGGCCTGGTGCACGTCCAGGGTCTGGTCGGCGTCTTCGCAGGAATACCGCGCCGCCTGCTCCACCGGCACCTGGGCAAACGGAATCTGGTGCGCGCCCTTGCCGCACAGGTCTTCATAACTGATGCCGCCGCGGCCCAGGTGGCGCTCGGCCAGGCTGGACAGGTTGTGGGGTTTGTGCACTTCGAGCACGTAGCTTTGCAGCATGGTGTCGTGGGCGTAGCCCTGCACCTCGATGCCGTGGTTGGCAAACACATGCCGGTCGTATTTGACGTGCTGGCCCAGTTTGGCGCGCGTGGAATCTTCCAGCCAGGGTTTGAGGCGCGCCAGCACCTCGTCAAAGGGCAGTTGTGCGGGTGCATCCGGCCCGGCGTGGCGCAGCGGGATGTAGGCCGCCTCGCCGGGCGTGACACTGAGGCTGATGCCGACGATCTGTGCTTTCATCTCGTCGAGCGAGGTGGTTTCGGTGTCCAGCGCCACCAGCTTAGCGGCGTGAATCCACTCGAACCAGCGCTCGAAATCGGGCCAGGTGAGGATGGTGTCGTAGCGGGTGTCGCGGGCGGCGGCGGGTGGCGGGGCGTCGCCGAACAGGTCGGCCGTGGCGCCAGTCGGTCGCGCGCTGCCGGAACCGTTCGGGTCCGCATCACCAGTCCCGCCCTCGGTCGCTGCCAGTGCCTTCGCCAGGCCCTTGAACCCGTAATTTTCGTAAAAAGCCTTCAATCCCGTCGTGTCCCGGTCACTGAATGCTATTGAATCAAGAGCAGGCAAACCGGCCATCCAGTCCGACAGGTCGCAGTCGGTCTTGATGGTCAGCAGCTGCCGTCCGGTGGGCAACCAGGGCAGCGCCTTGCGCAGGTTTTCGCCGGCAACGCCCTTGATGGTGTCGGCCTGGGCGACCAGCGCGTCGAGCGAGCCGTGTTCCTGCAGCCACTTGGCGGCGGTCTTGGGGCCCACCTTTTCCACACCGGGCACGTTGTCGACCGCGTCACCCACCAGGGTCTGGAAGTCCACCATCAGCCGCGCGGGCACGCCGAATTCGGCCTCCACGCCCGCCAGGTCGCGACGCTTGCCGTTCATGGTGTCGATGATGGTGATGTGCTCGTTGACCAGCTGGGCCAGGTCCTTGTCGCCGCTGGAGATGAGCACCTCGACGCCCTGCCCCGCTGCCGTCACGGCCAGGGTACCGATCACGTCGTCGGCCTCCACGCCGGGCACGTCCAGCACCGTCCAGCCCAGCAGGCGCACCACCTCGTGAATCGGTGCGATCTGCGCCCGCAGGTCGTCGGGCATGGGGCTGCGGTGTGCCTTGTATTCAGGGTAGATCGCGTCGCGGAAGGTGGGGCCGGAGGCGTCGAACACGCAGGCGGCGTAGTCGGCCCGCACGTCCTTGCGCAGCGACTGCATCATGTTGATCATGCCGCGGATGGCGCCGGTGGCCGGGCTGGCCGGGTCGCCGGGCACAGCCCGCAGGTCGGGCATGGCGTGGAAAGCGCGGTAAAGGTAGCTGGAGCCGTCCACCAGCAGCAGGGTCTTCTTGTCGGTCATGGGCGCATTGTGCATGGGCGTGGCCGCCGGCGCGGCCCCCTACAATCCACCCTGGCGCGCGGGCGGTGCCGCGGCGAGGTTTCAGGCCAGCCACACCCCCCCGATCCCGGTTTTTCAGGTTCAAAATGGCCTGATCCCAGCGTCGAATGGTCACCAACAGCTATGTTTTCATGAGCACTCGCGACCCGCTCACGGCCTTGGCCGTTGAAGCCTCGAAGTGCCACAACCACTTATTCACGATGGCCGTCTTTACCGAAGTCACCCCGGATGAGGCCCAGCGGCTCCTGGACGAGCTGAACCTGGGCCCGCTCACCGAACTGCGCGGGATCGAAGGCGGCATCGAGAACACCAATTACTTTGCGACCACGTCCCGCGGCCACTACGTGCTGACCCTGTTCGAACGCCTGTCGTTCGAGCAGCTGCCGTTCTACCTCTACCTGATGAAGCACCTGGCGCGCCATGGCATCCCGGTGCCGGACCCGGCCGCCAACGAACGCGGCGAGATCCTGCACACCGTGTGTGGCAAGCCCGCCGCGGTGGTGAGCCGGCTGCGTGGCAAAAGCCAGCTCGCGCCCGACACCAGGCACTGCGAGGCCGTGGGCGCGATGCTCGCGCGCATGCACCTGGCCGGGCGCGATTTCGACCGCAGCCAGCCCAATCTGCGCGGCCTGCCCTGGTGGAACGAAACCGTGCCGGTGGTGCTGCCTTTCCTGGACGCCTCGCAGGCGGCCCTGATCCGCGGCGAGCTGGCGTACCAGAACCATGTCGCCGCCGGCAGCGCCTATGCGGCCCTGCCGCGCGGCCCGGTGCATGCCGACCTGTTCCGCGACAACGTGATGTTCGAAGGCGCGGCGCTCACCGGCTTCTTCGACTTCTATTTCGCCGGGGTCGACACCTGGCTGTTCGACGTGGCCGTCTGCCTGAACGACTGGTGCATCGACCTGGTCTCCGGCGAGGCGGACGACGACCGTACCGACGCTTTCGTGGATGCCTACGAGTCCGTGCGACCGTTCACCGGCGCCGAACGCCAGTTGCTGCCGGCCATGCTGCGCGCCGGCGCCTTGCGTTTCTGGGTGTCACGCCTGTGGGATTTCCACCTGCCGCGCGAGGCCTCGATGCTCAAGCCCCACGACCCCGCGCACTTCGAACGGGTGCTGCGCCAGCGCGCGGCGCATCCGGTGGCGGCCTGACTGACATGCCCCCACGCTCATCACTTCGTGTATTCGCTGCCCCCCGAGGGGGCCTCAGCCTCCTTGAGGCGGCTCGGCGGAGGCTGACATGAAACTCAACATCGTCCCCGCCCGCACCGGCCTGGTCTGGGTCAAACTCGGCATCAGCACCTTCCTTCGCCAGCCTCTGGCCTTTGCCGGCCTGTTCTTCATCTACATGGCGGTCATTTCGGTCGCGACGATCGTGCCGTTCATCGGCAGCGCACTGGCGCTGGCGCTGCTGCCGGCGGCCACCCTGGGGCTGATGGCGGCCACGCTGGAAGCGAGCCGGGGCAAGTTTCCGATGCCCACGATCCTGATCAGCGCTTTCCGGGCCGGGCGCCAGCAGGCCGGCGCCATGTTGACGCTGGGCGGGATGTACGCCGCGGGCTTCCTGGCCATCATGGGCATCTCCACCTTGCTGGACGGCGGCAAGTTCGCCCGGCTGTACCTGTTGGGCGGGAAGATTTCGCAGGAACTGGTCTCCGCGCCCGATTTCCAGAGCGCCATGTGGGTGTCCACCGCCCTGTATGTGCCCTTGTCGATGCTTTTCTGGCACGCGCCCGCGCTCGTTCACTGGCACGGCGTGTCCCCGGTGAAGAGCCTGTTTTTCAGCCTCGTTGCCTGCCTGCGCAATGTCGGCGCCTTCACCGTGTACGGGCTTTGCTGGCTGGGCCTGTTCATCGCCGGGGCACTGGTGGTGATGCTGGTGGCCGGCCTGATCGGCAACGCCGACGTGGCGGCGGCGGCGCTGGTGCCGCTGATGCTGCTGATGGCCTCGATGTTCTTCACATCGATGTATTTCACCGTGCACGACTGCTTCATCGCTGAAGACCCCGCCTCACCCTGAGCGGCGGGCCACCCGTTGCCGCGCCTTACAGCAGCGGGCTCATCATCTGCACCGCGTTTTCCGCCGTGCGCCGCCACCAGGGCCGCGCCAGCCACTGGGCCGGGTCGATCGGCTGCGACTGGGCGGCATAACGCGCCTGCAGGCCGCGCGTCGCGGCGGCGAACGGTTGGTCGTAGGCGATCACCGAGACCTCGAAGTTGAGTTCGAAACTGCGCAAGTCCAGGTTGACCGTGCCGAAGATGGTCACCTCGTTGTCGATCACCATGCTCTTGGTGTGCAGCAGCCCCTCGTTGAAGCGCAGCACCTCCACGCCGTAGGGCAACAGGTCGTTGAAGTAGGCGTTGCTGGCAAAGCGCACCAGCAGCGAGTCCACGCGCGCCGGCACGATCAGCACCACGTGCACACCCCGCATCGCCGCCGAGCGCAGGGCGGTCAACAACGCCTCGCTGGGGATGAAATACGGCGTGGTGAGCACGATCTCGCGCTGCGCGGAGTAGATGGCCTCCAGCAGCAGCTGCTCGATGTGGCGGCTGGAGGACTGGGGTCCCGACGGAAAGATCTGCAACAGGCTGGGGCCCGCGGGTGGGAGGTCCGGCGGGGGCGGCGGTGCGAAGTCGGCGCCGGTCTGCAGGGCCGTGAGCGACAACGACACCGCTTCGAGCGCCCAGGCCGCCGGGCCTTCGATGCGGACCATCGCGTCCACCCACTCCCCCACCCCGGCGTTCTGCTTGAAAAAGCGCGGATCCGCGATGTTCATGCTGCCGGTGTAGGCGATGCGCCGGTCGATCACGGCGATCTTGCGATGGTCGCGCAGGTCCAGGCGCACGAACAGCGCGCGCAGCGGATTCACCGGCAGGATCTCCACCACCTGGACGCCGGCCGCGCGCAAGCGCGCGACCGACTCGGTCTTGAAAAACGGGCGGCTGCCGAGGGAGTCCATCAGCGCGCTGCAGGTGACACCACGCTGTGCAGCGCGCACCAGCGCCGCGACGAAATCGTCCACAAAGCCTCCGGCGCTCCAGATGTAGAACTCGGTATGGACCGACGCCGACGCCGCATCGATGTCGGCAATCAGCGACTTCATCGCCGATTCGCTGTCGGCCAGCAGTCGCAGACGGTGGCCTTGCATCAGGGGCATGCCGACCGCCCCCACGGCGAGACGGCAGATGCCCTGCAAGCCGGCGGCCAGGCTCTGTGGCGAGGCCAGGCTGGCCGCCGGGATGCCCCGCGCCCATTCGAGTATCTGGGGCTGGATCGCGATGGCGCGGCGCATCCAGGTGCGGCCCAGGCGGCGCTCGCCGATCAGCAGGTACATCAGCACGCCAACCAGCGGCACCAGGATGACCAGCATCAGCCAGGCCATCGCGCTGCCGTTGGTGTTGCGACGCGAAAACAGCCGCAGCGCCACCGCCACCAGGACAGCCACGTGCAGCACGCTCAACAAGGTGTAATACATCCCCGCAGTGTAGGGGCAGCGGAAGCGGCTCGGCCCCTGAGGTTTCCCCTCCAATCGCCCGGTGGCGCCGGGCACCCATCCTGATGCAGAATGGGGTTTTCGCAGATCGAGGTCACCACCATGAAGTCAACCCTCACCATCGCGATCGCCTTGGCGCTGACGCCGCTGCTCGCGACGGCCCAGACGCCCATCTACGAGTCCCGCGACAAATCCGGCCCGGTCTTCTCCGACACCCAGACGCCAGGCTCGACCCAGGTTGACCTGTCACCCATCAACGTGATCCAGACCCCGAAGATCGCCCCGTCGCCGGCATCGGCACAGCCGGCGGCCGGCCCGGCCTACGGTCAACTGTCGATCTCGTCGCCAGCCAACGGCGACACGTTCTGGTTGAATTCCGGCAACCTTCAGATTCAGGTCTACCTGAACCCGTCGTTGAACTCGACCGTGGGCGATACCCTGCGCGTGCGGGTCAACGGCCAGATGCTGCCACGCAGTTTCACGTCGAACACCATCAACGTCGCGCAGGGTGAATTCAACCTCAACCGAAACGATGACGAAAGCATCCAGCAATCGGTCCAGGCGGTTGTGGTCGACGCCACCGGCAAGGTTCTGATCGAGTCGCCGACGATCAACCTCTACGTGCGCCGCCACATCCAGTACAACCGGGCCACACCCCGGCAGTAAGGACACCCTGGTGTCCGGGGGTTGGCCGACCGTCAGGCTGCGTGCCTGCGTTTCAAGGCTTCGTCTGCACCCACAGCCGGTGCATCCAGAACGCACCGGCGCCCACATTGACCAGCGCCAACAGCGTCAGCACCAGCCGCAGGGTTGACAGAGGCTCCATGCCGTGGGCCAGTGTCGTCATCACAGACGACAGCCCGTTGAAGGCCAGCGCCAGCCAGAACGCGGGCAGGTCCGGTCGCCAGAGCCGGCGCAGGCGGATCAGCAGCGCATTCATGGGATCGGCGTGAGCTTGGCCACACTCAGCGCGAGCCATTTCACGCCGTGGCGCGGAAAGTCGATCTGCGCCCGCGCATCGTCGCCGCTGCCTTCGATGGCCAGCACCTTGCCTTCGCCGAACTTGTTGTGGAACGCCTTGCGGCCCACCTTCAGGCCGTGTGAGGGCTCGGCTTTTTGCGCCGGCGGGCTGCTGAAGCGTTCGGCATGCACACCGAGGCCGCTGCGGCCCCAGGCGGGTTGCGCCACGCCCACCCCGGCACCGGACCCAGCGCCCAGCCCGGTGCCGAAACCGGCATTCCGCGGTGTGATCCACTTGAGCGCCGCCTCGGGCAACTCGTCGAAGAATCGGCTCTTGAGGTTGTAGCGCGTCTGCCCGTGCAGCATGCGCGTCAGCGAATGGCTGAGGTACAGCCGTTTGCGCGCGCGGGTGATGGCCACGTACATCAGGCGGCGCTCTTCCTCCAGCCCTTCGTAGTCGCTCATCGCGTTCTCGTGCGGAAACAGGCCTTCTTCCATCCCGGTGATGAAGACCACGTCGAATTCGAGGCCCTTGGCCGAATGCACCGTCATGAGCTGGATCGCGTCCTGGCCGGCCTGGGCCTGGTTGTCGCCCGACTCCAGCGCCGCATGCGTGAGGAAGGCGGCCAGCGGGCTCAGGGTTTCACCGGTCTCGGCGTCGGGCGCCAAAGCCGCGGCCGGCACCTCCACGGGACGTTCCGGATCGAGGCCCTGGCTCACCGGGCTCTGGGTCAGCCGCGCACCGAGCTCATCCACCGGCAACGCCACCGCATCACGGCCAAAGCCCTCCTGGGTGACGAAGCTCTCGGCCGCGTTGACCAGTTCCTCCAGGTTTTCGATGCGATCGGCGCCTTCGCGGTCGAGCCGGTAATGTTCGACCAGGCCGCTGTGCTCCAGCACCTGTTCGATGATCGCGCGCAGGGTCAGTCCGGTGGTCTGCTCGCGCAAGACGTCGATCATCGCCACGAACGAACCCAGGTTGGCGCCGGCCTTGCCCGGCACCGCGCTCACCGCGTCGTGCAGCGAGCAACCGGTGTCGCGCGCCACGTCCTGCAACTGCTCCAGGCTGCGCGCGCCGATGCCGCGCGGCGGAAAATTGACCACCCGCAGAAAGCTGGTGTCGTCGTTGGCGTTCTCCAGCAGACGCAGGTAGGCCAGCGCGTGCTTGATCTCGGCGCGTTCGAAGAAACGCAGGCCGCCGTACACGCGGTATGGCATGCCCGCGTTGAAGAGCGCGGTTTCAATCACCCGGCTTTGGGCATTGCTGCGGTACAGCACCGCGATTTCCTGCTGCGAAATGCCATCCTGCCGGACCAGTTGCCGCATTTCCTCCACCATCCATTGCGCTTCGGCAAAGTCACTGGTGGCCTCGTACACGCGCACCGGCTCGCCGGGGCCCTGATCGGTGCGCAGGTTCTTGCCGAGCCGCTTGCGGTTGTGGCTGATCAGCTCGTTGGCCGAATCGAGGATGTTGCTGAAGCTGCGGTAGTTCTGCTCCAGCTTGATCTGGTGCTGCACATCGAACTCCCGCACAAAGTCGGCCATGTTGCCGACCCGGGCGCCACGAAAGGCATAGATGCTCTGGTCGTCGTCGCCCACGGCCAGCACCGCGCCGGGTGCATGGTCGGCGGCGGCCTCACCCTGGCCGGCAATCAGCTTGATCCAGGCGTACTGCAGCTGGTTGGTGTCCTGGAACTCGTCGATCAGGATGTGGCGAAAGCGCCGCTGGTAATGCTCGCGGATCGGGTCGTTGTCGCGCAGCAGTTCGTAGGAACGCAACATCAGCTCCCCGAAATCCACCACGCCTTCGCGCTGGCACTGGTCTTCATAGAGCTGGTAGATCTCGACCTTCTTGCGCGTTTCTTCGTCACGCGCCTCGACCGCGCGGGCGCGCCGCCCCTCCTCCTTGCAGCCCGCGATGAAATACTGGATCTGCTTGGGCGGAAAGCGCTCGTCATCGATGTTGGCCTGCTTCATCATCCGCTTGATGGCCGAGAGCTGGTCCTGCGTGTCCAGAATCTGGAACGACTGTGGCAGGTTGGCGAGTCTGTGGTGCGCGCGAAGAAAGCGGTTGCACAGGCCATGAAAGGTGCCGATCCACATGCCGCGCACGTTCAGCGGCAGCATGGCCGACAGCCGCGTCATCATTTCCTTTGCGGCCTTGTTGGTGAACGTGACGGCCAGAATGCCGCCGGGCGAGGCCTGACCGGTCTGCAACAGCCAGGCGATGCGGGTGGTCAGCACCCGGGTCTTGCCCGAACCCGCGCCGGCCAGAATCAGTGCCGGTTCGGCTGGCAGCGTCACCGCGCTGCGTTGCTCCGGGTTGAGGTGGTGCAACAGCGGAGAATCGGCGGCGGCTTCTGGCAACATGCGACGATTGTAGAAAGCCCGGCCTGCGCCGGGCGCCAGGAGCGACCGCAATGACCCCGTGCTCATCACCGACCTGCCGCCGTCGCCATCCGACAGGGCTGCGCCGCCAGGCGGCAGTCCTGGGACTCGCGTTGGGTCTGGCCGCTGGCGGGTCAGCGGCATCGCCTGACTTGCCGCCGTCCTGCTCCAGCGACGGCGTCCGCGCGCCCACCGTGTTGCTGGAGCGTTTCATCAACGCCGACTGCGGCGCCTGCTGGACCGAACCGGCCACGCCCCGCCCCACCGATGGCGCGGTGGCGCTGGACTGGATCGTGCCTGGCACCTTGGGCGACGACGCGCCGCTGGGCGTGGCGGCGTCACGGGATGCCTCCGAGCGCCTGCACCGTCTGGACCGACCCGCTCCGGCCCGGACCGCGACGCGAACGTCGGCCACCATGACGCCCGCGCAGGGGCGTCTGCGGGTGGCCCACGGTCTGGCGCTGGGCGGGTACATCGGCGCGTCCATCGAGTGGAAGCCGGCTCGCCGCGCCACGGGACCGGTAACGGCCTGGCTGGCATTGGTCGAAACGCTGCCCGAAGGCACCGAGGGCTCCCCCGTGGCCCGAAATCTGGTTCGAAACGTGCTGATCCCAGCGTGGGATGGCCACGAATCGCTATCAAAAGCGAAGCTTGCAACCTTTCATGAATCCCGCCCGATGAACATCCCCGAGGGCGCGCGACCCGATCGCCTGCGCGTGATCGGCTGGGTGGAGGATGCGCAAGGCCGCGTGCTGGGCCTTGCGCAGACCCGTTGCGCGCCAGTCGGCCAACGCGGGTAGAATCAAGCACCGGGCCCAAGCTTCTTGCGCCCGGTTTTTTTTGCCCGTTTCATCCGCACGGGCATCCGAAACCGGACCCGGACCAAGCGCTCACCGGTTCAACCCACAGCCCCGAGGCGCCTGAAATCACATGGAAATCTTCGACTACGACAACATCCTTCTTCTCCCCCGCAAGTGCCAGGTGGAGAGCCGTTCCGAATGCGACGCCGGCGTGGAGCTCGGCGGGCGCCGCTTCCGGATCCCGGTCGTGCCGGCCAACATGAAAACCGTCGTCGACGAAAAGATCTGCATCTGGCTGGCCGAGAACGGGTATTTCTACGTGATGCACCGCTTCGACCTGGACAACGTCCAGTTCGTGCGCGACATGCGGGCGCGGGGGGTGTATGCGTCCATTTCGCTGGGCGTGAAGGCGCCCGACTATGCCGCAGTGGACCAGATGGTAGCCGAGGGCCTGGTGCCTGAATACATCACCATCGACATCGCGCACGGCCATGCCGACGGCGTGAAGAAGATGATCCGCCACCTGAAGGACAAGATGCCGTCGGCCTTCGTCATCGCCGGCAACGTGGCCACGCCGGAGGCGGTGATCGACCTGGAAAACTGGGGCGCCGACGCCACCAAGGTCGGGGTGGGGCCGGGCAAGGTCTGCATCACCAAGCTCAAGACCGGCTTCGGCACGGGCGGCTGGCAACTGTCGGCGCTCAAGTGGTGCGCCCGCGTGGCCACCAAGCCCATCATCGCCGACGGTGGCATCCGCAGCCACGGCGACATCGCCAAGAGCATCCGCTTCGGCGCGTCCATGGTGATGATCGGCTCACTGTTCGCCGGCCACGAGGAATCGCCCGGCAAGACGGTGGAAGTCGACGGTGAGCTGTTCAAGGAATACTACGGCTCGGCCAGTGACTTCAACAAGGGCGAGTACCGACACGTGGAAGGCAAGCGCATCCTGGAGCCGATCAAGGGGCATTTGGCCGAGACCCTGATCGAAATGGAGCAGGACGTACAAAGCTCCATCAGCTACGCCGGCGGACGCAAGCTCATGGACATCCGCAAAGTCAATTACGTCATTCTGGGCGGCGACAACGCGGGCGAACACCTGTTGATGTGAGTACAGCGGTCATTCCGGCGAAGATGGCGCGCCACCGGCGCACGGGCCTGTCGGGTCGCTAACGCTTGTGCAGCAAGTCGCCGGCAAGCTGGTACAGCCGGTGTCCCGGCTCCACCAGTGCCTCCAGCACACTGAAATGGTTGAGCCCCGGCAGGGCTTCGCACACGGGCACCGCGGCAGGCCCCCAGGCGTCGCGAATCAGGCGGTTCTGCCGCACGAATTCGGCGCTCTCATCGCCGCCGGCCACCGTGAACAAAGTCCCTCGCCCGGCCGTGCGCTTCGGACACGGCAGCAACGCCGGGCTTGCCTTTCGCACCTGGGCGGGTGTCAGTCGCAGCGAATCCTTCAGGAACGGCGTGGTGCGCAACGGTGCCAGGTCGTACACGCCGCTGATGCCCAGCGCGTTTTTCACCAGGCCGGGCGGCAAGTCGGAGGCGTAGCGGTTCCAGGCGCAAGTCAGCAGCATCGCCGCCAGATGCCCGCCCGCCGAGTGACCGGCAACCGTGATGCGCGAGGGATCTCCACCGTGGGCCGCGATGTTCCGCCAAGTCCACGCCAGCGCCCGCACCATTTGCATCGTGATCCCTGGGATCGTGATCGCCGGACACAAGGTGTAGTTCGGAACCACCACACACGCGCCCCGGGCATTGAACGCCGGCGCGATGAACGAGTGGTCGGCCTTGTCCAGACTGCGCCAGTAGCCGCCGTGAATGAACACGAGCACCGGTGCATTCGATGCGGCGCCCGGAAAGACATCGAGACGTTCACCCTCAGTCGGCCCGTAGGCCAGGTTCAGCACGCACCGTTGCCGGGATCTTGCCGCAGCCGACTGTGTGCTCCAGCGCTCGAAGTGCCGGGCGTGATCGGGCACGAGCGCACGATTGTTGTACATGCGGTCAAGCCATTCGGGGTCGTATCGGGCCATGCGGCGCTCCTTTGAACAGGCGCCGATCCTGACACACTCCAGCCTGCCCGTCACTTGCGAACGATTTCCTCCACCCTGTCGAAGGTTGGAGGAAAAACGGCAGAAACCTTTGTTAGAATCCAAGGCTGTGGCGGGGGGGTAGCTCAGCTGGGAGAGCGCTGCGTTCGCAATGCAGAGGTCGGGAGTTCGATCCTCCTCCTCTCCACCAAAGGTTTTCAAGCGGGTTCTTAGCTCAGTTGGTAGAGCAGCGGACTCTTAATCCGTAGGTCGACAGTTCGAGCCTGTCAGAACCCACCACTTGAATACCGCGCCAGAAATGAAAAGCCTGCTACTATTGACGTAGCAGGCTTTTTTGTTGGTGGCGTTGACCTCGCCTGCAAGGGACGGATTCGGCTGAATCCGCCAGCCGTTCGACCGGTCTGAATGTCCAATGGCCGAACCACCACGGGTCATTCCTGATGGCGTAACATGCGCGCCATGTTTTCCAAACTGTTCAGGCGGGGCAAGGCCGCAGCCCCCGAAGAAGCGGCCAGAACGCCGACCGCCACACCGCTCGCGGCGGAACCCGTCGTGCCCCCTGTGGAGGTGCCCAAGCCCAGCAATCTAGAGAGTTTCAAAGAGCGATGGGCCGAGAATTGGGAGCGGCACCACGACAGTTCCGCGCCGGAAGTCATCGAAGGCGATGGCGGCCACACCGACTGGGGCATGTGGACCGAAGCCGTGAAGGCCGAAGATCACGCCTACGCGCCCACCGAACCGATGCCCCTGCGCCCCGACAAGTAGCCGGCGGCGCGGGCGCTGCGGCATCAGCCGCGGCTGATTTTCAGGACTTTGCCAGCGTTTCGCCGGGGTGTGTCGCCACGCGGCGTGAACGGCTTGCTGCCCGGGATGGCTGGCTTGGCAAGACCCGGCTTCCGGGCCGGAAAATTGCCGCCTCGCGGCGCAAAGCCCTCGTTGCGCGGGGCGCCGCCTTCGTGGCGGGGCGCAAATCCGTCCCGGCGCGGCGCATGGCTTTCATGACGGCCACCACCGAAGCCCTCGTTGAACCCGCTGCGGCCTTCGTAGCGGCGTTCATCGCGATGACCGAATCCACCCTCGCCGCCAAACCCGCCGCCGATCTGCCGCGGGCCGCCGCGGACGTGACGGTCGCCGCCGCCAAACCCGCCCCGTGAACCGCCGCCGGACTTCCGGTCCCTCGGATGCGCGTCGCGTGGCCCCCGGTCGCCAAAGCCGGAACGACCGAACTTGACCGGCGCTGACGCGGGAAAGCGCTGCACCGGCTCGAGCCCCGGAATCGTCTCTGCCTTGAAATGCTGGTGGGTGTAGTGCTCGATGTCGAAGATCTTTCGGCGGTCGCGGAACTCCGCAAACGTCACAGCCAACCCGTCGCGCCCTGCCCGTCCGGTGCGGCCGATGCGATGGGTGTAGTCCTCGGCCTTCATCGGCAGGCCGAAATTGAAGACATGGGTAATGGTCGGCACGTCGATGCCGCGCGCGGCCACGTCGGTGGCCACCAGGATCTGCACCTGACCGTTGCGCAGTGCCATGAGGCGACGGTTGCGCAGCCCCTGGCTCAGCGCACCGTGCAGGGCGACCGCGCTGAAGCCGTCCTGTTGCAGGTCATTGGCCAGGCCGTCGCACTCGACCTGTGTGCTGGCAAAGACGATGGCCTGGTCGATGGAGGCGTCGCGCAGCCAATGGTCGAGCAGCTTGCGCTTGTGCGTGATGTTGTCCGCCCATAACAGCACCTGCCGGATGTTCGCGTGCTTTTCCTGTGGCGTGTCGATCTGGACCTTCTGGACCGAGGCCCCGTTGTCATGCATCACCCGCAGCGCCAGTTGCTGGATGCGCGGCGCGAAGGTGGCGCTGAACATCATCGTCTGCTGGCGCTGGCTCGTAAGCTGGTTGATCTCGGCCAGGTCGTCGGAGAAACCCAGGTCGAGCATGCGATCGGCCTCGTCGACCACCAGGAAGCGGACCTGGTCCAGTTTGATCTGCATCGAGCGATGCAGGTCGAGCAGCCGGCCCGGCGTCGCAACCACCAGGTCGGCGTTCTGGAGACGGGCAATCTGCAGCTGATAGGGCATGCCGCCCACGATGTTGGCGATGCGCAGGCCGCGGCAATGCTTGACGAGTTCGATGGCGTCATGGGCCACCTGTTGGGCCAGTTCGCGGGTCGGGCACACCACCAGCGCACCCGGGCTCGGGGCTTTGAAGTTGCGCACATCGGTGGGGTTCTTGCGCCGCGGTTTCTTGGGCGGGGCGACGCCTTTGGCAGCCGCATCGGCCACGGCCTGCTCGAAAGCCGCCCGTTCGCGCGCTTCGGCCTGCGCCTGATTCTGGATCAGCGTGTGCAGCACCGGCAGCAGGAAGGCCGCGGTCTTGCCGCTGCCGGTCTGGCTGGAGACCATCAGGTCGATGAAACCTTGCCTGGCCTGTCCGGCGCCCGGCAAAGCCTTCGGGATGGTCTTCTGTTGCACGGTGGTGGGCTGGGTGTAGCCCAGATCGGCCACCGCACGAATCAGTTCGGGTGCCAGACCCAGCAGCTCGAAACCGTTGGGTTCGGCCTGGGCGGCATCGGCCACCGAAATGGATGGGTATGAATCGGTGCCAATGGATTCGGAAAGCGCAGGTGCGCCCGGCACTTGAAAAGCGTCAGTCATGGTTTTCTTTCACGACGGCGCCGCCATGGCAGCGGAGCGCCTCGTCAATGGTTAACAAACATCAACCATCAAACGAAGCCCGGTCATGACTGCAACGTGAGATTGCAGATATTCAGCGCGGCGGCTGACGACTGGATGGGCCCTTATGGCGGGCCCGGTGTGTGAGGGGAGATGTACAACAATGCCCTCTTGCAGGAGGACAGCCGCGCATTATCGCACAGAAGCCGGCCGAGGTTCGGGTTTCCCCTTATTTCTCAAGCCGCAAGAACCGGTCGCGGTAGTGCGCAAGCTCATCGATCGACTCATGCACGTCGGCCAACGCCGTGTGTTTCTGTTGCTTCTTGAAGCCGTTGTAGACGTCGGGCCGCCAGCGCTTGGCCAGTTCCTTGAGCGTACTGACATCGAGGTTTCGGTAGTGAAAGAACGCCTCCAGCTTGGGCATGTACCTGTTCAGAAAGCGGCGGTCCTGGCTGATGGTGTTGCCGCACATCGGTGTCGTGCCCTTGGGCACGTAGCGTGACAGGAACGCGAGGATCTGGGCTTGCGCATCGTCTTCGGTCACATTGGACGCCTTGACCTTGTCGATCAGCCCACTGCGCCCATGTGTGCCCTTGTTCCACGCGTCCATTCGGTCAAGCTGCTCGTCGCTCTGGTGAATGACCAGCACCGGCCCTTCGATGCGCGGGGTGAGATTCGGGCCGGTAACGATGACGGCGATCTCGATCAGCCTTTCGGTCTCCGGGTCCAGGCCGGTCATCTCGCAGTCGATCCAGACGAGGTTCTGATCGGATCGATTCAGTGTGGGAGGGGATGTTTCTTGTTCGTCGGTCATGCAGGGGATTGTCGCCCATGGTCCGGCGCGCCCGGCGATTGCGCCTACACTGCGCACCCATGCCCCAACCGATGCCCCTTTCCCTCTGGCTGACGCTCGCCTTCGCTGTTGCCTTGTGTGTCAGCCTGGCGGTACGGTTCTGGCTGGCCGCGCGACAGATCCGCCACGTCGCGACCCACCGCCAGACGGTACCACCCGCCTTCGCCCAACAGATCACGCTCGGCGCCCACCAACGCGCCGCCGACTACACCATCGCCAAGACCCGTTTCGGACTGATCGAACTGGCCGTGGGCACCCTCGCCCTGCTGGGCTGGACCCTGCTGGGCGGACTGAACGCCTTGAACCAGCTTCTGATGGATGCGCTCGGCGGCGGCATGACCCAACAACTGGCGCTGCTGGCCGCTTTTGCTTTGATCGGTGGCGCGATCGATCTGCCCTTGACCCTGTACCAGACCTTCGTGATCGAGCAGCGCTTCGGCTTCAACAAAATGACGCTGCGGCTCTGGCTCAGCGATCTCGCGAAGTCCACCGTGATGGGTGCGCTCATCGGACTGCCGATCGCGGCGCTGATCCTGTGGCTGATGGGGTCGGCCGGCCGCTTCTGGTGGCTGTGGGCCTGGGGCGCCTGGATGGCGTTCAACCTGCTCCTGTTGTTGATCTACCCCACGTTCATCGCGCCACTGTTCAACAAGTTTCAGCCACTGGATGACGAATCGCTGCGCAGCCGCGTCACGGCGCTGATGCAGCGCTGCGGATTCTCGGCCAAAGGCCTGTTCGTGATGGACGGCAGCAAACGCAGTGCCCACGCCAACGCCTACTTCACCGGCTTCGGCGCGTCCAAGCGCGTGGTGTTTTACGACACCCTGTTGCGCCAGCTGGAGCCAACCGAAGTCGAGGCGGTGCTGGCCCACGAACTCGGCCATTTCAGACACCGTCATGTGCTCAAGCGAATGGCGAGCCTGTTTGCGCTCAGTTTCGCGGGCTTCGCCCTGCTGGGTTGGCTCTCGGGACAGGCATGGTTCTACGCCGGGCTGGGCGTGACGCCCAATCTCGGTGCTGCGCTGGGCGCACCCAACGATGCGCTGGCCCTGCTGCTGTTCGTGCTTGCGGTGCCGGTCTTCACGTTCTTCATCGCTCCCGTGCTCGCGCAACTGTCCCGCCAGCACGAGTTCGAAGCCGATGCCTACGCCATTCGACAGACAAGCGGGGCGAGCCTGGCGCAGGCGCTGCTGAAGCTTTACAAAGACAACGCTTCGACCCTCACGCCGGACCCGCTGTACGTGAAGTTCTACTACTCCCACCCACCCGCGTCCGAGCGCCTGGCCCGAATGAGCGCCTGAGCCGGCCCCTGGGCCTCTTTTTCATGCGAAATACGGACCAACCCATCGCCAAACGGCCACTGACAGCTACTGAAATAGTAGCATCCATGGCCCGCCTCGACGGCTGGCGCCTCGATGGTGACGGCGCGGAGCTGGCCATCGAAAAGACCTTCGCTTTTGCGGACTTCGCCGCCAACATGGCGTTCGTGAACGCGGTCGCCTTCATCGCCCAAGCCCACGATCACCACCCCGAATTGCGCCTGAGCCACCGCCAATGCAGCTTACGCTGGCGAACCCACGACGTCGGAGGCATCACCCGCATGGACCTGGACCTTGCGGCGCGTGTGGACGCGATCTTGGCCGCCCTCACTGCCTGAAAGCCGACGCTTGAGCCCGAACCCACCCCCGCTGGAATCCGGTATCGTGGTCGCCGGCCACGGGCGTCATGTCGTGGTCGAGACGCCCGAGGGCCAACGGGTGATCTGCCATCCTCGCGGCAAGAAAAGCCAGGCCGTGGTGGGCGACCGGGTGCGCTGGCAGGCCTCGCGGGATGAAGGCACCATCGAAGCGGTGGAAACGCGCCGCAACCTGCTCTACCGCCAGGACGACGTGCGCACCAAGTCCTTCGCCGCCAACCTCGATCAGGTGCTGATCCTGATCGCGGCGGAACCGGAGTTCTCCGAGCACCAGCTTGCGCGCGCCTTGATCGCCGCCGAGGCCGAGCACATCGCGCCGGTGATCCTGCTCAACAAGAGCGACCTCCCCGCGCCGTTTTCGCTGGCCTGGGACCGCCTGCTTCCCTACCGTTCCATGGGTTACACCGTGTTGCCGGCGTCCATCAAGGCTGCGACCGACGAACAGCTGCGCCCCTTGCATGAGCTGCTGGACGGCAAGACCACGCTGGTCCTCGGACCCTCCGGATCGGGCAAAAGCACCCTGATCAACCGCATGGTGCGGGGTGCCCAGGCCCAAACCCGGGAGATTTCACAGGCCCTGAACGCCGGCAAGCACACGACGACGGCAACGAGCCTGTATTGGGTCGACCGCGATCTTGGAACAGCGCTCATCGACTCGCCCGGCTTCCAGGAATTCGGACTGCGACACATCGATCCGATGCAACTGGCGGCCTACATGCCCGACCTCAAACCCCACGTGGCCGGCTGCCGCTTTTACAACTGCACGCACCTTCACGAACCGAGCTGTGGCGTGCTGGCTGCAATCGACGCCGAAGGCGGCGTGCATCCGCGCCGGCACCGCATCTACGCCGACCTGTTCACCGAACTGAGCCAGTCGCGGTATTGAAATCGCCCCACCGGCAGGCGGGGGCACACAACCCGCTATCCGAGCAGGCGCGCAAGGGTCAGCAGAGCCAGCAACACCAGCCACATGACCACCGATCGCCAGACCAGGCCCACCACCTGGGCGAGTTGGGCAGGCTCCGGATCCCGCCCGGGGGTGGCCAAGCCCAACCCATCATCGACGACCTGATCCGCCCCATCGACCGCAGGCGTGACGGCGACAGCCTTTGAAAGCCCGTCGCCCAGACGCACGTTGATGGCCCCTGCGGTCGCGGCCAGGATGACGCCATCGTTGTCGTCAGGAAACCGACGAACCTGGTTTCGCCAGCTGTCGATGGCTTCTTCAAAGCTGCCGACGACGGCGAATCCGAGCGCGGTGATGCGCGCCGGAAACCAGTCGATGAGCCGCCAGGCCTCGGATGCGGCCGACTGAACGGCATCGCTGACCGGCAGATGCGCCACCGCGGCCTGGTAGCGCCAGTAGCGAGAGGCCAGCTCGCTGACCCGGTAAAGCACCGCTCCGGCCGGGCCGAAGCCGAATGCGGCCAGGATGGAATACCAGGCGAGCACACCGAACACATGGCGGTGCGCCTGCAGCACTGAGTGTTCGATGACGCCCCGCACCAGTTCGCTGCGCGGCTGCTCGCGCAGCTCCACCTGGCGCCAGCGAGCCAGCAGTTCGCGCGCCCGCTCCTCGTCGCCGGCTTCGAGCGCATCCCGGATATCGGTGAAGCGGTGGCTGAACTGCCTGAAACCCAGCGTGACGTACAACAGCGCCGCGCTCCAGAGCGCCGCGAACGGCCAGCCGGCAAACTCGATCAGGACCACGTGGATGGCAAAGGTCGCCAGGGTCGGCAGGCCCACCGCCAGGCCCCAGACCACCCAACCATGGTGCGCTCGCCCGGCGTCGAAGTTCCTGGAACACCAGCGCACCCAGCTTCGCACCCCCGCATGAACCAGGTTGCCGCTCGAAAGCGGTCGAACCTGCTCCAGGAGCAGCGCAAACACAATCGCGAAGAAACTCATGCCGGCATCATACCGAGGGGCTTGCACCGTTCCTCGTCAGACCGCGCAACCGTTCAGGCCAACAGAAACCGGTAGAAATTGCGCAGCATGCCAGCCGTTGCGCCCCAGATGAACCGTTCGCGGACCGGCCCGTCCCCTTTCTCGTGGTAGGGCATCGAAAACCATTCGCGGCGCACCCCTTCCCAGTCGAAAGCATGGCGGCGATGGTTGGCCGGATTCATCAGGAAGGTGAGCGGCACCTCGAACACGTCGGCCACCTCGAACGCGTTAGGCTGAAGGGAAAAGCCCGGCTGCACCAGCGCGACCACCGGCGTGACCTGAAAAGCGGTTCCGGTGACGTAGACCGGAAGCGTGCCCAGCACCTGGACGAACCGGTATTCCAGCCCCACCTCTTCGAAGGCCTCGCGCATTGCGGCCGCCGGGGCATCGACATCACACTCGTCGACCCGACCACCGGGAAAGGCGATCTGTCCGGAGTGGGTGGACAGGTGTGCCGTGCGTTCGGTCAGCAGAACCGTCATGGAATCGGCATCCGTGCCGTGCATGACGATGGGGATCAGCACCGCTGCCTGCGCCGGCGCTCGATCTGAGAACCGTATTTCCCTGACAACCTCGGGCTGCCACGGTCGCGGCGCCTGGAATCGCTGCGCCAGCGCTGCCGGTGTCATGGCCTTGGCGTCCACCGGCGGCAGGTGCGCATCGACGCCGCTGACCGGAACCAGGCGCGGGTCAAACTGCGGTAATCGTGACAAAGGCGTGGCGGACATGGAGGAGCCGAAAATAAAAAAAGCCGCCTGGCGTGTCGCGTCAGGCGGCTTGGGTGGACAGACCAGCTGGGCGTGTCAGGCGGCCTTCGCAGCCGTCTTGGCGCGAGCCGGCAGCTTCTCCTTGATGCGGGCCGACTTGCCGCTGCGCTCACGCAGGAAGTACAGCTTGGCGCGGCGCACATCGCCACGGCGCTTCACCTCGATGCTGGCGATCAGCGGGCTGTAGGTCTGGAACGTCCGTTCCACGCCTTCGCCGCTGGAGATCTTGCGAACCGTGAAGCCACTGTTCAGGCCACGGTTGCGCTTTGCGATCACCACGCCTTCGTAGGCCTGAACGCGCTTGCGGGCGCCTTCAACCACGTTGACGTTCACAATCACCGTATCGCCGGGAGCGAAATCGGGAATGGTCTTGCCGAGACGGGCAATTTCTTCCTGTTCGAGAGTCTGGATCAGATTCATGTTTACCTCTAGGGATCATGCCCACGCTGCACAAAAGGCGGCAAGATCACGCGCGGGGCGCATTCATCTTGTATTCCGCGGCTGGACAGAGGATCGAAAAGCCTTTGATTATACGATCTTTGTTGCCGTCACCGTGATCCGGCTGTCAAGGCGGCCAGCACCTGTTCGTCGGTGAGGTCCAGCTTTCCGGCGGCGCGGGCCGTCTCGATCAGGTCCGGGCGGTTCCGCCAGGTGAGCTCCAGCCGCTGGTCGCGGCGCCAACGTTCGATGTTCGCGTGGTGTCCGGACAGCAGCACGTCCGGCACCGATTGCCCTTGCCAGACTTCGGGACGGGTGAAGTGCGGGCAATCGAGCAGTCCGTCCAACGCGGGGTTGAAACTGTCGAGCTGGTGGCTGCCCTCGTCGTTCAGCACGCCGGGCTGCAACCGGGCGACCGCATCGAGCAACGCCATGGCCGCAATCTCCCCGCCTGACAGCACGAAGTCTCCCACGCTGACCTGGATGTCCGCGCAACGGTCGATGAAACGCTGGTCGATGCCCTCGTACCGGCCACAAACCAGAATCGCGCCGGCACTCGACGCCCACCGATCCACGCCCTCGTGGTCCAGCTTGCTGCCGGTCGGCGCAAACAGCACGACCGGCGCACCGTCTGCACGTTGCGCGCGGATCGCCGCCACGCACTTCGACAGCGGCTCGGCCATCATCACCATGCCGGGACCGCCGCCGAACGGCCGGTCATCCACCCGGCGGTAGTTGCCTTCGGCGAAGTCACGCAGGCTGTGCAGCCGCACATCCACCTGCCCACTCTCATAGGCCCGGCGTGTCACCCCGCATGTCAGAAACGGGGCGAACAACTCAGGAAACAGCGTGATGACGTCGAATCGCATGCCAAGAAGGCTGGCGGCCAGGCCGCAAAGCCGGTTCAATAGTCCGGTTGCCAGTCCACCAGGATGCGGCGCGAAGGCAGATCCACGCGGTCCACGTAGGCCGACACGAAGGGGATCATGCGCTCACCCACCTGGCCTGGCTTGTCCGCGTCGGTCCGGGGGTATTCCAGAACGATCACCGTCTGGGGCCCGGTCGACAGCAAATCCTTGACCTCACCGAGGTTCACGCCTTCGCGATTGACGACCTGCAGGCCCAACAGGTCGACCCAGTAGTATTCGTCGGGGTTCGTGGCAGGGAATTGGGTACGCGACACCAGCACCCGCGCGCCTTTGAGCTTTTCGGCGGCGTCGCGATCGGGCACCTCCACCGCCGTTGCAACCACCGAGTCGGCATGGGTCCGGACTTCCTTGATCGACAACGGGAGCGTGCCGGTGAAGGCGCGGGCGCCGCGTTCGGCCGGTTGCAGGTACCAGCGACGGGCAGAAAAAAGCGCCTCCGGGGAGGCGCTGTGGGGCAGGACCTTGAACCAGCCCTTGATGCCCCAGGCATCGGCGATGCGACCGACTTCGATGGCGTCCGCCGGCAGTTCGGCGGCTTCGGGGTCAGACTGCATCGGCGCCGGGGTGTCAGGCGGCCTTGGGCGCCTGCTTGATCAGACGCTCGACCGTCGGCGAGGTCTGGGCGCCAACGCTGCGCCAGTAGGTGAGGCGGTCCTGGGCGATGCGAAGACCCTCTTCGCCGCCCTTGGCGATGGGGTTGTAGAACCCGATGCGCTCGATGAAGCGGCCATCGCGGCGCTCGCGCCGGTCGGTCACGACGATGTTGAAGAAGGGACGGGCCTTGGAGCCGCCGCGGGAGAGTCGAATCACAACCATGATTTATCCTGTGGGTGGTAAATGTGTTTTCAGCGTTGAGACACGCGACATGGCCACCCGGCCAGCGACACACTGAAAAGCTTTTGATTATATCTCGTTCATCCCATATGCCCATGATTCGCCCCAGCCGCGACGACGACGTCGACGCCATCGCCGCCATCTACCGCCACCATGTGCTCCACGGCACCGGAACCTTCGAGATCGATCCCCCCTCCGAGCAGGACATGCGCGGACGCCGCTCGGAGGTGCTCGCGCGCGGACTGCCCTGGCTGGTGGCCGACAACGCGGGGGAGATCACCGGCTTTGCGTATTGCAACTGGTTCAAGCCGCGGCCCGCGTACCGGTTTTCGGCCGAGGACTCAATCTACCTCGCACCCCATGCCCAGGGCAAGGGGCTGGGTCGCGCGCTGCTCGCCGAACTGGCCGGCCAGGCCGAACGCGCGGGCGTGCGCAAACTGATCGCGGTGATCGGCGACTCGGCCAACGTCGGCTCCATCGGCGTTCACCGCGCGCAGGGCTTCCGCCAGGTGGGCGTGCTGTCGTCGTGCGGCTGGAAATTCGACCGCTGGCTGGACGTGGTCTTGATGGAAAAAGCACTGGGACGCGGCGATTCGTGCTCGCCGCAATAATCCCCGCATGAAAAACAAGACGCTAGCCGCATGGCTCGCCTTCCTGGGCGGGCCATTGGGCATCCACCGGTTCTACCTCCATGGCCTTGGCGACTGGCTGGGCTGGCTGTTGCCCATCCCGACCGCGTTGGGTCTCTACGGCATCCGGCGCGCCCGCGAACTCGGTCTGGACGACCCGTTGAGCTGGGTGCTGATTCCCATCCTGGGTTTCACCATCGCCGGTTGCGCCCTGCAAGCGATCCTGTTCGGACTGGCGACGCCGGAAACATGGAACCGGCGCCACAACCCGGCTGCCGCCAACGATGCGCCGGCCGGAAAAACCGGCTGGCTCACGATCGGCGCCATCGTCGTGGCCTTGCTGGTCGGCACTACCGTGCTGATGGCCAGCATCGCTTTCAGCTTTCAGCGCTACTTCGAGTACCAGATCGAAGAAGCCCGAAAACTCTCGCAGTAACCGTCCGCCGAACCGAAGGCTGCCGGCAGGTGCCTGCGTTCAGTACAACTGCAGGCTGAGCCAGTACCCGATGGCTGCGACAAACGCGCTGGCCGGAATGGTGAGCACCCAGGCCCAGACGATGTTTCCCGCCACGCCCCAGCGCACGGCGCTGGCGCGCTGGACCGACCCGACGCCGACGATGGCCCCGGTGATGGTGTGCGTGGTCGACACCGGAATACCAAGCGCGGTTGCGAGAAACAGGGTCAGCGCACCACCGGTTTCGGCGCAGAAGCCGCCCACCGGCTTGAGCTTGGTGATCTTCTGGCCCATGGTCTTGACGATGCGCCAACCACCGAACATCGTCCCGGCACCGATGGCCAGGTAACAGGCCAGGATCACCCAGGTCGGCGGCGCCTTGTCGGTCGCCGCGGAATACCCGGTGGCGATCAGCAGCATCCAGATGATGCCGATGGTCTTCTGGGCATCGTTGCCACCGTGTCCGAGGCTGTAGGCGCCCGCGGAAATGAGCTGAAGGCGGCGAAACCATTTGTCCACCCTTGACGGCCGGCTGCGCCGGAACAGCCAGGCCACCATCACCATCATCAGCGATCCCAGCACGAAGCCCAGCAGGGGCGACACAAAGATGAAGGCCACAGTCTTGAGAATGCCGGCCGACACCAGCGCGCCGGCACCGGCCTTGGCGATGACCGCCCCGACAATGCCGCCGATCAGCGCGTGCGACGAACTGCTCGGAATGCCGTAGTACCAGGTGATCAGGTTCCAGGTGATGGCACCCGAGAGCGCGCCGAACACCACGTGCGTGTCCACCACGCCGGGCTGGACGATGCCTTTTCCGACCGTCGCCGCCACGCTGAGCTGAAAGACCAGAATCGCGACCACGTTGAAGAAGGCAGCGAACAGCACCGCCTGCCCCGGCTTGAGCACGCCCGTGGACACAACAGTGGCAATCGAGTTGGCCGCGTCGTGAAAGCCGTTCATGAAGTCGAACAGCAGTGCCAGCACCACCAGCAACACCACCACCCACAGGGCCGTCTGTACGGTTTCCATCTTGGAAGCCCGCGACCGATCAGGAATTCTCGAGGATGATGCCCTCGATCACATTGGCCACGTCCTCGCACCGGTCGGTGATGCTTTCCAGCAGCTCGTAGATGGCCTTGAGCTTGATCACTTCGCGCACGTCCGGCTCTTCGCGAAACAGTTTGCTCATCGCGCTGCGCATCACCCGGTCGGCGTCGCTTTCGAGGCGGTCGATTTCTTCGCAGGTCTTGAGCGCCGCTTCCGCGGTGGACGGGTCGGCGATCTTGTCCAGCAGGTTGACGGCATCACGCAGGCGCTCGCAGCATTTCAGGCTCAGATCGGTCAGGCGCACGATCTCTTCCGTCATGTGGTGGATGTCGTACAAGGCCATGGTTTCGGCCGAGTCCTGGATCAGGTCCGCGACATCGTCCATGGTGTTGATCAGGGTGTGGATCTGCTCGCGGTCGATCGGCGTGATGAAGGTCTTGTGGATCGCCTTGTTGACGTCGTGGGTCACGCGGTCGGCCGCGCGTTCCGCGTTGTCGACGTCCTGGTTGTACTTGTCGCGAAGGTGAAGATCGCTGTAGTTCTTGACCAGCATCGAGAACGCGCGAGCGGCTTCGACGATCCGCTCGGCGTGCTGGTTGAACATGTCGAAATAGTTGCCTTCACGGGGCAACAGCTTGCCAAAGAACATGGCGAAATCCTCCAGGGGGTTGCGATGGCCAGCAAGCTGGCATCGAATGGCTGCGGCGAGTGTAACCGTGCGACAGCGCCCGGTGTCACCTATCACCGTCGGCGATCCCGACCGTTCACACTATGTTTTTCATAGCGCCTCGTGGCCATTGCGCGATGGGATCTGGCCCATCAGGCATTGATTTTCACTACTGTCCGGTAAATTTCGACTGAAAGTGGCGCAAACGCAGGCTGGATGCG